>Ga0209164_1000676_pt1 | contig 66047 bp, 34 predicted proteins | sample MTBNYHSulfiMetaG_FD_187458 | JGI IMG/M metagenome (GOLD analysis project Ga0209164, IMG submission 187458) | Enrichment culture microbial communities from rom New York Harbor, USA that are MTBE-degrading - MTBE-NYH (New York Harbor Sulfidogenic)... | ecosystem: Environmental > Aquatic > Marine >... | reverse complement strand
CCGCCGAGACCGAGAAGCGTTGAAAGACTTGATTTCTCTGCATAAGAATATTGAATTGTCGGTACTGCAATTAGAACCGCTCCATAGTTTTCCGGAAGAAATCCTACGTCCGAAGCCAAACTCTTCGTCAAATGGAAAATTGGAACTGTAGAAGTTCTTATGGACATCGTCTATCAATAGAGTCTTTGGAACGACTGGAAAAGATCCCGGCCAGCATGAGGAAATCATCATAACTAATGCCGCAAATGCTGAGAGTAACAATATTTTTTTCATAGGAGTACCTCCTAGTTTGGGAAGCATTTCTTTCGCCTTCCTTATGCTAGAGTATATTCCTTAGTTCCTTATATAGTGTCAAATTTAGAGAGCGTGTTAAGACGAAACTGATGCAAAGCGGAAAGTTTTTTTGCCGGCAATCTAGCGATGGAGGCTGCACTGGTCGCAAGTATTCTAAACATGTGGTTTCGCGAACGCTCGTCGGAGTGAATTACGAACAAAAAAGAATCCAGCGATCATGACGAATCTCTGAACATAGAATTCACGGAGCTTCCTTAGCATGCACCGAAACCTCTTGAGTAGAACCTACCAAAAGTCTCCTCACCATGGAGAAAAAAGCCAGCTGTGAGAATTCTTTGACATTCTGTGCTCCTGTGGCTGCATAAAGGAAAGATCAATAAGCAATACTATTTGACTATAACGCAACGTCATAGTATATCCTTGTGATTATGGGAGGAGATTTCTTTAATACAAAAGAGGTTGCCGAGCTTTCAGGCCTTTCTGTCAGAGCGCTTCATCATTATGATGAGATTGGACTCTTGAGACCGCGGCGTAATGCCGAGAATGGATACAGAGAGTATTCAGGAGGCGATCTCGACAGACTCCAGCAGATTCTCTTTTTCAAACAATGCGGCTTCTCTTTGGATAGGATCAAGAAGCTTCTAAGCAATCCGAGGTTCGATAGAGAGAAGGCCTTCGAGCTTCAGAAGAAACGCTTGATTCTAGAGAAAGAGAGAATCGAAGCTATGCTAATCACACTGGAAAGGACGCTCAAAACTATGAGAGGGGAAGATTCGATGAGTCAAAGAGAAAAGTTCAAAGGATTCGATTTCTCTTACAACCCATATGAAGAAGAAGCTAGACAGCTTTGGGGTGACGAGACAGTCGAAAAAAGCAACGATTTTATCGCATCGAAGAGCGATCGGGAGAGGAAGGACATGGAGAAGACACTAGATGAGCTTTTCAGAAAACTGGCAGAGATCAAAAATGAAGATCCCGATTCAGACCTCGCACAAGATGCAATAGACAGGATGTATAGGGTCTTTAACGAAAGTTTCGGACATTACTATAGCCTTGAATCCTTTGCAGCTCTAGGCAACATGTATGTAATGGATGATAGGTTCAGAGCAAACATAGATAGGTACGGCGAAGGTTTAGCGGAGTTTCTTTCAAAGGCAATGCAGGAGTATGCCGAAAGGCAATCCGAAGGCTGAACCGAAATCGTCCGTAATTGAATTGGTGGAATGATACTGAAGTAAACAAAAAATATGAGTCTAAAACGGTCTTCCAGAAAAGTGTAGGAAACTGCTCAAATATGTCCGAAGTCTTCCGATTATTGTCCCGTTTTGCCGACTGGACTATCTGTGATGATTAATATTAGAAGAGGTATCTCTTAGCTCTTGACCTGAAGGCGATGCCACTGGTTTGTTCTGGTTAGTTCATCTTCCCGTCGCATTTGTGGGGCTATAATTGTTTGATTTCTTGCGGATCGTGCTGTGTTCTGCAGGAGCTAGTATAGACATGAAATAGATTAGAAAAATCGGAGCATGAACAGCCGAATTCTACTCGGGCAGTGAATCTGCCTCATGAACAGGAGAGTTGTTTGAAGAAGAAGACTATCGCTTTTCAAGGCGAACACGGCGCATATTCAGAACAGGCTATAAGAAAGTCATTGGGAGATTCTCCCGTTACTCTTCCGTGCAGATCGTTTCGGGAGATGTTGAAACTTGTCAGCGAACGAAAAGTAGATTATGCGATGTTGCCTGTGGAAAACTCACTGGCCGGTACGGTGATTCCAGCTTACGATGCCCTTATAGAAAGCGAACTTTCCGTTTATTCAGAAGTTATGCTTCGAATAGAACACTGCCTCATGGCTCCCGAAGGGAGATCGCTGGAGGACATAAGATTTGTGATTTCTCATCACCAGGCGCTTGCGCAGTGTTCTGAACATATAGAAGAAGAGGGCATGGAGGCAAAGGAGTATTATGATACTGCCGGTGCGGCAAAGGACCTGGCAGCTTCAGAGATGCCCTTCACGGCTGCGATAGCCAGTGAACTCGCTGCCAAAACCTATGGGCTTAATATTTTAAGGAGAAATTTCGAAGATCTAGATACAAATACAACCAGATTCTTCTTAATGGGAAGTGAGTCCGTTCCATGCATTGGAAAATGTAAGACATCGATAATTTTCACGACGGAACATAGGCCCGGCGCCTTGTTCAGTGTTCTCAGAGAGTTGTCAGATCGTAATCTGAATCTGACAAAAATCGAGTCGAGGCCTTTCAAAAGAGAGATGTGGCACTATCTATTCTTTGTGGATTTTGAGGGAACGGTAGCCGACAGACAAGTGAAAGAGGGAATCAAGGCAATCAGTAACCGTTGCAGTTACTTCAAATTCCTGGGTTCATATCGCTCGGCCAACTACTAGATCTGAATCCATCAACTGATATTCCGGATCCCCCCAAGTTCAGAAGCCGACGTTCTTGAGAAGTAACCAATTGAAATAAGGGTCAGGGATTTCGTCGATTTCTGTTGAGGATAGAGACTCAACGCTATTTTCAGCAATTCCACCTTCTTCAATATCAGCCTCATGAAGGAGGAAAAGCAGCTGCCGACTAATTCATATCTCATTCTAGGTGAGTAACTCCTCCGGCTGATCTGTCAATTTGGATGGCTTGTAGAGAATAGATCGCTGAGGGCTTCTTTGTTACTTGTCGGTTCTTACGATCCTGAAACCGACAACATATATTCCGATTTCCCCACTCACTTCCTCTCGATAAGGAACCCTCAGAAGTCTTGCAATATTGAAGTAGCTGCCTCCCCTAATTATGAAGTCCTTGCTGCCGTCTATTGGGACGTATGGATTTGTGGTCGAGTCAGCAGTGTATTCCTGTAAGGGTTCAGTACACCATTCGAAGACATTGCCACTCATGTCGTGTATTCCCAACCCGTTGGGTTCCTTCTCTCCGACAGGCCATGTTGAGATACTATCTGCAATGTGATTGTGAGCATTCTCTCGGTACCACGCGACTTCGTCCGGGTCGTTGCTTCCCGAGTACTTAAACAATGACTCTGAATCTCCGCCTCTTGCAGCGAATTCCCACTCGGCTTCCGTGGGCAAGCGAAACCCAATTACTTCAGACGGGTCATCTGTAATGCCCCCTGCTTGATCAAGTAAATTACCGTTTTCGTCATACGCTCTTGCCAGTCCAGATTTTTCGCTCAACCAGTTGCAGTATTCAGTTGCTTCATACCATGAAACGGAAATAACTGGTCTTCTTTGCCTGCCCCAGGAAAAATCTTTAGGTTTTGCTTTGCCCATATCATCGCAGAAGGCATCGAACTCATCAAAGGTGACCTCATACTTTCCGATGAAGTAGTCGTAATCTATAGTCACTTCGTGCAGAGGTAATTCATTCTCGTATCCGTCTCCCCAGGTGTCCCCCATTGTGAACTTTCCGCCTTCAACTAATATCATCGCTTCAACTGCAACGAAATCCCAGGAGATGGTATTCGAGAATGTGCTTTCGTTGTCTTCTGCCTTCACTTCAAATGAATGAACCCCGGTTCCGTAATCATTCCAGACGTATTCTGTCTGGAGTCCATAGTCATCCCAGCCTGCTTCATCGACATTGACGTAGTACTTCGCAATCGTGCCGTCTGGATCCGATGCGCTCCACTCAAGAACGTTCGCTGAACAATCTACTACTCCTTCAGACCCACCGATCTTCTGGAGAACTGGCGGCTGGTTTTCCCTGGGCTTCTTACACCCTGTAAGCATTACCATAAACACTGCTATCAACAGTAGTATCAAGAGTCTCTTCATTTCTTCCTAACCCCCTCTCTTCAGGTAATAAACTGAAAGCATATTATTATCGTCACATTGTTTCTTTTAACTCTATCATCTTCCAATGTGAGTTCTGAAGTATCGCTACTGAGCAATTCTACCGATTCTGAACCCGGCTAAGCTTGCGAAATCCATGGGAAGGGCAGGAAACCGATAAGATACACGGATATTTTCTTCGGGAAAGGCCCAGCAACCGCCTCGACAAATCCGGTGAGTTCCGCTGGAAACGTACGGATTTGCTTTTTGAGAAGCGGTATATTCAGAGTAGAAGTCGGTGCACCACTCAAGCACGTTACCGCTCATATCATAAATACCAAGAGCGTTTGGTTCGAGCTGGCCAACCGGGTGGGTCTTATCGCTGGAGTTGTAATCGTACCAGGCTACCAGCGAAGGGTTGTCGCTTCCAGACCACTTGTATTCGGAATTATGCTTTCCTCCTCGCGAGGCATATTCCCATTCGGCTTCCGTCAACAATCTGTATCCAAGTACTTCCGTAATATCCGTCGTTACCTTTCCCTCTGAATCGAGCAACTGACCTTCGTTGACTTCGCAGCGACTTACGTAGGCAGGAGGCAGGCCATCCTTTTCACTCAACCAGTTGCAGTATTCTATTGCCATCCACCATGGCACATTGATTACGGGTCTGCTGCCCATTCCCCAGCCTTCATCGGAGGGGATTACTGCTCCCTTATCAATGCAGAACTCATTGTACTCGTTGAAAGTAACTGGATACTTTCCCACAAAGAAATCGTAGGCGAGTTCAACCTGATGGGTTGGTTTCTCCATATTTAACCCGTCTCCCCAGGTGTCCCCCATGGTGAAAGAACCCCCGCTCACAAAGACGAAGTCTCCCAAATAGGATTCGAATGAGAGGAAAGTGAAAATCCAGATTATCGGTTCGGAAGCCAGTCCTTTGTCGTCTTTCGGCCTGACCTCAAAAGTATGATCTCTTTCTTTATAACCACACCAGGTATAACTGTTCTTTGTACCGTGATCAACCCATTCTCCGCCGTCTGTCCTATACTGATACAAAGAGACGTAGCCATCGTCGTCATAACCGATCCACTCAAATGTAATGCAGACATCAAGAGTTCTCCAGAAGGTCCGGAGGATTCTTTCTCGATCAAAGGTGGTTGATTACTCCTGAAAATGCATGAGGGCGTCAAGAACAGTACAATTGATAGGAAAAGAACAAAGAAAAACAGTTTGAGTTTCATTGTGTTTCCACCTCCATGAAATGCTGGTGATGAGATAGGCCAAACCTGTAGAAAGAGGCAGTTGCCAACTCACGAATTGCCTCTCTTCACTTCATAGGCCAAATGTTGAACACAACAACGCCAAACAAGTGAGTGCATCAACTCGAGAACGGCTTTTCGGGTGGAGCTCAGAGCAAAACTAATGATCAAGCAAATTGTTTCTGGCTATGCGCCAAAAGAGAATCTAGTAGGGAATTTAATGAAGTGAAAACACTGCAGACTTCAACAAATAGTCGATCTCTAGTCGACGCCACAACTACATACTATCAGACTTCTCTTTCTCAGCAGAGGTGAATTTGCAGTTGTCGCCTTTTCGCGATACTGTCTAAGCATTTCGTGAATGAGCCTTAAGAAGAACAGTCACCGTTTTGTATGAATTGCTCTTATCACCCTTCACGATGAGTTCGTTGCCCACAATATCGGCATTCTCGACTTCGATTTTCCTGGATGCCATAATAGGAATTGAAGTAGTCTTTCCCGGTGATCTAACAATCAGCTGCCAGCAGCCAGATTCCGATATTCTCCTAACTGCTATTATCCTGGGTTGTGAACTCTTTTTGCCTTTGGTGAGCTGTGGTTCAACTGGAAGGATCAAGAACGGAGCTGTATAAGTAATCAAAATGTCCAGCTTCTTTCCCGATATACTTGTGTCGAGTTCAACTCTCTTTGATGTGATTCCGTCGAGGGTTCTTACGGGAAGCGGTTCGTTGTTGACAGAAATCCCAACATCACTTGATTGTTTGGGTATCCACGGTGTGAAACGTACAGGGATTTCCTTCTCCATATGTATTCTAAAATGCTGCGTTACTTCTATCCAGTCACTAATCAGTGTCGTACATTCATATGACAACGACAGACAGTTGCTCCCTAACGCTAGACAGGGAGCTTCTACTCTTCTGAGGTTCAACGGTATTGATGGCTGAAAGTCAATGATACCCTCGATTATGTTTGGAGCGAAGCCAAGCACACCTTCGTAGAATGGTTGAAATCCCATTGTTTCAGACCAGGCCTGATGAGGACATATCCCGGACAGTGAGTAGGTATTCCCATGTAGAACTTCCGGGATATACCCTGATGAGAAGTCCTTATTTGTGTATAGATTGGCAAGCATATGATTGTGAGCGTCAAGATCCGCCCCAAGTCTGAACTGAGCCAAAGCAGCCCAACCGGTAAATAGAGGCCAGACGCTTCCCTCATGATAGCCTTTGGGATTGAATATCCCTGAGCTCTTCCCTATTATTCTTACGCCCCAGTCGGTGGAAAAGTCATCACTAGCCAGATCTTCGATCTGGGCGGAGATTCTTTCGTGAGGCACACAGTTGAAGATCAAACCCATTGAAGACATAATCGTTCTGAATTTCATTTGCTTTCCCGCTTCATCTATTCCTAGAGCAAAACCCATCTCAGGATCGTATAGTTTTTCGAGGCCAATCAAGCATCGTTCATGTAGATCTGACAAATGAGACTTAACCCTTTCCTCTCCAAGATAACTGGAAAGCATTCCTATGCCCCTGAGAGCTGCAATCCATATGCAGTTCAAATAGAATGAGGCCTTTGCGCCGTACAGTTTTCCTCCTTCGACCCAGCCATGGCCAGCAATAGTGTTTTCAATAAGACCGTCACCATCTGAATCGGTTTCTGAGCAGTAGTCTAGAGCTTTCTCTATTCTGCCCCAGTTTTTCCTTGCAAATTCTATGTCGCCACTCTGCATGCAGTACCTATACATCGCGTAAAGATAGAGGGGAGTGGAGTCGGCGGCGTCATAGTGGACAACGTTGCTGGTAGTGAGTTCATGATAGATCTTTCCATCGATTCTCTGGAATTTCATTAGAAGTTCTAGGTTCTCTTTGACGGTGGTGAAGTCTCCAATGTCGAGAAATGCCAGTGAGCACCAAAGGCTGTCTCGGCCGAAGTACCAGGCGTAGCCGGGCCTCGCACTGAACCAGCCCGGTCTACTGGAAGCATATCCAGCTACAAGGCCAGTTCCAAGATTCGGTACGGTCACTCTGAACTTGATTGCTCCAATTCTTGCCAGGTCAAGAGCCTCATTGAGTCTTGAGTCATCTGTTATGATCCTTCCCTTCTCGAGGTACTTCAGGTAGAATTCGTTGGCCTTGAGTATCTCATCTTGCATATCGATTTGCTTCGGGAGCTCTTCGTCTTCGATACATGAGATCACCGAGAATACGGCCGTTCCTGTCACTTTGCTGCTAATCGTCACTGAGATCTCTTTGTCAATCCTATCCAGAGATAGTGAGGATGGACTCGAGAAGATGAACAGGCTCTTGATCTGGGCGTCCTCGGTCTGAAGAATGAACCCTTTATCAAGTTTGGTGAACCGTTTTTCTCCATTGAAGGCATCATCCATTGGCCACATTATCCTGAGATCAGATTCAATACGAATATCGATCTTGTGTTCTATGTAGTCGTAGAAATCGAACTGCAAGAACAGATAGGGGTTCTCTAGACTACAGAAGACAGTTATCTCTCCGCAGCAAAGTTTATATACGACTCTTTCGGGTGTGTAGAGAACACTATTGAGCGCTTTTGACATGTGTTCTCCATCTATAGAGAACTCCATGGATCTCAATATTCGGAAGGGATGCACCCACACTTCTTCAATTCTATGGACAGAGGCATTTGCAAGAATACGTCGGCCTGTGGAATTGATGTAACCTTTGGCGTTTTCGATTTCGATAGACGGAACTGGCCAGTTAGTAACTGACAAGACTGATGGAAGTCTTTGATCTGAAATCTCTGAAGCCTGAGCAAATACCGACTTCGATTCCTTCCAGTATTTGCCTTGTCTGTCAGGAGAAAGCATCCAGAGGATGCTGTTCTCGATGAACCTTCGTGCTTCGGCATTATACGGATTAACGGGTTCCTCAAATGAAAGATAGCCTCCGATAGAGAGAACTGGAAAGCCTCCAACATCATGAAGCCAAATCAGTTTTCTGTTCCCAATATAGCTTATATATCTTTTCTCGACGGCCACTATTTTTGCTCTACTGCCAAGATAGTAGAAGACATTCGGTATCTTTTTAAGGCTGTTGAGATGGGTGCTGTAGAAGCCTCCAAACAATCCTTCAAACAGCGGGTGGTTCTTATAGCATTGAAATCCCCTTTTGTCCCACGGGGAGCTGTCCATAAACACTCTTTGCTCTTCAATAGTGCCGGCATCCTCTAACCCAATCGTTTCAATCATTCTGACGGCCTTTCCAATTAGGACTGTAGGTTTGACCCCTATTAAGGGCGATAGAGATTTTGGATCCAGTACGATGTTGTTCAGTATTATCAGTTCATTCTTATCGCAGTCAACTCTCGCACTGGTTCGGTATCTAGCTTTCTGAATAATCTCAGTGAGGTGGTTCCCTTTCTCTTCAATGACACAGATCATCTGCAGTTTCTTACCTCGACCACAGTTCATCTTGCGAGTATCTCTTCGAAAAGTTCGAATGAGGCTCCCTTTGATACCAGTAAGCTACAGTGGCAATGTCGTCCGTCAATGGCTGGAATGTTCCGTCGGGATACCAACCAAGCGCTTGCACTGTTACTTTGATTGAGTTGCTGAACCGTATGGGATCAGGAATATGCCAGCGATAGAGGCCGTGCCTGGGAACCTGTCCCTCATCTCTTTTCCATAGAGGGTAACCGCAGAAAGGAGCGGAGAAGGACTCCCCAAAACACCAGGCACCTCCAAAGTAATCTTCGGTTCCCGTTGTACAGATACTCGGGTCTTCTTCGCCGTCAATGAAGAACTTGACTTCTCCCTCTCCCCACCAGCCATTTGAGAACTGAGTCCAGGAGGCAACCGTGCCCACATAATGACCGATGCCGCTAACACCATCCAGGATTACATGTTCCGGACACTCTCGAGTGGTCATTGATCTTCTCCAATCTGCATGGAAGTATGCGGCTGATTCAGGTATTCTCCCCAGAGAGTAGTCAATCTGATAGAAGAAGTTTTGAAAAGGCTTTGGAGAGAGGTTCTCAACTTCAATTCTCGCGCAGTTTTCGAAAGGCATCGGCCAGTAGCAGTTGAACCCGCCTGATGGGTTTACCGCCACTGGAAGCGAGTTAATATTGTATCTCAATCCGTGCGTGCAACCAAAAAAATCACCTAGTGGAGCTTCAACTGAAGGAGATTGTTCGTTATCCCAGTAGAACCTTATCAGGCAGCTTCTGTATGCGTTACTGTCAACGGTTATCCAGATGTGCCTTATAGTACCGGGCCCCTCAATTCTTGCCAGTTCGACTCTTTCCGTTGCAGGAAGCTCGATACAAGGTCTGACTTTCCACCCCTGTCCCAGCTTTCTTGCAGGCCCCTTCCCTTCAGGATGCTCTAGAGCTCCTCCGGAAACACTTCCGTTGGGATTCTCCGCGGAAATCGATCGCGAGCATTCATTTTTGATCTCACATATGTCACCAAAGAACGACAAGCTGATCACCCCTTCCTTCTATTCTGCCAGCGACTGGTTACTTGTCGTAGCCCGATGTAAGTCTTATTCCCTGAACGATCCATTTCTGGGCGAAAATATAGATCAATATCATCGGAATAGACGAAAGAGCTGCGGCGGCCATCTGCGCAGGGTAGTTCGTAACGTATTGAGAGGAGAACATCGCTACTCCTACTTCAATAACTCGCATCTCTTTGCTTCTCGTAACTATCAACGGCCAGAAGAAAGATCTCCATTGCGCGAGAAAAGTGAAGGTCCCAACTGTTGCAACCACCGGTTTGCATAGAGGCATGATTACTTTCCAGAATATCTGCCAGGAAGACGCTCCATCTATTCTCGCGGCATCTTCTATACTGCTCGGAAGGCTAAGCATATACTGTCTCATTAGAAACATTCCCCAGATATTTCCAAGCGCAGGAATTATCATCGCCCAATAGGTGTCAACCCAATTCATCGAGTGTAGGATGATGAATCCTGGAATAAGAGTAACAACTCCTGGGAGAAGCATAAAAGTAATGAAAAGTTTGAACATAAAATCTCGACCAGGGAAGTGTAAACGAGAGAGAGCGTAACCGCCCATCGCTATTAGGATTATCTGGCCGATAAGCACTGCAACTGTTATGAATAAAGTGTTGAAGATATATCTTCCCCATGGTTGCGATTGCCACATTTCCACGTAGTTCTCCCAACGAAGAACATCCGGGATCAGCTTTGGTGGAAGTCTGTACATTTCAAACTCTGCCATGAATGAGAAAGAGATCATGAGAATATAAGGAAGTAGTGTGGATAGTCCAAGAAGGATTAGCAAAGCCATAATTACTACTTTGACGAAAATCGAGAAGAATCTGTTATTCATCTCATCATCTCCTCTCTAGAAGTAAGCCTGCCAGCTCTCTTTGCCAAAGAGCTTGAATTCCACCAGAGTCAGCGCGGCCAGCAACAGGAACAAGATCCACGATTGTGCTGCGGCATACCCCATTCTCATATCCACCCAGGCAGACTGCCAGATATGATAGAAGACGACATCTGTTGACCTAAGAGGTCCTCCCTGGGTCAAGACATAAATTGGAGTGAAGACCTGGAATGACCCAATGACGCTGGTGACAAGAACGAACAGACTTGTCGGTTTGAGCAGGGGGAGCGTTATCTTCCAAAAAATTCTTGGTTTGCTCGCTCCATCAACTGCAGCCGCGTCATAGAAGTCCTTTGGAATGCCCTGGAGCCCAGCCAGGAATATGAGTAGTTGACTGCCAATAGCGGACCAAATACCGATTATCATCATTGATATCAGTGCGAACTGAGGTGATTCAAGCCAGGCTATTGACTTTATTCCGACAAGGCCAAGAATGAAATTCAGGACCCCGAAGTCTCGATTGAAAATCCAGCGCCACACGATTGTAGTTGCGACCCCTGCAGTTACAACGGGAAGGTAATAAAGTACTCTCAGCACAATCGAAAGCTTTCCCAGCTTGTTAACCGCGATTGCCAGTAGAAGAGATATGAACATACCAATGGGAACATAGATCGAATAAACGGCGGTATTCTTCATTGCGTTCCAGAATTTTAGATCCGAAAAGAGCTCAATGAAATTCCCAAAACCAACAAAAGGCTTAGCTGCATCTACAATGCTCCATCTCCTAAAAGCCAAGAACAGAGCGAATCCCATTGGGCCAACAGCCCACCAAACCAAATGGACTAGCGCAGGGAGAAGAAATCCGTAACCAATCAAAGTTCTATTTATGAGTGTTTGAGATTCTATGTTCGAAATAATGAAGGTGCTTACCACAACCATCACGAGAAGTACGAGAATGGCTCCTATCGAAAAGAATTGTATTGAAAGAATGGAGTTTTCCCTAGAAGTTTCCTCAAACAGAATTGTGAACTCAAAACCATCAATGTTTTTCTTCACATAAGTGTGAACTACATCGTTCACCTTTGCCTTTCCGCTTTCCATATCATTCTGGTTGAAAGAATTCATGATTTCCAAATTCGCAATTCTCTTCTCGCTCAAGTTCGAAACGACGATGTTGTCATCTTTCTTTATTATGAAACTGGCACTCAAGACTCGTTTAGATCTATCAACAAACTCCTTTAATGATCTTTCACTTTCGTATCCCAACAAGGAACTTGCATCGCTGAACCAACCCTTTGCGTTTTTGAGGGCCACCGCGCTGCTGACCTTGCTAAGTGAGTTCCCAAACAAAGAGAAAGCGAATACACCAAACAAGATTATAGCCGGTAGATAGGCTATGAATCCAAGGAGAAAGCGAACAGACCTTTTCATTTTGATGGAGGATTGAGATCTCCTGAATAGCAAATACAGAAAGAGCATAGCAAAAACCGATGAAGAAAAAGCAGAAATCCAGAGGAATATCAACATCGAACGGCTCTCTTCAGACCATTCCGATGATTCAGTAATAGTTGTGAAGAATCCGATGACTTCCCAATTGTCAGAGTCGTAAACCGCAATGGCGTTCAAGGTTGCCTTTTCGTCTTCTACAGAGATCTCTTCGGCTTCGGGCTTTTGGCTATTCATTGTCTTCGTGAAAAGCGAGTTCAAAGTCTCATAGTCAAGCATTGGATAAGCATTAAGAGAAGCAAAATCATCCTCATTTCCGAAGTACACATTAAGCATTCTCTCGTAGATACTATTCGCCTTGTCCGTTATTCCATCAAATTTATCTAGAACGACTAAAAGAATCGTATCGTCTAGCATAAGTATTCCCGTCTGAATATACGCTCTGCCATCAATCAATGTCATTTCGGTCTTTGGGTAACCGCTTGAAAAAGTGAGATTCTCAAAGAATAAAGAAGATGACAGACTAGCAGGAGAAGAATAACCGAAGTCACGCAGCAAGTTGCCGGAGTAGTCAAACAGACCTACGTACTCTATTTCATCCGAAAGACTTTGGATTACCTCATTAACCGATCCAGGGTTGTCAACCAATATGTTAAGTTTCGTATCAATCTCAGCAGTAAGGTTCTGGTAATTGAGCTTTAGACTTTTCAGCAAAGCTGCTTCACTTTCCGCTGTGAATTCTTCGAAGCTGCTTTTCGCATAAATGTTTAGAATGGCAAATGCTGACAAGATTAGAAGACCAGCAAGAACAACCAAACCCACTAAAGTCTTGTAGCGCCTCAAAGTTATCCCTCCCGAGGGATAAGGGGGCAGTCTAGACTGCCCCCCTCTTCATTCCAGGTTAGTTCTCTCCCTCTTCAATGTACTTATCAATTGTTTCGGCTGCCCAATCCATTGCTTGTCTTACAGTTTCTCCACCTACATTCATTCTGTCAAAGGCCTCGGCCCAGGTGTCTTCAAACTGAGGTCTGTAATACTTGGTTTGAGAACCAACTGGTACTCTTGCAAAATCAAGCATCTTTATGAAAGCCGCGTCAAGTTCATCCTGCTCTGCCTGCAGTTCGGCGATTTTCTTGATTGCGGATATTGCCAACCCGCCTTCCAGACAACGTTTCTTCTGTGCATATTCGCTTGACAGAAATGCTGCGAGCATAGTCGCGCCTGATTTGTCAGCTGCGTTTGCCGGTACGGCCCAACCAGAGGCATAGGTAACAGTCGCCTTATTTTCGGGAGCTGCGTAAGGAATTGGTGCGGCTCCGACATCTAGGTCGGCTCCTTTCGCGATTTGCCCTTTGATTGATACGTTGAACCATCGTCCTGTTATTGTCATGCCAACCTTACCTGTGTAGAAAAGTGCTGAAGTTCCTCCGAGAGAGCTTGCTTCTTGAGGTGAGGGTGCGTATCCTTTAGAGAGAAGATCCATGAAGAATTCATAGTTCTTCACATTGAGATCGCTGTTCAGACATCCCGAGGTCTGAGTAAAGTCTGGGCTGAAGACTTCACCGCCGCCTGCCCACAGAAGTGGTACTACAACTCCGACCCATGACGGGAAAGCGAATCCCCAAACATCATTCTTTCCGTCTCCATCAGTGTCTTTGCTCAAAAGCCTGGCAGTTTCCGCGAATTCTTTCAATGTCCATCCATTCTGCGGGGGATAAGGAACCCCCAGCTCATCGAATACTTTCTTGTTGTAGAAGATTCCTATCGGACTTGTATCCTTGGGAAGGGCGTATAGACTCCTGCCTGATCTGAATATGTCAACGAGGACCGGGAAGTACTCCGCGAGATTGGTGCCACTCGCACCATCTCTGTTTAGCCTGCTAATGAAAGGGTTGATGTCTGTCAAGTAGTTGCCTTCTACAAAAGCGGGTATCATCTCTGCATCCAGAAGGATCACATCAGGTGGGGTACCGGCTCCAATGTCAGTCAGAATCTTCTGATAGTAGTCTCCGGGAACTGGTTCGTAAGTTACCTCGTACTCCGGATTGAGTCTCATGAATTCGGCAATAATCTCTTCGTCAAGAGCTGCCTCTTCAGCTCCTGCCCAGGTTGTAACTCTTAACTTGGTTACTCCGATGGAAAGTGAAGAAAGCAGAATGATAGCAATCACAAGAAACGCTTTCGAATGTCTTACCCGACGCATAGTTACACCTCCATTCCTTTTACCTGTCCGCGTTCGAAGCGGAGTTGTTGTTTTTAACCGTTAGTTCCCCATCATAATTAGCTTTGAAGATGCCTTCACGTGAAACGACTTTCAATGATTTTCCTGCAAGCTTCAAGTTGTTGATCTCAAAATCGAGGTCGAATGGAAAGGGATCGAAATCGATTCCATCTTCTGAGACATGAATTCCTGCCAGGTACTTAAAGAGAAGATCAATTACCCACGAATGCTGGTAATCGTCGACGCCCCTGTAAACGCTTGCCTTTCCATTGAAGGGGTTATAGTGTTCGAAGCAATTCGGCCTTTTTGGATCGCCTTCAAAGAACATCATCCTAACGAATTTTCGTATTAGCTCGACAGTCTTCTCGCGAAGAAGAGAATCTTTGAATCGTCTGGAGCATATACCCAATACGTCTACAATGTGGCTGTTTGTCATTGGCCATACTCTGCCATTCCAGGGGCAGTTGTGTCTTTTCCCTTTCCATTCGGCCCACTGACTGAATAGGTGGTCATCAAGACTCGTTGCTGGCACAGGAAATTCCGTCCAGAATTCCAGACTGTTAAGTAAATGTCTTTTAAGCCCTGGAAGATGTGATTCATCTACAATATCTGTGAGGTACGGATAGAAACAAGTCGCTGCCTTCACTCCAGTTCTTTCGAAATTAACCGGTTTGACATCGGAAAATATTTCTTCTTGAGGATCCCACATGAAGCTCAAAACGGCCTTCTTGGTTTTTTCGGCACTTTGATCAAACAGAGCTGCTTCTTCTTCAAAACCAAGTAATAGTGCCATCCAAGATAGCGTCTTCTTTAGGCTGTATATATAAACAGTCGCATCGACGCCCTTCAATCTTATGCTGTTAGTCCAGCCATAGCGGTCGGCCATAGGATCTACTGCTGTATATCTGCTCATGAATTCTTGGCCCGTCTCAAATTGATCTACCACATCATATAGACCTGATTCTTCGGGATCTCTTTCCGCATCGAAATATCTAAGATACTTTTTTAAGGGTTCAAATATCTTTCTAATGAAACTCATGTCCGGATCAACCAAAAAAAGATCCTTAACAGCTCTTCCCCAGTCTGCGTGATAAAACCCATTCTCCTGAATCTGGTTAACGTATATGTGGCCTGCGAACGAACCGTCATCCTTCTGGTTATCGACGAAGTTCAGCAAACTACCCTGAGCTATTTCAGGAGTGTTGGACCAACGTGTTTCAAGCATGTGACATTGAGCGCTATATGTAATTAATGCCCTGAAATAATCGAGCCCCTCAGAGACTGCAGTGTGTTTCATGAATGATTCATCGACTTGGCTCTTGAATAGCCTAAGACCGTACCATCTATAGTAGTAATAAGCCTGAAAAAATGGATCACTAGTCCTAAATTGAGGAAGTGACGAGAAGTAGTTGTTCCAGTTGTTGATGCTGCATTTTACAGGGTCTTCTTTGATTAGGCTATCCCAGTTACTCACAATCTCATTCTTGCTTCCGGCAGCTCCAAGGCCACAAACGATGAGTGCTTCTCCGAGAGGAGGAATTCTGATCTTTCTTTGAATTCCTATGTAAAGGAGGCCTTCACGATTAATTCCTCCGTTCGTTATGTCCATCAGAAGACCGTCGCAATTCAGTTTTTCGTAGAAAGGGGTCATTCTGAAGTTTGGAATGTTTGCCGTTCTTTCAGAAAATGTGACATTATAGCTTTCCATTTCCCCAAGTGCAATAAGCACTTCCGCTTCAATTGGTTTTCTTCGGGGCTTGGTTAGCCTCTTTGTGAATACAATTCCCTCGTTTACTGGCTCGACAGATTCTATATCAGTCTCACTATCGTTCTCTGAACAGTGATGTGCTGTCCAGACAATAATATCCATCTCAATTTGCTTCCTACTGGTATTTCTGATATTGACTTTTGATACGAGGAAGTCCTTTTCTGACAGGCACTTTTCTTCAATCAATTCGACATCCTTGCTTGAAAAACTACTTCTGAGAACGGCTGGATTCCACGTTCTGCCTACACATTTGAAATCAACTGGAACACCATCCATCACGGCGCTGATTGAGTATCCGGGATCAATACGCATGTCAAAGTAGCTCAGAAAATCCCACGCCCCTGGATTATCAAGGTGTACTGGAAATGGAGGGGTCCACAATAGTCTATTTCCACCACCCAAATACCATTTGTCATCTCTTTCGAGCATTTTCAAAACATCAATCCCCATGGGCTTGCCTCCCGTCATTGTCCTGGCATTTATGAAGGAGTTTTCGACCATAACCGGTAAGATCATAAATATCTTTCCTGTCTAGTTCAATGATTCGATCATAGACAGTAAAGGCTCTTTCTAGATTCCTTGATTTGATAGCCTCAAACAGTTCCTTGTGAAGTGGTAAACCAGCATCACCAAAGGTTTCCAGTCCAAGAGGGGATTTCCATAGAACTTCCAGACCATCAAATACTACATCAAAGACCTCTTTCAAAAAACGGTTGTGTGATATTTCAAAGATCTTCTTATGGAAACCTGCATCTGTACTGGAAAGCTCAACCCTTGTTTCGATTGCCTTTGAGAGCTTTTCCATGCACTGAGAAAACTCTTCAATGTCACTCTCACATGCATTGGATATCGCGAGAGCTATCGCGGATTTCTCTAAAGTGCTACGGACCTCTATCAAGTCAAATATATCTTTGGCGCTGTCTGTCTCAATTTCAAAATTGACATTAAACTGAATTCGTAACTTCGTTCTCTTCAGAACAAAAGTTCCGCTGCCATGGATGGTTCTTGTTATGCCTTCATACTCGAGAACTCTTAGTGCTTCTCTCACTACTGCTCTGCTTACACTCAGGCGTTCTGACAGTTCCAGTTCTCCAGGCAATCTATCTAGACCTTCAAGAACTATCATCTTCTTAAGTTTGTTCACAATATCCATTGCAGTTCTTCTCTTAGTTTTCATCCTGGTTTGGCTCCTCAACTTGATCGGTTGTCCACTCACAGGACAACTATTCATTCATATTTTAGTATTTGAGCTCATCATTTTTTAGAACCATTGTCGACTGTTACGAGTGTTTGGGATTGAATGTAATCGATTATTGAAGTAAAGAAATGTGATTTGAAAAGTTTCAGAATGAGTTGTCAACAAGTAAGAGTTAGAAGAGGATCTTTATCGTAAGCCAGCGAATCTTAAGCAAGACGGTCTCTGTAGTAATGCTGGGTTGCCAAATGTTTTTTTGAACACATCAGATAGACTCAGTCGCACTAAATTGTCTAAGCGGTGTTGCCACAGAACGTAGTGATAGGGAGGGTTAAGAATTGTTATGACAGACATGAATAAAAGGTCAAGTGAAAGCGATCAAACAAACATTGCCCTTTGTAACATATCTCCAAAGTATGCCGATGCGAATCAGCCCGAAGTGTTCTCCGAAAGAAAACCCGAAGACCAAATGTCTCCGGGTTTGAACCTATTCAATCTTGTTATCTATTGCTCGCCCAGCATCTTCTCCATTACTTCCAGAGCTTCGTCGGATAGTAGAATCATGGCCAATCTTTGAGGTGTGATTCTATTCTGCAAGTTATTCTTCAGTGCCTCAGGTTTCCTGTCGGTAATTCTTTCAGAAACTTGCTCTTTGATAACCTTCATTCTTTCCTGAACATTAAGATTCTTCAATCGCTCCTGAGCTTCGGGCGCGAGATTCTCCAGACGCTGTCTCATTTGTTCTGCAACATCGGGAAGCTTCTCAGCAATTCGTTCTCTAATGACTTCGTTCATTCTGCTTGTGTCAACCCGGCTCGAAGCTACCCGTTGCTGCATGTACTCTGCAAGATTCTCGCCTTGCTCGATAGTGACTATTGATTTCAGGCCAGCTAGATAATTCTCCATTATGGATTGCATTCTATTCGCATAAGCTTCTCTTTCTGGAAGAGGAGCAATTTCACCTGAAATCGCCTCTTCGAGAGCGTTCTCAAGAGTATTTGTAATCCTCTCTTTAAGGCCTTCGAGTTCCTCGCGAGTGGATTTCGCAAGATCGTAAATCTCCTGAAGCTGTTCAGGAGAAAGTTCAACTGCATTTATCACATTTGCTATCTGAATCTGGCTCTGCAGTTTCAAGATATCTTCATCTACTCTGCTTCCGAAATTTGGAGCTGCAGTAGTGACGACCCCGAAGAGCAATACCATTACCGAAACAACCAGTATCTTTTTCATTCTTGTCACCTCCATATGAAACTGAAACAATTATAGAAGTAGATAAGTGGAAGGAACGTGAAATTTTTCGACGAAACGAATTCCCGATGTGATGAAATGATGAACTCCCTTATCTTGTAGATTCCTCAACCGTCTGAAAGCAGTATAGTGGATCCAGTAGTCTGGCTGCAAGAACGCGCGACCTTATGAGTGAAGTGTCAATAAATCGGGGAGAAAGGTAACGTTCGGAGACATCCGGGGCATCGACAACGATCACCTCATTCCTCTAATCATGCTGTGCAGGCGCGTATAGACTGTCGTGTCCGAACTGACAATAATCTGCCATGAGGCCCTAAGACTTCCTTGGTTGAGTAAAAGAATCAACTCTCCCTCACAGGGTAACTCGAACCTAGATCGTTCTGCAGCTCTGGAGCACCGGACATGAAAAAACCACCCCTTCTCTCTATGGTTCTACTGCTTCATCGGGCTTTCGGTTGGTCCTTGTTGAAAAGAAAACACTTCAGTAACTTGTAGTAAACCAGCAACAAGATAGGGAGTTCCTTCAGAAACAGCAGAAATAGTCATCACAAAACAATCGCAGGAACCCCCGGACGTTGCCGAAAACTACCGTCAGCGAAATACCGGAGGCTCCTGCGATCTATCAGATGCTATCTGCTTTTGACATACACATCTTTAAAAGACGCGACTGTTCTTATCTGTAAATTATCCACCAATTGGCCATTTGATACTTGTCGGTATCGTTCACAGTGCCACAGTTGTAGTAAGAGGTGGAACTGGTATAAACCTGATGATACGAAACGTACTTACCGCTTGATGCATGCCTGAGTCTTACTAATTCACCATAGTACAATTTGTCTGTACCGAACAGAATTCCCAGGACATTTACCCCTGTAGGCTCTATGAACAGATCCCACTGGGCTGTGTCATGGTTCAGATAAAGACAGTAAGTCGTACTTGGATATTTGTACTTGTCGTCCTTTGTGTCTCTTGTATAGTATTTTGAAAGGTTATATGGAGCAAGGCACATATCGCTCAACTGAGATGTGGCCCTCAACCAGACCGCATGATCCTTTGTGACGGGTCCAGTCGACCACCCCCAGGTATCTCCCGTTCCTTTATCGCCCTTGTTGGTCAGAATCAGCCAAGAGCTATATCTACCAGAGGTCATCCTGTCGGTGCTGTTGACTTTTACGAGATCTACTCCGTAGCTATCCCATGTAGGAATGAAAAGAATCCAGGTCTTCTGCCAGTAAGCTTCGTCATCGATTCTCATGTACCTGTTGAGAGCGAAATTTAGGACACCTATATGATCAGGGTCGGTCGGGTCAGTGCTTCTTCCGTATATGATCTCCCTCTGCAGATTGTTGACCCTTAATGAAGGAGCGTAGGGAGATATTGCCAGAGATTGAACGTGTGAGGTCTCAGAGCATATGTTCAAAGCATATTTTGTCTCATCCAGATATTCCTCGGCAATAAACAGGTTGTTACAAATGTTTTTCTGAGTATTCTCGAGAAGGGCTATTGGGTAAGGCGTCTGAACCACATTATTGTTAGTGCTCCTTGAGATAGTATACTTTCCGTCAGACGGGTTTTCGAAGACGTATCTTCTCATAACTACGTTTGGTTCAACGGAGAGTTCTGGATCTTGATACGCAAAACCCAAAAGTCTGTATGTTCCGAGCGGATCGTTCGCTTCTATTGCCTCGTCGATACCGGTGAGTTGAATGTCCTGTTTATCGAGAGTAAGTTTTACGCCGGAAGCCGGGTTTTTGAATATGTCGTATACTGGGAGCAACATCCCAAGCGTTTTCTGGAAACCGGGCAATGTTGGAGGCAATCCCATGGGTTCGGTATTCCAGAGGACTCTCACAACTATACCCGAGTCAAGCCCCATGGCTTTTAGCGCGGCATTGTCTGCCTGGTTGTAGAACCAGGCCTTGTCTGCATCGTATGCTGGGTTCAGCATAAGGCTTTCTCCACCAATAACATACGTAACGAATGTTTCAAGCCAATGCCAGAAGACCTCAACTTCTTCAGCGATGTACGAGTTGTAGTTGTCCAAGTGAAGTTGGGCAAACCCGCTACCCAGTTTGTGTTCATATTCGACTAGAAGATTCAGTGCAAGAACCTGGCGAGTTGTTAGGGCCTGGAAGAGTCTGATATAAGCTTGAACGTACTCAATGAAGATTGTAGAGTCAGCCGGACATCGCTGCGAAAAACCAAGTCCGGTATCCGTTTCGCCGTCTATTAGTTTTGCGGCCCTCACTGCATTCATTGCGTTCTTCATATAAATCTCGAAGAGAGACATATAGCTGGTATCTGCAGTCCCTCCAACGATAACCTTCTTGATGTTAAGCATTACCTGATCGAGCGAGCTGTTCTGAATATCAAACATAAGTTCCTGGATGGCAACATCTGTGGTAGTAGTTGCATCTAGAGTCGTAATAAACAACAACTTCCCCGTGCAGGTCTCTATGGGAGTGAAGTAGTTCTGATCTACCATTCTCACATATGAGTCGTAATACTGCTGATCAAGCTTTGTGAGGATGCTTTGTATCTCGGAGTCAATAGTATCCAGTTTCTGTGAAATCACGTCAAGCTTCGCGTTGATTTCCTGGACCTGGTTCAGAATTTCACTTATCATTTCTGAGGTTTCATCGCCCAGTCCGAACAAGCTTTTCATAACCCAGGATATTGCGCTTACAGCGACCTTAGAGATTATTCCAGTGGTCGTGCCCTTGAGGAGGTCCTTTGCAAGGCTGGAAATATCGATATCCAATGTGGCACCTACGCCAAAATTGTATACGGCCCCGCCAGCAATAGCTTCTACAATGACCTCTATGAAGTCCCTATAGACTCCACCAAAATTGTCCCGCACGAAGTCCGAGAGCCTTTTCATCGAGAAATACGAGGTCTCGAATCCCGGGTGAAGCTGACTTAGCACATTTACCTCGGGGGGGACGTTCAAGGCGTCTCGGACCTCATTTATGGCTTCCGAGTAACTGATCTGCTTCTTGAACATATAGGCGGCAAAAACCGAGGTGACGGGATTTACGAGTATTTGCTCCGAATGAAACGACTCTTCGACAACCGAGGCAAGGGCATCAGTCCTTTCCTGTTCTTCGGGGATATCGAAGGATGCCAGCAAAATTGCCGGGAACTTGAACCCGTTTGGTATGGGAATTGAGAATCTCCCGTAATTGTCGGTAAGGAACTCCCCTTCAATAACTTGATTTCCATCGAGATCAAAGACTTTTACTGAAGCGTTTTCAATGTACTCGTCCGTGAAAACTGAACCTCGTATTGCGTTCGTCCTGATTAGCCCGACGCAACCCGCGAGAAGAAAGAGCAGCAAAACAAGAATGAAAAGATAGTACTTCCTCATTTCATCACCCCCAAATACCCTGATTAGTAAATCAGCTTATTACTGAGTCGCAGCGTATCCAGAGAATTTGTCACATCAAGAAAAGTTGATTTATCGAATTATTATATATGAGATTTATGGAAAATCAGTCATTTGTTCACACTGTGAAAGTCAAATTTCTGGTAGCGGGAACGAAACATTTCTTGGGGTTTCAAGTGCCTTAGGAATTCTGAGCTGCAGAAATCTTTATCGAGTATCTTCAGAAAACAGATTAGGCTTGAAAGCCGACTGAAGAGTTGACGATGAAAGAGAAAACACCCCCCTATTGATAAAATGGGAGTACAGAGGGTCTGTTTTTCGGATCACAGAAGGGCGAAATCTGATAGTCAAAGGCATTACCTGGAGTGATACGTCTCTGGAGCTGGAAGCTTTGGAGCATCAAACCGAGAATCGGAATTCTTTGGAAAGAGGTGCCTCTATGGAGATAGGGATAGTAGGACTTGGCAAAATGGGAGGCAATATTGCCAGAAAACTCGTTGCCGGAGGGCATACTGTTATTGGTTATAATCTCAATCCGGAGATTACAAAGGTTCTGGCTGAAGAGATAGGACTTTGCCCGGCCTTTTCTCTGGAAGAGCTTGTGGGGAAGTTGTCGCCGGTTCGGATTCTTTGGTTGATGATTCCTGCAGGCGTTCCAATTGAAACAACTATAAATGTTCTTAAAGACTTGCTAGATACTGGAGATATCGTCATTGACGGAGGCAACAGTAATTATAAAGACTCAATTAGGCGATCGGAGAGACTTTCAGAAAGAGGAATCAACTTCGTAGATGTTGGCACAAGCGGGGGAATATGGGGATTGACAGAAGGTTACAGCATGATGATTGGAGGCGAAAGAGAGATTATAGAGAACCTCGCGCCATTATTCACAACGCTTTCGCCTGAGCAAGACAAAGGGTGGGGAAGAGTTGGTCAAGCAGGAGCTGGCCATTTCGCAAAGATGATCCACAACGGAATAGAGTATGGGTTAATGGAGGCCTATGCGGAAGGATTCGAGATTCTTAGAGCAAAGAAGGAGTTTGATTTCGATTTGAAGGAAGTCACCGATATATGGCTTCACGGAAGCGTGATCAGGTCATGGCTTCTGGAGTTGATTGGCGATATACTGGCCGGTGATCAGGATCTCCGCAACATAGAGCCGTGGGTTGCAGATTCTGGAGAAGGACGATGGGCAGTTGTTGAGGCAATGGATCTCGACGTGCCCGCCCCGGTTATTACAATGTCTCTGCAGAAGCGTATTGAGAGCCGTGTTGAAGAGGATTATTCGGCAAAACTCCTTGCAGCCATAAGAAACAGGTTTGGCGGCCACGAAATAAAACACACAAGACAGGCGAGCAGAGATGGCGAAGACTGAGAATTCGATAATGATCGTATTCGGAGCTTCCGGCGATCTTACACAACGGAAATTGATTCCAGCCGTTCACTCCCTCGGTTGTGAAGGACTGCTTCCAGATCGGTTCAACGTTATTGGTGTTTCCAGGAGCAAGATATCGGACAAAGGGTTTCGAGTTAGGTTATTTTCTGGGGTTCAGGATTACTCCAGATCCGATCCAAAGATCTGCAATCTCTGGAAGGGATTTGAAACTAAGATCGAGTACTTGCAGGGCGAGTACGATCAAGAGGTGACATACGGTGAACTGAAGAAGAGGATCGACGAATTAGAGAAGAACGAGCAGGTTAGATCAAATGTTATTTTTTACCTCTCTATTCCTCCCGAAATGCATTCGATCATACTGAAACACCTGGGTAAATTGGGTCTCAGTAGATCTGAGGAGAGGAAAGTTCGCATTGTAATTGAAAAGCCTTTTGGAAGAGATCTTGAAAGCGCAAAAGAGCTTAATGGGCTTGTTCACGAGTCTTTTAGGGAAGACCAGATTTTCCGGATAGACCACTTCCTCGGGAAAGAGACCGTTCAGAATATACTTGCTTTCCGTTTTGCCAATTCGATATTTGAACCACTGTGGAATCGTCAATACATTGATCATGTTCAGATAACTGTTGCTGAGGATATTGGAGTAGAACACAGGGCTGGATATTACGATACCGCTGGGATCTTGAGAGATATGTTTCAGAATCACATGCTTCAGCTTCTGACTCTAGTGGCTTTGGAACCGCCAGCGGTTTTCGAGGCGGATGCGCTAAGGGATGAGAAGGTCAAAGTTCTGAGATCGATGAGCAAGTGTTCAGACGTCGTTCTAGGTCAGTATGATGGCTATCTTGAAGAAGAAGGAGTTGCCGAGGATTCAAAAACGCCTACATATGCAGCACTTAGGACGTATGTGGACAATTGGAGATGGAAGGGAGTCCCATTCTATCTTCGATCTGGCAAAAAGATGAAGAGAAAGGTTTCGGAAATCTCCGTCCATTTCAAGAGCGTTCCTCATATGCTTTTTGGACAAACGGGAAATGGCGAAGATGTCAGTCCAAACATTCTATCTCTTTGTATTCAACCTGATGAAGGAATTAAGCTGTATTTCGAGGCAAAGATTCCTGGCGGTTCGATGAAGACGAGAACAGTCAAAATGGATTTCAGTTTTTCCAGCGGATTCGGTAATGACGTCCTCCCTGATCCATACGAGAGATTGCTTTTAGATGTAATGAATGGAGATGCATCATTGTTCGCAAGATCTGATGAAATCGAACTGGCTTGGAGAATAATCGACCCTATAATAAGAAGACGAGAGAATGGAGAAATCAAGTTGTGTACTTATGCAGACGGTAGTTGGGGTCCCGAAGAAAGCGGTTTTCTCGTTACGAGGGAAGGCCGGGAGTGGTTTGTCTGCTGTTGCGGTGAGGATGGAGAACCACCGGAGGAGCAAGATGGCGACGGCAAGTAGAAGGCTGAGAATCTTCGACAACTTTGAGCAGCTATCACATGCGGCCGCAGAGAATTTTGCAGGACTAATCGAGAAAAGAAAAACTGTTCATGATAGATTCTCAGTAGCTCTTTCGGGAGGTTCTACGCCCGAGAGACTTTATGAAATTCTTGCCGAAGAACCTTACAAACAGGGTATTCCCTGGCAAAAAATCGATCTTTTCTGGGTAGACGAGAGATGCGTTAATCCCGATCACGATGAAAGCAATTACGGACTAGTGAAGGAACTTCTACTTAGAAGGATCGAGATTCCCGAGGAGAACATTCACAGAATCAAAGGTGAATTATCTCCTGAGATTGCCGCAGCTCAATACGAAAGAGAATTGATTGACTATTTTGGAAAGTATTCCACAGATTTCGATCTTATAATATTGGGATTTGGAGAAGACGGTCACACGGGGTCTATCTTTCCCGGTTCGACTGAGATTCACGATTATGATTCCCTAGTACTCACGAGTGAAGTGAGCTACGATGGAAGGCCCTCCAGAAGGGTTACTCTTGGTCTGCGAGCTCTGAAACAGGCCAGAAACGTCTTTGTTTTGGCCTTCGGAAAGGCGAAAGCAGAGATCGCCAGGTTGGTTCTGGTCCAAAATGATAGCGAACTGCCGATAAGCCTCGTATCTCCTGAATATGGAAAGCTCTTCTGGATGATTGATAAAGAAGCGGCTAGGCTTCTACCAAAAGACTTTCTTGATTAGCTTTGCTGTCGAATTGTTGAGCTTGCATTGATTAAGGCTATTCTTGAAACAGATAAACGGTCTCAAGATTCATCCAAAGCTGAAAAGCAGCAGCAAGAGATTCTTCGGAGATGGAAATCGACTGAGTACAGATTTCTTTCCAGAAATTCCATGATATTCAGCGGTTGTAAGATTTTCCTCGGAGTCTCCCCATCAAGAGCTATTGATTGGAGCTAAGCTCACATTCTAAAGGATGACCTTTCAGAAGAATTTCAAACATCGTAACTGTTAATTCCGTGTTTTTGCCTCTAGTTGGTTCTGGTCGGATCTTATTGACTTCCGATTATTGACTGTCAAGAAGTATAATTTCAATGAAAGAAATGACGTTTCAATAGATGAAATAAGGGGAGGCGTATTAATGGACGTTGTTGGCAAGTTTGGGAGGATACTCATACCAATGAGTACAGCATTTGCAGCTGATTATTCGATCGACTATCCTATGACCAGGAGGATAGCCAGCTATTTGATTGGAAAGAAGTACTGTGATTCTCTTGTGATAGCCGGAACAAACGGCGAGTTCTACTCAATGAGCTTTGAGGAGAAGGTAAGACTTTTCGCGGAAGTTAAAGAAGAAGTTGGCGACAGGGTACCGTTGATAGCCGGAACAGGTACGGCTAACACTTACGAGACAATAGAACTGACAAAGGAAGCAGCGAGGCTGGGATATGATGCTTCCATGGTAGTTGTTCCTTATTACTGTCATCCTACTCAGGAAGGAATCTACTATCACTTCTCTCAGATATGCAAGAATACCGATCTTCCGATCATGGTCTATAACATTCCTCTCTTTACGGCTTCGAATATCGATCCGGCGACTCTGGCCAAGCTAACTGAGTTTGAGAATATCGTTGCCGTCAAAGATGAGGCCGGAATTAATCCGTTGCAGACCTCTGCCTTCTTGAAGGCGACAAAGGGGAAGATAGTGGTTTATTCCGGAGACGACCTAATGGTTCTCTCGGTCATGAGCCAGGGTGGAATAGGTGTTATAAGCGGAGGTTCGCATGTAATTGGAGACATGATGAGGAACTTGATAGATGAGTTTCTCTCTGGAGATGCCACCAAAGCGACAAGTAGCTTCAAGGAGCTTTATGAGCTTTTTAGCGCTTTCTTTGGCAGAAATAGGCGGCTTACAAACCCATTGCCGGCAGTAAAAAAGGCCTTCGCGCTCCACTCGGGACTGGATGTCGCGAGAGTAAGGCCGCCGCTCATGGAAATTGAGGAAGACGAAGTGGCAGTACTTAAAGATACTCTCAGAAAGTTCGGGAAAACTTCTTGAGCCTCAGAATCAAAAAACCGAAAGGGGGTTTAGTGATGAAAAAGGGATTAGTCGTGGTTCTTGTTCTGCTATTAGTGAGCATTTGTTTTGCCGTGGAGGAGACTTATACGATACGGTTCAATACGGTAGCCGCGCCGACTCAACCTCAAGTTCTGGCGATGAACAAATTTGCCGAAGTTGTCGAAAATCTTAGTGGCGGCAAGATAGTGGTGAAGATCTTCCATTCGGGCCAGCTCGGAGATCAGCAGACGTCTCTCCTGGGTGTTATGAGAGGGGACCTTGAGATGGCTGGAGACGGTGCGCCATCATGGTTCGCCGATCTCGGAAACATGCCGAAGATGGGAGTATTGAACGCCGCTTACATCTTCAGAGATCTTGACCACATGTACTCTGTAATGAACAGTCCCATGGTAAAGGGATGGTTCGATGAATTGGCTTCGAATACTGGAATGAGGGTTCTGGATACATGGTATCTCGGCATGAGGCAGCTCAACACAACCGAAAAGGCGGGTCCCGTTTACAAACCTGAAGATCTCAAAGGTATGAAGATCAGGATGCCCAACAACGAAGCATTCATGGACATGGGACGCGCTATCGGAAGCAATCCTACCCCGATGGGTTTCGGAGAAGTGTATCTAGCTCTCAAGTTAGGAACTATCGATGGGCAAGACAATCCTCTCCCGACAGATCTGTCGGCGATGTTTGTGGAGGTCACGAAGTACATTGTTCTTACTGACCATTCAATAGGAATGATCAACCCTGTGATTAACGAGAAGTTCTGGCAGTCACTGCCCTTTGAGTACAAGACTTACATTATCAAAGCGCTGGAAGTTGCTCGTTACTACATGAATTATCTTGTTTTGGAACAGGAGTCAAGCCTTCTAAAGCAATTCGTTGACGACTACAACATGGAGATTGTAGTTCCCGACAAAGAAGCCTTCATGAACCTTGCAAAAGAATTCTATTCACAGGAGAAATTTGACAACGCCTGGGGCAAGGGGATGTACGAAGCAATTCAGTCGTATCCCTTGGACTGACAAGATAAGCTGTATTTCCTGGACCAGGGCTAGCCTGGTCCAGGTTATTATTTGCGGGGGTCTAACATGAAGAAACTCTTGGCGTCACTTTTCAAAGTCTTTCAGACTGCGCTGAATTTGATCGAATCCTGGGGCGGAACAGTATTTCTCGGACTGCTCTTCCTCAGCATCTTTTTCCAGGTGATTCTGAGGTATGTATTCAGTAGCCCTTCACCGGAATTATTCGAGATAGCGCAATACAGTTTCATATGGACGATTTTCCTTGGAGCGCCTTATGCAAGAAAGTTCGATGCACATATAAAATTTGACATTGTATTTCTCAGACTTCCCAGAAAGGCGCAGCTGCTTCTCCAGATAGCATTCGATCTCTTCTTCTGCATTGTGCTCTTAGTAACACTTGGACCCGTGCTCGGCGATGTTCTTTTCTACAAGATCATCAAATCCGAAGTCTTAAGGATTCCCTGGACTTATCTCTTCATGTGTTTCCCCATTTTTATGGTATTGACTTTCATTCACAACGTAATCTGGATAGTGAAGAGCTTCATAGAACTCTTCTCCGGAAGAATCGTTCCCAAGGAGGTTGAACCATGGGATTGATACTCTTTTTCATAATATTTGGTGCTGCCTTCGCCCTGGGTTATCCGATAGCGTTTGGAATGATCATGGGTGGCTTTGCATACTTCATCACTTCCGGAATGGACTTGGGAATCTTCCTCGACATAATGGCAATAGAATTGAGAGCTCAGGATGTCTTGTTGGCAGTTCCAATGTTCATATTTGCTGCAAACGTAATGAATGATACCGAGATAACCGACAGACTTTTCGGTTTCTTGAAACAGCTTCTTGGTGGCATGCGTGGCGGTCTTGCATATGCAAATATTGGCGCGAGCATCATTTTCGCCGGCATGAGCGGTTCGGAAATAGCAGACGTTTCGGGTCTCGGAACAATAGAGATAAAAGCGATGATGGACGACGGTTATGACGGCCCCTTTGCCTGTGCGGTTACGTGCGCTTCGGCAACTATTTCTCCCCTCATTCCTCCCAGTATACCGATGGTAATCTATGCCATGCTGACAGGAACCTCTCTGGGATACCTGTTTCTTGCAGGAATAATACCAGGGCTTCTTCTTGGCTTTCTTGAGGCCGGGATGGCCTTCTATCTCTCGAAGAAGAGAAACTACCCTGTGGGAAAGAGATATCCGCTTAAAGTACTTGCGAAGAGTTTCATCAGATCCTTTCCTGCTCTGATGGCTCCGATCATTCTCCTGGCCGGTATCTACGGGGGAATATTCACTCCAACTGAATCCGCGGCCGTTCTCGCTGCATATTCTATACTCGTCAGCATCTTCATCTATCGTACGCTTGGAGTCAAGAAGCTGAGAAAGATAATGCTCAAAACTGTTTATAATGTAGGTGCGATAAGCTTCATGATTGCCGGTGCCTTCGTTGTGAAATATGTGCTTGCAAGAGAAGAGATTCCTCTATTGCTGACGAACGCTTTCATGGATCTGGGACTTCTTTCCAGCGCTTGGGTGCTGCTTCTAAGTGTGAATGTTCTCTTCTTCATACTTGGAATGTTCTTTGATGTGTCCGTCATACAGCTGGTTGTAATACCAATAGTCTTTCCACTTGTGAGGGCTGTGGGGATAGACCCAGTTCACTTCGGAATTGTGACTACTTTCAACCTGATGCTTGCCCTTGACACTCCTCCTTACGGGCAGACGGGTTTCATAACGAGCGCAATAAGCAAGACTCCTGTCGGCAAGGTCTTCAAAGAGATGCTAAAATACTGGATACCGATAGAAGTCATGGGACTTGTATTAATCACTTACTGGGCTGATTTCGTTCTCTGGCTGCCGAGATTACTTGGTTATGCTCACTGAATTTAAAAGCGGGGACTTCAAGATGCAAAGTGTTGAGAGGATTGTCAGAATAATAGGTTCGTTTAGTCTTTCAGAACCGAGACTGGGTCTAGATGATCTGACGAAGAAGAGCGGGCTTCCCAAAGCCACCGTGTATCGAATTTCGGAGGCTCTTTGTGAAGAACATGTGCTTGAAAAGGATGCAATAACTTCTACATACAGAATTGGGATCAAGCTCTTCGAGTTAGGGAGTTTATACCTTTCTTCCATGCGGATCAAGGATATTGCTTTTGGCGAGATGGAAAAACTGCACCTCGAGACCGGGGAGACTATCCACATGGGAATACTTGACGGAACTGAAGTCGTCTCTATTGAAGGATTTGAAAGTTCAAGATCACTGCATACAAAGCTTTTCATAGGAAAACGAGCTCCTCTATACTGCACTGCAGTTGGGAAGGCGATCCTGGCCTTTTTGCCAGAGAGCGACCGCGAGAAGCTGCTCGAATCACTTGAACTTACACGTCACACTTCGAATACGATCACCAACAAAGATTCGCTAAGAGATGAGTTAGAAAGAGTCAGGTCAAGAGGAGCGGCAATAGACAGAGGCGAGAACGAAGATGGAGTCGTCTGTGTCGGAGCTCCAATATTCGATTCGTCTCGTGAAGTCGTTGCCTCTATTAGCATATCCGGTCCGGTCTTCAGGATGGGAGAAGAAGTCTTGATACAATATTCCAGAATGCTGAAAGAAGTTGTAGAAAGAATCTCGGCTACTCAGGGATACAGATCGCAAGAACCATAGCATTCCTGCTAAAGGTTTATGGAAGTTCATGTGCAACTCCTTCAATTCTGTCTGGTTAGTTGCTTCGGCTGTGTCAGCAAAAATCGCCTTCCGAGCAGAAAGTGAAATGCAATGAAGCATCTTCAAGAGAAGACTCATTGAATCAAAATTCTCGGGAGCGATAAGAGACTTAATCGGAGTTAATACCTGCGCTATCAAATTCGTCTCTTGGTGATCAATGGAGAAAATCGCAAGTCTTGAATGCATCTGTTCAGAGTTTGTTGAGACAATGCGGTTTCTTAATTATTGAATCCAGCTATCTTACAGTTGCCAAATATCGGTCGGATAAACGGACGAATTACGGTTTGTGGCTCGAAACTTGTTCGAGAACACCGAGAATATCGTCTATCTGCGCCAGGGTACTCGAATTGCTCTTCAGTATTTCAGATTCTTCAGTCTCTTAGACAATCCTCTGAGAGCAAACGGAAATGATAGCATCGTGAATTGACTACGAGCTTCTTGGTTTTGGCAGAGTCTTGATAACTACTTTTTTCACAAGGTTCGAGGGATATAATACACTTGAGAATATGTCAAGGCAGTGAGAAGAGTTCTTTTGCTGTAGGGAGGGAATGATGAGAGCCGAAGCGAAGTTGAGATTCAACTTGAAAGCGTTGATTATATTTCTGGCAGTGAGTGCAGTGATTTTTCTTGCTACGGGATGCATCTTCAAAACTTATACGCTTACTATGCTTGAGCCAGCTGGAGCGGGTAACGTCCAGCCTCTTCCAGGAACTCACAAGTATTTGATGAGTTCGATTGTTGAGCTGGAGGCTACTCCGGAAGAGGAGTGGATTTTTGACAGATGGGAAGTCAATGAGGAGTTCTACTCAAGCGAGGAAGCAACGACGATAAGAATTGACTCAGAGAAGACGGTCAAAGCCTTCTTCGTAAGAAAGCCAGTCACTTTGACTATGGAAGAGCCTGTAGGTGAGGGAAATGTTGTTCCTGTGCCGGGCGAATATCAGTTTGATTATGCGACCATGGTAGGTCTTGTCGCTACTCCGACCGAAGGCTGGGAATTCGATCGATGGCAGGTTGACGATCTCTTCTATTCTAGTGAAGAGGCGACTGAAGTGCTTATGGATACAAGCAAAATAGTAAGAGCCTTCTTCAACGAGGAGCCTGTAGCTTCGGTTACCTTGTCGATGCTAGAACCAATAGGGCAGGGAGTCGTTGCTCCGGCGGTCGGGGATCATGAGTATGATGCCGGGAAGTCTGTAACTCTTCAAGCGACACCAGCAGAAGGGTGGCTCTTTGAACAATGGCTTGTTGAAGATGCAGTCTATTCCACTGAACGTGAAGCCGAACTCACAATGAACACGGATAGAAATGTGAAGGCAGTCTTTGTCCGTAAGACACACACGCTTACAATGCTCCAGCCCTCCGGAAGCGGAGATGTCGAACCTGCTGTTGGTGACAGTATCTATGAAGAGGGCTCCGAGGTTACACTTCTGGCTACACCGTCCAACGGCTGGAACTTTGATTTTTGGCACATAGATGGAACATTCTTCTCAAGCTCTGAGCGGATAACGGTCACCATGAATGCCAGCAAAACGGCTAAGGCCTTTTTTGCTGAAGAGCCGCCAACGATTTTCACTTTGACAATGGTTGAGCCTACGGGTCAGGGTTCCGTTAGTCCTACAGTCGGAGATCACAACTACATAGAGGGAACCTCAGTCCCGATTTCGGCTACTCCCGCAGATGGCTGGAAGTTTGAAGCGTGGTACTTGGATGGTTCTCATTACTCGGAGAATGAAAGTACTTCCATCATCATGGACCGTGACAAATCAGTTTCGGCAGAGTTTGCTCAAGAAGTGGAAAAAGTGGCTCTTGAAATCTATAAGTCGGGCAGGGGAACCGTAAGTCCTGATGTCGGAACCTATGTCTATGATAAGGGCGCTGAGGTAAATCTGAGCGCAACGCCTGATCCCGGTTATCACTTTGAAGATTGGCTTGTTGACGGAACCACCTACGAGGTCCCTGACATTACCATAACGCTTGAATGGGACACAATAGCGATCGCGACTTTCAGGTGTAATTGCGGAGGGTTGGATCAGGAGTGAAACCGAAATCCTATGATTATAAGATCATTGCGAAGTATAACTTTCAAGAATCTCAAGGAATTCTTTGACAACCCTTCCGTCAAACTGAGATCCCGAGTTCTCAAGGAGGTATTCAATCGCTTTTTCTTTGCTCCAGGCCTTCCGGTAAGGTCTATCGGAAGTTAGCGCGTCATATACATCTACAACTGCGAATATCCTTGCTGACAGAGGGATCTCCTCTCCTCTAAGGCCGCGGGGATAACCGCTTCCATCCCAGCGTTCGTGGTGGCAGTAAGGAATATCCAGTGAGGGTCGAAGATACTCAACTTGGGACAACACTTCGTATGCCGTTACAGGATGAGTTCTCATTACCTTCCATTCTTCTTCAGTGAGGGGTCCCTTCTTCAATAGAACGCTGTCCGGTACTGAGATCTTTCCAATATCGTGAAGAAGGGCGCCCCTGTAAATATTCTCCAGTTCTTCATCCGACGCACCCATCTTCCCAGCCAGACGAATAGTGAGATCGGTCACTCGCCGAGAATGCTCTTCAGTGTCCATGTCTCTCATCTCAAGTGTTCCCGCGAGAACCTCCAATGTCTGATCGTAAGCTTCTTCAATTTTCCTATTGCTTTGTCTTAAACTATCAATCATTAGAGCCACATCGATTGCCAACGAAGCTTGACTTGCAAGCGTTTGCAGAAAGTCGTTCCATTCACTGTCCCTTTGGACTTCCCTTAAATCGAATACTTCAAGGACTCCCAGAACTCTTCCTCTAGTCTCCAGGGGTACGGCGTGATAATCCATCACTTTCATCTCCAAGAGTTTCTCGAGTCGTGGGCACTTAGGATTACCAGGGATATTGAGAGGACCACAATAAGGTTCTCCCGACAAAGCAACGCTCCCGGGTATTGTTCCTTCCAAGGGGAGTTCTCTGAAGCTCATTTCTTCAACCATTTTGCCCATTCCATGAGCATATCTTAGAACCTTACGATAATCATCTATTAAGAAGACAGCAGCGCCGTCTACGCTTAATCTTGAAATCAGTCTTTCGAGAAAGACATCTAGCATCTTATCAAGCTCGAAGTGATAGCTGACTGCCATATCTATCTCGTGCAACGCACGTATATTTGCAAGTCTATGCATTGCGCTTCTTTCGGATTCTACCAGTTGAGTTATGTCTACACCTGTCAGAACGAAGTAGTCATGTTCCTCTTTCCAGCTTGTCAAGTTGCTCAGCGCCCATCGAATGTGAAGAGTTGACGATAATGTCTCCAAATCAGCTTCGTAGAAGTTCTCCACCTCGTCATCAGCTAACTTGCTTGAGGTATTTTTTATCCAGTATGCTAGATCAGGGTTCGCGAAAACCTCGGAACACGCCTTTCCCGCAATATCTTCCGATTTGAGTGCAAGAGTCTCCTCAAACGTCTCGTTAGTGAAGACAATCCTTCCTTCACTATCAAAGACCGCAACGAAAACTCCTGCCGTGTCGAGAACTGCGTCGGAAAAGTCTTTCTGTTTTGCCAGTTCGAGTTGTGTCTTGTTTTTCTCTTTGAACTCACGGTAAATAAGAAAGTAGAATAGAAGACCGCTGAAAAGGACGAAGGCCCAACCCTTGTAAGTCTGTGCGTGCGTTGAGGTGCTTCTCTCAACGAACATCCAGTCTACAACCATATCCGACAACAGTATCCATAGAATTCCGAACAATATGTATAGAAAAGCTACTTTCAGCGCTGGATTCTTCATAGTTGAATTCTATTCGACTTTTGACAAGAAAAGCAATAAAAGTTGAGAGAGGTAGGTCTGTTTGAAAGATTTGCTGTTCATGTGAAAGCGAATGGATAGTATGCTTCTCTCTTCACGACGCAGCAAAAATCGACAGTCATTGCGATCGATGTTTGTTTTATGATGAGATATATGAGGTTGAAGAAGTCTAGAGAGCGAACTTCAAAGTCTGCTGCTTCCTTGTTTGATGATCCTGCAAGCCGATCTTCGACATTCCCTGTTCTGATGAACAAAGATATTATATGGCAGGGATGCAAAAGAGGATTGACAAGAATCATCATATTGTCTTTTCATGAGAGTTATGGATTATGTGAAGGTCATGATGATCACCTTATACAGACTCGGCAATTGAGAAGCAGAACGAACGGAGTAATGGTAGACTAAAATACGAGAAAGATTATCGGCATATAGGAGGCGTTTGGTATGAAGAGATACTTCTTTGGGGCTGTGGCGGCGTTAATAGTTCTTACGGCCTTTGCCGGGTGTTTCAAACCCGAAAAGACTCCCGAGAACGTTAGAAATTACGTCGAAGCTGTTTCGGATAAGTGGAATCAGTTGTTCTCAAATTCATTGGAACTGATCTCCTGGGATTACCATGGAACGATAGCCGATGATAACGACCTTAAGGAGACGGTTGAACTGCTTACTGATCACGATTCCGTTCGGCTTTTCCAGATAGACATCACAGATCCTTCTTTTGCATCCGTAGTTCTTCTCTCTTCAATTCCTTCTGCTGACCAGGACGACTTTTCCGAAGCGGTTGAGAAGCTTGTTGAACTTGGCCAACATAGAATAAGACTGAACTGGAAGATAATCTCTTCTGGGTCAGAATTCTCTACCGTTGCCCTCGTGGATGAAGATAACATGGTCTGGGATTCCGTAATCGGAAGCGTCGTTGTGGAAGAAGAGGAGTTCTCTCCTGTTGCTGGAGAGAAGGCTGGCAGCGTTATCATCAAATGGCTCTGGGGAGCAGAGAGAGGCAAGATCACCTGGAGTCTTGAATGTGAAGGGCCTCCCCTGGCCTGCAGTTACACTTCAGAGGCAAAAATTGCCTCCGGCGAAGCCCGTATTGAGACAAAGCTAGTTAAAGGTGAGGAGTGTTGCACGCTTCACTATGCCTGGGCCTACAGGACGCCTACCGGTTCAATAAGCATCGACTGGAATCCGGATACGGAGCAATTCGACGTCGAAGTCAGCAGCTGGGGAAGCACGGGAAACGGTCAAGGGATTTTCGAGTGCTGCCTTTGACTGTTTGCAATAACCGAATAATCTCTTTTGCGCAGGAACTCGGAGTCATTTCTTTCATGATTTCCAAACATTTGCAGAATTGCAGTAAGTTAATTAGCAAGACCTTGAGTGGTTTTCCGGAGGTTCGGATTCTTGGTTTCTAGGTTCTCGTACCTGCAAATTGAACTGCTTCTTGAGTGGGTCGGCGATTTCTAAAGCTAACTCTTGAAAGGTCTGGCGATGGAACACTTCGAAAGCAACGAGGGCACTAAGTTAAGGTTTTCTTGGTACCGCCAGTATAATCTGCAAAGTGCAACAATTGCATCAAACCCCGAAGCCTTTTTCTTGCGATTGTTGTTGTCTGGTGAACTTAGATGCTTTCCGACGTCAATATCTACGATCATTCAACGTATCTACATGCTTTTTATTACATGATGCATAGCTCGATCACTCGAAAATAGGTGGACACTATTCTTTCTCGACTGAAATCGTTAGATCACTGTTTTTGCCAGGTTCGAGCCATATCGTCCTCAGATTTTCGGAGACAGTATATCCCTTTGGCAAGTCGGTTATTTCGATGGAGTGTTCCCCAAAGACAAGTCCTACCAGTTCGATCATTCCAAAGACCTGGAATTCGATTCCATCGACATTCAGACTAACCACTTCATACAAATAATCTCCTGTCTCGTCAATCAAAGATATGTTCAGCGAGCTTCTTTGAGCGAATCCAATCTCGAGTCGAGTATCACCCTTCTCGTCAACTTCAATTGTTTCAATTGATGTAGTGCGAGAGTAGAGTCTTTCAAATCCCTTGTCCATGTTGAGGGCTGCCTGGCTTTGCCCCGAAGGAACACCTTCAAGTAATGTCTGAGATCCCACTCTGAAGGGGCGGCCCCCTATAATCAAGACACCTGAAGCATCTAGCAGTGGTTCTTCCGACTCTCTCAAACCATTACCGTTTAGGTCATTGAAGATCAAGACTTCCATTCTTCTCTCAAAAGCTATTCCAAAATGGATTGCCTTTTTCTCTCCTGCTTTCAGGGTAAGTTCAACATCTACTGCCCCTGTTGTTATGCTTACCCCTTCTCCGAATGAAGAGAGATCGAGAGATAACTTTATCTCCCCCGGAGACACAGGCAGGGTTAGTGTACCGGTTGTTGTGAAAATGGAATCCTCACCCATGCTCACGGAAAAGCTGTCGAGATGCTCTTCGCCATTCTCGAATTGACCTGAGGTGTTTGAATCTATGAAGACTGAGATATCTATGTATGAAGGAGACTCCATAAAAGGCCAGGAAAACTCGTTCACACCGTACTCCATTACACACAGTTGGAGAGGCTCTTCGACGAGGGATATGAGTCCTTCAGGGAATTCAATCAACTCTACAGAGTAGAGACCCGCAGGCAACGATACATCTATATTGCCCATTTCATTGCTTTCATATTCTTTGTCCCCTATCCTAACTCTTACCTGAATGGGTCTGTCGCCGGAACCGGCTTTCTGATCAAGGTTCACGTCTGCGAAGAAATTAAGATTCATCCTGCCCATGTTGTCTTTCTTGAAGAACCAGCTGTCGTCGAACTTCACCCTGACTCCGAAATAGAAGCCGTCTCTCTGCAGATTTCCTACGAAACTCTCTGTCAAGTTTCCCCAGCCGTACCCGGCATATATCTGTGTGTCAGGAAGAGGCGAAATTCCGAACTCTACAATGTATCTGCTGAAGAAACCGCCTCCGCTATCTGCCACAAGGTATCCTGCTCCCGCAAGGGAGAGAAAGTCTATAAATGTCTTTTCAAATCGAAGACCGCCTATTGTGTATAGAGAGTTCTTCTTGAGATAAAGCTCACCTGTTAAGGTGAAGTTCGTACTTCTGTCGAGCCAGAAGGCTGTATCAAGTGACAAGCTTCCCTCGGAAGTAGTAGCTCCGTTTCTGCTGTCAACATAATAAGCGGCCTGGAAGAGAACTACGAGAGGTGTTTGTATGTCAGGCAAATACGCAAGCTCGGCCTGAATTTCGAATCTGCTTGACTCGAGAGATAAGTTGTTGGTGTACAACAGGTGATAGGCAGGTCTCAATCTGTCCAAGCCAAAGTACTCTCCGCGACTCTCAAAAAGCGCCCTGGTGAGCATGAATCTTCTGTCGAGTTTCAGGTCAGCATCAAATCTGAGTTTCAGGTCTTCAACTTCCCTGTTTTCGACAGCCAAGTGGACAGAGTAGAAGTTTTCACTGCTGGTGCCACCGAATGTGTGGCTTCCCTGTAAGAGAAGCTCAACGTTTACAATGTCCGGAGAAAACGCCGCTGAGTAGCCAGCGCCGATCGAGACCTTGTCTGAGAGAGTGGCTTCAAGATCTATTTTCCCAGTATCGAGAGCAAACCCAAAGCCAAGAATTGTCGAAAACTGAAGCTTCGGAAGAATTTCCACCTTCTCTCGGGCAATCAAAGAAGCCTTGCCGAGTTTCTTCAGAGCGTAGGGTGTGAAAGACAGCTCGGTTTTCCCGCTGACTGAATAATTGAAACCCATGTCTCCGCCAACAAAAAGCGTTTCACTCAGTCCGATGTCTGCACCCAGCTTAAGTCCAAATATCGGGTCGAGATTTCTCAGCCCGACACCAATCTCTCCCCTGATCTTTAGATCTTTGCTAGAAAAGGTGGGCTTCAGAGATACCATCATCTCGTTTTCCAGTTCCCCGCCTCGATGTATCAAAGTCTCTTTCAAAGAAGTCTCAAGCAATATACTTCCATTGGTGAAATCTTTCAGAAGTTCAAACGTCAAAGTTCCCTGTTCTGTCTTTTCACTGTAACTATAGCCAGATAGCATCTTAATTCCCAGAATTCGTGGGTTCAATTCGAAATCTAGACCAAATCCCGAAGAAACGTTCGTGCTTCCAGGTTTAGTGAAGTTTCTCTCAAAATATACTTCGAGTTCTGCAGTAAGCAGATCGATATCTAGCTTAGCAGAGGCAACGGTCCTGAAGCCCACCCCATCTTCATTCGAATTCAGCTGTGCAGTGAGAGCGGTATCAAAAGACTTGAAGAGTGGTCCCGAGGCACTGAACGATCCAAACCTATAACCGGAGCTTAATCCATTTACATAACCTGCAAAATCATACTGCCAATCACGTGGTTTGTACTTCACCCGGCCCATGATATCCAAATCTCCAGGAACAGACGATTCGACCGAGTATTCTACGTCTATCGAGATAGGATTGAAGTCTATGTCGAAATAAGGTACTGGATTAGTGAAGATTATCATACCGCTGGTATAAAGAATGTAGTCCTGATTTCTTCTCATTAGCTTTCGCTCTATTACTTCGCCGTTTTCATTTCTTGTTAGGATCGTTACGGTTTCACTGTTTGGGATGGGAGACTCTTCAAGATAGTACGGTCCTCTGATTCCCTCGCCTCTGAACTCTTCCTTCTTCATTTCTCCGAAAACCGGATTTGCAAAAAGCCTGAACGACAAACTCTCTCCATAGTACTCGCTTGAAAGGCCTGTGCCCTTAGAAGAGAAACCGATGCCTGTTAGGTCATCGAAAGTGTAGTCTCCGAGTTGTACGTTGAAGAGTCCCTTCTCGAAACGGAAGAAGTACCATTCAGAAGAAGGCGCGAGAGTTCCAAGCGTTGAACCGTCCCCATGCGTTATGTAGGAATCGAAGTCTCCTGAGGCATCTTCGCCGAGTCTGAAAGTCAAAAGAGATTGACCTACATTCAAACGTCCGAATAGGCCTCCTTCTACTGATATTTCGCCGCTTGAAAGATTGTACTTAACGTTTGCACTTCCCGTAACCATTGGGGGTCTTGACTCAGCGACATACTCAAGTCGCGCGGTGGCAGAAAGATCTGCAAATTTCACCGTGAATTCAAGAACGCCTGAATTTGATCGAGGTTTCAGAGTAAGCCTTGCGATTCCATTTTCCAGAGCGAGACCCTTTCCGTCCCACTTTCCATCTCTTTCCGATACTTCGTACGGGTCCAAACCTTCAATGATCAATGTGCCTCCGACCGACGAAGGTACTCCCTTCTCATCAACAAGGAAGATAGTTAGAAGAGCTTCTGTCATTCCATCGGCAATAAGCACTCGCGGTTCGGTTAGGATTTCGATCCTTTTGGGTTCCCCTGACAGATATATTTGAATCTCGTGGCTACCCCTGTCGTTTCTATCGAACCACTCTACTCTAAGATTGTTTGCTCCGGGAGAGAGCTTTACATTGAAATACTTGGCAAACAACCACTCTTGCAGCTTGTCTGTAGCCCTCTGGCCAACCTGACTTTCTGGTATCAAAACTCCATTTACGAATAGGGAGAAGCTGCTCTCCGCAGGTACTGCAATCTCTACGGAAATTCTGTCTGTCCCGGTAAACTCCTGACCACCTAACGGAGAGAATATATAACCATCAACAGAGGTTTCAACCAAATCAGCTGTGATGAAGGCCGAGATTATTGCAGACTTTCCGGTCAGCCCCTTCAAAATCGAAGAGTCCTTCATGATGATGGATTCTTCCAGGCTCTCTCTTCGAACGAGAGGGATATCGATTATCGAATACATTCCTGGCATCAAATCGATCATGAATGATCGCGCATTGCGCAGTGAGCGGCTATCCTGTATCGGTGAAAGGTCGTAAGATGAAACATCAATGTCGATTTTCATCGAGTGCAGTCCCGGCTTGAGCTTTTCGAAGTGAAAAAGCCCTTCTTCATCGGTGACAACAAAGGAGCCTTCCTCGAGAATCAACCTGGTAGGAAGAGGCGCAGTATCTTCTAAGTCGTAGTAGCCGTTTTCATTATTATCTACATAAACTCTACCCACTATTCCCGAGCCCTGGTTCATAGGTCTGAAGACTGCAACATCTGCAAAAGCAGGTTCTGTCTCAACTTCCGAAGTGAATTCTTCCGAAAGAATGCTACAGGTTGCAATAACCCTGTTCTGAAGAGATTCACCCGTAAATTGCTCCAATTTCAGACGATAGACAATCACAGTCTTCTCAGCGGGTCCCAGATCGTCGAGATCACTGAAAAGCAGTCTATCTCCCACGATGTTAGGCTCGACGGGAATGCCGTTGATTGTGGAAGTTCCTTTTATGTATGATGTTCCTGGGGGGATGTTGTCTTCAAGTGCAAGATCAGTCACAGTTGCAATGGAGCTTGGATTTGTAACTTCAATCCTGTAAGTTAGCTCTGAGCCAAGCTCCACAACAGAAGGGGATACGGTTTTTATCAGTTCCAGTTTGCCATGATAGATTTTCGCGCTTATAGTACCGGATTCGGTGTAACCGCCAGCTCCCTCAACGGATGCCGAATTCTCTATGAGCACTCCTTCAGGAAGATCTTCGGCAGACCTGCATTTGAAGAAAATGGTTACAGTTTCTAGCGGGTCAAGAGATTCGAACTCGATCTCTAGAACCCTCTCTTCGCTTTGGAAAGAGACGGATGCTTCTCTTGTCACCTCTATCTCATATGGTTCTGACAACATTTCGGAGATGTGATCTTTCACAACGACTCTTCCGCTAGGCTTATCTATGTTGTTGTGGATTGATACGGAGTACTGCATTTCCTCTCCGGGAAGCACTAGAGATCCGGACAGCAAGGATTTTTCTATGTCGATTGAGTCTGCTCCCAGAATAGCCGGTATGATGTCTATTGTTCGATTTACCTTTTCGCTCATTTGCGTCTCGAGAATGAACTTGAAAGTTTTGCCGTTGTTATCTCCGGCAACATCCTGGGCAACGGTAACCTCTAGGATTACGTCGACTTCTTCTCCAGGCAGAACCTCTCCAACGTCAACATTGCCGCTGTCATCGCTGTCTTCCAGAGGAGTATTCGATAGATCGAGAAATCTGAAAGACCACCCATTCATTTCAAAGTTTGCGCTTTCGACAAGAAGATCCATAATTCCCGAGATGTTTCCTGAGTTCTTAAGTGTGTGGACGAAACTTACCTTCTGACTGCTGTAGACTGTAACAGTGCTTACCGTGGTATCCTCATCTGTCATTTCGGGGGCCTCGGGAAATCCTTCAGGACCTATGAAGGGATTCTCAAGAGTCTCGATGGAGAAATCCACGGTGTTTGTCTTAATCTCATGAGTCTCATCGAATCCATAATAGGACAAGGAGGCAGTGTTGTAACGTACTCCCGGTGTGGCAGAGGTAGGAAAGAAGACGTCAAATTGTACGTTTATGGTTTCTCCAGGTAATACATTCAAGAATGTCATCTCAAAGCCCTTGATGTCAGAGTCTCTTTCCGGCCTGGTTTCCGACCAGCTGTATCCGTCAAAGAAACGCATTGTGAATTGCAGGTTTGAAAGTATTGAGTTTGCATCGAGAATACCGCCAATAGAGATTCCGTCGAAATCCACGTACTCTACGACAGTTATGAAATCAATTTCGAGAGCGTAGTTGTTATCTATGCTTATTGAGAATTCTTGTGCCGTGCCCGGAGTTACTCTCTCGAAGGAAAGCGACTTCTCTGCAGTAAGCATCTCCTCTTCTAGAAGATTAATCCTCGCTATGTTGTCTTCATCTATGTTTCCCGCAGGGTCTTCGCCTTTGACATTCACAAAGCAGTGGTCTGTCTCCTCACTACTTCCTTCAACAATAAACCGTACAATAATCTTTACAGAACCGCTTACATTAAGGTCGACAACTTCTATCGGAGGTTCATCGCTATCTACAATCCCGTTTTCGTTCTTGTCGAGATAAACGCCCAACAGTCTTAAAACGGGCTGCCTCGAAAAGTCGGACGGCAACAATTGTGTCGCCTCCTGCAACCCGTCTTCAAAGATCTGGAAAGCCTCTACAGAGATCGTTGTAGGACTGTTCCCGTGATTGGTCACAGTGAAGAAAGTATCGACAACAGTTCCAAGTACACCGTCAACTTCTTGCCCGGGATTATCGAATGATCCGTCAGGTTTAATTGTGAAACCGTACACGGGCATGACCGTTGTGATAACCTTTTCAGAGAATACGGTCACGTTGTTTCCATCGTCGTTTCTGTACCTTGCCGAGGCGATATTTTCAATCTTCGTGCCGGCAAGAGTAACAGCCAGCGACAGAGCCGCTGCAAAGAGTATTTGGATTACTGTGAATATCTTTCTAATCACTAAACCACCTCATCGATTTCCTCAGCTCTGAGATCACGTAGGTGATCGCAGAGCTGAAGGCCATGGCCCGAAGGCCATGGCTGAAGAGAAAACTACTCGTCGTATCCGTCAATCACGACCGGGAAGCTTACAGTGCCGCTTCCACCTGCCGCTAAAGTTCCGACTTCCCATCTGAGTGTCGTCACATCTGCAATGACGGCGCCCGCAAATGTTTCCCAGGTTGCTCCAAAATCATAGCTAACTCCTGTTGGGTGCGGAAGATAACTATCAACTGATGGGTCAAGCTTCGTGTAGAAAGGAATCGAATCGTAGACAGTGAAAGAATCGACTGGATCCGTGCCGATGTTTGAATATGTGACCGTGTATATAAGAACTTCACCCGGTTTTGCTTCGGATTTGTCCACGGTCTTGGTGATTCTGATATTGGCGCTGACCACCACGGTTACATCGATTATTTTGGATGTGACAGAGGTATCTTCCTGCACTTCCGCTTCGAGAGTTGAGACGTCTATGACTCCCAGAGGCTCCCCGGGAACAAACAGTCTATAGATGCCTGTAACGCTTTGTCCAGGCTCTAGAGGGAAGGTGGCATCAAGAGGAACGACGCTTCCGCCCACTTCAAAAACGTATGCCCAGTCTCGTGAAGACTCGGGGTACAGTCGAACAGTGACGGCTACGTTTCCGTTGTTCGTGAGGGTATGCTCGTAGTCTATGTGCGAGTTCGGTGAGGCCGATCCGTTTCTCGATGGCTGCAAGATAATGCTGTAGACCTTGTTCACGGTAATAGTGTTTTCCTGGTAATCAGAAACGGTCGGATTGTTCAGAGAAGTCGCGTGAAACTGAACGGATACCGGATCGCCTGTCCAGAGAGTGCCTTCCGGTATCAACACACGTGCAATGATTCTCTTTCCTGAGTCAGGCCCAATCTCACCCGTATTCGTCACTGAAGACATTTCTTCGGGATCGAGAATGCCGTCTCCGTTTTCATCGATATAGAATCTGACTGTCCATCCGATTGGAGTAACTGCCGAGAGCGTATAGGTGTCGCTTCCCTGAGACTCGTTCACGACGTCCAGCGGGAAGTATACATAAGCTCCAGGGTCTCCCTGCAAGTCAACTGGGGTTTTGTCGTAAAGGGTGTCAGTCGCCAAGCCAGATGCATTTCCTATCGCGACTTCTGGTGTAGTGATCGGGTGAACGACATCTGTTGTTGTGTCGGAGGCAGCGGTCGATGTCGAAGAAATCGCTCTTACTAGAGCCGTTATCGACGCGTCTGGAGTAGAGATGTTTGAGGGCACAAATACCTTCACAACAACGTCGAAAGTCTCTCCCGGAGCTATCGGTCCAGAGTCCTGCATTCCATCGTTATCCGAGTCCGGAAGAGGGGTTAGGTTTTCTGCGAAGAAAGCTATTGCAACTACCCCCTCAAGGTCTGCGGGGAGGATATCGGCTACGGTCACATTTATTGTGTCAGTTGAGAGACCTGCATTTTTGACTGTATTTGTGAAGGAAACGAGAGTTCCTGCAACACCGGTCTCTGTCGATCTGTCGGTTGTCTCTATCATCGCTTCGGGATCTCCCTTTGGCCCGATCCATACCCTGGCAGTCTCGAATCCCGGTCCGCCGACCATGATCGTCGAAACATTCGAACTCCTACTGACTAGTCCGCTGGTCGAAGTCTCGTATTGCATGGTAGCAACGTTTTCAATCATTCCCGATTGAGTATCACCATTTACGGTAACCTGAAATGCAACACGGAATGTCTCTGCAGGTGACAACTGACCGATCGTGATGGTGATGGTGCCGCTGGAATGGTTTAGATTCGGACTGTCAGAACTTACGAAAGTGAGATTCCCATCCAGAACATCTGTTATCACAATATTGAAAGCGGTCTTGTTTCCTGAGTTGCTCCCAGAAATCACGTAGGTCACGGTATCCTCTGCGCTTACTTCCTGAGGAGTTGCTGACTTGTAGAGATTAATGACTGCATCGTTGTAGACCGTTGCGTTCGCCTCGTTGCCGTAATCGAAGGCGTTTGCAGGGTCGGTCGCAGAGTCGACGTTAAGCCAGACTGTCGCTGTTGCGCCCGCCGTTGTAGCGCTTGGAATTCTGTACTTGACTATAGCATATCTGAAGTCGTTCGACGGTATAACGATGCCCGAGCTCCACAAGACTTCACCGGGATCTACCAGTCCGTTGGCGTTCTCATCGTAATAGACTTTCGGTGTGATCGGCTCAAAGGTAGAGTTGACATTGTCAATTACGACCGTAGCGTTGAAGCTGTCAGATGTGTTTGCCAGATTGTCGACTCGAAACTGGAAATTCAGAGTCTGACCTGCCGCACCGGGCTGTTCGATAACATCTGGTGTCACAAGCACCGAGTAAATCGGCAAGACGTTGGTGATTACCTGGTTGGAGAGAATTGTTCTCTCGACTCCAGAGTTGTCAATGTAAGTTGCGGCCGCCTGGTTCTTGATTTGCGTGCCGGCAGCGGGTGGCACGGCCATCGCGGCTGCCAGAACAAGCGCTACGACAAGAACCAGAATAAGTTTCTTTCTCATAGACTCACCTCCTGGATTTTTATTCGTTCACTTTTACTCTGTAGCAGACTTTCAAAATATCTAAAGGCTTGAAATCTTTGGCGTAAACCCACATGATGTTTGTATAAGTAGCTGGATTCACTATTCTCTTTACCGTCATCCCTCCTATCATCTCTTCAACAAACAGAGGTGGCTTTGAAAAGGAACCACCGTTGTCGATACTGAAAAGTAGACCTAATTCAACCGTTTCCCAATTGAAGTGCTCCCTCTTTTCTCCGGTTGCGCTTCCCTTTATGTAGAAGGTTCCCTCAGGTATGATTCCCAGCATCTGAAGACCCTGTATTGCAAAATCAGAGGCATTCTCATAAGAAAGGACATACATGATTTCGTCGCCGGGGAAGACCTCCTCAAGCACTTCGAATGTGGCTGTGGCAGATCTGGAATCCCAGACCTTGTAGCTTTCAATTGAAACCTTCACAGGTTCTTCATTCGAAATACCGGTGGCACCCAACAATCCGAAAATCAGCAAACTCATCACAAATATCCTTCTCATATAAAACCCTCCCATAAACATTACTCGACAATTTTCACTTTGAACAACAGACAGCCTGAGTTGCCGGGCTGAATCGCTCCTGCAATTCTAGTAACTTCTATAGTAAGTACATTCTCATTCACAAAAGCATGGTCAAGATTCGTGTCTCCGCTTTCTTCCGCTATTAGTAAGTACACACTCTCTCCAACACAGAGAAAAACATTTCCTTGAAGCTCTCCCATTGTATAGCTGTCTTGAAGAAGGTCAAGGTTCCTGTCAAGTGGATCGGTAACTATCAGAGAGTTTATCGGAGCCACGCTACTGTTTGAGAAGGAGATCCTGTATTCTATAACCTCCCCCGGTCTGCCTTCGGAGACTAGTGACCACACCGAACTGCTGGTGAAATCCCTGGTTTCCTTCGAAATTACAAGGCCGTCCATTCCAACTGTCAGCGTGTCAGATGTGGTAGCATAATCGGTTCCAGAAGAGTTTGACCAATCTTGGCGGGCTGAAATGATGATGCTGTCCATTGCTCCGTTAGTAGCGTCCAGCGGGACGCTTACCGACACTTTTATATAGTACAATCGCGGATCTCTTACTGCAGTTCGATCCCACTCTTCAACTATCCATCCAGTTGAGTCAACCTCGTAAATCGTAGTATCAAAGCCCCTGGCCGAAATCGCCTCAAGGTGAACTGAGCCCGGAGTAGATACAGTCAAGAAGTGATCGAAGAAAACAACGGAATTCGGCTTTCCAGAAGCGCTGTTGATACCCGATATAAGGAGTCTGCGCACATCGGCGAAGCTGTAAAGAGTTTCTGAGTTTATTCCCGATGCGATCAGTATTCTGTTTCTTTCCTCCAAAGGATCAGATCCATCGCTATCGTAGTCGCCAGTTGATGTGTACTGTCCTGGATCATACTCATTTATTGCTATTGGGTATGCCGGATCCCCTGAGACATAGAATCTGTAAATGCCATCCTGGTCCGTGAATCTAGTGTATATGTCGGGACCGTTTCTCAGAACTACCTTAGCACCGGCAATTCCTTTTTCCCCTAAATCTTTGACGGCATTGTTCGCGTTCCCCAGTAGGCCGGCTCCCGAATCGTCGAAAACAAACCCCTTGACGATGAAGCCCTTGAAGTCTCCGAAATTAGCCGATCTATCGGAATTCTCAACAATCAACTCCACCCAGTTTGGAGTTGTGGAGATATAGCCCGCAGGATCGGAACCTTCCGTTGACGAGTCATAGAGATTCTGAGAGTCTTCAACAAGTCTGTATGATCCCTGGGAGGCAGAGAATGAGTAGAATCCCCCGGAATCGGTCTCTGTGTATTCCTGCATAGACCAGTTGCCCGTCTCGTATTTCCACAGTTCGATTCTCACACCGGGTATTCCCTGTTCGCCAGGGTCCATGGCTCTGTTCTGGTTGGAATCTTCGAAGACGTACCCGTTTATTGCCAATCCGGCGCCTATCTGTTTGTTCGGCCCAAACTCTGAAGAAGAATCGTTCAGAATTGTTATCCCTGTCACTGTGATTTCCTGTGAGATAGTCTCTATAGTCTCAGAGAAGCTCCCGCTTGAGTCCACAAGCGCCGACCCGAGATATTTCAAGCCTTCTCCGTACGAATCAGTCATATAGGCATCGCCCTCTCCAACGAGTGCCGAATAGATCTCCACAGTGGCGCCAGAGAAGACAGCACTTCCGACTGAATTGCCAACATATCCTTCAATTAAGAGAGAACTGCCGGAGTAATAAGCTGTTGTGACAACCGGGTGGTCGACTCCGCCGTTTCCATAGTCAGGATTTAGGTTGCCGCTGTTTTCGTTCACTCCCTCAATTATAGAGGCTGAATCATTTCTCAGAAGATCTATTGAAAGCCCTCTATTTCCGTAAAATGAGTTCTGTGTGAAGTTCCCGGTTGCCGAGTCATCGCTTACCCTTATCCCGGGACCGAAAAGAGAGTTGTGGATCGCAGTATGACTTACCGTCATGTTTTCGGATAGATTCAGCGATATTCCACTTGCCGTTGAACTGCTTACAGTTAGGTTCTCCAATGTGACATCGGAATCTCCGGAAGTGTAAATGCCGTTTCCATGAGTTACACCCGCATGATTTCCTCCATTAAGATCCACTATAGAATTAGTTATCGCTATATGCCTCGCAGGAGATACTATCGAGATCCCGTTGCCGTCCGTGCCGGCCGGTCCAATGCCGTTTTCGAATACCAGAATCCTATCCACGATGATGTTATCGCCCGTAAGAAGCAGACCTGAACCATTGTATGCAAGATATGAATTCGAGAGGTCCCCGCTGGAATTGAATGTAATACCAAATCTTGCATTGAGCAGGTCATCGGTTGGTCTTGTGCCGTCAGCCCTGGATCCCAGAATCAGGCCGGTCAGGTTGGCGTCTGGTCCTTCGATTGTGACGGCGGCCGATAGATCTCCAAGCAAACCGCCGGCATTGAAGAAAGCAATACTTGACAGAGAGAAATCTGATGCAGTAGCCTCTGTTCTGAGACAATCTGAAAGATCATTGCAGTCTATCTCGATCTCTGTACCAGCAATCTCAGGGACAGCTATTCTCTCGGTTCCTGCCACTCCTCCAGCAATCGAAGAGAGATTGCTCTCTTCAACTGCTCCGGCTTCGTTGAAGACGATTCCGCTTATCGAAGTATCTATATCAGATATCGCGGGAAAAGCAGAAGCCGCCTTTATAGTCCACCAGCTATTGGTGCCGGAAGTGGTATTCTGCGGTGTCATCAAGACGAACTTCGCCGCGTTAGCCCCCTCTATTGCATTGGAATTGAGTACGAACTGCCTGAAAGTTCCCTGATTTCCGGGAGAGCCCGGATCGTTTATTCCGGAATCGGCAGAGTTCACGACAACATTGTATGAAAAACCATGGTCGATTCCATTCACTGGTTCTGTAGCTCCAGTAATATCAACAGTTGACTGATGCTGATAGTTGTTGTCTCCTGCAGCTGTCGATGTCAAGGAAAAGAAGTCAGACTCCAAAGGATTAACGCCTCCGAATGCCTGCATATCTTGATAAGAACTGTCAACAAACTCACGCTTGAAAGTCTGTTCGGCCCAGGCAGCTTCGGCCGAGAAGCCTGCGTTAATTCCTGCGGGAGCAATATCCCTTGAATTGACAGCAATATAGTATCTATAAGGCGGAAGAAGCCCGAACGAGTATGCGCCACCGTTATCTGTGACAGTTTCAGCAACGAAAGAATCACCATTGCTAAGCGTTCCATTTTCGTCTAGTTCTCTGTACAAGCGTATTCTCACGCCCTCTTTGGGCAAGTCTGTTCCGGGGACATATGAGTAACCGTCATTTCCGACATCTTCAAATACGATGCCGGAAATTGAAAGGTTGAGGCTGCTGCATGTGTTATCAAAAAGAGCTACCTGCCTTAAATCGCCGTCTGTATACTGAAGATACGAATCCATTGTGTTTCCTTGATAGTCAACTAAATCGGCTTTGACGATGTAGTTGCCCCGAGGAATCAAAGAAGTGTTCCAGTTAAGTCTCCAGGGATTGAAACCATCTGTGGAATCTGCATCGCCAATCAAAACCCAGTCAAAGCCGTCATCTGCGATCCCGTCTCCATCGAAATCGAAATAGTAGAAGAATCTCACGCTTGATACAGACGAGCGGACCTGTCCGTCAACTAGTATGCTTGCATCCTGGACTAGAGCTTCGATTAGTGATGGCCCACAGCCTGTCACGGTTATTTTGGACGTCAGCGGAATCTGGCTGATCTGTCCGGCAGAGTTTATCGGGTCACCGAAGAGAAGGGGTTTGTTCCTGTCCATGGTAAATGAGCCCTGATAAGCAAGGTCTTTCTGCACGGGATTGTTAGTGTTGGCGCTTGTAGTAAAAGCAAGTTGAAACACCGAATCTGACGTGAGCTTTGGCCCGCCCATGGAAGTAGCATCCAAAGCAGAGAGAGGCACTTGAAAATCCAGTATATATACTGTTCCCACACTCGGATCATTGTATTCTGTTACTCTGGACCTTGAGAAATCCCAAACTAGAGGTGACGGGTCGCGGTCCCAGTTCGCTGGACCTTCGGGTTCACCATCACTGTTTGTGGGGTTATATAAGTGTCTAGCACTGTCTTGTTTCCAGATCAGACCGCTGTCATACAGAAACTGATCCTTGACGGTGCTGTAGAAGACTTTGATATCATCGGGTGCTGCACCCGAGTCCGTTCCGTCGAGTTCAACTGCGAAGTCTCTAAATCCATCTCCATCTAGATCGATGAGGACTACCCAGGTAGATGACGTATAAGGGGTACCCCTTCCAGTTAGTGCTAGCGGACTTCCTCCCAGTACCATTCTGAACATCATGACTCCTGAATCGAAGTAAACCATCACAGATGGAAGAGAAGGTGAGCTGACAATATCGACGTTCGACGGTGAGACCGATCCCCCGCTTGATTGATCTGCATTTCCAGATTCGTCGTAGACCACCTCGCCCTGATAAGTGTAGGGTTTCCATTCCCTTGACCCGGCGGTTGCGCTGAATACCCTCACATAGTCGAATTCTACCTGAGCGGTACCTTCGAAACCCAATCCCATTCTTCCGCTCAAAATAGGGTTATCAAGATCGGTGTATCTTAGGACTTCTATTCCATTAACATACATAATAAAACTGCTACCGATAGCTGTGACAGAAACCTCCTGCCACTGATTCCAGTCGAAACCTATTGAGGTAACTGAAGTTACAAGGGGAGCAGTCTCTATTCCATTGACGACTCTCCTCAGCGAGAATCGATTAGTATAATCTGAGTCTATCTCAAATGAGTATCCATTGAAATTGGCCGCGCTTCCGGTAGTTCTGAAGAAGATCTTATAACTCGAATCGGTTTCATCGATATTCCCGGCTATTCTCGCAAGAGTCTTAATAGAATAGTTCGTCCAGGTTTCGCTTCCATTGAGTATCGAACGAAGTTCTCCACTTCCACTCGCACTTAGCAGACCATTTGAAACGCTCCAGGAGCCGGTCGGGTAATAATCTGCCAGATCGGCAATACTGGAAAATTCGAAAGAAGCTATCACTGGGCTTGGATTGTCCGGCCAGGGAGTGGGAAATCCCACTGGGTCTACGTAGTTTGTTATGGCAAAAGACAAAGCGGAAACTCCCGCCAGGAACAGGACCATTATAAAGAAGAGTCTTTTTCCCATTTTGCACCCGCGCTCGTGTGTATTTATATAACCGCCAATCTATGGAAACGAAGAGCTATACAATAGTGCAATTTTAAAGCGTTCTAATTTATAATTCAACAGCTCTATTTGTTACATATCGATTCTATCTCAGATTAGTTTGACAAGATACCTGTAAAGGAGTCTAAATATGTTTTTCCAGCAATTTGTCACAGAAACAGTAACGGATCTAGAATGGTTATAGAGTCCGCTGCCCGCATCTATGAAGAATCATAGCGATATCAGTCAACGATCGCAGTTCTCGGAGATCGTCGTCGATAGAGAGGGCTGATAGGGACGGGTTACGAAATTCGGGTTACTAGGAGCGGGTTAACAGAAAGAGGTTTAGAAGATCGGGTGTAAGTTCTTTGGTAGCGTTCACCGTCAAAGATTCTCCCGCATCAGTGGACGCAAGGCTGGCCAAGACAACGCCAGGTCTCAGTGATGCCTTTGGCAGGAAGCGATTCCGGAGCCAGTCACCTTCGGTGGCCAGTCTTTGCTTCGCAAAGGCCAGTTCCGACTGCGTCGGGCATAAGATCAGCTTTTCACTGCGTGCTGAACGCTTTGAAAAGCAGTCTTCCGTTAGCCGCCCAAGCGAATATGAACCCATCCCTCGGGAAGAACGGTTCATCGTTCCGACGCTACGCTCAAGGTTCTTCGTTATTGGTCAAGGATCCCGTCCAAGCGCAGTAGGCATGCTGCTATAGAACATAAGATGCAATGCGCCGAAAAGCATCGGCGGTAGAAATGCCCACTTCTCGGGGAACAAGGATCGGGTGAAAAGAGCGGGTTAGGAAGTACGGGTTAACAAGATCGAGCGGAAGGAAAGAGTATGTATGAGTCTGGCGATGGTTCTTATCTGCTAAGGCAAACCAGTTCTTCTGGCAATAAAAAATAACAAAAAAATGGACAGTAGAAACCCTTGAACGGTCAAAGATACTAACTCAACTTGTGACAAAGTGTGAAAGATTAGCTAAGTACATTAGCCGATTTTTAACCCCATTACAAAGAAGGGGTTTGCACAAAAAAGAGACAGAACCGTTTTCTGGCTCTTTTCTACCCCAACCTCGGTTTATCTCAACATCCGGGTCTTGCATTGTGACTTTGGTTTCTATTCTTGCAACTGACACCACAACCCGGAACTGCTCTTGTGCTCTTTCCAACCCCAAACCTCCTACCCCTGGCCACGGTCATTTTTTTCTGACTACTTCTTTGGAGTGAAATGTATTACTTTATCCATCAGTATCTCTTCGTAAGATGGGCCCACTCCGGTTTTTGGATTTACATAAGCGCGGAAGCCAATCATCAATTCGTCATATGTGATTCTCCTCAATGTCGGTTCCGGAATAACGAGGCAGTAGTCTTCATTATCCGGATTGTTCTTGGCGACTTTCCAGACATAAAAATACTTTGCGTTAGGATCGCCGGGAAGGAATCTCTCTGCGCTTCCCATCATGCCAAGTTTACTTTCCTCACTTCTTTCACTGTTAACACTTAGAAATCCATATAGTATCCTCGACTCGTAAGGAAGCAGGTCCTTTACAAGATCGTTTGAATAGACAACAAAGCTTGAGTAGATTGCCTTTCCCGTAAGAGAGTGAATAGGTCCGAATACTATGGCGAAATCATCAGGGTCTTCTTCGAGGGCAAGGGGATCACTTTTAAGATAAATGGCATCCCTGCTGTCTCCTAACACGTCGGTGTTGTTCTGGATCGCATGGTAACTTATATCGACCCACCTGTAAGTTCGCAGAACATCTGCGTTCAGATCCGAGTAGTGATCGATAATCGCCTGTTCAAGACTGTCCATAGTCGATTTGAGATTTAGCTCCGAATAGTCTCCCATATCTCTAGGGGTCAGATCCGGAACCGGGTAGGGATCCAGTTCGATTGGCTCAGATGGTGTTACGCGCAAGATCCATCCTCTACGATTTGAACTATAGGGTGGCTCCATCCAGAATTTTCCATCTTTCAGTGCAGAGGGATCCAGCGCGTAGGCTTTGTCTTCCGGGTTGTTGAAGAAGGCAAAACGTGCGCCAATTATAAGTTCGTCACAGTCCTCTTCTACTCCGAGGTTCAGTAGAACCGAAGGCACGACGTCTGTGTTTATTATGTCTTCGGTGAACCCAACTTCTCCGGCAGTCTCTCTGATAATCCTGTCGACGTTTCTGTCAGGAGTCGTAATTATAATAGTGGGGGCATTGTACACTGTGCCGACGGTCTTCTCCAGAATTGAGTCTCCGGCTTTTATGTTTGTTATGTTAACCGTGTCCCCAACGCCTCCGAATATCCTTACGGGCCCTTCGACGTATGGCAGGTAGCGAAACATCAGAAGAGTCTCATAGCTGAAGTACTTCACCTCCGGGGGCGTCCATCCCAGAAAGACAACAGCTTCGTCTTCTCTAAGTCTGAAAGTGAATGGGAAGGTATTATTGGCAGTTTGAGAGGGGGCAGGCGGCATATAGTAAACACAGTAAGGCGTATCGGCATTGTTTCCATAACAGCTGGGCGTAATGTAGTTTGAGAATAGGTCAGGCATATCAAATGAATAGAATGTACCTTGCTGCACGATGAACCCTTCCGATTCGAGCCGTTCAATAAACGTGTTTACATTCTCTTCGGTGAAGTAGGGGTCGTTACAATAAACTAGCACCGAAAGCACTACGAAAAGAAGGATCAACAAACGTTTCATAATCATACCTCCTTGAATTTCCCGAGATTATCAGCAGATCTCAAGATCACTTTGCTGAGCTGGCTATGAGCTAACGGCTTCTTTTTCGGATGAGCAGATGATTTCCACTGAGTACTCAAAAGACGTCTCATTTTCTAGAAGATAGAGAGAAAATCACTGAGCAATAGTGGACTTTTAGACGAATTCCGAGAAACTTCTCTGTAAGTATCTACTGTAGGTAGATACGAATTATAAAGGCACAGAAAGGATAACGAGTATGAAAAAGGAGAATTCGCAGATAGCAATTTTTGCCGGGCGGCGACTCGTATTCATTGCATCAGGACGGTGTCTTTGACCTCCGGCAAAGCACCTTCTTACCGGTCCGTCTTCTTTGAAAATTAACTTATATAGTTTCCATTACACACCGGAATTTTATCATCATCTCCTGTGAATCCAAAGAGATAGAATCATTATGTACGCAGCGATCTGCAAGTTTCTCAATTTTCTCTTTCTATGCAAGCTATGATGTTCCATAAGGCTTGCCCAAAAAATCAACTTTCAGGTTATCTCTCATCTTTTCCCATATTTCTGCGACAATACCACCAAAATTCTTTCTTATAATTTCTTTGAAAGTGATTTTTGAGATTACAGGCGAGCATGAACCCCGACATAGAAGCATAGTAAGCGCCAACTGATTACAAGGTACAGCAGAACTGACAGTGGAAACCTTCATGACCTTTCTCACCCCATCCCTTAAAGCCGGACCAAACAAGGTCCGGCCTTCCTGTTGTCTGTCTTCTTATCTAATGAGAATATTCTTGGAGACCTATCTGCGATAATAGATCATTGGATTCAGATGGAAGGTTATTCTGAGATCTGGAGGAACCCTTTTGTGAAAGGCTTTTTAGTACTGATGTATAAGAATCCGCCGTGGAGTGAAGAGGAGACCTACAATGAGCAGAATACGGAAAATCAGTAAGATCTTGACTGGGAGAGCCGCCGTTGACGGGGCTGGAGTAAAACTCGTTAGAGTTTTGGGTCATAGAGACGTTGAAGACTTTGATCCCTTTCTTCTGCTGGACGCCTTTGATTCCAGAGACCCGGAAGACTATGTCAAGGGTTTCCCTTGGCATCCTCATAGGGGTATCGAGACCGTAACCTATCTTGTAAGCGGAGTTATCGAGCACGGCGACAGCCTGGGTAACAAAGGAGAGATACTCGATGGAGACTGTCAGTGGATGACCGCAGGTTCAGGGATTATCCACCAGGAGATGCCAAAGCCAGCAGCGAGGATGCTGGGAGTCCAGCTGTGGTTGAATCTTCCGGCAAAGAACAAGATGACTGACCCGAAATACGGTGACATAAAAAGTGAAGACGTTCCCATTGTTAATGATGAAGGCGCAAGAATACGTGTAATAGCCGGGTATCACAAAGAATCGTCCGGGGCCTTTGAAGGCAAGTATGTGAAAGCCACATATTTGGACGTGACCGTCGATGCGGATAAGGAATGGTCATGCAAATCCGAGGATAGCTCCACTCTGTTCATATACATTCTGCTTGGCAGTGGGGTCTTAGATCCAGATCGGCCAGAAGTCATCGAAAACAAGCGAGCAGTTCTCTTCGGTAAGGGTGAGCTGTTTTGGGTCAAAGCTGGAACAGAAGGAATCAGGTTTCTCCTGTTTTCTGGGAAGCCTTTGAAAGAGCCCATCGCATGGGGAGGTCCCATAGTAATGAATACAGATGAGGAGCTCCAACTTGCTTTCAGGGAACTAAGCGAGAATTCATTTGTCAAGAGCGACAGAAGATAATTGCCGGTAGTGGAAATGATATTTCGAAAAGACCCGTTGGAATATTCAGATGATAAACTACTTGTATGAAATCATTCTTGACTGTGTGGTTGACGATTCGATAGTCCTCACTTTTCTCAAAAATGCGGACTTGTCATTAAGCCAGCTCTGTTAGGAGCATCTCTAGGGGGAGAGTAACTTGAAGAAACCTATTATATTTATTCTGTCTTTGTCTCTTATTTTCCTGCTGCTCGGATGTCCGGTCGTTAACAAATCGCCCGAGGTTACAAAACTGGATGGTGCGAGTGGAATAGTAACGGAAGATAGTTGTACATTCCAGTGGTCGGGAAGCGACGGCGATGGTTCAATTATTAGATATGAGTATAGAAAGGACTTTACTGAATGGGAAAGCAACGGAAACGAAACCGGGTATACCTGGACCGAATACCCCGAAGGGGAACACACATTCGAAGTTAGGGCGCTCGATGATAAGGGGGCATATTCGGAGATAATCGTCTGGATCTTCAATTACGATCCTCCAAACGTGCCCCCAGCAGTGACAAAGACCGGCGGGATTGAAGGAGATACGGAAGAGTCTAGCAATACATTCTCCTGGACGGGAAACGATCCAGATGGCGAAATAGTGCGATTCGAAATGAGAAAAGACTCTGGAGAATGGACCGATGCGGAACTCTCCACTGAATACACATGGGATGGTTATGCCGAAGGGGAACATACTTTCGAAGTAAGGGCGCTCGACGATGAAGAAGCCTATTCGGAGATAATGGTCTGGACCTTCAATTACGATCCTCCAAACGTGCCCCCAGCAGTGACAAAGACAGGTGGTCTTGAAGGAGATACGGAAGAGTCTAGCAATACATTCTCCTGGACGGGAAATGATCCAGATGGCGAAATTGTGCGATTCGAAATGAGAAAAGACTCTGGAGAATGGACCGATGCGGAGCTCTCCACTGAATACACATGGGATGGTTATGCCGAAGGGGAACATACTCTCGAAGTAAGGGCGCTCGACGATGAAGGGGCTTATTCGGAGACAGTCGTCTGGAGTTTCAACTACGATCCTCCAAATGAACCTCCGGTAGTGACAAAGACCGGTGGTTTTGAAGGAGATACGGAAGAGTCTAGCAATACATTCTCCTGGACGGGAAATGATCCAGATGGCGAAATAGTGCGATTCGAAATGAGAAAAGACTCTGGAGAATGGATTGATGCCGAGCTCTCCACCGAATACACATGGAACGGTTATTCGGAAGGAGAACATACATTCGAAGTAAGGGCGCTCGACGATGAAGGGGCTTATTCCGAGACAGTCGTCTGGACCTTCAACTACGATCCTCCAAATGAACCTCCGGTAGTGATAAGGACCGGTGGAGTTGAAGGCGAGACAGAGAACGCCTCAAGTGCTTTTTCCTGGTCTGGTAATGATCCCGATGGAGCAATAGTTGAATACGAATGCAGAAAAGACACGGAAGTCTGGACCAGCATCGGAATGGCGAGCGAATACATCTGGGTTGGTTATTCTATCGGTAATCACTCTTTTGGGATTAGGGCGAGAGACAACGAAGGATTGTATTCTGAATCAGTTGTCTGGAATTTCGAATATGTATTGCACAATGATGCTCCGACGGTAACAAAGACAGGCGGAATTGAAGGCGATACTACCAGGTATCTTAATACCTTTACGTGGATCGGAAGCGATTCCGATGGATCGATAGAAAGGTATGAGTACAGAAAAGACCACGGAGAGTGGATTGGTGTGGGTACTGATTCCAGTTATACGTGGAGAGGATATTCAGAGGGAAATCATGTCTTCGAGGTCCGCGCTCTGGATGATGGAGGCGCGTATTCGCAGATAGTTATCTGGTCATTCACTTACAGCTACGCGAATCAGCCCCCGGTCATCACGAAGACCGGGGGTCTTGAAGGCAGTATAGACGTGTCAAGCAATTCATTTTCGTGGATCGGAAGCGATTCCGACGGGTCGATAGCGAGGTATGAATACAGCAGGGATGGCGGAGACTGGATAGATTTCGGTCTTGGTACAGGATATACGTGGAGCGATTATTCCGAGGGAGTCCATTCGTTCAAAGTAAGGGCGCGCGATGACAGAGGGGCTTATTCTGATGAAGCAGTCTGGAGTTTTACATACAGTATCCCTCCGCAGGAGATGGGGGCCTTCAAGGTCGTGAATTCATGGGGAATCGGTGGTTGGGAGAACGTTCCAGACGGCTTCCTTTACATTACATACGAAGCGATGAAGGAGAACCAGGTCCGCTGTTTCACTATAGACCCAAGAGAGGACTACGAACCTAGAGCGATAGCCGTATTCGAGATCTCGCATCAGATAAGAGATGATTGTGAGATAACTGTTGGAGTCGGCAACCCTTCTTCTCCCATAAGAGAAAAGAGATTTGATGACTATAGCTATAGAGGAGGGCAGCATCCTTTTCCGGACAACAAGATGGTGCTGGATATCACCGAGCTCCTTCCCTTTGAGGATGACACACTGTTCCTGAAGGTATTTGATTCCTTCAGCAACTTCACTACGGGAAGCATAGAGTTCTTTTCCGTGGAAGTATTCGACAACTATCAATCTGGAATTCCAGTTGCGATATACACTTCGACCGAGACACCGAGAAACACGGTGAACAACTCATTTGTGAACGTGCAGATTCGAAATGTTCTTGCATCACATGACTCTTCGTACTACCTGTCAAGATTAAGTCAAGGATTGTCAAAGGAGATGCTTGCACTACTGAAGGCAGATCTAGGGGTTTACGAAGAAGGAAGAAACTACAATGAGATCATTGATGGACATGGCACTGGTCTGCGTTCTCCTTCTGAAGACGATTGGAATGAAATCGAGAACACATGGCTGTTGATGGATTCCTTCTCAGTCCAGGGAAGCTTACCATCATCAATCGATCATTCCGTTTCGAAGTACTTCCCTCCAATAGGTGATCAGGGCAGCGAAGGGTCATGCGTGGCCTTTTCGAATGGGTATTACACTTCCACTTTCTATGAAGCCAGAGACAGAGGCTGGGATCTCAGCGGCGCGAGCTGGACAGCTGACGAAGAACCCTCTCTTTCTTATCAGAACAGGATATTCAGTCCTGATTTCATCTATCATCAGATAAATGATGGGGAGGACGGCGGTTCATCTTACCTGGATGCCCAGAAGCTTTTGTCGAGAGTGGGAGTTAGCAGCTGGGAAAAGATGCCATACGATACGAGCGATCACACTACATGGCCTTCCGAATCAGCATGGAGAGAAGCTCCGAGATACAGGAACAGCCTGAATGTAATGAGTTATTTGACGGTAAGGACGGATCAGGACATACTCACTATCAAGTCCTATATTGCCGCAGGATATCTCGTATCCATTTCAGTGGACGCAAACCAGTACAAGAGTTTGACAGAGAAGGATGTCTGGAATACTTCCACCTACATATACCCAAGTACCAATCACGCAAACACAATAGTTGGTTACAACGACAATTTCAACGGCTCACCTTAACTTGTGTATTCTCCCGGCCTTTTGCTACAGACAGAAGAAAACATGTATATTTGGAAAATCTCCTTGCTGAAAGACAAAGCTGCAGATTACTGGTTTCTTCGGAATTGTCGCTGAGTTGTCTTATAACCAGTATCTGTATGCAAGTCCATAATAGTGATTCAACAACGGGATTCAGTTCAAGGGCTCTGGCTTTCTTTGCTCTGCAATATCGGAATCTCTTGCAGTCTTGTAGTTCAAGCTATTTCAACTGTTTACTTCTGAAAGAGATTGCTTCTAGCGAATGTATAATCAGTTCATACGATGGCTTTGACAGAAATACAGTCGCTCTCCGATCAAAGTCTAACAAAGCCTGGGACAACTCGGAGGTGCCACATGAAGAGAGTTATGGTGCGCATTTTGAAGTCCGTCAGATCTTGGCTGCTGATAATGCTTCTTATCCCTTCTGGACTGCTTTTTTCAGAGAACATGGAAACACCTGTGGACAATTACAAGCCCCCCACCGAAGTTTCGGGGACTATAGCGGAGGACACTGTCTGGACAATCGCGCGAAGCCCGTACCTGGTTAGGGCCACAATAACGATTTCTCCAAATGTGATCCTCACTATCGAGCCCGGAGTCGAGATCCTTGTTGTCCAGAATCAGGATTTCATTGTCAATGGGACTCTCAGAGCGATTGGGAATGAAAAGAATCCGATTGTCTTCACGGGCACCGCGCAAATTCCTGGATGGTGGCGATCGATAAATATTCAGGGTGAGGGATCGGCGTATCTTGAGTGGTGTCAGGTTTCCTTCGCTGGAGCTTCGACTGGAGCGGGGATTCTCAAAGCTGGATCGGGATCTTTGAGAATTGTGGACTCGGTGGTCAGAAGGGTCAAAGGCGACGGTCTAAGAATCACGGCAGGCTACTCGTCCTTTGAGAGCCTCAACAATACTTTCATGTACAACACAAACGGAGTCAGGGTCGGAATAAACTCATCCTATTCTGATCAGACTTCGACCTTCATTTCGAACGAAGTGGACATCCACCTTGACGGTGGAGCAATCACGGGCGCAGTTAAATGGGGAGCAAGTGGTGATTACTCTATGACGGTCACCGGTGACATCTCTATAAATGCCGGAGCGTTGCTCGAAATCGCTCCGGGAACCGTAGTAAAACTGAGACAGAACAACAGGTTCTTGGTTTACGGTCAACTTCAGGCAAGAGGAGAAGAAGATAAGCCGATCTACTTCACCGATTTGCGCGATGATGCGGTCGGCGGGGATGCTAACAGAGATGGGAGTGAAACGCTTCCAGAAAATGGATGGTGGAGATCTATCAACATCCAGAATGAAGGCTCGGCCGTTCTTGAATGGTGTACCCTGGCCTATGGGGGCAGATCGGATGGAGCCACTCTTCTTAAGAGCGGATCGGGTTCTATCAAGCTATCTAATTCAGATATTGTAAGAAGCTCCGGAGATGGGCTCAGGGTAGCTGCAGGGTACGCGCTATTTGAATCCTCGGGCAACTACTTCGGATTTAACTCGGTCGGTATGCGATTAGGAATAAACACATCTTTTTCTGACCTAACTTCACGTTTTGAAAGCAACGATCTCGATATCCATCTCGACGGCGGGACGATAAGCTCCAGTGTAGTATGGGGTGCAAGTAGCGAATATTCATTAGTGACGAGCGGCGACATAGTTATCGCTGCGGGGGCTTCGTTGAAAGTGATGCCCGGAACTGTAATCAAGTTAAGGCAGAACAACAGGATCCTCGTCTACGGTCATCTAGAAGCAACTGGTCAAGACAGCGCCCCCATATACTTCACAGACTTTCGAAATGACCTTGTGGGAGGGGACGCAAACAGAGACGGTGAAGCCACTATTCCATCAAGCGGATGGTGGCGCAGCATAAGTCTGCTTACAGAAGGTACAGCAAACTTTGAGTATTGCACGATTGGTTATCTTGGAGTAAGTGACATGGCAGGAGTAATAAAGAGCAGCACCGGCGCCCTTTCTATTCTAAACAGCACAATTCACAATGTTACCGGTGACGGCTTGAGGATTGACAATGCCGCAGGCGGTGCTGAAGTAAGGCATTCAACACTCTCTTACAATACGGGTGCCGGACTGTACTACAAAACCGACGGCGTCCAAATTGAGGCGCTGGCAATCACTTCCAACGGAATTGGCATAAGACTCTCGGCAAGCAGTTCAGTCGAGGTTGACGAAGCGACTTATTTTGATGGGAACAATATTGCAATACAGATCGATCCTGCCACAATCTCAGGCAGAGTGACGTGGGGGGCGCCCGATGATATTTCAATTCTGATGAACGGCAGTGTTTCAGTTGCATCGGGGGCAAGTCTTACCGTTAGGCCCGGCAGCATAATAAAGATAGCTCAAAATGCATTTCTGGCAGTAGACGGAGAACTAATCGCTAGTGGAGGTGAGGATAGTCCGATCTTTTTCACTGAAACACGCGACAACGCAGTTGGAGGGGCGATACTGGGTGACGATTCTGTGCCGGAAGCGGGCTCGTGGAGATCTATCAACATACGTAATGAAGGTAAGGCGATTTTCGATTGGTGTAGAATTTCCTATGCCGGTCGTTCCGATGGGGCCGCTATATTGAAGAGTGGAACCGGCTCTTTGAGGATATCTAATACAGTTCTCTCAAATACAGCTGGAGACGGTCTCCGCCTTTCTGCGGGTTATTCGTTCTTCGAGCATTTTCAGAACGAGTATTCTTACAACACGATTGGAGTCAGGTTGGGCATAAACGCTACATTTGCCGATGTAACCACCACTTTCGAAGGCAACTCAACGGATATTCAGCTGGATGGTGGTGCGATAACCGGCGCAGTATCATGGGGATCAAACAGCGATTACTCTATGGTAATAACAGGTGATGTGAGCGTCTCTGCCGGCGCTTCGCTGAGCATTCTCCCGGGTACGGTGATCAAATTCAGGCAGAACAACAGAATCCTTGTTTACGGTAGTTTCATGGCAGTCGGAGAAGCGGATTTGCCAATCTACTTCACTGACTTGAGGGATGATCTGGTTGGTGGAGATGCGAACAGAGACGGTGAAGAGACCTCCCCCTCTCCCGGCTGGTGGAGATCGATAGGCGTAATGACTGACGGGACGGCTAATTTCGTGCACTGTGTCATTCGGTACGCCGGATACGGTGATCGTTCCGGAGTTCTAAAGAACAGTACTGGAGAGGTTTCAGTGACAAACTCGGTTATCGAAAAGGTTGCCGGGGATGGCTTCAGGGCAGACAATGCTGCCGGAGGAGTGCAGATCAGTAGATCTACTTTCTCCGAAAACTCTGATGCCGGATTGAACTGCCGGACGGATGGGGTTTCGATAGAAGAGTCCGTTTTCGTATCCAACGATACTGGTGTAAGGACAGTCGCAAACGGCTCTCTGGTGATAGACGATGAAACCTACTTCTCTGAAAACAACAAAGACATCTTTGTAGAAGCGGCAACTATTGGCGGAAGTGTCGTTTGGAGAGTCCCTGAGCACCTCTCTATACTTCTCTCTGGAAGCACTTCAATCGCAAGAGGTGCGAGACTTGAAATCAAGCCGGGAACTGTCGTCAAGATGGCTCAGAACTCGCTGATCACTGTCGATGGAGAACTCATTGCTCTTGGAACGGAAGAAGAACCGGTCTTCTTCACTGATTATCGTGATGATTCAGCTGGCGGCGACTCAAACAGAGATGCAGATGCAACCTTGCCGGCCAAAGGCTGGTGGAATTCAGTAAACATAAGAGAATCCGGATCGGCTGAATTCGACTTCGTCGATATCGGGTATTTACAAAATGGAATTGTCAGAGGCGGTTCGGGATCATTCACACTGACCAACTCTACTATCCACGATGTCTCTGGAGACGCACTTAAGATTCTTGCGGGATATTCAAGCCTTGACCTATCGAACAACAAGTTCCTTAGAAGCGGAACTGGAGTAAGGTTGGCAGTTAATGTCTCCTTCGACGATCCGCTGGCTCGATTCGAGGAAAACGCGATAGATGTTCATGTCGACGGCGGTACAATAGACGCCGATACGGTCTTCGGCCTCAGCAATAAGTATTCTTTCTATATCTCAGCAGAGATAACAGTTTCAAGAGATGCGACTTTAGAAATAAGGCCCGGTACTGTCTTGAAGTTTGCGGGATACAGGGGATTGAGGATTTCCGGCAGGCTCAAGTCAATTGGGACTGAGGAGGAACCGGTAACATTTACCGACTGGCGTGATGATTCTGCAGGAGGAGACGCGAATCATGACGGTGATGCCTCACTTCCTGAACCTGGCTGGTGGAAGGCGCTCTACATACAGGAAGAGGGCAGCGCACAACTTGAATGGGTCAGAATAATGTATGCCGGTTACGGAGACAAGGCAGGAGTCTTCAAGACAGGTTCCGGGTCGCTAATCGTTAGAAATTCTACGATTTCCAGAACTGCCGGTGATGGTCTTCTGGTGAGCAACAGTTCGGGTCTTATGGAAGTCTTCGGATCTTCATTCCAGGAAAACTCGACAGGTGTGGGTATCTCATCTCAGCAGACCGTTCCACTAGAGTTTGCGGACTGTGCCTTTGAAGGGAATGTTGTTTACGGCATCAGGAACGATAGCCCGGTTGAGGCTATCGCAGTCGATTGCTGGTGGGGCGACATATCCGGACCGCATCATCCTTCCCTCAATAACCGGGGAACGGGCAATCCCGTTAGCGACAATGTATCATTCGATCCATGGATTGGAAAGGACGAGCTTGAGGACGAAATCGAGAGTGAGGAAGCTCCTGCTGAGAATGCTCAAGAAGTCGTTCAAGAGACCGTTCAGACAGAATGGATGGAAGTTGCTTCGGACGGACTGTGCTACGAGGTGCCTTCGGCCTGGTTCGATGATTCGGAGCGCTACAGACTTGAACTGGAGGGCGATGAGAACTCGAAGCCAGTAAGCAGATGGTTTGATGCTGAACCCGGATCGGAGAATATCTTCTTTGTCATCGCAAGAGTTAAACCGGAGTTTCTCGAGAAGGAAGAAGAGGAAACAAGACTCAGCATGGAAGTCGTTGAAGAATTCGAAAGGGTAATAGCCGGAGAGCCGGGAATCTGGATAGAACTTACGGCGCCGCAATGGGGTGTCGAGAGAACTATCTACTCTCATGTCTATGAGCCTGGAGAAGATGGATACTGCATTTCAGTCGGTTTTGCTGCAAAAACAGGCTTCTGGAGTCAGTACGAACCTGTACTGGAAAGAATAATGGAGACATTGAAATACTGCGAAAATTGATTCGACCCTCTTCGCAACAGAGCTGACTATTCCGGCAAAGGTAATACCTTTGCCGGTTACTCTCTGTGAGCAGTTACTGTAATCGTCTAGTCATCGAAAACCGAGAGGTCATTTCTGGTGAATATATTCTTCTCTATACGGTCCAGGTATCTTAATCTGAAGATGAAGTATATCATTCCGATTACTTCCCAGACTATGAAGAACAAGAAGAAAGAGGTACTGAAGTCCACCCCGACCTGATACAGAAGAATGAGCATGATTGCTACTGAAAATACCACACCAAGGATCGGAATAGAGATGAACCATTTCTTCCTTACAATTGCAGGAGCCAATTTCCTAAGCGTTTCACTTTTCTTCAGTCTGAAAACGGCAAACATCGTGGGAATAATCACCGCGATTCCTCCAATAGAAGCAAAGGCTGCGAAAAGTTCTAGGCCTGATTCACCGACTGAAATTAGCATAATGGAAGAGAGAAGCCAGATAATTGTCAGCAAAACCCATGGTGTTCCTCTCTTGTTGACCAGTCCGAGTTTTGAGGGGAACACTCGAAGTTTACAGAGTGCAAGCAGAGATCTGGTCCCCCACATGTATGTCGCGTTAATCGTTGTAGCAATTGCGAGTATCGGGCCGCCGAATGCGAAGACGTAGAAAAGAAATCCGCTGAGGTAATTCGAAGCTACGTCGTTAAGAGTACCATTAGTAATTACATCATCTCCTACTCCAAACGAGACGATTGCCATCAGGAGATAGCAGACCAAGACAACTGAAAGAGAGAAAATCACCGAAAGCGGGAGATTTCTTCTGGGATTTTCTACTTCTCCGCCAAGCTCTATAACGGCGTTAGAGCCTGCGAATGTGAAAGAGAGTAGCGCCGAAGCGTAGATTATCGAACCGATCCCTTTCGAGAAGACGCCTTCGAGGTTGCTCGCTTCGATTCTGCCAATGCCCGGCACCGTGTAAATTGCGATAGCAATAAAAAGCAGAGCCACAGCGAAGATTTCCACTCGTGAAGCCATTTTAAGACCCATAAGATTGACTACATAGAAGAAGGTGAGAATAATCAAAGCTACGGGCACAAGAGAGATCCCATCCCAGATACCCTTCATATATGATGCCAGCGCAAGCGCGTTCAACGGAAACAGGCCGACAAATGCACCGAAGAGATAGGCCCAGAGACCGAGAAATGCGACTCTGGGTGAAAAGAGGAAAGCGCCGTACTTGAAAGTTCCACCTGTTGTGGGAAGTGTCGATCCGAGCAACATGACGTTTATCATGATAATTGCCATGGGAGCAAAGGCAACGACGAATGCAATTATAGTTCCCACCCCCGCACTCTGAGAAGCGATCGGCATATAGATGAATATTCCGGCACCAATAGTCATACCAATTTCTAAAGCAACAAGATCCCAGAACTTCATAGTCTTCTTCATCTATTCCACCTTTCTGAGCACTAACCAAGAACTTTAGCTCAACTCTGAGTGCCTTTCATGATGCATCTTTTATTATACATTTTTCCTATACTTTGCTGAAGGAGATCTCTGTTTCGACTCTCTTTAGACAATGATTTCTTGCCTTTCCACAGGTTCTGCTACAACCTTACTTCCCGAAGAGTCTAACGATGAGAACCTTCGAGAAGCATTGAAAACACTACGTTAGAGTTATTTTCTATAGGTTTATGCCTCGTTATATATTATAATGTATGTAACGAGGTGAAGAGATGGGAATTGTATACCAGA
>Ga0209164_1000675_pt1 | contig 66170 bp, 64 predicted proteins | sample MTBNYHSulfiMetaG_FD_187458 | JGI IMG/M metagenome (GOLD analysis project Ga0209164, IMG submission 187458) | Enrichment culture microbial communities from rom New York Harbor, USA that are MTBE-degrading - MTBE-NYH (New York Harbor Sulfidogenic)... | ecosystem: Environmental > Aquatic > Marine >... | reverse complement strand
AAGGTTTTTCAGCAGAAAATAACAAGACTTAGTTTGTTCCCATAAATTAGCAGATGATTACCTCTTTTTCTTATCTGATATAGTATGAATAATCACTCAAAAATTCAACAGTACAAAAAAGTGCGGGGGGAGCGATTTGAACGCTCGAAGGCCTGCGCCACAGGGTCCTAAGCCCTGCCCCTTTGACCGCTCGGGTACCCCCGCCTGCAGCGCATAGAAAAGGGGTGGCAGTTATTAACGTTTTATATCCGCCCGGCCCTTATTGGGGGAGCAGACCCAGGACCTTTCTGGTGATGGGGGCAAAGGTGAAATCCTTGATTATCACCGATTTGGTGAGGCTGTAGGTCCGGATAAGGGGGGTTTTGGCAATCCATCCCTGGCGCTTTAAAAACTGCATTTTTTCCACCTTGTCCGCCTTGTACTCCTCGTAGTTCCTATAGGCGCTGATGACCACCGTTTCGAATTGCCGGGTGGCCATGAAGATGACATTGTCGTTGAGCAGCGCCCGGGTCTGCTCCCTGCCAAAATCGGGGGGGGACGCCGGATCGTACCTGATGTGGTAAAAGGCCACGATTTCCAGGCCGATTTTTTTCAGGTCGGGGAGTTTCATCTGCTGGATGTAGCCCTGCTCCTCGAACTGTCGGCGCACACGGGAGACGGTGTGGCGGGACAGGTGGAGCTTCTTTCCCACGTATTTGTCCGTGGCCTGGGGATATTTTACCAGCCCGTAGAGAACCGCCTTTTCGGTCTCTGATGGGTCCGCGTGGTCGCCGGTCTCGAATGGTATCGCTTCTCCGCCGTCTCCCCGGATAGAAAAATAGTGCTTGACCAGCGGGGAAAAATCAAAAAACCGATAGATTTTGCTGATGGCTAGGGGAAAGATGACCTCCGAGGGGTAATCCTTTTCCAGCAGCCCCAGGGACCCGAAGGTTTCCGTGCGCACGTCGTTGATGCGGCCGATGTTGGTGTAGTCCTTGGACAGGCTCAGCGAAAATCCCTTCTCCGATTCCCCCATGGAGAAAAACAGCTCCTCCGAGGCCTCAATTTTTTCCTCCGTTATTTTGAGTCTCTTGGCCAGGGGGATGCCCGGGTTGAAGTTGGTGTAGATGACGGCCAGCAACTCGCAGCCGAATTTGTGCAGGAGGGGAAGCCGAACGGTTCTGATATAGCCGTTTTCCTGCAGCCGGCGGCGGATGGCAATCACCGTGGAATGCTTGAGCCCCATTTTTTCCGCCAACTCGCGGTCCCGGAGTTCCGGGTACCTGATGAGGGCGTAGAGGACGTGCTGCTCGTTGTCCGTCAGCTTGTTTCTCACGAAGGGGAAAGGAAAAGGGGCCTTTAAAACTTTCCTTTTCATTTACAAAACCCAAGTATTTTGGTAAAAAGGTGAAAAAATAGGTTAAAATGAGCTTTTTTTACTCATATAACCCCCAAATTTTGTTATTTTGGCACCGCCGTATCCCCGCCGGGCGGCGACAAGCGTTAAATACGCCGCCCCTTTAAAAAGGCATCTGTGCCTGCAGATGGAAACCATGTCCGATGGCCCCGTCACCACCCTGCCCAACAATTCGTTCTACACGCTGCGACTCCCGGAAGGATGCGCCTACTGCCAGGAGGGAGCCAAGATGGTGCTGCTGGTCACCGGTCAGTGTCCCACCGGATGCTTCTATTGTCCGCTCTCAGAGACGAAGCGGGGAAGGGCCGTGGTCTACGCCAACGAAAAATTGGCGACCAGCGACGAGGACGTCATCGGAGAGGCCACTGCCATGGCGGCGGAGGGGACGGGCATCACCGGAGGGGAGCCTCTGGCCGCGGTGGAGCGCACCCTGCATTTCATAGGTTTGCTCAAAGACGTATTTGGCTCCCGTCACCATATTCACCTGTACACGTCGGTGCTGGAACCAGACCGGGTGGAGAGAGTCATCGCCGCCGGCGTGGACGAAGTGCGCTTTCACCCGCCTGTGGTTCTGTGGACACGTATCGATTCCACCCCCCTAGCCGCCATCGCGGCCCGGGCCGGGGTTCCCGTGGGCCTGGAAATCCCTGCCCTTCCCCATCTGAGAGAGGAGACCCGCGGTCTGCTGGAATGGGTCGCCGCCACCGACCTCTCCTTTGCCAACATCAACGAACTGGAATTCTCGGCCACCAACGGCGACCGGCTGCGCCGCTATGGCTACCGGCTGAAAAACGATGTTTCCAATGCGGCGGCGGGCAGCGAATCCCTGGCCTACGAAGTGCTGGAATGGGACCTGTCCATTCCCGTTCACTACTGCTCCTCCTCCTTCAAAGACGCCGTTCAGCTGCGAAAAAGACTTCTTCGCCGGGCCTGCACCACCGCCCCCCTCTACGCCCAGATTACCGAGGACGGGACCCTGCTCAAGGGAGTCATTGAATGCCCGCGGGAGGCGCTTCCCGGCATCCGGTCCCGGCTGGGCGTCAGTTCCGCGCTTATGCAGTGGGACGAGGAAAGGCGGCGTGTGGAAACGTCGCCAGAAATTGCCCAGGCGGCGGCGGAGGTGGTACCCCATCCCTGCTTCATCGTGGAGGAATACCCCACCGCCGACCGGCTGGAGGTGGAGCGGGAACCGCTCTGACCGCGGACGGCCCTCCGCAGCGAAGGTTACTTTCTTTTGGCCTTCTTTTCCAGCATCTTTTTGCGCTCTTTGGCCGTGCGACCGGTGGCCTCCAGCAGAAAATCATTCCATTTTTTGATGGCGTCCGCTCCCCCCGTCATGTCGGGGTAGGGCTCGGTCTCGATGAACAGGGATGCCCCCGTCCGGCGCAGGCGGATGGTGCCGATGCCGTCTGCAGTAAAGGACATACCCTCCTCCGGGTTGCCCCGGACTCCAAAATAGTCTTCTACCAGGGCGCTCAGGTCGGTATTATGCCCCCGTTTGATGGAGTACTCACGCATGGCCCCCAATGCGTTTTCTCATTAAAAGAGTTACCCCGGCAAGAATACCTACCTTTTTATAGGCAAAGACAAATCTCCCTACGGTGAACAGATGAGGTACGTCCTGGTGTATTGGTCACGATATGGAAACGGGAAAAAGATTGTGGAGAACCTGGCAGAAAGGCTGGAGCGGAAAGGGGGGCAAACGCAGGTGTTCCGGACCGACGAGGTGGACCCCTCCGCCCTGCCTGAGGCAGACCGGTATGTGTTCTCGGCCCCCACCGAGGCCTTCAACATCCAGAGGGACATGCGGAAATTCATGAAAAACCTGCAGGGCATGGAGGGAAAAAAATACGGCATCATCAACACCCATGCCATGAAAAGAAACTGGCTGCCCAAGATGGAAAAACTTCTGTCAAAAAAGAACATGGTAAAGGTAGCCGGCGTGGACTTCCAGATGGGCAAGGAGGCCCAATCCGGAAACGGACTCATGGAGGGCTGGGAGAACAGGCTGGAGGAGTTCGCAGATAAACTATAAAAGCTCCCGGTCCCTCTCCCGAACGGGCCCACCGACCCGCCAACCTAATTTTTATATAGCCATTTTTATTGCCATACCAGTGTGCCGGCGTAGCTCAGTATGGTGGAGCACTCGGCTGTTAACCGAGCGGTCACCGGTTCAAATCCGGTCGCCGGCGTTTTTTGCAGGGCGCCTGTGTGGACGCCGGGTTGCTACTCGTAGTTTCCGTATATCTCTATGAACACGAAGAAAAACAGTCCGGCGGAGAGGGAGGGCCGGGCCAGGACGGCGGCCCCCCGCCAGTTGTTGGAAAAAAGAAAGCCGCCAGGACCGGTAAACTCGTGCTGGTCCACGAGGACGCCTTTCCAGTCCACCACCCGCAGGCTGAGATGGGTGCACACCAGGTCGAAGCTGACCCATCCGGGAGGCACCCATTTGTGGAAACAGAGGGACACCCGCGTGGCAGCCAGGCCGTTGGCAGCCAGAAAGAAACCGTGCACCATGCCCTTTCCCACCATGCAGTCCACGGAGGGCGCCCCCAGGAAGGGGAGGTTGGGAACCACGATGAGTTCCGTGTCCACCAGATTCTGCAAGGGCGGACCAGGCTCTGCCCCATAGCCAGGAAGGATCTCGCCGTTCGTTGCGGACACCTGGCCCAGGCTGCCCACCGTCGCTAGCAGCACGGCAACCACAACCGCCGTCTTCCTCATGATACCTCCATTGATTCCAACCGGAATCACCTTATAAGCCTATCCCTCCTAACATCTGGCATACACTGGTCATTGCTACATTTGGCCGTGAAATGGGTTAGCAAGGATTATAAGCGAGGCAGAGATATTATGCTGGAGGTATGCAAAATGCTTATCGGCAAAAAGGTGTTTTTTGCTGTGCTGACGGCAGTTCTTTTTTTGCTGCCCCTATCAGCAGTGGAAACCCGGCTCGCTGATACCGATACGAGTGACACAGAAACCAGCCGCCAAGTGCACATGGGGCCCGAGGGTTCTGCTGAATCCCTCGACAACCCCACGCTGGAGGACAGGGTCCGGGACGTGAAATTTTTGGGCCTTACAAGACTGGTGCCCCAAATGTTTCTCAAACACGTGGACATGGTGGCCGCCTGGTTTTCGGAGGACGGCGAGCATCCTGACGAATTGTCGGTAACGCTTGAACTACGGGGCTTTGAGAGTCAAACGAGGATGCTGCAGGCGGTGTACGTGGTAGAATGGTCCTACAACTATAATCACTACAGCGTGGTTGTACACACCGACCCTTCAGGAATTGGAGACTTCATGGCGGGAAAATCGGAGGATGGGGACAGTGTCATTGACGGATGGAATGTATGCCCGGGGTTCTGTGACGAAGACTCCCATACCATAACCTGGGAGGTGCCCAAAGAGACGGTGGGAAATCCTCCGCCAGCTGGCAGACTGACCAACATTCATGCCCATACCCACCTTCGGTTTACCACGGAATCCGGATTGCCCAGAATGGACCTGTTCACGGATCTCTCCCATAATGCCAGGTCGGTACGGGACTATACCGTACAATACTAAATCACTGTCGCTGGGCACTCGGAGCCACTGCAAAAAACAAAAATTAGTTATATGGGCCATGGTTACCGGGTGTTATGAAATCGGCAAATCCAGCTCCCCTGGGACTCATGGGTTTCGGCATGACCACGGTGCTGCTGAACATCCACAACGCGGACCCCGGCGGCTACGCCCTGGGCCCCATGATACTGGCCATGGGCATCTTCTATGGCGGCATGGCCCAGATTTTCGCCGGGCTGCTGGAATACAAAAAGGGCAACACCTTCGGCCTCACCGCCTTCTGCTCCTACGGGCTGTTCTGGATTTCACTGGTGGCCCTGCTGATTCTGCCCGACATCCTGAGCGGCGGCGCCTACACCGGAGCCACCGACAAGACCTTTATGGGCTGGTACTTCTTTATGTGGGGTCTGTTCACCATGATGATGTTCGTGGGAACCCTGAAACTTAACACCGGGCTGCAGTTCGTGTTCTTCACCCTGTTCGTGCTGTTCTACCTGCTGGCCCTGCGCGACTGGGGATACGTCAGCGGCGGGTGGATTGGCATCGAGGGCATCATCTGCGGCCTGAGCGCCATCTACGTGGCCATGGCGGAGGTCATCAACGAGATGTACGGTCGGGTGGTCCTGCCCCTGGGCAGACCCCTGGTTCAGTGAGACAGGGGCTCCTCTTCCCCCTTCTCCTCCCTGCACCTGGCGACTAGAACACTTCGTTGATTTTTTCCCTTAACTCCCCCTTGTCCATGACTCCCACCGCCATGTCCTCCATCTCTCCGTCCTTGAAAAACATCAGGGTGGGAATGCTCATGATGCTGTAGGTCTGGGCTATCCCCTGGTTCTCGTCCACGTTGACCTTGGCGAAGACCACGTTGTCCATGTCCTCCTCCAGGGCCTCGATGACCGGAGACATTATGCGACAGGGCCCGCACCAGGGAGCCCAGAAATCCACCACCACGTTGCTGTGCTCACGCAAGAAATCCTCAAAATTGCTATCGCTCAGTTCCACGGGCATTGTTTCACCACCCCGGTAGCCGGCGGGATACATATAAATCTTTCACCCCCGCAAGGCTTTAGAAGCCCGCCCCCATACCAGCCCATGAAACTCAAGTCCCGCTGCATCCCCTGTCTCCTCAACCGGGTCATCTACGAGGCAGACCTGACGGGGGCAAACGAGGCAACCAAGAAGCAGCTGGTGCAGATAGCGGCCCGAATCATGCTGGAGGCCTATGACCGGAACCCCTCCTCCGCCGCCGTGGCCACCGAGGTACACCGCAGGGCCTACCGGGAGCTGGGCAGCGAGGACCCCTACCGGGAGCTCAAGCGGCGCAGCACCCAGGTGGCGCAGAACCTCCTCCCGGAGGCAGAGGCCTTCATCGAGAGCAGCGAGGACAGGCTGGCCGCCGCGGTGATGTGCTCCATCGTGGGCAACGCCATCGATTTCGGCATCGCCGGCAGTGCCTCCTCCCCCGAAGAGCTGGCCGCCTCCTTCACCGGCGAGGTACAGAAGGGGCTCCAGCATGATGACCTGGCTATCCTCAGGCGCCACCTGGACGGCGAGGTGCTATACTTTACCGACAACTGCGGGGAAATCGTGTTCGACAGGCTGGTGTGCCGGGAGCTGAAAAAATGCGGCGTGTCTCTCACCCTGGTGGTGAAGGGCGCCCCCGTTCTCACCGATGCCACCCTGGAGGACGCCCGGGACCTGCATTTTGAGGAGGTGGTGGACGACATTGCCACCACCGGGGGGTTTGCGGTGGGAGTGGACTTCCAGCAGATGCCCGCTGCCCTCAAGCCACAACTGGACAGTGCCTCTCTCGTCATCTGCAAGGGCATGGCCAACTACGAGTCCTTCTCAGAGACGGACTATGCGCCCGTCGCCTATCTTCTAAAGGTGAAATGCAAGAGCATCGCCGAGGACATGGGGTTGCCCCTGAATGCACACGCCGTGAAGGTGGTGGGGTAAGCCACATACCAGGTTCTCTTTGCCACAGGGTACAGGCACTAGGGATTGAAAAGCCGCCTTATGTCGTCTCGGTTTATGGGGCTACGGCGGACCTGAGTAAGGTGCAATTTCATGCCCAAGTCATTAATAATGGTGCCCTCCTTTTCGGCCCAGGCCGGATAGGGTATCCTGACATCGGCGTAATCACCGGTACCTAAAACCACGGTGTAGCCATCCAGTGGTACTGCAAGATGACCCACTGCTAGGTAATGAGATGCGATAGGCGCCCCCTGAAACCCGGCCGTAAGCAGGCCGGTTTCATTGACCCCTCGGTGCAGTACCAGGGTGGGTACCTCTGCTGGTTCAGCTGGGGCTTCCACAACCAACAGGTCGGGATCTTTATCTACGAGACGAGCACCCTGCTGGGTAACCTGGCGCAGCAACAGTTTTAGATAACCATATCTGTCAACATCTGCCTGCACCTGGATACGCTGGGCGGCGAGCAGGTCATTATAGTTGGCCGTGGATACGCCTTGTTCCACCAAGGCACCCAGAGGCAATCGGTGTAATTGTGCCAATTCTTTGAAGAACTCAGCGTCTTCCTGAGTTACTTCAGGAGTAAGAACGATGGCCATGTTTTCTAGATGCCGCCATATGATGTGGGTTGCTTCCTCCCAGGTGATATTGTTCCATACTCCCCTCTTTGTCTTGGCGGCTGGTTGCACTGTACGCCGAGCCCAGGGACGTTCAAAGCGTCCCCGATCGCAGACATGCCCGTTGTTCCAAGAAGGAAATTTGGACGATGCTCTCACCATGAGATCCCCATAGGTTTCGATGTTCATCTCACAGCCCAGTCCACAGCCGTTGCATATGGTGGCTACCGGCGTGGTTTCCCAGGGGCCAGGTTTCATCAGAGGTATACGCTCCGTTATTGCTCCCGTGGGGCACACGTCTACCAGGTCTCCCAGAAATTGCCCCCGAACATCAGCCAGAGTTTGGTGAACTGGCGGGGCCACCGAGGTGACAAAACCCCGGGCCATGAAATCAAGTAGTCCCTCACCAGTTTCCTGTTGAGTGGTGGTAACGCACTGTCCACAGAGCACACATTTATTGTTGTCAAGAACCACATGTGGGTGACTGTCATCAATGGTAAACATGTTTTGCTCGCCGGCATACGTGTCCTGCTGTGCCCCGTACAGAGTGGCATACTCCCTCAGTCGGCAGTCATAACCAGCTAAACAGCCGCAGGACATGCAGCGCTGCGTTTCCTTGTTTACTTGCAGTTCGGTCAGAGGTTTTTCCACCTCTTGGAAATCCTCTGTCCTTTCTGATGGGCTACGGAAAACTCCTTCCGCCCGGGGTACACGCTCCACGTGGGCATAATCTTGCTCTGTTACCGTCTTCCAGTGCCGGTAAGGCCGAAGGGTAAACAGTGCTTGGGTGATGTCCTCATCGTGCAGGGTAACAGCCAGATTGGCAGCAGGGTCAGAAAGAGCCGATCTCGCTGTTTCCAATTTATCTTTAAGATAAAGGTCTATCATGAGGGCAGCCTCCCGCCCTGTGGCAATGCTCTCTATGATGGTGGATGGACCGAGCACGGCGTCTCCGCCTGCAAAGACTCCTTCCAAGTTGGTGGCATAGGTGACATCATCAACATCGATTTTGCCCTGCGATGCCGCCAGACCAAGTCGCTCCAGAAGGGTGTTGTCACCATACTGGCCAATAGCTAAGATGACAGTATCCGCCTCCACCGTAAAATTTGAGTGTTCAACCGGTATGGGCCGGCACCTCCCGCTTTCATCAGGTTCCCCCTGGCGCATTTCCACCAGTTCCACTTTTTCCACTTTTGAGGACCCATGTATGGCCGCCGGATTGGTCAAAAACATGAATTGAACGCCTTCTTCTCGTGCCTCCTCCACTTCCTGCTTACTGGCCGGCATCTCCTCCATCGAGCGGCGGTATACGAGTGTGACCTCAGCCCCCAGACGGAGAGACGTGCGGGCTACATCCAGAGCAGTGTTCCCCCCACCAACTACCACCACCTGCCTGCCGAGGGTTGTCTTTTGACCCATGCTAACTTGTCGCAAAAAATCTATCCCTTGCATCACACCGTCAAGGTTTTCGCCGTTAATTCCTGCTTTTCGGCAGGCCCATGCCCCAGGAGCTACAAACAGGGCATCGAATTCATTCTGCAGCTGTTCCAGGCTGACATTTTTCCCCACCCGGCAGTTTGTTTTCACCTCGATACCCGTACCAATCACAGTAGCAAGATCCCTATCCAAAACCCCCCTAGGCAATCGATACCCCGGAATACCATAGCGCATCATCCCCCCCAACTCCGGCATAGCCTCAAAAATAGTCACCCCATGCCCCCTCACCCGCAAATAATAAGCACACGACAAACCAGCAGGCCCCCCACCCACCACCCCCACCTTTTTCCCCGTAGCCACAGGAACATCAGGCATCCAAGGCCCACACTCCAAATCATAATCAGCAGCAAACCGTTTAACCGCCCTAATCGCCACCGGCTGATCAACCACATGCCGACGACACTCATCCTCACAAAAAGCAGGACAAACCCGCCCCAACACCGCCGGCAAAATATACCTCTCCTTCATAAGACGCACCGCCTCATGGTATCTCCCCATAGCAATCAGAGCCACATAACCCTGCACATCACTATGAGCCGGACACCCCTCACGACAGGGAGCAATACAATCCCCCCGATGATCAGACAACATAAGTTCCAGAGCCGTGCGGCGCATGACCACTGCAGTGGGGCTGAGTGTTTCTATCTCCATGGCTTCCGATGGTTGGACGGTACAGGCAGTCTGCAGTTTACCGTCAACAGTGACCAGGCACAGCCTGCAGGCCCCGTAGGGGTCGCCCTCCGACTGAAAGCACATGCCCGGAACAGCAAGTCCATTTTCTTGAAAAAAAGAAAACATGTTCTTTTCACGAGGAACGTCGAATTCTTTTCCATCAATACGAACTTTAACCATGGTCCCCTCCATTGTCCCTGCTGCGAAAAGCACTTCGCACTTTCACGGCACCATACCGGCAGGTATCAAGGCAGTTGCCGCACTTTACACAAACGTCTTGGTCAATGGTATGGACCTTTTGCCTCTCGCCTGTAATGGCATCCACCGGGCACTGTTTGGCACAGGCACCGCATCCTACGCATGACTCTGGGTCTATTGAGTACTCAATAAGGGATTTGCATACGCCAGCCGGGCATCGTTTTTCTGCTACATGTGCCTGATATTCGCTCCCGAAATACTTGAGTGTGGTAAGTACTGGTTTTGGGGCGGTCTGCCCTAGACCGCACAGCGAGCCTTTGCTGGTCTGAACTGCCAGTTGTTCCAGTTGCACCACAAGCTCATCCGTTGCCTGGCCGTTGGTAATGGCCCGCAGCATTTCCCACAGTCGTTTGGTTCCGAGACGGCAAAACGTGCATTTCCCGCAGGATTCTTTAACAGAAAACTCCAGAAAAAATTTGGCTACATCCACCATGCAGGTCTGGTCATCCATTACTACCATGCCCCCACTTCCCATGATAGCTCCGGTTTCTTTAATGGACTCGTAGTCCACAGGGATATCGAACAGTGCTTCAGGGATGCATCCGCCAGAGGGGCCCCCTAGCTGCACGGCTTTTATTGGTTTTCCAGTGCGGGTGCCGCCACCAATAACGTACAGTATGTCCCGCAAGGAAAGCCCCATGGGAACCTCCACATTTCCTCCGCGTTTGATTTTTCCTGCTAATGCAAATACCTTGGTTCCCTTGCTTTTTTCAGTGCCGATGCGGGCGTACGCCTCTCCACCATGTTTAACAATCCAGGGGATGTTGGCCCAGGTTTCCACGTTGTTGATGCACGTGGGCTTTCCCCCCAGGCCTACATCGGTAGGATAAGGAGGACGAGGACGGGGCATACCCCTCTTACCCTCAATGGAACCAATAAGCGCTGTTTCCTCACCGCATACAAACGCACCTGCCCCCTCCTTTATTTTGATATCAAAAGAAAAACCGCTGTCCAAGATGTTAGTACCCAAAAAGCCCTTCTCTCGAGCCTGTTCCAATGCTTTCTTGAGCCGTTTGATAGCTAACGGGTATTCGGCACGTACATAGATGAATCCGTAGGCTACCTGCATGGCATAGGCGCCGATAATCATGCCCTCCACCACGCGATGGGGATCTCCCTCCAGTACGTTGCGGTCCATAAATGCCCCGGGGTCTCCTTCATCAGCATTGCAGACAACATACTTTATCTCATCTCGTGCCTGTCTGGTCAGTTTCCATTTTAGGCCTGTGGGGAAACCGGCCCCTCCCCGCCCCCGAAGACCAGCATCGGTAACAGTGGCGATGATATGTTCAGGAGAGGTTTTCAATGCGATAGGCAGGGCTCTATAACCTCCGGCTGCCATATACTCGTCGATATTCTCAGGGTCGATATATCCACTATTTTCCAATACAATCTTTTGTTGCCGGTCAAAATAACCGTCCACATCCCACGTTCTCCGCACGCCGTTTTTGTACACATCTTTTTTTACTATCCAATCCTTTATCGGCTCGCCCTCCACTACATGCTGCCCAATGATCCGGGGTACCATATCCGACGTGACCTCACCGTAAGTGATAACGGTGTCTTGGTCAACGACATCCAGCAGGGGCTCCCGGTAACACATGCCTACGCATCCTGTAATCTTTAAAGGTATACCCAGGCTGCGTTGATCTAATTCATTCTGCACTGCAGTAAATATTTTGCGCGCTCCTGCCGCTATACCGCAGGAATTCATGCCTACTCGCAAGAGTTTAGTCATGCATCTCACCGGTCTTGACCTTGTGAATAAGCCGTCTCACCTTGGCAGGAGTAAGATTTCCGTAGGCTGTATCGTTAATCATAATGACCGGGGCTAAACTGCAACATCCCAAGCAAGCCACTCGTTCCAGGGAAATGAGGCCGTCACTGGTGGTTTCTCCCTCCTCTATGCCTACATCTTCCTTAATGACTCGGGCAATGTTCACGCCGCCGTTGACGTGACAGGCCGTACCGTGGCATATTTTTATAACGTACGTCCCCAAGGGGCGAAATCTAAATTGAGAATAAAAGGTAGCTACACCGTACACTCGGCTCAGGGGAACATCCACATATTCAGCAATACGTTCCATCACATTATCGGGCAGATAACCATAATTTTCCTGTGTTTTTTGGAGCAACGGAATGAGCGAGCTAGCATTTTTTTCATACACGTAGATATAGTCTATATTTTGTTTCACGGTCGCACCTGGACCCGTCTGCTCACAGTTACCATCTCCTACCAGTGACTGGCGCACAGGATGCACGATATGGCCATTTCACCGGTACGAAACACGTCCCTAGGATGGAGAGGAAACCACAATCCGCTGTTAAATGTTTTGCTTAGCCCGCACGGAAGGCAACACAAAATCTATATAAAAGAAAAAATATTAACTTTCCCTGCATGAAATTTCCACGGCCAGCGTTCTTGTTTATTGTCACTGTCGCCACCCTGCTGGTACTGCCCGGCATGGCGCACGGAGCCTATTTTTACCTTCACGACCAGCCGGCGCCTCAGCACAGCAACGCTCTGCTCATGGATATGAGTGACCCCGGCAAGCTGACGGACTCCCGGCACGACCTAAACCAGGGGCCGGCGCGCTGGTACACGGCCCCGCTCGAGGAGGAGCAAAAGCTGTTCGGGGACGCCAGCATCACCCTGTATATAGAGGCCTACTTCCTGCGCACCGACCTGCTTCCCCTGCAGTTCCGGGTGCTGCGGGTTTTTCTGCTGGATGTGTCCCCCGCCGGCGTGGAAACCGAAATTGGAGACACCCCGGCCACGCCCATGGTGTTCCTCATGAACGACACCATCAAATCCAAGACATTCAACATCAAGAACATAGACCACACCCTCTCCGCCGGGCATTCCCTGGGCATCCGGGTGGAAAAAACGGTGGACCCGCTCTCTTTTTTCCCCTTCAGCATCCTCTCTCCCTTTTTCTCCACGGACATTCTCTTTGATTCTACGGTGCACAAGTCGTTGGTCAAGGCCCCCTTCAATGTCACCGAGGGAGGAATAGAGCTGGAATGCTATCCCCAGCAGCGGTCGGTCAAGCCCGGCCAGGAAGCCGTCTACGAGATAGACGTCTGGAACCGGGGAAGCGCCAAGGAAACGGTCACCCTCACCCACAACGCCCCCTCCAACTGGAACGTGACCATCGAACCCGCTACACTGCAGGTTCCCCCCCTCTTTCTCAACTATACGGATGTCACCGTGGTTCCCCCCGACGACGCCCAGCCCGGCGATTTCATGAACTGCACCATCACTGCCCAGTCGCAGACGGGCACCGCCTCCCTGTGGCTCAACACCACGGTGGCCGCCCTCACCTATGGTGTCGACGTGCGGGGCGGAGGCAACCAGCAGGGCAAGCCCGGAGACACCGTGACGTATGACTTCACTGTGACCAACACCGGGGACCTTGAAGATACCTACACCCTGTCGGTAACTGCCACCTCCGGCTGGAATGCCACGCTGGACACCGGGGAGATTACCCTCCAGGCCGGCCAAAGTCAGCACGTCACGGCCACCCTTACCATCCCCTCCGATGCCACCAACGGCAGCACCGGTCAGCTCACCCTCACCGTCCAGTCCCAGAATTCCGCCGAGAGGGACAGCGCCTCCGTTACCACCACGGCAGTGCTGGCGGCCGGAGACGACGACCGGGAATCATTCTGGGAGGGCTCCCGGTCCACCATTCTGTTCGCGCTGTTCCTTCTGGGAGCGGCGGCGCTGCTGGCCGTGGCCGTACTGCTCACCTACTACGCCAAGAAATACGTGGAGGTGCGGTGCGAGGAGCGGATGAAGGAAATCGCCCCCGGCTACCACGCACATTACACCGTCACTTTGACCAATCCGCTGGAGCGGACGGAGGGGGGCAAGAACCGCCTGAACTATCAGCTGGCCATCGGCGGGGAGATACCCGACACCTGGGAGGTGGAGCTGGACAAGGAGGTAGTCACCCTGGATGGCGGGGAGAGCACCCCGGTGGCCCTCCGCGTGGCCGCCCCGGAGCGGGCCTCGCTGGACGAATGGGCCTCCGTGGATGTCATCGTCAAGCCGGTGAAGATACGGGGAAAAACGGAGAAGATCAACCTGACCACCCTGCTGCGGGAGCCCCACATCCGGCTTCAGGTGAGCCAGGTGGAGCATACCCCCCAGAGGTTCAAGGAGGGAGACCGGGTGACGTCCCGCATCACCATTGCCAACGTGGGCGAGGCCACTGCCGACAATGCCACCGTCAAGCTGCTGGTGAACGGGAAGGAAAAGAACCGCATAGAGGGGCTGACCGTCCCCTTGGAGGGACGGGTGGAGATATCCATGCCCTGGGTGGCGGAGCCCGGAGAAAACCGGGTAGAGATTGCGGCTCTACAGGAATGAGCGGGTCACAGAGACGTTTTTTACCACGGCTGCCGGAGTGAACACAGGGATGTCCACCTCCCACCAGGCAATCTGGGTGACGGCGGTGGACAGCAGTGCCACGCTCTGCATGATGCGCAGCAGATTGTCGGAGATGCGCACCCCCTCCACCGGGTGCTGCACGCTCCCGTTTTCAATGAAAAAAGTGCCGTCTCTGGCGATGGTGGAGAAGTCACCGGTCATATAGTTCTGGAAGCGGGTGTACCACATGTTGGTCACCAGGAGGCCCCGCTTCACGCTGCCTATGAGCTCCTCTGGGAGAAGGTCGCCCGGGGCCACCACCGTGTTCCACGGCGTGGGGTACAGGATTCCGGCGTTGCCCGTGGTGGTCGTGTGGTGGCGGTGGGCGGTGGAGGTGTTGTGGAGGTAGGAGGCCAGCACGCCCTTTTCTATCAGCGTTGTTTCCTGGGTGGGCATTCCCTCGTCGTCAAATGTGCGGGAGCCTATGCCCTCTGGATGTACCCCGCTGTCCATAACGGTGAGGACCTGGCTTCCCACCCGGTGGCCGAGCTTCCCGGCCAGCATGGACATGCCGCTGTCCACAAAAAAGGCGGAGGCCAGCCGGGACAGGTTGGCCACCAGGTTGGCAAAGGCCAGGGGGGTGAATACCACGTCGTAGGTACCGCGCTCTACGGGGCGGGGACGGAGGGCGTCCACCGCCCGCTGTCCCGCCTCCTCTCCCACCCCCGGAGAAAGGGAGGCGGTGTCCCGGGCGCAGGCCACGGTGTGGCCGGAGGCATTGTCGGCGGCGAAGGCCCGCACGGACAGCGTCACCCAGCTGTTGGCGTCTTCCGCCCTGGCCCCCCGGGAGGATGCCAACTGTACCTCGTCGACACCGGCGTAGGCCACCCCGGCTACCTCCGGGACGTAGTCCCGGGCTTCGTCGATGGCCCGGTCCACCAGGGAGCGAAGGCGGCGCTCGTCATCCACCCGGGGGTCAAACCTTTTCTGGCTCTGGTAGCCGTGGGTGGGCTGCCCCAGGCCGTGGTAGTGCTCCCGGGGTGAGATTACCGGTACCAGGGCTCTGCCCTGCTGGACGGCCCGGGCCACATCCTGCTCGTCCGGGTTTTCCAGAGTCAGTGAGAACACCCGCCGGTCTTTGGCCATGAACATGTGGAGGCGTCTCTCCTCCCAGGTTTTGATGACGCTGGTGTCGCTGCGGTGGAACTTCACCTGCCTCTCCCGCCGGGTCACCAGCCGGGCCGCTGCGTCGTCCATGCCCGCTTCCAGCGCCTGCCGCACCGCTTCCTCTATCATTTGACCTGCACCCCCCGGATGCGGACGGAGGCCCCACCCGTGCACACCGGCATTCCCTGCATAGGGTCCCCCTTGCCGCAGGTGGCCGGGTACAGCCGGAAATCGCTGGCCACGGCGTCCACGGCCCGGTAAAAGGCGGGGGTGGAAATCTCCAGAGCCGGGTGCCTGACCATGGTGGAGAGCTCTCCGTCCTCTATGAGGTAGGCCTCCTCACCCACGTACTTCTGGTTGTACCGCCGGTCGTCGATGTTCCACTCCATGAAGGTGGCCATGAAGATTCCCCGCTGCACGTCTTCCAGCAGCTCTTCCGGCGCATAGTCGCCGGGCTGGATGTAGGTGTTGGCCATGCGCACGATGGGCTCCCGGTCGTAGGCGGCGGCCCGGGCGGCGGCATTACTCTGCTCTCCGAACCAGGCGGCCGTCTCCCTATTGTGCAGGAAGGAAGAGATGATGCCATCCTTGATGAGATACCTCTTGCGGGCCCTCACCCCCTCGTCGTCGTAGAGGTAGTGCCCGTAGCTGCCGTCTATGGTGGGGTCGTCCACCACCGACACCTCCGAGGTGCCGATGCGGGTGCCCAGCATGTGGGGAGTGACAAAGGACTTGCCCGCCTGGGCCGCCTCCCGTCCCAGGATGCGGTCAGCCTCGAAGGGATGGCCGCAGGATTCGTGGGCAATCAGACCGGTGACGAAAGGGGCCAGCACCATGTCCACCCGGCCGCTGGGAGGCGCCACACCCTCCCTGAGCAGTCGGTGCAGCACCTGCACGTCCCGAACCGCCGTTTCCGCCACCTTCCATTCATCGGCCTGCTCCCACCCCCCGGTGGCCCCGAAATCCCGGTGCATCTGCTCGGTGTCATTGCCCTGGCCCGCGGTCAGCAGATAGAAGAGAGACAGACGGGGAACCCGGGAGCTGATGTCGCTGCCCTCCGAGCTCACAAAATAGGAGTGGGTAACGCTGTCCTCGTACATCAGCATGCTGGAGGCCACCTCCGGGGCCACCTGGCAGTGTACATCCTGCAGGAAGGCGATGGCCTCCTCCACCCCGGGCAGCGACCGGCGCTGGGGCACCTCCCACGAGGCCCGGGCCGCCCGCTCCTGGCTGAAGACAATGGGCTCCCGCCGTCGCTGCACCCGGGCGCTGCGCAGAGCCTCGTCCACCGTCTTTCCCACCGATGCTGTGGATAGAATGTTGGTGGCGGCAAACCCCAGGGCGCCGTTCACCAGCACCCGCACCGACAGCCCCCGCTCCTCCGCCTGCTCCACCCCCACCACCTCCCCGTTGGACAGGGTAATCGCCTTGCCGGTGCCCTCCTCCATGCGCACTGCGCAAAAATCGGCCGATGCGGCGCGCTCCAGGGCAAAGGATGCCAGGTCCTCGTCTATCATGGATAACCACGGATGCGCCCCATATCGCCCGGGCTCTACTTAATCTTTTGGCAGCGGGTCGCCGCCGGGGCATAACTTCTTTATAGCCGGTGGATTTATGGGTATGAATTCCATGGCCGTGAGGGTTCCTGGCCTGGGCGTCCTGGTGGCGGTGATGCTGGTCACCGCCTCACTGGTGGGCACCGGGTTTTCCTTTTCTGCCCCGCCGCAGACCGGCGAAACGGTGAGCGTTACCTATTCTTTTTCCCCGCCGGAGGTGGACACCGTACAGGTGGGTCCCCACCGCTACCACGTGGTCACCCTGCCCGGAGCCGGCTATACGGCGGCCGCCGGAGAGCCCTGCCTGCCGGTGACTGGTGCCTACATCCTTCTTCCCCCCGGCAGCCGGGTGCAGGATGTCACCGTCATTCCCTCCCCGCAGCAGGAGATGGGCGATGGCTACCAGGTGTTGCCCGCCAGCCAGGTGCAGCCCCTGTCCCGACCCCGGCCCTGTGCACTGGTCAGGGGCCCGGTCTACCAGTCGTCGGATGCCACGCCCGGCTCGCTACATACCGTGGTGGGCACCTATCAGGTGAGGGGGTACACGGTGCTGGTGCTGCAGCTGCATCCCGTGCAGTACGTTCCCGCCTCCGGGGCCCTCTCCTACTATCCCCACCTCACGGTGCGGGTGGACACCACCCCCGCCTCCCCGTCTGCCACCTTCCGGGGGTTGCCCGCCGATGCAGAAGTGGTGCGCTCCCGGGTGGACAACCCCTCCCTGCTGGCCCGCTATCCACCGCCGGCTGCCGCGGCCTCCTCCGACCTGCTGATTCTGACCACCTCCGGCCTGGAACCGGCCTTTGCCCGTCTCAGGGATTATCACCAGGAGCACGGGCTGGCCACCACCCTGGTCACCATAGAGGGCATCGGCGACACGCCGGGGGCCATACGCAGTTACATACGGGAGCAATACCTGCAGCAGGGCGTCCAGTACGTGCTGCTGGGAGGTGACGAGCACCTAGTGCCGGCGGCCACCCTGTGGGTGTTCGGCCTGGACGAAGACCGGCCGGACCGCCCCTATTCCGACTACCTGCCCTCCGACCTGTACTACGCCTGCCTTGATGGGACCTTCAACGGAGACGGAGACAGCAAATGGGGGGAACCCACCGACGGGGAGGACGGCGGTGACGTGGACCTCATGGCGGAGGTGTACGTGGGACGGGCCTGCGTGGACGACCTGGAGGAAGCCCATCACTTCGTGGACAAGAGCATTGCCTACCTGAGCCAGGAGCCCCATTCCTACCTCCGGCGGGTCCTCCTGGCCGGCGAATACATGGGAGACTACGGCATCGCCACCTGGGGAGGAAACTACATGGACCAATTGAGGGACAACTGCACTGACGACGGCTACTCTACCACGGGAATACCCAGCGGGCTGCTGTCCATAACCACCCTGTATGACCAGGACCAGCCCTGGTCGGGGGAGGACATGGCGGCGGCCATCAACGACGGGTTCCACATCGTCAACCACCTGGGCCATTCCTCCTACAACTACGCCCTGAAGATGGGCTGGGAGAGCGTGACGGAGCTGAGCAACGAGCAGTACTGCTTCATCTACTCCCAGGGGTGCATGGCCGGCGGCTTTGACCAGGACGACTGTATGGCCGAGCATCTGACCGGCAAAACCGGGAACGGAGCCTTTGCCGCCATCATGAACGCCCGCTACGGCTGGTTTTGGGCCTACAGCACGGACGGGGATTCGCAGCGCTACCACCGCCAGTTCTGGGACGCCGTGTTCGGGGAGGGCATCACCAGCATAGGGGCCGCCCACCAGGACTCCAAGGAGGACAACCTGTTCCTGCTCAACCGCTCCTGCATGCGCTGGTGCTACTACCAGCTCAACCTGTTCGGCGACCCCAGCATCCACTTCAGGATTAACAACCGGCCCTACACGCCGGAGCCGCCCACCGGCGAGGGCAGGGGGAGAAAGGGGCAGGCCTATGCCTACACCGCGGTCACCACGGACATGGAGGGCGACGATGTCTATTACCAGTGGGACTGGGGGGACGGTGGCCAGAGCGACTGGCTGGGACCCTATGCCTCCGGAGATCCCTGCACCGTCAACCACACCTGGACAGACAGCGGCGTGTACGCCGTAACAGTCCGGGCCATGGACGAGGGGGGGAGCATCAGCGAATGGTCGGACCCCCTCCGGGTGACCATGCCCCGCCCCTGGGCCCGGGGCCAGCCCCTCGGGTTCCTGTGGTCTCTGGTCTCCTCCTGGCTGCAGCCACTGCTGGAAGAACTGCTCTGGTGAGGCAAACAAAATTATAGGCATGCCCGGATACACAGAACATGGCCATGGTGATTGCGGGCAGGGCATACGTGGACGGTGCCGTCCGCCGCACGCGCATCGCCATCCGGGACGGGCGCATCGCCGCCATCGGCGAAAACCTGTCGGGTGAGCCCCTGCTGGACGTGGGCGACGACCTCATTTTTCCGGCCGCCATCGACTGCCACGTCCACTTCCGGGAGCCCGGAATGACCCACAAGGAGGATTTTTTTACCGGCACCCGGGCGGCGGCGCTGGGAGGGGTCACCGCCGTGCTGGACATGCCCAACACCCGCCCCCCGGCCATGACCCCGGAGGCGCTGCGGGAAAAGCTGCACCGGGTGCAGAGCAAGGCCTGCGTGGACTTCGGCCTCTACGGGGGCATCGGTCCGGATAGCGACGTCGGGGCTATGGCTCCCCACTGCGCCGCCTTCAAAATCTACCTGTCCGGGGACAACGACATGTGCGTGCCTCCGGAGAGCCTGCCGGACGTGCTGGCCCGGGTGAGGGACACCGGCAAGGTGCTGGCCCTCCATGCCGAGCTGCGGGACTGCATCGACCGCAGCCCCGGCACCTCGCTGGCCGAGCACCAGTGCCGCCGCCCCGTGGGCTGCGAGGTGAAGGCGGTGAAGACGGTGCTGCAGGCCAACGCCGCGGTGAAGGCGCCCGTGCATTTCTGCCACGTGTCCAGCGCCGCCTCTCTCCGCCTCCTGCCCCAGCCCGGGGCCACCTCCGGCGTCACCCCCCACCACCTCTTTCTCTCCACCCAGCATTCCTTCAACCTCCCGGCCAGGGGCAAGGTCAACCCCCCGCTGAGGGACGAGCCGGAGCGCCGAGCCCTGCTGGCCCTGGTGGCTGCGGGAGGGGCCACCCTGCTGGAGTCGGACCATGCCCCCCACACCCGGGAGGAAAAGGAGGAGTTTGCCGGTGCCCCTTCCGGCCTCCCCGGGGTGGACGCCCTGCTTCCCCTGACGCTGTCTGCCGTGAACCGGGGGGAGATGTCCCTCTCCCTGGTGCACCGCCTGCTGTGCGCCGCCCCCGCCCGGCGATTCGGGCTGAACAAGGGTCACATTGAGGTGGGCAGGGATGCGGACCTGGTGGTACTGGACATGGAGGAGAAACCCGTGGTCAGCCATTCCAAATGCGGGTGGACCCCCTATGAGGGCATGACCGGTGTGTACCCCCGCCAGGTGTTCATGCGGGGGGAGAAGATCGTGGACGAGGGGCGCTTTGTGGGGGCCCCCGGCCAGGGGGAGCGGGTGGCATGAGCGTCCTGATGCAGTGGCTGTGGGTGCTCCTGCTGGCCATGATGCCCATCTCCGAGCTGCGGGGGGCCATTCCCCTGGCCCTGGGCGCCTACCATCTGGACCCCTGGCTGGCCCTGCCCCTGATTATCGCCGCCAATTTTCTCCCCGTGCCCTTCATTCTGCTGTTTCTGCGTCCGGTGGAGGACTTTTTGCGGCAGTGGCCGTTCTGGGACCGCCTGATGAGCCGCATTTTCGAGCACACCCGGCACAAGACGCAGAAGCGGATTGAGCGCTGGGAGAGCCTGGCTCTGGTGCTGTTCGTGGCGGTTCCCCTGCCGGTGACCGGGGCCTGGACGGGCAGCCTGGCCGCCTATCTGTTCGGCCTGGACTTCAAAAAGTCTCTGGTGTATATCTTTCTGGGGGTGTGCATAGCCGCAGTCATAGTGACGGCGGCGGTGACCGCCGGGGTCAACTGGCTGGTGAAGTCCCCGTAAATGAGGAGGCCAGGGACCCGGCCACCAGCAGCAGGGCGGCCGTACCCAGGGCGATGACGGCCGGCAGAAACCCGTAGGTGGGAAACGAGAGCAGATGGTGCAGGAACACCACCGCCTCCCCGCCCAGGATGCTGGCTATGCAGCCCCATTTGGTGGCACCCCGCCAGTACAGGGTGGCTATCACCGCCGGGGCCAGCACCACCAGTCCGGAAAAGGTGGTATCCACCAGGGTGCCCATAATCCCCGCCTGGGGGTCGTAGCCCACCAGGACAAAGGCCACGGCAAACAGCGCCAGAAGGACGGTGACCGCCTGGCTGTAGCGCACGTTTTTCCCTGCCAGGTCGCAGGTGAGCATGGTGGACAGGGCCAGCAGCTGGGAATCGGCGGTGGACATCAGGGCGGCCAGGGCCCCCACCATGAGCAGGGCGAACACCGGGGCCGGGGTGAATGATTCCACCATCAGCAGCAGCACGTGGTCCGGGTTGGCCACCTCCAGCCCCGTCCCGTGGGCCCACACCCCGATGAGCACGGGGAACAGGAAAAAAAACGAGATGAGCAGGGGGTAGAGGACCATGGACCACTGCAGGGAGCGCGGCGATTTAGCCGTATAAAATCGAGAAAAAACCTGGGGAAACATGGGGTCACAGAACACCCAGAGAAGGAAAAAGGAAAGCCATATTTTTATCGTGATGTAGCCGTGGGGACCGGGGAGGGAGAACAGTGCCGGCTGCGCGTTGAAGGCGGCCCGGCTGGCAGTGCTCCAGCCGCCCAGGGCGTGACCGATGAAGGCGATGGCCGCCACCATGGCCGCCACCATGATGACCCCCTGAAAAACGTCCGTCCATCCCGAGGCCCGCATGCCGCCGGTGAGCACGTACCCGGCGATGACCACCATGGTGGCCACCGCCCCCGCCTCCGCCCCCACCGAGGGGAAGAGCAGATGGATGATGTAGCCGGCTCCGATGGCCTGGACGGCCAGGTAGGGAATGGTAAACAGGGACATCACCCCGGTGGTCAGCACCTGCAGCCCCCGGCTGTGGTACCGCCCGCCCACCAGCTCGCCGGGTGTCAGGTAGCCGTATTTTTTCCCCTGCTGCCAGATTTTGCTTCCCAGGATGAAAAACATGAGAGCCATGAAGGAGGTGCCCAGGGCCATCACTCCGTACTGTCCCAGCCCGTCGGTGTAGGCCTTGCCGGCGAAGCCCAGAAAGGTAAAGGCGGAAAAATTGGTGGCGGCCATGGTGAAGAACAGCACCAGGGAGCCGAAATCCCGGTTGGCCACAAAGTAATCTTCCGGGCTGCGGGTGGTGCGACGGCGGGCGTAGAGCCCAATGAGCAGCAACGCGGCAAAGTAGCCCACCACCGCCGTCCATATCATGTTTCCCTCCACACCCGTACCACCACCAAGGCGAAAAAAACGGCATAGGCCAGGGTGAGGGCCAGCACGTACCACACCCACCCCGGCAGGAACCACAGCTGGGTCCCTTCCGCTCCCCAGCCCCAGAAGTCGATGGACAGGAGGGCCAGCACCACGGCCGCCAGCCACCACTTTTTCATAGCCCAGAAATACGGCAGGGCTTAAAAGCAGGTGGGTGGGCACAGAAAGGTCGTTATGTATTTATACCTCCGGGCCATGATGCACCCAATGACGCGTCTCCCCTTCCTTTTCGCCCTTCTAGTGGTTGGCTTGTTGCTCGTGCCTCCGGTGCAGCCGGCAGAGCCACCGGCCACCGCCACCGTTTACAAGAATATCGCCGTCTATCCCTCCATCGTGCCCGCCATCAAGGTGCTACAGTATGCCCTTCAGTACGGGTGGACGGTGGACGGAGTAACCTACCGCCTCAACGTCACCGAAATCAGCCGACAGGCGGCCATGGGGCGGGGCCTGCGTCCCCTGGACGGGGAGCACTACGACGTGCTGGTCATCGGGGCCAGCGCCCGGCAGTACGTGCACGGCATCGATGCCCGCTGGAAAAACAACGTGCGGGAGTTCGTGTCCGCCGGCGGCGGATATGTGGGCATCTGCGGCGGAGCCAACGAGGCATCCCTGGGCTTCCGCTCTCCCTCCTCCCTGATTGACCGGGTGATTGACGCTGGGGCCCTGGGCATTGCCAACGTGTATGTCAACGACCACCAGGACGAGGAATGGCAGTACCTGTACAAGTCCTCAGGACTGGACGGCGGGGTGCCCGTTTCCTGCCAGCTCACCCACCACCCCATCATGGCCGTCAGCCCCACCAACCCCCGGGTCATCCGCTACGAGGGTGGCCCCGGACTCTATGCCGGGGACAGCCCCGACCCCTTGCACGGAGAGGTGGTTCCCCTGGCCATCTATGCCGAAGAAGTGAGCGACCGGGCCCCCATCCATTACTGGGAAAAAGTGGGCGGTATATGGCAGCCGGTGGCACCCGTGGTCACCGACGTGGAGGGACAGTACGCGGCCATTGCCACCACCTACGGCCAGGGGAGGGTGGCGCTGTTCGGCCCCCATCCCGAGGAGCGGACCACGGTGGGCGGGGGGGAGGTGGAGGAATTTCTGGGCCGTTCGAAATACAATTTATTTCGGCAGACCTATCTCTACCAGTGGACGGGAGGCACCGAGACCAACTGGTCCTACAACTGGTGGATGCTGCGGCGGGCGGTGGCCTGGGCGGCCGGCGTACCCGACGAGCATTTGCCTGCCATCCGGCACGCTGAGATTTTCCTGGTGGAGCCCAGCGTGTGGCATCCCGGCCTGTACCTGCAGGGCCGGCGCATCGGACCCGCCCCCTGGGGGAACACCGTTGTCGGCAGCATGGCGTTCACCGTGTCCACCGATGACGGAGCCACCGTTGATTTTTACCTGGACGGCTGCAAACGCTATTCAGATGCCACCAGCCCCTACCAATGGACGGTGGAGGGGGTGACGTGTGGAAAGCATCATCTGCGGGCGGAGACCGTGAAGCCCGACGGCACCCTGGCCTATGCCCAGGTGGACCTGTACATGTTCAGCTGGTAGACCAAAAACCATTTATGAGTCGTTTGCATATCCGGCACGAGTACCATGTCAGACAATAACAACAAACTGGTGACCGGCCTGTTGGCCGTGGTGATTATCATCGCAGTCGGGGTCTTCGCCTACTACGAATGGCCCGCCTCCGAGGGCGAAGAGGCAATACTGACGGTTTCCTATAACGGACAACGATGGAACTACACCCTGGATGATCTGGAAGACATGGAAGACTATACGGGACAGGGAAGCATGAAGACCAAAAGCGGGGTCAGGGACCCCGTCACCTGCACAGGGGTGCGTTTCACCACACTGTTCCAGGAAATCGGTGTAGAGGAGGACAGCGTCTCGGCCAACATCACCGCAGCAGACGGTTATTACCAGATCTTCAATCAGTCGTTGCTCAATGGCGAACTCGAGGTGTACGACCCGTCGGGCAACGTCACCAATGCCAGTGCCACGCCGGTGCTCATCATTGCCTACCGGCAGAACGGGGGCTATATCGATGAGGAAGACGGTCCGCTGAGGGTGGTATTTGTGGGTGAGGAGAATATCATCACCAGCTCCAAGTACTGGCTTAAACAGGTGGCCAGCATAGACGTGGTGGGCCCATAGGGTGCTCTGCCCAGATTTCTGTTCTGAAGAGCGACTGTCCGCCGGGTGTGCTCCACAGGGATGCATCTGCAGGCATTCGCAGGCCAGAATGCCGCCATGCACATAGCCGCAAAAATAGGAGGATTTTTATAGACCTCGCCATCACCCCCTCCCCTCCCTTATATAGGCCGGGCCAGTTTCTGTGCTGATGAGAGCGCCCCCGTGTAGATACAGCGCCCTGTGACGGGCACACGTGGGCTCGGTGCTACCGCTCACCCCAATCGCTGAAGGAGGGCATCGGTTTTTCCTCCTCCCTCCTTCACCCCCTCTCTGCTCCGTCGGAGGAGCACAGAAGCCGGTGGGACTGCCACAATTTATGGCCATACTTTTATAAAGAAACGGTTGTTTAGTCACCAGGTGTACCATGAAACATAAAATCAGCATAGCCATTTTGACGCTCAGTCTGCTGCTGGGGACATCCGCCCTGGCCGGGCTGAATGCCTCTCTGAACGCCGGGGAAGGCGGCGGCGGGGCGGAAGCGGACGCCGTCAGCCACACCCTGTCCTTTGTCTTTGAGAATCTTAAATATGATGAAAAAGACGGCTACACGGTCATCCAGAAAAATGACCATCTTCACTACAACAGCGTGGCCGGCACCCCCATGCTTCCCTATGCCGTCCGCACTCTGGTGTTTCCGGCGGGCACCATAGTGGGCGAGATATCCGTAACCCCGGGCCCGGTGCATCATGCAGTACCACAACGGCCGGTTGTTCCCGTGCCCCAGTCCCTGCCCCTGAACATGCAGCCGGCCCAGGTTGAGTACCGGCAGGGACCGGCGTATGAAATCGATGCCTACTATCCGGATGGTTGGGTTTCCACACATACTGGCATGGGTCTGCACGACGGCCAGCACGTGCTGCATCTCTCCCTCCGGGTCTATCCGGTTCGCTACCATCCCGTAGCCCAGGAACTGTCATGGATAGACCACGTGGAGGTAACCGTTCGGTACCGCCTTCCCGCTGCCCCCCTGTTCACCGCCGACGACTCCGACCTGCTGATTATCGCCCCCGGCGAGTTCACGGAGGCCCTGCAGCCCCTGGTGGAGCACAAGGAAAACAGGGGACTGGCCACCACCCTGGTCACCCTGGACGACATCTACAACGGCGCCTACTTCGAGGTCCAGGGCAGAGACCAGCAGGAGCAGATCAAGTACTTCATCAAAAACGCCGTGGAGGACTGGGGCGTCGCCTACGTGCTGCTGGTGGGCGGCATGCGGGGCCAGCAGTTTGAATGGTACGTACCGGTGCGCTACACCAACAACCACGCCGGCTCTCCCTACGAGACGGGTTTCATCAGCGACCTGTACTATGCCGACCTGTACAAGTACGAGGAAGGAGAAATGGTCTTCGAGGACTGGGACAGCAACGGCAACGGCATCTTTGCCGAGTTCACCAACATGCGCAAGGACATCTTGGACCTGCACCCCGACCTCTATCTGGGCCGTCTGCCCTGCCGCAACCTCAAGGACGTGGAGGTCATGGTGGACAAGATCATCACCTATGAGAACGGCGAGCCTGCCCAGCAGGAATGGTTCAACCGCATGCTGCTCATCGGCGGCGACACCTACCCCAACGCCGGCGACCCCGATGCCTATGAGGCAGAAATAGATACCAACCTCTCAGGCAGCTACATGAGCCCCGCCTTCAACCTGGAGCGCCTGTGGGCCTCCACCGGCACCCTGACCGGACAGGCGGATGTGGAGGCGGCCATCAGTCAGGGCTGCGGCTTCATCCACATGGCCGGCCACGCCAACCCCGGCACGCTGGTCACCCACCCGCCCAAGGACGAGGAGGGCAGAATCGTCATCCTGGACATCTACAACATCCCCCCGGTCAACGCCCTGTGGGCCCTGTACAGCGGCGGCATCCCCGATGCCCTGGAAAGGCTCACCCAGCCCTGGATGCCCACTCTGACCAACGGCGACAGGTTGCCGGTGGTGGTGGTGGGCGGCTGCCACAACAGCCAGTTCAACACCTCCCTTCTCAACATCCTCAAATACGGATTTGTCCACGCCTATGGCTACGGCATCCACGTGCCCAAGTGCTGGAGTTGGTGGCTGACCAGTTTGCCCGACGGGGGCAGCATTGCCACCCTGGGCAACACCGGCCTGGGCATGGGCATTCCCGCCTGGAACTACACAGAGGGACTGGACGGCTGGCTGTTTCCGCGCTTCTTCTACCACTACGGCGTCAGCGGCATAGACATCCTGGCCCCCATCCAGGCGGCAGCCATCGATGACTACGTGAACACCTTCGATACCAACCGGGGAGATGCGGACCGGCAGATGGTTACCCAGTGGGCGCTGTTCGGCGACCCCAGCCTGAAAATAGGCGGCTACCCCTAGCCGCCCTCTTCCCCTTTTTCCCGACCCTGTTTTCCGGTCACCCGCGTTTCCCCGACCACCGGATGGGACAGGTGACACACATCACCCAGGCTGGCTGTTACCACGTCCCCCGATTTCAGCGCTCCCACCCCCTCGGGAGTCCCGGTGAGAATGATATCTCCCCGTTCCAGGGTCATCAGCGTTGACACATAGGCCACGATTTCCTGCACGGTGTAGGCCAGAGATGCCGTGGTGGCCCGCTGGCGAATCTCGCCGTTTACCGCAAGCAGCAACTCCAGGTTGTGGGGGTTGCCCACCTCCCCCGCGGGGACGGCCCGGCTGAGGGGGCAAAAGGTGTCAAAGCCCTTGGCTATGGTCCAGGGCCAGCCGTGCTCCTTGGCTTCCTGCTGGAGGTCCCGGGCTGTGATGTCCAGGGCCAGGCAGTAGCCGGCGATGTACCGGAGACTCTCACCCACAGGAATGTTTTTTCCCTGCCGACCAATAACCAGGGTCATCTCTACCTCGTGGTGCACGTCCCGGCTTTTCCGGGGCAGCACGATGTTTTGGCGGTCGAAGATGACGGCGCTGGACGGCTTGAGAAACAGCAGGGGCTCCTCCCGCACCTCTCCACCCATTTCCTCCGCATGCTTACGGTAGGTACGGGCCAGACAGATGATTTTCCCTACAGGCATCTCGGAGCCGTCGGTGAAGCGAATCACGTGCCGGGGCGGAGCCATGTCATGGAATGCCTCTGACCATATAAAAACTGCCGCTGAAAGCGGAATGAATTTAAACGTCAGCCGTTTAGCAGGCAATGGGAAAACTGCGGGCCGTATGGGAGCTGACCCGGCTGGAGCACGGAGTGATGATTGCCCTGGCCATTCTCATCGGCTCTCTGATTGCCGGACGGGGGCTACCACCCGCTGACAACTACCTGTTTGCTTTCCTCACCGCCCTGCTGCTGGAGGCGGGCACCTTTGCCCTCAATGACTACTTCGACCTGGAGGTGGACCGGCGTAACCGCCGCCTGGACCGGCCGTTGGTGCGCGGGGACATAGAACCCCGCACCGCCCTGTGGATTTATGCTCTCACCATTCCCGCCGGCCTCCTGGCTGCCTACCTGGTCAACCTGACCTGTTTTTCCATCGCCATGGTCAACGCCGTGGTTGCCACCCTGTACGATGTAAAACTCAAGGAGATAAAGGTGGTGGGGAACTTCTATATCGCCTTCATCATGGCCATCCCCTTCGTGTTTGGAGCCACCGCCGTTTCCCCCCACATCCCGTCCATCATTTACTTCATCGCCCTCATCGCCTTCCTGTCGGGGGTGGCCCGGGAAATAACCAAGGACGTCATGGACCTGGAGGGAGACGCAGTCCGCAAAACCCGCTCCTTTCCCCTCTACGTGGGCAAGCGCATCGCCACCGTCATTGCCTTCTGTTTCTACCTGACGGCAGTGGCCCTGAGCCTGGTACCCTTCGCCCTGCACGTCGACGATGCCTACTACCGCGATTATGTGTACCTGGCCGTGGTGCTGGTCACCGACGTTATGCTGGTCTACACTGCCGCCCTCTCCATCGCCCGGCTGGACACGGAGCATCTCAACCGGAGCCGAAAACTCAGCCTGGCAGCCATCTTTATCGGACTCCTCGCCTTTCTGGTGGGAGCCTTCATCTGAGGCAGGAGGGAGCAGACGGCCTGACCGGGTGTCCGGCTACCGCTTTTGCCGTCCAACCGTGCGGTTCTTTCTATCTGATGAGCACCAGCGGCCCGAGAACCAATGCCTCGTACTCTTTGACCATGCCCTCCACGGTGACCGTTACGGCGACGCTGCCCAGCCCGAAAACAAAACCGGTGCTGACGGTCGCCGTTCCTCCGGCGAGCAGAGAGGGTATAACCCCGCCCTCGTTCTGCTGAACGAGCATAAATCCCTCGATATGTATGGACCAGTCCACGTCGGACAGGTCGCTGCCGCCGTTGTTTCTGACTTCTGCCGACAGGCCGAAGCCGCCCGTGACCTCCACCTGCATCTCGGCAGGTACGGTGAGGGCCTTCATACAGAAATTGGCCGTGCCCGGATAGGGAATGCTGTCTAGGTCGTAGAGGTCGTGCCACTGCCCGTTTTCCAGATAGTAGCTTTCTCCAGGGCCGGCCGCAGAGTCAACGATGACCGCCGGACCCTCATTGCCCAGGAGAACCGGAACCTCTGACGTTCGGTCGTAGGGGTGACCGCCGCCCAGGAACTGCAGATAGACGTAGAAGTCATCACCCCCCGCGAGGCGCACCGGCGTATCCAACTCGACGGTGTGAAAACCCGTGTGGTCCATGGTGCCGTGAAGGGCGGCCAGTTCATCCAGCAGCTCTCCGTTTTCAAACCGGTCAAATACTTTCAGGTGGTAAAACACGTCGTCGGCGGCCGTGTAGAAGCTCACAGCGGTCAGCACCTCATCCGACTGGGGGGTGAAGGCGTTGAAGGCCTCCGCCACGCCCTCCAGGGTATCCCGCCAGCCGTGGTAGTCGTGGTAATAAATGCAGTCGTAGGGCAGCCGCTCCACGTTCTGGAAAGAAATGATGCCCATCTCCGGATGCTGCCCGCAGTGCTTGTCATAATACGAAATCCAGAAATATCCATCCTCGCCCCAGTTGCTCCCCCAGCTGTTCTTCACCAGCCAGGCGCCGGGCTCCGGGGCCTGCGTCTCCTTGGTGTCATCCCAGCCCACGATGCACACCGCGTGATTGGGGTCCTGGGTGCTGCTGGGAGGCTGATAGTGAACATTGTCCCGCATGAAGGAGCCGCTCACGCAGAGGCTGGTGCCCACGGCCCCGTGGGACATAATCATTTCCTTTATCTCGTCAATGTGCTCCAGCTGGGAGCCGGCCACATACCACTCAATGTCCGGCACGTAGTAGTAGTGATAGCTGGAGTCATGCCGGGAAGGCGGTTCCTCGTACCAGTTGTCATCGAATTCGGTGTCATCGTTGGCATCGGGCGAATATACCGCCCCCTCTCCCCGGGACAGATAGGCGGCGGTCACCCGGTAGTCGCCGCCCATGTGGACGGTCAGACCGTTGCCGGTGGTGGGGCGGGCGTCATCATTGTTATGCTCGTTAAAACCGTTCCACCAGTCGAGATGGTATTCCGCCAGGTTGGGCTCGCCGGTTTGGCCGGACGCCGCCCAGTTGCCGGTCATCAGCAGGTTGCTCTCTATGGCCGCCATGGCCCCGTGCGTCCAGCAGGTTCCGCCGGACTGGCTTTTAATGGAAGTGACATAGTTGCTGCCATCTACGTCGCGCAAATCAAAGACGGAGGGCGGGCCGCCCACGGTCACGGGAGAAGGACGCATATAGTGGGTCTGGGCTGCGACCGGCAGAACGAGGGCCAGAAACACGGTCACCGTCACCACAGTTCGCAGAGAGAACATAGGTGTCTTCATGGTAACCCTATTACCAGCCACTATAAAAGATTAATTCGTACCATGGGCACATTTATGCAAAAAACGAAGGGAGGACTCGGCCCCGCCCCACGCATCGGCCCCTGTCTCCCGCTATAATAATTAAATACGGCCAGAAGATACCTCCTTACATGCTTTCCGGAGACCTTCTGGGGGTTATCGCGGTCTATGCCTACGTGGCAGTGCTACTCTTTGTGTCGGAAAAGGTGCTGCGGCGCTACCCGCTGGGCAGCCGCAAGTTTTTGCACATCATGGTGGGAAATGTTCTCTTCATTTTGCCTCTTTTCGAGCAGGCCTGGGTGATGTCCCTGGTTGCCGCCGCCCCCTTCATCCTTCTCACCTTCCTGGTGAGCCCCTATTCACCCCTGAAAATTGTGAGTAGCACCTCGGCCGCCGGTCACGGGCTGGGACTGGTCTACTATGCCATCTCCTGGACGGTACTGGCCTGGTTTTTCTTTGACCGGCTGGAAGTTATCGCCGTGGGCATCGTGGCCATGTCCTACGGTGACGGGCTGGCCTCCCTGGTGGGCATAAAATTCGGACGGCGGAGATACAACATCTGCGGGGACATCAAAAGCGTGGTGGGCTCCCTGACCATGCTGCTGGCCACCATGGGCGTGGCGGCCATCGCCCTGGCCTACTACCACTGGTTCCACGGTGCTGCCCTGCCGCCCTGGTACGTGCTGCCGGCGGTGGCGGCGGTGGCCACCCTGGCCGAAGGCATAACCCCCCGGGGGCTGGACAACCTGGCCACCTCGTTTTCAGCCGCTTTGCTGTACATCGCCCTGGGGTAAGGATGCGGTTCATCGTGGTTGACGGATTGGACGGTGCCGGCAAGGACACCCATGCCCAGTTGATCAAAGAGCGGTATGCCGCCCGGGGAGAGACGGTGTTGGTGCGCTCCCATCCCACCGATGACAACCGGTACGGCCGACGGGCCAAACGGGCCCTGCTGGGGCGGGGCAAGCGCAACCACCTCAAGGCCTCGGTGTACTACGCCCTGGACGTTATTCGTTCCATCCGCAGATACTACGGCACCGCCGATACCTTCATCGTGGTCCGCTACCTGCTGGGCGTCGCCTACCTGCCGCTGCCTCTGGCCAAGGTGCTGTACAAACTGTTCCAGGCCTTTTTGCCCACCTCACCCTACATGTTTTTCCTTGACGTGGAGCCCGTGGAGTCGCTGCGGCGCCTGCAGAAGAGGCAGGAGCAGGAGATGTTCGAGACCCTGGAGGGGCTGCAGACGGTGCGGGAAAAAGCCCTGCATCTGGTGGAGGGCTGGCACATCGTGCACACCAACCGGCCCATCGAGGATACCCACGCGGCCATCGACGCCATACTGGACCGGCTGGACGGAGAGCAACTCTAGACTTGGGAAGGATAGCACCAGACAGCCCTAAAAAGAGGATAATCCGGCAACATTATTTCAGCAGTACACGGGTGGACACCATCTATTTCGCCCTGTACTGACATTTATTTTTAAACCACATATATACCATAAAATATATAAATTTAACATCCATTATATGAATGTAAAGAGGTGTGACAATGAAAAAAGGTACCATAGCCGCTGCCGTGGTCGGCTTCCTAATAGCAGCGGCTTGTGCCCCTGTGGTGGGCACCAATAGTGGGAGAAGAGAGGGCGCACCACCGACGACAACGGTTGCTAGAGTTAATCGTGACGGCAGCACCCTCTACGTGGGCGGCTCTGGGCCTGATAACTATACGACGATACAGGCTGCAGTTGATGCTGCCAGCGATGGAGATACGGTGTTTGTCTATGATGACATGTCGCCGTATCAGGAAAACGTGATGGTAGACGTGGCGATTCATCTTGTAGGTGAGGAGCGGGAGACAACGGTTATAGATGGCAATGGAAGTTCAGCCACCATACAGGTGCTTGCAGACCGTGTGACGATAGAGCAGGTTACCGTACATAATGACGAAGAGTTCCCGCACGACGCCGCCGTATATATCAATGCCTCCCATAGCACGATTTCGGACTGTCATCTGTCACACAGCGACTACGGTATCTACATCGCACAGGGGGAACAAAACAATATTACCGCCTGTACGCTTTCAGGCAACGATGGAGGACTGCTGGCAGAAGATACCACATACACCCATATAGTCAACTGCTCCGTCCATGGAAATTATATCGGCGTCAACCTGCAGGGACGGTATAGCATTGTCACTGGCTGCACTTTTTTCAACAACTCATATGGCGTGTATCTCCAACAAGCACTCGGGCAATACATCCACCGCTGCAGTTTCAGAGACAACAGTGATGGCATCTGGATGGAGGAGAGAACACGAAACGTCACGGTATCAGACTGCGATATCAGCCACAACGACTTCGTAGGCATCCGCCTGCTCGACGCATACAACGTCACTGTATCCCGCTGCACCCTCCAGTATAACCTGTACCATGGCCTGTCCAGCAGCGGCATGCAGGGGCTCAGGGTCTCCAACTGCACGTTTACCGAAGATGGCATCGTCCTCAGCGGCAACAAGCCAGCACATTTTCTCCACGTCATCAGGGACAACACGGTGAACGGAAAGCCGCTGCGGTATTACAAAAACCAGCACGGAGTGTCCATTGACGACGGCGAGGTAGGGCAACTGCTGGCCGTAAACTGTACAGGATTCAGGATAAAAAATATCCAGATAGAGAACGCCGATGGCGGCATATTGCTCGCTTTCTGTCAGGACATGGTGATTCGCCGTTGCACACTGCGGGACAACTGGGAGGGAATCACGCTATATAATTCGAGTGGCTGCATCGTCGCTGGCTGTCATGTCTCCGTCAGCCGTAAAACGGTCTATTTCCACAACGCCACGGGCATCGGGCTCTTCAACGCTGACGGTAACATGGTGTTCAACTGTCAGGTAGCCAACTGCTGGTCTGGCATAGATGTCGTGGGCATGGGCAATAAAATATCTCGATGTATGCTACGGAACAACCATTTCGGGGTGTTCCTGACCCTCGCATCTCTGAACGTGATTTCGCATAACAACTTCGTGTTGAACAGGCTCAATGGATTCTTTTCCACATCATTGTTGAATGTGTGGTGGAGAAACTACTGGACACGGATTGGTGTCGGGCCGAAACCCATCTTCGGGTTCATCTACGCCCGTGCCTACGGGGCCGCCATCCCGTGGATTAACATTGACTTGATGCCCCGCATGCTTCCCTATCTATGGTGAAAAATGAATGCGAAAAGCCAGATGGTATTGTGTATCTGCGTGCTGCTCTGTCTGACCGTTCCCTCCACTACATGCATTCCTATGCATCAGACGAACTCCACACTCTTTACCGCAGTGACTTCGTCCCCCATCACTGGTGACGGTGACACCCTCTACGTTGGCGGCTCCGGGCCCGACAACTACACGAGCATTCAGGCAGCCGTTAATGATGCCAGTGATGGAGATACAGTGTTTGTCTACGATGACATGTCGCCGTATCAGGAAAACGTGATGGTAGATAAGGCCATTCGGTTAGTCGGTGAAGACAGCGAGACGACCGTTATTGATAGTGGAGGAACTGGAGGGGCAGTTATCAGGATGGTACGTCCAGCGGTTGTGAATGGATTCACTATCACTGGCGGAGAAGAGATTACTGGAGGAATAAAGATAGAGGCAGACGGCTGCACTGTCACTGGCAATATTGTATCTGAAAACGGTGAAGGCATCGTGGTCTCGTCCAGCAATAACAATATCACACGAAATATCGTCACCATGAACAGGGGAGATGGCATACGCCTCTCGTCGTCTCATGACAACATCATCGCCAACAACACGCTTTCCTCAAATACAGGTGGTGGCGTTGCGGGAGGCTATGGAATACACCTCGATTTTTATAGCAGCCACAACACCGTCGAGCATAACCACTTTTTTGGGGATGGAATCGTGGTGCAGTCATATGGCCATGTGGTGGCGCATAACATGGTGAACGGCAAGCCGCTTCTCTACATGGAAGGTGAAGCAGACATCATTGTAGATGGCGGCTCCTACGGACAGATTGTTCTTGTCGGCTGTAGGAATATCACCGTACAAAGCCAACGCATCACGATGACCGACATCGGGATTGAATTATTCGACAGCCGTCAGTGCCATGTGTCCGATAACACCGTCAGGGACACTGGATATGGCATCATGCTTCTTGAGTCAACCGACAACCACATCGAGGGCAACGAGGTGGACGCCAACAGCATCGGCGTATGCATGTTCACGGGCAGCAACGACAATCTGCTAACCCATAACACCATCGCCAGCACGGGATGGGGCATACGGTTTCTCACCGCCAACGACAACCACATCTACCGCAACACGATACAATGCTTCTACACCGAACTACGTGAATCCCACTGCAACCAGTTTCTTGAAAACAATTTCTACCGAAACTCGTTGGCTACGGACTACAACCATTCCTCCGACCTGCCGTTGTTTTTGCTGCTGTTCTACCATAACAGGTTTGTTTTCTACCATAACAGCAGGAACAATTCATGGGACAAAAACTTCTGGGGACGCCCCCGAGTGATGCCCAAACTCATCATCGGGGAACGTGTTCGAGGATATGAAGCCTACATCAACATCAGCCTCGACCTGCATCCGGCAGAGCAGCCATACGAATGGAGGTCGACATGAACAGAAAACCAGTGACCATCAGCATTATCTGCCTCTTCCTCGCTTTGACAACGGCTCCCTCTGTTGGTGTCATCTCGATGCAGAGTACGTCACCCTTAACGGGAACAGTCACAGGTCAGGCCGACTCGGACAGTAGCACGTTGTATGTCGGCGGTTCTGGCCCCGACAACTATACAAGCATTCAGGCAGCGGTTGACGATGCGAGTGATGGTGATACGGTGTTTGTCTATGATGACATGTCGCCGTATCGGGAAAACGTGGTGGTAGACGTGGCGGTTCATCTTGTGGGCGAGGAGCGGAACACGACGGTTATCGGTGACGTGGAGGATACGGCTGTCACCATTACGGCAGATAATGTCACCCTGTCTGGGTTTACCATCCATAATGTATGGGCGGGCATTGCGGTGGCGGCCAATGGAAGCCAGATACAGGGAAACCATATCGTGAATGTTACCGCATGGGGGATAGACCTGTCGTTTTCCTCGGATGTCCATGTGACAGGCAACATCGTCACCCATACCTTTGATGGAATACGGCTTCGTAACTCGACAGATAACACCATTGGCTACAACGTCCTGTCAGCCAATGGCAATGGCATCTACGACGACGGATTCAGTTGCCATAATGTGTTGATGAATAACACCATCTCTGAAAATAGGGAAGGATTATATCTTTCGTCTCTCAGCAGCCACAACACGATATCGGGGAACATATTCAGAGGAAATCGGGTGATAAGTGGGAGTTACGGTCTTGGCTTGTTCGGGCTGTCGCATCACAACGTGGTCTCCCATAACCGTTTCCTAGACAACGACAGGGGCATCTATCTGACATCTTCCAACCACAACACCATCTCCCGTAACTATTTCGAGGGAAACGACTGCGGGATATATTCCGTCCATCTTTCCACGAACAACGTCACGGCTAACACCTTCTATCGGAACACGAAGGGCATCCATCTCAAGCATTCCTACGATAACAGGGTCACCTACAACACCTTCCTCTTCAACGATGTGGCTGCCTCCTTTGAATACCATCAGGAGCAATGGATATCCCATAACACGTGGAACCGCAACTACTGGAACCGTCCACGACTGCTCCCGAAGCCGATACTGGGACAGCGACCATTAACCCCATGGGTGAACATGGACTGGCGGCCCCTTCTCCTTCCCCGTGGAGGTGGCATCCCATGACACGACATGAACCCGTGTTTGTCTCTGTTGTCCGTTGGCCAGCCTCGTTGAACAGAATTATTTTAAACATGTCAGAGTGGTATAAATGAGAGGTGGAACCATGAAGAAAACCATATTGATAGCCATAACAACTGTATTAGTGATGCATCCCCTTGTCATGGTGGCATCTTCCGCAGGCATCCATTCAGGTAGTGGCGAGGGGCAACCCTTGATGTCGTCCTCTCCATCGGGCCTTCCGGTGATAGAGCGGGTGGCGTTGTCCGACTATCGGCTGCCCTGCAGAGCCGTCGGCGGCGAAACCGTGGACATCCTCGTCCTAGTGAGAAATCACGCTTCCATCAACACAACCGGGGACTTCACCGTCAGCATCTACCTCGACCAGAACACGTTCTTGGACAGCCAGACGGTGACCGATACCATCACTATGGGGAAATCCAAGCGGGTGCACTTCTACGATATACCGATAAAAACGGGCCTCGGCGCCCACACGCTCGACGCCTACCTCAACGACGACGGCGAGACACGCCGCTTTTGCACGTTTAGAGTGACTCCGCTGGGCATCAACTGCATCGGAGAGTCATCCCTCGTCCAGATATCATGGGGGCAGATGCAGGCCGATATGGATGAGCAGGAAGTCACCGTCACCAGATATGGAGGCGGCGAGGCACACATGACGGTGTCCTATCAGCCGTTCTTCTTCCAGTATTTCCCCGTCTGGGCTGAGGTGTCGGTGGTGCAGTCGCCGTCATGGCTGACCGTCTCACCTTCGCAGACAACGTTTCCCCTGCAGCAGGGGGAAACAAAGACAGATGACATCGCGCTCGCCCTGAGAGACGATGTGGAGAAGGGCACTGTCGGCCTGGTCGAGATAGAAGTCGAGGGACTAACTACCATCCTGCCTTCGCTCCTGGCGATAAACGAGGCACGGGCATCGTTCATCGTGGAGGTTGTATAACCAGTATGAAACGAGGCACATGGGTGACTGGCATCGCCCTTCTTCTTCTCGCCGCCATGCTCCCCGCCGGCAGGACTTCTACAGATTCGGCAGATGTTCCCTGGTGGGAGGCGGGCGATTACTGGCAGTATGTATATAACCATACACATTGGCGGACAGAGACAACGACTCAGCCGTCCGACGGCAATGGGACATCCTATACGGTGTGGCATAACGTTTCGTTTACGGCTACGGAGACGGTCGTGGGTAACATGACGGTGACGGTGCACAATGAGACCTATGATGTGGTGGTTGTGGGCAGTCTGCTGAATGGGGCGGCTAGTGGGGTCTGGGGAGAAAATATCACAGTGTCGACGCTGGACGCTGCTGAATATGACATGGGGAAGGGCACGCTGGGGCTGCAGTATCTCCGTCGGTCTGACCATGCCGTGGTGAAAACGGAGACGGTACAGGGCTCCGAGGTGCTCTCCGCTTGGTCTCCCACGCCGCCTTTTGTCCGACTGGATTTTCCCCTCTCGGTTGGCAAGACATGGACGTGGACTGGGCTGTGGACAGGTATATATCTCATGCCGCCACCCGAGCAACCCCCAAATGTCACCATTTATTACACATGTCTGCATATGACGGAGGTGTCAACGCCTGCAGGCACCTTTGACTGCTACGAGGTAACTGTGGGAAAGGGGTCTGACGGAAATAACGCCAGCCTGATTTATTATACTCCCGTGGTTGGCAATGTGGTGAAGGAAGTTCTCCACTGGGGGGCTAACGGGACAGGTGGCACCACAACCAAGGAACTGCTCTCCTACTCCTACAGGGGGAGAACCAATGCGCAAAAGGAGGAAACTCCGTCGTTCGAGATGTTCCTTTTCCTTTCTGCGGCGGCCACCGCTGTTCTGCTGCTGAGAAAAAAAGAAGCACGTGAAACTTGACAGGCACTCTGTTCAGCAAAAGATAAACTATAAGACCTCTTTTTTGATAAAGGAAACGGGTTGAACAGGATGGGTGACTGGACTCGTTATTTCGAGGTTGTCTACAGACAGCATTTCCCGCGATTAAATATGCCAGAAACATCGCTGGAGGATTTCGTGGAGGTCATGCGCGACCTGTGGACGATGCTTTTCTGGGCGGTGCAGGAGAGCACCCGCAGCGGTGAGATACAGCAGTGCTGCCAAAAGATGCGGGAGTTGATGCACGACCTGGCCCGGACCCCCGCCTTCCGCCAGTACGTATGAACGTGGCTGTATGCAGTGGTCACATAAACCGCTCAAAGCGCTCCTTTTTGGCCCCGCATATGGGGCACTCGCCGGGCGGCTCGTCGCGGGCACACAGGTAGCCGCACACCCGACAGCGCCATACGGGCACCGGTAGATCCCTGGGAGGAGTAGCCGATGACGGCGTGGTGTGGTGTTCCCTTTCCTCCGGGGGAGGACGCCGCTCGGGAATGGACCGCGCTTCCTTTTTGCCCTCCACCACCTCCCGGGACACGTACAGGGCGCAGTAGCAGTTGCCGTATTCCTCCAGGTCTGCATCCCGGTAGTCGCAGGGGCAGATGATGTCCCTGTCCCCGGCGCGGTCTCCGGAGGCCAGCCGGCAGGGGCAGGCCATGTAGCCGTAACGCTGCTTGTTGACCAGCAGGCCCCGCACCAGCTCCCGGGTCAGCTCGCTGTCCGGGTTGAGGTGGTACCCCGTTTTTTCCGCCGCATTGTTCAGTTTTTGGTAGAGGCGGTCCACCTCTTCCTCGGAGACTTTAACGTCCATAGCCAAGTGCCTCCCTGATGGCGTCTTCCTTGTACCCGGCTATGCACCGGCCATCGATGACGGTGGTGGGAAAGGACCCCAGCCGGTTGCACTGGCGCACCTTCTCCACGATTTTTTTCTGCGCCTCTTCGTCCTGCAGGTCCACATCCACATAGGAGTACTCCACCCCCAGACTGTCCAGCAGTTTTTTGGTACGCATGCACCACAAACAGGTGCTCAGCGCATACAGCTTTACCTCTCCCCGGTGCTCGCCGTCTACATGCTTCATTCCCGCACACATGGTGAGTCCTCTCGGACAATAACCGGCCGGTATTTATACATTGTTTGCCTGCGCCGCTAGGAGATAGCAGGAAGGGGACCATCAAAAAACATTTTAAGGGAGAATGCTATTGCTATGTGGTGCTTACATGCGTTTACCCCGCATACTGAGACGAAGGCAGTGGAAGTCAGATGACGAGGATATGCTGGAGGAGGGCCTCTGGGATATCAGCGAGGAGTTGGAGGCCACCAATGCAGACCTGGCGGATATGGGAGAGGGGACGGAGGCCTCCTACGCCGATGTTCTGCTGTCCGAGCCCGACGAGGAGTGCCGGGGTAGGGCCCCGGGCAGGGAATACGTGCTGCCTGAATTTTATCTCAGCCATCAGGAAAAAAAGTCCATGGAGCAGGAAACCTTTGCCGACGAGAAGGAAAAACTGAAGGAGAAGAGCTGGGACAAACAGGCACCGGAAACCCTGGAGGATATTCGCCGGCACATCGACGAAGGCCTGCTGGCGGAGAAGGAAAAAGAGGAGCCAGAGGAAGAGGTTTTTGAGACCACACCGACCCGGGAGGAAGAGGATCTGGAATGGCTGCCGGCCCAGAGGGTGAGCGGCACCGTCATCAACCGGGAAGTGGTCTACGACACCGAGGGCGGCTTCGTGGTCAAGGTCGTTTACAAACAAAACGACGAGGTTAAGACCTCCTACTACACGGTGAGTAAGGTGGAGGGTATTGAGCAGGCTCTGGACGACCTGTCGTCCTACCAGCCAGTGATTGAGGAGCGCCCCCTTCCCCCCCGCCATGAGCCTCAGGCCAGGGCTTCCGCACCCGCTTCTGCAGCAGATAAAGAAAAGAAAAAAAAGTCGCTGCTGGACATCTTTTTTGGCGAGAAATAGAGCCTACACCAGACCGGCGACTACCAGCACGGCAATCAGGGTGGCGGTTCCCATGAGGTCCATGAAGCTGGTGATAATGGGGATAGTGGTGTTGTCCGGATCCAGCCCCATATTGAAAGAAAGGATGGATGCATAGTAAGCCACCAGATTCACGACGAGTACCAGAATTTCCCCGGTAATCACCGCTACCGCCACCATCTCAAACAGGCTGAGGGTACTGATACCCAGGTAGGTACTGATGGCGTAAGCCATTCCCCCTATAAGGGAGAACACCATCAGACCGATGAGATGCATGGCCACAAACAGATGCCGGGCCTCCGGAGAAGGCAGTGAGGTGGAGCGCATGGACCCCAGATGGAGGGCGGAAGAAAACTTGGCGGCCAGGATGCCCCCAATGGCCCCGCCGTCCTCCAGAAAGGCGGGTATCATAATAAACACTCCGGCGATGCCCACCAGCCCCTCGAGGCTGTCTCCCAGAATGGAGCCGGAAAAAATATCCAGCAGCCCCCCCAGCAGGAGCATAGGGGTGCTTTCCAGCACGATGCGACGGGTGTAAGGACGGGCTTTTTTTATGAAGGGAATGACCAGGCTGACTGCACCTAGCCCCATGAATGCAGCGAACAGAATCCACCGGAGGAGCCCTCCCATATCTAATACCAAGCCGGCCACCAGAAAAAGCAGAGGAAGGGTTATCATGTCCCCGGCCAGGGTTATGAGAGGAGTGGTCACGTTGTCCGGGTCCCAGCCATGCCGATAGGCGAAAAAGGCAATGACAATGGTCAGCCCCAGCATGAAAACGGCGGAGATAAGGCCTGCCACCAGGGAGATGACCACCAGGTCCACCACATCTGCACGCATCCCTACCGCCCGGGCAGTAACTGCGGCCATAAGACCCAGGGTGATGCTCATCACCACAGTCAGCACGAAAGAGGCGGCCACGTTGTGGCGGAGGATTTTTCCCTCCAGCCGGGGAGTAATCTGGCCGGTGTGCAGGTAGGTGCCGAGGCGGGAACCCAATGTGGAAAAAATATTGCCCCGCATGGCGATGGCTGGAGGAATGAGGATAATCAGGGCTGGCAGGGACTCCAGGTGGCCTGTGGAGAGGCCCAGCACGGTGCCCGTGAGCATATTTCCCAGGGTGCAAAAAAAGAGGGAGGTGAGAGATTCTTTAAAATCGTTAGACCGCAGGGTGGACAGGGTGTCCACTATCCGTGGGCGTGGCGTTGTAGTTTCCTGGGGGTACTTCTGTACATTCTCCATGGGCACCACGTCCGGTCAGTCTACCAGGGGGTTCTTTGCCATCAGTCATTGACGGTACGGGAAGTTGTACCGGCTTTATATGTTTTTGCATGCTCTATGCTAACAAGTATCTATTAAGTTTAAATGTCAGAACAATATTACCTCCGAGGGAACACCATGAAAGAAGAGTTAAACCCCTTCAAGATAGCTCAGCAGCAACTGGACGAGGCGGCCAAGGTCATGGACCTAGACGAGAACATGCATGCCTTCCTGCGAGAGCCCATGCGCTTTCTCCAGGTTTCTATACCGGTAAAGATGGATGACGGCTCCACCAAGACCTTCATCGGCTTCCGCTGCCAGTACAACGATGCCCGGGGGCCCACCAAGGGAGGGTTGCGCTGGCACCCAGAGGAGACGGCAGACACAGTCAAGGCCCTGGCAGCCTGGATGACCTGGAAGACGGCGGTGGTGGACATCCCCTATGGCGGAGGGAAAGGAGGCGTCATCTGCAACCCCAAAGAGATGAGCGAGGGAGAAAAGGAGCGACTAGCCCGGGGATATATCCGCGCCATCGGCCGCTTTATCGGCCCCGAGAAGGACATCCCGGCTCCCGACGTGTACACCACCCCCCAGATTATGGCCTGGATGATGGACGAGTACAGCAAAATCGTGGGCTATAACGCACCCGGCGTGATAACCGGTAAGCCCCTGGACGTGGGGGGCAGCAAGGGCCGGACCGATGCCACCGCCCGCGGCGGCATGTACGTTCTCCGGGAGGCTGCCAAGTGCTGCGGCGTGGAACTGAAGGAAAACAAGGACAAGATGCACAAGTCCTACGCGGAGCTCCAGAAGCTGGAGGAAACCACTCCCGCCGAGCACCCGGTGACCATCGCCATTCAGGGTTACGGCAATGCCGGACAGTACGCCCACCTGCTGCTAAAGCGGGTGTTCAGAAACGCCAAGGTAGTGGCACTGAGCGATTCCCGGGGAGCCATCTACGTGAAAGAGGGCATTCCCTGCAACAAGGCCATGGAGGTCAAGGACCAGAAGGGAACCATCACCGCCTATCCAGGAGCCAAAAAGATATCCAACGAGGAACTGCTGGAGTTGGACGTGGACATCCTGGTGCCGGCCGCCCTGGAAAACGTCATCCGCAAGGATAACGCCAGCAAAATAAGGGCCAAGATTATTCTGGAGCTGGCCAACGGCCCCACCACCCCAGAGGCCGACCAGATTCTGCACAAAAACGGAGTGATGGTCCTGCCCGACTTCCTGGCCAACGCCGGTGGCGTCACCTGCAGTTACTTCGAATGGGTACAGAACATCGGCGGGTACTATTGGGACTTTGAGGAAACCTACGAGAAGCTGGACAAAAAGATGAGCCAGGCTTTCTGGGACGTGTACAACACCCAGAAAGCATACTTCGAGAAGGACAAAGACATCGACATGCGCACCGCGGCTTACGTGGTAAGCATAGAGCGCGTGGCTAAGGCAACGCGCACCCGGGGCTGGGTCTAAAGCCCTTTTTTCTCTTTTTTAATTTTTTCTAGAGACAAAGAGAGCATTTTTTCAGATATTTTTATATACATAAAAGTTATTTAGATTAAACAAAGCGATAAAATGTTTAGGTTAGGCCGAGACGAAAGAGGAATAGAAGGCCTTCCGATGAAGCTGATAATTGTCGTGGTGATAGCCGGCGCAGTGCTGGCAGCCGTTCTGGCTATGCTCAATTCGGTCAGCCCTCCCGGCGACCTCAGCGTGTCATTTCGGGACGGAACCAATTTTTACGATGCTGGGATATCGGGAAGTAGCGGGGCCATGGTAGAATCCTTCACCGTAGAAGTGGTGGTAACGGATGCCGACAGCGGAGAGCCAGTGGAGGGTGCAACGGTCACCATAACCGGATACAGCGGCGGGGGAGCCAGCAATCCCACCGACGGCAGCGGAGTCACCAGTATAACGGTGAATAACGTGGAAATGCCAGCCAACACCAACCAGATAAAGCTGGACGTGGAGGTCTCTGCAGGGGGGTACCACACGCTGACGCTTGAGGATGTGATAACCGTGGTAAGATAGATCCCATGGTATTTCGCGGCACAGGAAGGCAGACCATCGTAGCCTGCGTGCGCCCACGGGCAGTGGGAGGAATGGTGGACCTTCCCATGAAATTGATAGTGTCCCTCACTATAGGGGCGGCCGCACTGGGCATTATGGCAACGGTGGTGTTCAGACCCTGTCTGTTTCCCCGGGGCATATATGTGGAAGTGGTGGGGAACACTGTGCTGCAGGAGGGAACCGATGTGCCGGTGACCCTTCAGGTGCTGGATGACCATGGCTCTCCCATAGAGGGGGCCACGGTAACCGTAACCGGGCTGGGGACTGGAGATGCGGGTTTGTCAGACCACCGGGGCCGGGTGACGCTTTATCTAAATGTAGAGCTGGGGGCGCACCGACGTGAGGGATACCTGGACGTGGAGGCCACGGCCCCCGGATGTTACAGGAGATTTCACCAGAACGACCTGATTAAAGTGATAGCTAGGTGATGAACAGTGCCCAAACCTTTCAGCAGAAGACAAGAGGATGACCACCGCCCTGATATGGGGGTAGAGGTGCAGAGCTGGATACGGCGGGTTGAGCAGCAGGTAAGCAGCCTGGATAAACGTCTTGATGCCATCGAGAGGCGGCTGTCCGAGGCGCAGGGGGCATCTCCACCGGTGAGGATTACTGGTGGGGAGCCGCCACGTATCTCAGAGGAAACAGTCGGCGATGAGAAAAAGGGCGGAGAAACGGGCGCCGCACCAACCGTGTATCCGGTCGCAAACCCCTCTAGAACCCTCCGGACCGAGGGAATGAACCTAGCAAATCTGGAGAGACGAGTAAAAAGACTGGAGGGAGAACGGGTTCTCTTTTCGGTAGGGGGACTGCAGGTGCCCGTCGAGGTCACCGGTATGGCGGCGGGCATACTGGCGTTGGTTCTGGCCGGACTATTGCATTTTGGATATATGCCGGTGGCGGCATCTCGCCTTTTCATGGCCATACTGGGCACGGTACTGGTTCTGACCAGCACAATGAGGGCGTACACAATGAACGATACTCAAAAATGAAAAAGAAAAGATTGTCAAGAGATGTTTGGGGTGTGACGGAGATGCCTGTGAGGTATGCAGTGGCGGTGGCGGCAGCGGGAATGGCCGTGGGAGTGATGGGATATGCGGCATACCAGTTGTGGCGGGATATTCAGGTGGACGAGGCACGTGGAGAAGTCGAGACCATCGTAAGGGAGGCCCAGCTCATGCAGGCTACCGCCCGCGCCGGAACTGTGCGGATGCTAAAAGTGGAATTTCCGTCCGGGATGCACAGGGCAGTGTTTGGAGACCACAACCCCCGGGGGGCCAACCGGTATTATTTCCTCATGGACTGGGGAGAAAACCACAGTTATTTTGCTGAAAATGTACAGTTTGGCAAAAAAACCGTATTGCATTCAGGGGTAGAACAGGTGAAATTGAGTCTAAAGGAAAACGGGGGCAAGCATGTGCTCATTGAAGTTGTGGAATGACCGGCGGGGCTTTGCATCCTGGCTGCTGAGCCAGATGGGGCTGCTGCTGGCAGCTGGTGTGATGATGGGAGCCATCGCCGGCGTAGCCCTGTACAGCGACTGGGAAAAGAAAATGGAGGCATCTAACCTGGCCTCTCACCTTGCCACGGCCATTGAAGGCATGGACCTGCATACGTTTCCAGGGAAGAAAGCCCTTCTGGTTCCGCCGGTAGAGTATCCATGCTGCATAACCATATCCACTGGCTACGTGACGGTCAGCCGGAGCGACTCTCTGACGGGTAGAAACATCACGGCCCGTGAACGTTTGCTCATCCGCCCATGGGTTGACCCGCCCCAGGTGAACGGGCACGGGGCCCAGGGGCTGTACAATTACCTGGCCCAGACGTGCGGACCAGACAACGACGGGGCCTCGCCCCACCGGGAGGCTCCGATAGATGCGGTGGAGGAAACACACGCCATGACCAGTAAGAGATTGGCAGCCCGCCCCTTCACCTTGAACCACCAAAAGCCAGCATATATAGAAAAGGCATTTGTGCACACCACGGAAGGACGGAAAGAATATGTGCTCGTTTATCAGCGATGAGAGCGGCATTTCCGAGGAGTTCACCTCATTACCCGCCCTGGCCGTGGTATTGATAGGATTTGGGCTGTTTTTTGCGCTGGTGGGGGGAGCATATCACGTCCATACAGAAAAATTGGAACGGGCTGACGGATACCGGGCGGCAAATTTTGTGCTGCAAAAGCTGACCACCTCCAACGGAGGGCTGGCGGAGGAGGGCATCCTCATGCCGGGCGGCATGATCGACGGACAACGGTTGCTCCAGAAAGAAAGCGAGGTGGCCCGGACGCTGTACGAGGAGGCCGTGGCCCCCGGGTGGGGATACAGCATGGTGGTGTCATGGTGTGTAGGCGGGGAGCATACGGCATGCCGGGTGGATGTATGCGAAAGTGAGGATGGAGAGCAGATTGTCGCATCCAAAAAAATTCCGGTAAGGGTAAATGCGGCCCAGACCGTCCCTGGCACCTTCACGGTCCGTGTATGGGAGGAGGAACAATGAGCAGACCAAAACAGTGGTGGAGGGACCGCCGGGGCATATCCGCCATGCAGGACGCACTTCTTTTCTGCGTCATGGTGTCTATCTCCGGAGCGCTTCTCATACCGGCATTTACCAGCACCATCCACCAGGATGTACTCTGGGAGAGACAGCAGGAAGAAAAGGCCAATGCCCTCCTTCACCAGGTGATGACGTGCAGAGTGGACGAAGCAGGATACCTCAATGCAGAGGCTCTCATCGACCGGCTTAACGTGGAGCGCCAGGGCCTGGCAAAACAGGTGACGGAGGGTATGCTGGGGAGGGAGCAGCTTCATCGGACCTATGCAGACCTGTGTACGGAATGCGTGGCCTGCCAGTTTAGGTGGTCGGGGATGCAAATAAACATGCTGACCCGCAATTTTACGGAATCTCTGCAAACACTGCTGGACAAGTTTTTTGAGGAGCAACTGGACCCGGGATACGGCTACAACTTCACAGTGGTATGGCGGCCCATAGAAGGGTTTGATTTTGGCGGAGTGGTGTGTTCCGGGACGGCGGTTCCCTCCACAGTAGATGTTTTCACTGCCGGTGCCCGCGTCGCCCTCCCCCCCTCCCCGGTTGCCTATGAGGCACGCACCTTGACCGAGGCGGCCCGCCATTACATCCAAAACATTTCAGGGATACACGATGCTTTCTCAGAGTACACGCAAGGAGAGATATCCGAAGATAGGTACCGGCGAGCGCTGGCATCGTCGCTGAGCGCCATGGTCGACAAGACGGTGTGGGAGGGGTTCGACCTGAACCACGACGGGGACTGCCGGGACAGGGGAGAAATGAAAAGCCTGCTGGACATCGTCCTCGACTGTCTGTGGAGAAGCATCCATCTTGTCCTCAGAGAAGTGTTTGGAAAAGGCCTGTCCCTGCTGACCGATGTGGTATGGGAGGGACTCCACAAACAGTTCGATGTGATGGTGAGCAAGAGCTTCGAGGAACATCTGAACGATCTTGCCGAGAGCATAGCTGTGAACGCAACCATGAGCGAGCTGACCAAGGAGGTAACAAAGGAGGTTAAGAAAAAAGCCAGGGAGTTTGTCAATACCAGCATCCACACAAAAACGCCCTATGCCGCGGAAAAAATGATGGGCAGCATAAATGGCGCGCAGGACATCCAACCGGAGATGCTGAGCTGGCTATTTCTGCACATTAACCCCTGGCGAGTGCAGCTGTCGTTGGCCATATGGGAGGAACCAGCATGAGCTTATTGCCGGATACGCATGGGCGCGTACCCTTTGCCGTTCTGGGTGTGTTTCTCGTCGTGGGAAGCGCAGTGACCTCCGGCATAATAACCGGCCTGGAAAAGGAGCGGTCGGCAGAGATCCCTCTATCGCTCGCCACAACGGCCCTGGAATACGCTATAAAAAATGTGGAAGCCGACATGTCACGACTCCTGGCCTACAGCGGTTTGCAGGCCCTCAAAAAAGTGGGAGAGACCCCGGTGATTTCTTCGACGTTATCCACCAGGGCGGCCAAAAAATATGCGGATTTCAACGAGGACGGTCATTTTGACTCCGAAGACGTAAAGGACAAAAAAATAGACACACAGCAGGAGATAATGATGTTCAACAGAAACTGGGCCCGCAACATGGCGCGCTGTTATTTTAACCGATATCTCAACGCAACCTTTCAGCAGCCCATGTATGAGGGGGAGGAGTACGCCCTCACCATATATGACCCTGGGGGTAACGGGGCCGTGGATGACTGGAGAGACGTCACGTTTCACAAAATATCCATGCAGGTGGACAGGGCCGCCCACATTGACCTGCTGGTCACAGAGGATAACACCTCCTACGACACGTACTGGACGGCAGAGGTAGAGAGCCTTGGTTTAGAGATTGAACATATGGCTTCTGGAGAACGCTGGGTCAAGTGGTTGAACATAAGCTGCCTGATTCCCTCCCGGCTGCCCCTGCTTATGGGGCTGACCCACACCTACCAAAAGAGCGTCAGCGGCTCCACGTCGCCGTTCATGGGACTGGTCACCGCCATGGGAGCCGGATATACCGAGGTGCGGTCACTTCTTCAGTATGCTGGAAAATATGACTGGGTGAAAAACGTTGTGGACAACAGGTGGCTGCAGTACGTCGCCAATACCGCTCTCCTGGGCATTCAATACCTGGTGTTCAACAGCATCGACCCCGTGGCACTGGCCCAATTGGCTCTGCATGTCAACGACCTGGTGTCCAAGGGAACCCCATATGACACCGGCACACTGTCCGACATCATCACCCATACGATTTCCCTGCCCATAGACCATCGGGAAAACATCTTCAAAACGCTGGGACGTGAAAATGAGTCAGCGGCCAGCGCAGCCCTGAACGAGCTGACAACGGGCGGAAACGGAAGCCGGGCAAGCGCAGATGTATGGGACCTGTCACGGCAGATTTTGAACGAAACCCAGACTATTTATTATTACTATAATCGGTCTGCCGGGTTTTGCAATCAAACCACATGGAAAGGATACAGTTTTACTGAAAACGACTGCACATACCGGCTTTCATTGCAGGAGGGGGACCCGGACAATGACACCACGGGGTCCCAGCCCTGCTTTACGCGCCGCTACAGCGACCGGGTAAACCGCTCCATCCTTCAAAAAATAAGGGAGGAAATCAACCGCACCTACAGCGCTAATTTTTCCACCCGTGTGCAGAAAACAAAGAGAAGCGAGGGATACTCACCGCCCCTTAACGGCAACTGGCGCCTCCTGTCAGTCGGGGAGTGGAAACTGGTGGACAGCAAAGCCACGAGCGGTGTGCTGAAGGAGGGGGACCTCCCCACTGTGCTTCCCTACACTGAAAAATGGATCCTTTCCTGGGAGCGAAAGGAACGATGGGAGCAGGAGGAATGCCACCAGGAAAAAAGAGGGGGCAAAAACGTTACCGTATGCCGCTGGGTCCCCCGCAACGTGACTCATTACTACAACGAATCGGCCGCTTTTGAGCTCAATGCCCATCCCTGGTATCCAGACATAGAGGACGTGTTTTACCAGAAAGAGGTACTGGGGATGCCACCCCATGAGGGAGGGCCCTACACCGACGATAATCTGCAGTTTTTGCTGGAGGAATATGTGGATAAATACTTCACAAAATTGAGGGACCGCTACACCGACGTCACCGTGGGGTGCGGAAGAAACACCAGTGCCATGTTGGACGAGCGATGGTGGAAAAATAACACCCCGAAAGAGGGGGCGCAGGGGCGGGTACGGATAGCATGGGTGGAAAGGGAAGCCCTAGCCGCACTGTGGAACATCACCCAGCTGATTAAAGAGGACCAGCAGGTGTACAGCGATACAGCCCCTATGTTTTATTCCGATGAGCCATCTGCGGCAAACCTGAGCGTGCTAGAAAAGACGCAAAAAGCAGTGAAGGACGAGTTTCAGAGACACAAGGAGCGGTACGCCGGTGGGGCCCATTACAGGAGCGACAGCCGGTATAAAAGTGCTGCCGCCCGGGTTATTGCGGCAACGCGGAAGTGGTTTGTACAAGAAGTTGAGCAGCGACTGCAGAAATCGTGCCGCAGCCGGGTGGAAGAAAAAATTGATGCGCAGCTTGAGCACCATGCGGAAGATGGTGGTCTCAGTTATGAGGGCTACCGGCGTCACAGCGATATGCACCAGAGCGGGATTGACCACCTCACCAGCATTAGATTCGGCAGTCAAATGAATCTGGACAATGGCAGGTGGCAGGAAAATGTCACTCTGGGGGTGAGCACCGTGCCCGATTATTTTGATGTTGATGCCACCCCTTCGAGAGAGCAAGACTGGTGGTTTAACGTAAAAAACGTCTGCCTTTTTGGGCCCACCGGCTTGCCCGTCCTCCCCACCCCGGTTACCCCCTGGGTGGTGACACTCAATGCATGGTACATACAGGTGAACGGACGATGGGACAGCTTTACGGTGCTGGACAGCAGCGATGAAACGCTCCCCCACGCGTTGTTCGGGCACTGCAGCCAGACCTACTGCAGACAGAAAGAAGTGGTCTACGACCGGGTATGCCATCCTTATGCCCCGGACAGTGAACGAATGCTGGGCCGAAACAAGCCGCTGTGTTTTGAGTGTGAAACCATGAGCCTGGGCATCGTTCCTCCAGGGAAAGTGCCCATAGGGGACTTCGGCCGCATTGTGGAGTCAGACTGTACGGGAAATGAAACCAAAAGATAGCATGACAGGAAGAAGCAAGGGTGTATTGATAGCACTGGCCCTTTGTGTGGTCTTTGGTGTAGTGACGGCCATGCCGCTGACCGGCGCCGAAGAGTGTGAGTACGGAACGGTGAATGCCTGGGCCAGAACACTGACCAAAGATGGCACCTGGGGCCCGTGGAGGGAGGCAACGGTCCACGACACCCTGCTGGTGGGGGAGCCCTTTCAGATAAAAGTGGTGGTCACCCCCAAGGTTAATTGCACGCTGGCCCTATGGCTCTGCGGGGTGGGGACCACCAAGGCATATGAAGTAATATCTGGGAGCACCTCCAGCCTGGGGATAGATGGGGAACTAAAGGTTAAGGAGATACATGCCACCGAGATCTTCAGGTGGACGGTCAGGCCGACCGCCAACTGGACCCATGGAACAGCTGCACTCAACGTGTTCACGCAGTTGTCCGCCCGGGATAAAGATAAAAGGATGGAGTTCACCATCATCGCCGCATACATAAAAGACAGAGAATGGCAGGGAAACATACCGGGCGAAGAGAGCGGCAGCATGCCGGGGCTGCCGGCGCCGAGTGGCATGGCATCTATTCTGGCAGGCGCACTTCTTGCTGCAGGCATCAATAGGAGGAATGCAGCCCATGGATGAAGGAGGAACAGGGGTTATCCCCCTGCGGATGTTGATCAGCCTGGTGGTGGGAGCAGGAATAGTGACCGTGGCGTTTTTAGGCCTGAGAAATGCCCTGCACACTGCCGCTGAAAAACAGGTGGAGCGGGAATGCGATGAGATCCTCTCCAGTCTTTCCACCATGGTGGCCAGCGGAGACGCCCGCAGGGCCAGCAACCCCGAAATGACGCGGGGCGACACAAGAAGAATGGAGATAACCCTACCCAATGAGCTGATTTTCCTGGGTTTCGGCATCGACCCGGACCCCGACAACGATGGGGTGCTGTCCAGCGGCCTCACCGCCAACGGCTCCTGTATCTTTTTCAAAACGGAAGGGAGGGGCAAGCGAGTCATGTGGGATACAGGGGGCGTGCGCTTCCGGGAGGGCACACAGGAAAATGGCCGATGGACGGTCCATGAACCCCATCAGGGGTATATCATTAGAGGCGGAGGCACATATCATCTCACGTTCGAACTGGTGGAGGACTATGACGGCACCACATATGTGCTCATATGGGCACAGGACAAAATGGTACCGAACTAAAAGGGTAGAGCCGCCCCCGGGCTTATTAAAAAAGTTCAAAGCCGATAACTTTAAGAATGGAAACCTGTTACAGTAGTATGCCCTTAGAAAAAACCGAGGAATATATTGAGAGGGCCAAAGAGAGGGTTAAGAAAAGCAAGAATATTCATCCGGACAACAAGCAGGCTATCTTAGATTTTGTCAGATACATGGAACTAAAGGATTACTCAAACCATCGCATCTACAAATATCTAAACAAACTGCCCAGCATGGCTGAAAAAATAAACAAACCCTTTTTGAAGGCAACCCAGGCAGACATAGAGAAATTCATTATGTGGCTCAAACATCGGCCAGACATTACCGATACCACCAAGCTGGACTACAAGATACTTCTTAAACGATTCTACAAATGGCTGGGAAACGGCAAATATCCCCCCTCTGTTGAATTTATCACCACCACCGAGAAAAACAACAAGAAAAAACTGCCCAAGGATATGCTCACCCAGAAAGATATAAGCAAACTCATTCAGGCGGCCAACAACCCCAGGGACATGGCGTTTATCGCCATGCTCTGGGAAACCGGAGCCAGAATCGGGGAACTGCTGGATTTAACCGTGGGAGACCTGGAAGACCACAAGCATGGCCTCAAGGTGGTGGTTGAGGGTAAAACAGGGAGTCGGCGGCTCATATTGGTTGAATCGGTGAAATATGTTAATCTCTGGCTTAGGGCCCATCCCAAGCGTGAAAAAGAATCCCCTCTCTGGACCAACCTTAACAATGCCCAGCCGGTGGGATATCGGGCAATAAACAAAATGCTGAATGTGGCAGCAGCCGAGGCAAAAATCAAAAAACCGGTAAACCCCCACAATTTCCGGCACAGCAGGGCAACCTACATGGCTAACTTTTTCACCGAGGCCCAGATGTGTGAATGGTTTGGCTGGGTGCAGGGCAGCGATGTCCCGGCCCGATATGTGCACCTTTCAGGGCGTGATATTGACAATGCCTATGTCCGGATGCTGGGCCTGAACGGGGACACCGAGGAGGAGCAAAAGGAGGAGGAAATAGCCTATATACAATGTCCCCGATGCAATTTCGAGGGAAACCCGAGCACTGCTTCTTTTTGCTCAAATTGCGGCATGGCTCTGGGCATGGAGGCGGCGATGGAGGCAGACCAGTTAGGACAGGAACTAGTAGAAGCATTGAAAAAACCGGAGGTCGCCCAGGCGGTTATAGCAGCTCTGGAGGCAGCAAAGGATAATCAATGACAGTATTTCTTTAAAAATTGTTTTGTTTTTTCCTCTATTTTGTTATGTTTGAAGTTATTAAAAATATCAGAAAGAGATATTTTTTTCCCGCCGCTGACGGCTCTATATCGGAGGGCCCAAAATTTAAGGTCATTTAAAGAATAATGGCAAAAATATTCCCTCTGTTTTTTTTCAATATCAGGGACATCTTTTAAGATAAGGTCCAGATTATCTATATGCCTTAAGGAAATCATGTTTTCTCTGAAGCGAAATGCTATCCATTCTAACAACTTTTTCTTATGCTTCCTTTTTTCTCTGTCGCTAATCTGCGCTAAAACTGTTTTTTCTTCGTCCTCCCAATATTCTAGTTCTGCCTCTTTTTCCTGCTGTTCTTGTTCATTCCCATAAATATAGGCCATATATTTTTCACGTCTGGCAAATTCGGTATTAGTTAAAATGTAGTGTATATAATCCCAGCATTCTCCCATCTGCTGAATATATGAGGAAATCTCGATATTCTTCTTCTCTTCTTTCTTGGACTCGTTGATTGTTGCGTGTTCAGGATAGAGCATGTTTCCAAGCCAATATTCAGACCATATATCATTCTGATTAAGACAAAAAGATACAGTTAATGGGTATATTTTTTCCATGCAGCGGTAACAGGCACTTGTGAGCTCAGTGAAAATATCCAGTTTCCAAGAGGTATCAAAAATATCCTTGGAATAATGCTGTCTTAAAGCCTTTCTAATCTCTTTTTTATTTAGATTCTTACCAATATTCGTGTATAGAAATGATGCAAAGGATACCAGATTTATGTTGTTTTTATTTTCATAAATAAATCTCTTTTCTTTTTCCCCCCACCTAGGAAGCGATATGCTAGCCAATAGTCGTGTTTTCATGAATTCAATGCCTTTTTCAACCTGACGCTTTTTGATTGTTCTCAATCTATCAGAAAAATTAGATGCTATGTTATAGAGCTCACGTTTTTCCTCAGGAGTTAATAAATCGGGGCGAATCCCATAATAAGCCCAATCTTCAGGCATGGCATGAAATGGTATCATCGCATTTGGAAGGACCTCTCCGATTTTTTGAAATAAATAATTGTGAAAAGCGTAATTGTAATATTTCTCTTTAAGGAAATATGGCCCTCCCTTTTTTTTCTGAAACACTATGTTGGCCCTTTTTAGTTGCTTTAATTTGTTATATAGTGTGGATCGTGGTTCGATATTTGTAGCCTTTTGTATATCAGAGAATTTCAGCCCTTTCTCTTGTTTTATTAAAAATACCTCCAATATACTTTTAATTTTTTCATCCTGCAAAAGTGCTGTCTCATCTTTTCGCGGTCTTCCCATAATATCATTTGTTCAATTTATTCATATATTAATGGAACAATATATTATATACCTTTCTAAAATAGTTGTGGTATGAAAAGAGTTGGACACCAACTCAATGTGTATTTAACGGAGCAACAAATTGAGAGGCTCAAGGAAGAGAAAGATAAAACCGGCTGTTCTATGGGCAGCCTGGTACGAATGGCCGTGAATAAATTTCTGGAAATACAATGAATCATAAAGAAGCAATAACCAAGGTATTGCAGCTCCTGAAAGAAATAAATGAGAGAGGCATTGACAATGCAGGCAGGCAGCAGCAGTAAAATTTTTGCAGCTCTCATAGGCCAACAGGTAAAACTGGTGGTCCAGGAGCCCTTTCAGGAAAGGCCGAGAACATATTACGGAACCATCGAGAGCATAGAAAGTAATTTTGTGCTATTCAGAACTGACAAGGGTTTGGGCAGCTTCAACACCAATTTCATTATCGCCGTCAAGCCACAGGGAGGGATGCCATGAATATTGATATAAAATTGCAATACGAAAAGGACAGCGATTTTTTCCTAGATAAGTTACCCAGGTATGCACGGCAAAACGGGCCTTACATTAACACAGCTAGATGCTTCAACGTGCTTATGGGCAGGCCTGCTGGGATTTATTCACAAGGGTACAGGAGAAAAATAAATGGCGTTGACATTTCAAGTTTGACCTATGCCCTGGGGGTACTGCGTGAGCAGGGATTGGTTGAACGCCGGGGCCGTGGCTGCTGGCGATGGCTGGGCAATGGAGGTACATTAAAATGAATAGCCCCCCTAACGAAAATAGCCCCCCTAAAAAGGATAATCCCCTGCTGCCATTTGTTCGGAAAATAGAGGAATTATACGCCAATAAGGATGAAATACTCCAGATAGACACGCTAGACACAGAAAAAAGAGAGGCGTTAATTACGGCAATTTTGGAGGTAGGAGGGGGTGGGGGATTAATCCCCTACCCCCACCTCGCAAAATTGGTGGGGGACCAAGACCTGGCCCGGTTCTTAACACATTGCGGCCAGTACACAGCACAGACATTAAACAATAAAAACGACAGAATCGTGATAGCGGCGCTACTCAACCTGGGCTATGTGTCCCAGGGCTTACTGGTCCATGAACTGGGTTTCGATAAGGGGACAGCCAAAAATGCCCTCAAGAGGCTGGAACATCGGCAATTCATACATGAAGCGGAAGATGTTTCCAACAACGTCGAATTGCTAAAGTTTAAAGAACTACTCAACCTTACATTTCATAACTTTAAGAGCACTAAATGGTACGAACTGAATTATGGGCGGATTGCCCTACCCATAAACACTTTGAATATTCCTCCAGATACTGAGGAAAAACTAATAAATCTCAAAGAGGAAATTGACAATATATCTATACATAAAACAGAGGGAATTGAGCGGGAAAATGAGATTGAGAATGAAATCAAAAAACTGAAGGATAAAATTTTCAATAAGGACCACCTCAACGCTTATGCGGCCATGTATGAAGAGGCAACTTCAACGGGGTTTAGAAAATCGGGAGCGGCCTGGGCCAGTATTGTTCAACGGCGTTTGGGGTTAAAAAGAAGCACCACGGCCTCCGACTATGTTCGAGCATTGGATAAAGTCCATAATGTATTTATGCACAATACCAGCGATAGAGGCACTCCGTTGCTTGTGCTGAAATCACCGCCTCAAATTCTGGGTACGAGTTTGCTAAAACTAGAGGAGGTAAACGATGAAATGCCATAAACAAGACATCAAAAAAATCCCGATGGATTTTTACAATATGAGGGTTAAACCATGAGGGAGGGCGTTGTTATCGAGCACGGCGGCTGGATCATCCGCCGCTACGCCCATGGCTATATCTTTCACCATAAAAACGATAAAAAAATGAATCACGCAAAATATCCGGGCAGCCTGGCCCAGGCCCTGGCGTTGCTGCATGAACAAATCCTGCTGGACAATCGCTTCAAAAATGGCAGCGATGCCAGCATTGAGAGCTTCCGGCGGGCCCTGGTAGAGACGCAGAAAGAATTTAGAGCGTTGCTATCGCCGGACCTGGGAGATGTGGTTAATGAAGAGTAAGGAGGACGGGTTTTTCGGGGGTGGTGCTTGTGTTGCTATGTGCAGAGGTGCAAAACGCCTGCTGCTTGGCGAAAATACAGGGTAAACGTTACACAGGGAAAGAACCGATGGGTTGAGTTACTCACTCAATCCCTCTAAATTTTTATTTCACCATCCTATTCAAGTATATGGACAATCTAGCTATATTGTGGGGAATATTCTCTTTTCTATTTTTTGCTTTGGCAATATACCATTTTTGGCTTTCTACAAAAAGAGTTCAACATTTGGATATACCCAGATTAGAGGGAGTGAGAAATGGTATTGAAACACATATTGGTGTAGGGCATGGCAATATTGACGACCAAGCAGAAGCCATAGAACGGCAGGTGAACGTGTTTATTGATGACTTTAATAAAGGCACTAAAAGGGTGAATATTGCACAAGGTATAGGATATTCTCTTGCACTAGCAACCTCATTAGTATCTGCATGGATAACATTATAAGGGTTAGCTTATTTTGGCTATGGAGGTAAAATGCCAACATATATTTGTCCCGAATGCGGAGCTAAAACAGTAATAGGTCTTGAAGTTAGTGTAGGTGGAGAACCAAAACATGAATGCCCTAAATGTGGGGCTGAAATGGTAAAACAAAATTAAACAAGAAAACCATCACCTGTTAATCCGACACGGTGTTTTCATCACCCGAATCCACGGATAAAATCCCTGGTTATAGGGCCCTATGTGTGAAAAAGAGAGAGAGAGATAAATCGTAACAATACGTAGAGATATATGCGCGCGTACGCCTGGGCGCGCGAGACTTAATGTGTCCAGCCCGCCAGAAAGGGCGATGTTTGGAGCCACTTATGGTTTTCGCCGTTGTTTCATTTCCTGTATAATGGACAGCTCCTGCAATTGTTTTCCGATAGCGGCCCGTATGAAGTCGGACCTATTCATGGCAAATCCTAAGTCCACGGCCCGGTCTATGCCCTCCAGCATGGATGGTGATATGACGATATTAAGTTGCTTTTTCTTTATATTACCACCTTACATAGTGTATATAATAAATGTTATATATAGGTATTCATATACGGTATATATGAGGTATAAAGAATGCCTAAAAAAGAAATAATGGAAAACGTAACCGTGAACTGTCCCCATTGCGGGGAGAAGATGGAGATAGGGAAGGTGTTGAGCGCCCAGGGGCTCCGGGCGATGCCGGCGGACCACTCTACGGCTGGTGAGTTGGTAGAGTCCTTAATGGAACTGGGCCGGGAGCATGCGGACCTGGCGGATGACCTGTCGGCCTTGGACATGGCGGAGTACCTCTACAACCTTTTGGACAATAAAGGGCTGTTGAGGGAGGGGGTAAATGAGGTGTTGGAGACCATTATCGTGGGGCTCAAACACCGCCGGTTCCAGCGGCTGGAGCGGGCCCTGCAGCTTTAACCCCCTTTCCCCTCTTTTCCCATATTTCTACTAGTTTTTTCACCCAAGAATAAAAGCCATCCGGCACGCCCTATAATATATATTATATATAAAGAAAAAAGGCTATTTCCATTGCCAGTTAAGAGGTAATACCCTGAAGAGCGATAACACCCCGGAAGCAAACCGGAAATGCATAGTATATAAAGCAACGAGGTTTTTTAGTATAATGGAAGGGGATAGAATTTCCGAAATGGCTGATTTTTATAAATTGGGAAAGTTTAAAAATCAACTTCATTTAATATTTTTAGCCTAAGGGAAATTGAAAACCATTATAACTATGCATCTTGACTTTTTCTGTTGCTTAAATGAGTTAAAATAAGGGGCTTTGCACACAAATTAGCCCATTTATGTGCAAAAAGTAATTCTGCACATAAATTCAGAATTAGTGTTTTTTGTTTTTCCTTCAAAGACTATAAGCACATTTGTACTTTGGAGCAGGTATGGGATAATTGACCACTGAAATAGGAAGAATCCTCTATTTAACTTACTGAACTTTTGCGTTTTTTAGGCTAGTAGTGCTTCTACTAGGTAGTGTACGTTCACCTTGTTCATATCTTCGTCTATCAGTTGTGTGTATAAAGCCAAAATAAGGGAAATATATATAAATGACTTTATACATTAGTATGTCAGGTGGAAAAAGATGGCTAAACCGATAGAACCTACCCCTCCATTAGAGGGTAGGGATGCAGAAAGATTCCTTCATCGGTTAGCAGAGACTAACAAAAATTTAACCCCACAAAAAATCCAAACGGCAAAGCAACGGGCGCTTTCTATTGAATTTAGAATCAGAAGGTAAATATATCAAGGTACATAGGGATTGTTTCACTACCATTATCTCTGTTATCCTTAAATTCTATAAAACCAAGTTTTTGGTAAAATTCAATTGGTCCATCCTCCTGATTTTTAGCATCAATAATGATAAAACGACAGCCACATTTTTCGCTAATTTCCCACGCGGTACGGACGGCAAATTGGACCAATAATGTCCCGATATTTTTTCTCCAATAATCATCTTGAACACATAATCTTCCAATTTTCAACGCAGGCAAGTAAGGGTAATAAACTCCATAATCCCTAAATGTCTCTCTAAGTGCTTCGTTTTGTCTAATTATCAAAGACTCAGTTAGAAGGGTGATATACGCAAGTAATCTACCTTCCTTTTCATATACTAGATATGTAACAGAAACATTTAGGGATTGGTCACGCAGAGCATCTTCTTTTAAAAATTTCTCTAATTCTTTATATGAACTACAAAAATCTGAAAACGCACCCGTATCACTTTCTTCTAATTTTTTGATTTCGATTTCATCTACCCTGTATGGCATTTTAGTTTCAAGTACATAAATTAAAAATGTAATTATTAATCTTTTCTGTTAATAAAAACCTTTACTTAGTGCTTTCTTTATCCTGAATTCCCCTGTTCCTATCGGCGTAAACTCTAGCATATCACCCTCATGGATGTTGTGCATGGCTGCGACTTGGGCAGGAATGGTTACGGCCAGGGATTCCCCGGTCCGGCGGACCTTCCGAGTAATTGCCATAGTTACAGAAATATATATTTAAATGTATATAATGCTTGTTATTCTGGGATGCCAAAGGATTCTATTTTAACGGCTTATATAAGATATAACTTATGCTATTGTGAACTAAAATAAGAAGCCGCCCCCGGGAATTGAACCCGGGACCTATTCCTTACCAAGGAATCGCTATGCCTCTAAGCCAGGGCGGCTGCAATGGGAATATTTGCCGCCGTATTTAACCATTTTGTAATTCGGATTTCCGGGCGGAATGAGAAACAGTCCGCACGCCAAAAGAAACCACAACCTTTTATATACGGTGCGCTTTCTTTATATCTAGCGAGAGGGGGAAAACAGCATGGAAGTAGAGCCCAAGAAATGGAGACGATGGCTGTTTTATGTGGATATTGTGGTGGTGGCCGTGCTCATCATAGCCATCGTGTTTCTAGCGCAGGATGCCTACTGGGCGGGGTACTGGCACGGCTCCAACGAAGAGATAGATTACCTGTGGAAGATAGCCCGGGATGTGGCCTTTCTGACGGGAGCGCTGGCCTGGCTGTTCTACCGCTTCTTTAAGAACGAGTTTGAGGTGCTCCGGCACCCATGGTAAACGTTATTAAATCGGAGCGATATTAGGGGTTTGGCTAAAGGTCATGGACTAGGCCGGGAGGCTAGGCGTCTCCTGTCACCGAAAAACGCCTTGACGTCGGGGCTGAAGTCACCGGGGCAGCATACCAGTTCCCTGGCGATCCAGCATTGGACAATGAAATTCCGTCCCCTGGGACCAGAGGTGGTGGTTCCTGCCAGTCGGAGGGTTGGCAGCCCATCTTGGTTCCGGCCAAGGGGTCAGGCCCGGAAGGGAGCAGCCCGATCGGGAACTCGTGGTGCTCAGGGGGTCACGGAATTGAGAAAAATGCTGGGCACGTCGCCACGGAACGGGAATGCTCACCTGGTACATGTCCATACCGGCTAAAATGGACGAGCGGCGGAAGGTTATAGAATACTTCCAGAAAAACAGCGTATTCATTCAGTCAGAGGCAGTGGATTTTATTGTGGAGCAGGGGCAGTGTCTGCGTAATGCAAAAAAGGTTCTTGACTGCTATGATGAAAAGCCGCTCAACATACTGTTGGACGATGTACAGGAGATTTTGGATGGGGGGCAGATAGCGGAGGTCAAACCCGAACCAATGAAGGCCCCGGTCACTTCCGGGAGCCACATTGAGATAATTGAGGACGTAACAGGCAACAGTTGCTGCGAGGGATCCATGTATGACTTTGCCACCCTGTTCAAAGACCGGTACGAGCGCCTCTACAACCTTCTGCACAGGCGCCAGGAAATGAAAAATGTGGTCCTCCTGAAAAACGCACGGCAGCGAGAGGGCGAGATTAGTGTTATCGGCATGGTAAGCGGCATTAACCGGAGTAAAAACGGGCGTGTGCTGGTTGACATCGAAGATGAAAGCGACACAGCCACGGTTTACATTCCTGAGGAAAAGATGGGCGTGGCAGCCTCGTTGGTGGAGGACGAAGTTATCGGCATAACCGGGAAAAGCGGGCGTGGGGGCCTTCTCATAGCAGAGAGCATTATACGACCCGACATACCGGTAAACAAAAAAAAACAGACTGCCTCCGGTGAGGGATATGTGGCATTCCTGTCAGACGTCCATATTGGAAGCAAAACATTTCTGCAGGAAGAGTGGCAGCACTTTGTTCGATGGGTGAGCGGCAAAGCGGGAAATGAGCGGCAGAGGAAAGTGGCCCAGGGAATTAAATACCTCATTCTGCCCGGCGACATCGTGGAGGGGATAGGCATTTATCCCCACCAGGAAGAGGATCTTCTCATCGAGGATATTTACGGACAGTATGAGGCACTGGCCAGAGAGTTTCAGTCTCTCCCCGACCACATCACTGTTATTATGCAGCCAGGGAACCACGACGCGGTCCGGCTGGCCCTTCCCCAACCGGCGTTTGAAAATGACGTGCGGGATATTTTTTCCGACGTCAACGCATTGTTCATTGGAAACCCCTGCTATCTTTCGGTGGAGGGAGTAGAAATGCTGGTATACCACGGCCAGTCCCTCTTCGATTTTTCAACGCGCCTGGGTATTGACCAGAACAGACCAACCGACATTATGAAGATTATGCTGCAATGCCGCCATCTGGCACCCGTTTACGGTGACGTCACTCCTCTCGCCCCGGAGCGAAAGGACTACATGGTCATCGATCGCGTACCCGACATATTTGTGACCGGGCACGTGCACACCACTGCCCTGGACAGATATCGGGGGGTGCTTCTCATAAATGCTTCAACATGGCAGGCTCAGACCGAATACCAAAAAATGATGAATTTTGTCCCCGATCCGGCAAAAGTACCCATTGTGAACCTACAAAATGGACATGCCAGCCTTATGGATTTCGGCAGATGACCCACACCCCCTTATTTCCACTGGAAACTTTAATAACTACCCTACCCATTAAGCCGTGATGGCCGATAAAACGGCACTCATCATCTCTCTTCACGACGACTGCAGCGAACTGGCGCATCTGGCTTCTTCCCTAGGGTACGCCGTGGACAGAATCTTCGTACAGCCGCGTCTCCACCCCGACGCCGCACGATATATCGGCCCGGGTAAAATAGCAGAGATAAAGGAGCACCTGGCCGACCACGACGTGGAATGCGCCATCGTAAACGGGGAGCTGCGGCCATCCCAGTGGTATAATCTGGAGCGGGACCTGCAGATACGCGTCTACGACCGCCTTCGCCTCATTCTTGATATTTTTGCCGACCGGGCTCAGCGCAAAGAAGCACGGCTGCAGGTTAAACTGGCGTCCCTCCGGTACGAGCGGCCGTACATTAGGGAGCTGATTCACCGAACGAAAACGGGCGAGCATCCGGGATTCCTGGCCGGCGGCGAGTACCAGGTGGCCAGCTACTATGAGAGGATAAAAAAGCAGATGAAGAATATAAAGGCGGAATTGACAAAAATAGAGGAGGAGCGAAAAGCCCGCCGCCAACACCGGCTCCACACGGGATTTTATCTCGTTTCTTTGGTAGGGTACACCAATGCCGGCAAAAGCTGTTTGCTAAACCAGCTGACGGATGAAACGGTCAAAGTGGATGATCAGTTGTTTTCTACCCTCTCCACCACCACCCGCCGGCTGCAGCAGACAGATCACGACGGAATTATGCCTCTGCTGGTCACCGATACGGTGGGGTTTATCCAAGATCTGCCGCACTGGATGGTGGATGCGTTTCATTCCACCTTAGAAGAAATTGATCTATCTGATGTGATCGTGTTACTGGTTGATGCCAGCGACGACATCGAAGACATGCAGAGAAAGGCGCTCACCTCCCTGCAGGAAGTAACCAGCATGCACCACACCCCCAGCATCGTTATCGGATTTAGCAAGTCAGACCTGCTTACCCCTGAGGAGCGGGCGTCCAAACGGGAAAAAATGCGGAGGGTGATTGGAAATAGGCCCTCCCTGTTTTTGTCGGCACGCACCGGCCACAACATTGACCGACTGATAGACATGCTCTATGCCATGCTGCCGGAAAAGATATACATGGAGATTACGTTTCCCTGCGCCATGAACGAAGAAAGCGTGGCTGCGGTGTTGCGAGAAAACGTGGAATTGATTCGTATGGAAAACAGTGAAAAGGATAAAGCATATGTGTGCTGCAGTGACCGAATGAAAGAGAGCATCAAAGGACGGCTGGAGAAACAGGGACTGCAGGTCCGTTTTTGCAGGGAATGAGCATGAGAGAAGAAAGAATAAAAAAAGACCTGGCCCTGTTCGAGCAGCATCTGCAGGGACTGGAGGACACAGAAGCAGTGGATATGGCCAAAAGATATTATCGTGACGCCCAGCATTATCTGTCCAAAAAAGATTTTTTTACCGCCTTTGGATGTATTAATTATGCCCACGGACTTCTGGATGCCGTCCGGGTGTACAATAGCGAAAAAAAGGGTGAGTAGAACATGCATAAAATAGAGGTTTCCATGAGCAGGGACTTATTTGCAGAGAACAAAAAAATTGCCGATGCGAACAATGTCCTTCTCAAAAAACACGGGGTTACTGCCGTCGATATCATGGGATCCATCGGCTCGGGTAAAACCCTGCTGATAGAGCGGATGATAGAGAAAGTTATTGGAAAGAAGCGCGTGGGGGTTATTGTAGGGGATGTCACCGGCGACGACGATTACAACCGGATAAGGCAGCACCATGTACCGGTGGTGAACATCAACACGGGGAAAGAATGCCATCTGGATGCCCATCTCATTGAGCATGCTCTCGAAGAATTGGATTTGGAGAACATCGACATACTGTTTGTGGAGAACATCGGAAACCTGGTGTGCCCGGCCGATTTTGCGCTGGGCTGCGATCGGAGGGGTGTAGTTATTTCGGTTACGGAGGGAGAGGATATGGTGCGCAAACATCCCTTGATTTTTCAGATAGCGGACTTCGTGGTTATCAACAAGGTCGACCTTGCTCGATATATGGATGTTGATATAAACCACATCACGCAGGACCTGAACAGAATCGCTCCTCAAAGATACTTCCTTACCGATGCCAGGCATGACCAAGGTGTTGACGAACTGGTGCAGTGGCTGATATGGGAAAACGAGTGACTTTGGTGGGGGTGGGCCACGTATTCGATATTTCCGGGCAGGTAGCAGGCCTCATAGAGTATACATCCCCCGACGCCATAGCATTGGAACTGGACAGGAAGCGGCTGCAGGCATTGCTGTGTCCTTCTCGCCCCCGTCAACAGCCCTTTTTTTATACCCTGTTGGCCACTGCGCAGCAACGGATTGCCAAAAAATATGGCGTAACCACGGGCGCCGAGATGAAAGCGGCTTTATCTGCAGCCCAGAGGCGCCACATCGGCGTCATATGTATTGATATGGATGTCCATCTGTTGTTCGAAAAACTCTGGAAAAGAATGAGTTTCAAGAAAAAGATCTCTCTGGCATTGGGGGGCCTACTATCTTTCGGTATAAGAAAAAAGAGGGTGGAAGCAGAGGTGGCATCATTTGAGGCAGATCCCGTGTCATACCTGGAGCAGTTAGACGCCCATTTTCCGGAGATGGCCAGCGTTTTCATAGATGAGCGCAACCGTTTCATGGCAGAACAGATAGAAAAGGCATTAAGCATCTATGAGCACCTGGTGGTTTTTGTAGGGGAGGGACACCTCAGCGGTCTGGAATCTCTTCTGAAAGAAAAGACATCTGTTACCAGCATCCACCTTCGCCAATTGCGGGAAGATTCCTGGCGTCAGCAACTAACTGAAAGATATCCATGAGGCAACATCTTGGATGTCAAACTGCTCGTCCAATGCTTTCTGTACCTCCTCGGTTGTTCCGAACGGGCGATGTTGAATTATTCTAGCTGCTCTTTTGAGGCCCACCGTGGGCAGCTGCGACAGGGCGTCGAGGCTTGCCTTGTTTATATTGAGGGGATATTCTATGCCTGTAACGCTTCGGTAGCCATGGTCAAGTATTTTTACATCTGTCCAGGTGCGGAGGGGTTTTTTGTACGGCAAACAGACCAGCAGCGGATACGACCCGCTTTGCCGTCCAAACGTGGTGTTTCCCCGGTTAATTTCTAGAAAAACATCCCGCAGCACGGTACCACAGGGTACAATTTTTTGTAGGAAGGGTCTGTTAATCTGCTCGTTGACTGTTTTTTTGAATTTGTAAAACAGGTGTGGATTGACGGGTATACGCGGCAGGCGGATGGCTACCACCTGCCGGATGTTGACCCGCCTCAGCCACCATCCTGCCTCTTTTACTGAATGCAAAAATTTGAGATTTTTGGCGTAGGTGGCGGTACTTTCGCCGGGAAGACCGTACAGTATGTTTAGGCCCGGCAAAAAAACGGGCAGCCCATTTCTTCCCCTTTTTTTCCCTTTTTCGTTGATGATTTCTATAGCTTTCAGTGTTTGCTCGGGCGTAGCATTCAGATTGTTCTCTTCTATCACTCGCTCATCGGCGGTTTCCATGCCCAGCGCCGCCGTGTTTCCTGCGGTGCAGTACGCAACAATCAGTTCAGTTATCTCCCGGGCTTTTTCGGGGAACTCGGATAGAACGGCAGGATTTGCATTGTCTGTGTGCAGTACATGCAGCTGCGGTGCCACCTGGCGGATGCTGGTGAGGAGTTTCTTGATGGTTCCCACGTCAGGCTCGGGGACCTCTGTTCTTCCCATGCCGTGTGCACCGTAGGAATAAAAACAGGATTGCCCGCCCAACCTGAAATTCCGCACCCCGCACTGGTAAAGGGCCTGGACCTCCGCCACGATATCTTCTACCTCCCGCATCGTCGGCTTGCCGATCTCCGGTTCCATGCAGAAGGAACATCCGCCGGTGATATAGCGGGGGCATCCCCGGAAGGTTTCTATTTCAGCGACAAGGGGCTGGGGAAACTCGGGATGATGGGTGACCACCTGGCTGCCCGCTGCACTCCACTCTCGCCACTCTCGGAGCGTTCTTTGCCGCTGTCTTACATCTGCATACAAAAAATCATATATGAAGGCATCCACGTCGCCGCTGGCCGCATAGTCCACCAGTGACGTGACCGCACGTGCCGTTTTTCCTCCACCTCGGCCAAGACCGTAACGGGCGGACGCTCCCCCCAAAATGACGGTGCCGGAAAAGCTCTCCGCAATTTTTTTTAACTCATTGTAGGAGATGGGCATACCCCGCAGATACCGCCCCGGTACCAGCGCCCCGGCGATAACCAGCAGTGTGTCGCCGTCGATGGATGCCCCGCTTCTCCACTGATCAATCGTGCGGTACTGCCACTGGTGCCCAGCGCTGGCTATGGCCCCGCCTGCGTAGCGCACCGAGGGGGCGATGTATGGGGGCACGCCCAGACAGGATGGTTCATCCGTGTATCCGTCGAGAATGGTTATCATTACAACCACCACAATGCCCACACCTATTTTAAAGTTCCAGTGGAAATAAGGGGGTGTGGGTAACTTTTTTTAAGGGGGGCTTCTTTATGCCCTCATGCGAGCTTCCCGGGTGGTGGTAGCCATTGTGCTGGTCATTCTGGTCGCTCTCACCCCGGCGTCTC
>Ga0209164_1000674_pt1:60000-66295 | contig 66295 bp, 64 predicted proteins | sample MTBNYHSulfiMetaG_FD_187458 | JGI IMG/M metagenome (GOLD analysis project Ga0209164, IMG submission 187458) | Enrichment culture microbial communities from rom New York Harbor, USA that are MTBE-degrading - MTBE-NYH (New York Harbor Sulfidogenic)... | ecosystem: Environmental >... | reverse complement strand
AGCCGATGAAATCGATAGGCTTACTCGTATTAAACGATGATTCCAGGAGGCCCCGCGGAAATGCCCTCTTCTCTCCCAAGGCGCTTGGCTCCGGTAGCCGCCGCAGCAGCTCTCGCCCTCGCCGCCTGCGGCAGTGGTGACGGCAGTACCCAAACCCTGCGTCTCGGGTACTTCCCCAACGTGACTCACGCCCCGGCCATCATCGGGGATGCCCGGGGGTTCTTCACCGCCGCGCTCGGCGACGACGTGGAACTCCAGGTGCAGTTCTTCAACGCCGGCCCCGACGTGATCCAGACCATGTTCGCCGCCGGCTTGGATCTGTCCTTCATCGGCCCGAACCCCGCCATCAACGGCTACGCCCAGTCGAACGGCGAGGCCATCCGCATCATCGCCGGCTGCACCTCCGGCGGGGCCTTCCTGGTGGTGCGGCCGGGAATCACCGCTCCTCAAGACCTCGTCGGGGCGACGATTGCCACGCCACAGTTGGGCAACACCCAGGACGTGGCGCTACGGGCCTGGCTGATCGACCAGGGCCTGGCCGCCGACACCGCCGGCGGCGGCGACGTGTCGATTCGCCCCCAGTCGAATGCCGACACCCTCAACGCCTTCCGTGCCGGTGACATCGACGGCGCCTGGGTACCCGAGCCGTGGGCCACCCGGTTGATCCTCGAGGGAGGGGGCGTCGTACTGGTCGACGAGCGTGACCTGTGGCCCGCCGGCGAGTACGTCACCACGCACCTGATCGTGCGCACGGACTACCTCGAGGAGCATCCCGACGTCGTCACCCGCTTCCTGCAGGGCTACCTGCAGGCCCTCCGCTTCATCGAGGACAACCCGGCGCAATCCCAGGTCGTCGCCAACGACGGTATCGAAGCCATGACCGGCGCCCGCCTGGCCGACGAGACCATCGCCGGAGCCTGGCAGAACCTGACCTTCACCTGGGATCCCATCGCCGCGTCTCTGCGGAAGTCGGCCGACGATGCCGTCGCCGTCGGCTTGCTGGACCCCGTGGATCTCTCGGGGATCTACGCCCTGGACATCCTCAACGGGTTGCTGGGTGCAGCCGGTGAGCGGACGGTGGAGGGGGGGTAGCGATGCCGCCGCCGTCTACCTCGTTTGCTACCTTGGCCCCGCCTGAAGCGGTGCCCGTCCTGCGCGTCGCCGGAGTCTCGAAGGTCTTCGGACATGGCGCCGCCGCGGTACAGGCACTCGATCGCCTGGAACTGGAGGTGGGCCGGGGCCACTTCGTGTGCCTAGTGGGAGCCTCCGGATGCGGCAAGAGCACCCTGCTGCACCTGCTGGCCGGCCTCGACGGCCCCACTTCGGGCACTCTGCGAGTGGAGGGGCGGACTGCCCTCATGTTCCAGGAGGCCGCCCTCTTCCCGTGGCTCACCGTGGCAGGCAACGTTGCCTTGGCACTGCGCCTCCGCGGCGTGCCCCGTGCCGAGCGTCCCGGCATGGTGCGCGACCTGCTGGAAATGGTGCACCTCGAGGGCTTCGGCACACGGCGGCCGCACGAGCTGTCGGGCGGCATGCGCCAGCGCGTTGCCCTGGCCCGCGCTCTGGCCCAGGACGCCGACGTCCTGCTCATGGACGAGCCCTTCGGCTCCCTGGACGCCATGACCCGCGATATGCTCCATGCCGAACTCGAGCGACTGTGGAGCGACCGGCGCTTCACCGTGCTGTTCGTGACGCACAACGTCCGCGAGGCAGTACGCCTGGCCGACCGGGTGCTGGTGCTCACCTCGCGCCCCGGAAGGGTGGCGGCCTCCATCGACGTGGACATCCCCCGGCCCCGCCGCATCGAAACCCCGGCGGTGTCCGCGCTCGCCGGGCAGATCACCGAGAAGCTCGCCCGGGAGGTGCAGCGTCATGGCCACGCGTGAGACCCTCGCCCGGCAGGTCGCCGGCCTCGATGCCCTCGACATGCCGACGGCTCCCGCAATCGGCCGGGGCACCCGCCTGTGGCGAGCGGCCTGGCCCAAGTTGGCCGCCCTCACCCTTGCCCTGGGGCTGTGGCAGGCGGTGGTGTGGTCCGGGTGGAAGCCGGACTACCTGCTGCCCGGCCCGGCGGCCGTCTTCTCGGAGCTCTGGGAGCGGCTGGCCGACGGCACGATGTTGACTGCAGTCGGCATGACCTTGCGACGGGCCGCGCTCGGGTTCTCCCTGGCCCTTCTGGCAGGGGTAGCGGTCGGCAGCCTGGTCTCCCGGGTGGCCCTGCTGCGCACCGCCGTCGGCTCGCTGATCACCGGCCTCCAGACGATGCCCTCCATCGCCTGGTTCCCGCTGGCCATCATGCTGTTCAAGCCGACCGAAGCGGCCATCCTGTTCGTCATGGTCCTGGGAGCCGGCCCGGCCATCGCCAACGGCCTCATCGCCGGCACCGATCACATCCCTCCCCTCCTCCTCCGCGCCGGCAAGGTCCTGGGCGCCCGCCCTCTGGCACTGTACCGACACGTAATCCTGCCGGCGTCCTTGCCCTCCTTCGTGACCGGCGTCAAACAGGGTTGGGCCTTCTCGTGGCGAAGCCTGATGGCGGGAGAGCTGCTGGTGATAATCGCCCACCGTCACTCCATCGGCGAACAGCTGGAGAACGCCCGCACGCTCGCCGCGTCGGAGTGGATCATGGCCACCATGATCGTGATCCTGGTCATCGGCATCCTGGTGGACGCCTTGGTCTTTGGGACTCTCGATCGGGCCATCCGCCGGCGCTGGGGCTTGCTGGATACGGCCGGCTGAGGCAGGGGCAGCTCGGGCGCCCGGGGGGGCGAACGCCGGGAGGGCGTCTCACTCCCCCACCCCCGGGCGCAGGCACACCTGCTCGGCGACCACCTCGAGACGGCTCCGCCTGCCTTCGGCGCCGCTCCAGAAACGGCGCTGCACCGAGCCGGCCACCCATACCGCCTGGCCGGGCGCGGGCTCGGCTTCGACCAGATCGGCCGGCGGACCCCACATGGTCACGGGCACTACATCGACGCGACGCGGCTCCTCGGAGCGCACCGTGACCAGGTAGCGCGCCAGTCGGCTGCCGGTTTCGAACTCGCGGATCTCCGCCGGGGCCGCCAACCGGCCGCAGAGCACTACCAGATTCAGGTCCACCGCGGCACCTTTCCGGGGAAGGGGGGATGCTGCTCAAGATAGGCCTTGGGTCCGACACTTCCGGAAACCCAGGAGATCGCGGCGGCCATCTCCCCGGGCGGAGCCCGCTGCCGGCTCGCCCCGGTAACCTCCCTCCATGCCCGAAGTCGCGGTCACCCCCCTGGGCCACGATCTCTACCTGATCGACGCCTTCATGCACGACCGGCCCGAGCGCCTGGCCTGCTACCTGTTCGACACCCCCGAGCGAGTCCTGGTGGAGTGCGGGCCCTCCCGGTCGATCTCCCATCTGTTCGAGGCGCTCGATCATCTCGGCATCGAAGACGTGGGGACGCTGGCGGTGACGCACATCCACCTCGACCACGCCGGGGGCGCCGGGCACTTTGCCGCCCGCTTTCCCCGAGCCCGGGTGGCGGTGCACGCCCGGGGCGCTCCCCACCTGGCCGATCCGGCACGCCTGCTCGCTTCCGCCACTCGCATCTACGGGGAGGAAGGCATGCGGCGGTACTGGGGGCCCGTGGAGCCCCTCGATCCCGCTCGGCTGATCGTCCTCGACGAAGGCCACCGCCTCTCGCTGGGCAAGGGCCGCTCCCTGGAGGTCATGTACACCCCGGGGCACGCCAAACACCATCTGGTCTACCTCGAAAGCGAAACCGGTGCTTGCCTCGTCGGCGACGAGATCGGCGTGGCCTTCCCCCACGGCCACGCCATCCAACCGGATACGCCGCCACCGGATTTCGACCCCGTGGCTACTACCGAGCAGCTGCACCGCATCGCCGCTCGCCGCCCGGCGTTCTTGGGGCTGGCGCACTTCGGCCCCCACTTCGAGCCGGCCCGGGCGCTGGCCGACGCCGAGGAGCGGCTCTGGGAGGCCGTCGCCTGGGTCGAGGGGGCCGGCCCAGCGCAAGACCCGGTGGCCGCCTACCGCGATTGGGTCATATCCGGCCATCGCTCGCGCGGCATGCCCGATGAGGAGATCGCCAAATACGACGACCACACCTTCTGGGCGATGCAGCCCGCCGGGATCCGCCGCTGGCTCGACCGGCGCGAACCACCTGCCCCCGTCGACTCAGCCTCCTAGCGCCGCTTCGAGCTCGTCGAGCCCCGGGAAGCCCGGGTCGGCTTCCAGGATCGCCTGGTACAGCCGCCGGCTGCCGGAGCGGTCCCCCAGGCGGGCCGCTGCCCGCGCCGCCACGTACCACACGCGCAGCTCCCCGTCGCTTGGGCTGGCCTTCAGGGCCGCAGGCCGGGTGAGCTCCCACGCCTGCTGCGCGCGATCGCGGTCCAGCAGGAAAGACCCATAGACCACCCGGCCCTCATCCAGCGTGCCCCGGCTGCCCCCCAGGCGCCGCAAGAGTGCATACGCCGCCTCCACCTCATCGTCGCGCTCCAGAGCACGCAGCACATCCATCTCCACAGGCAGGTGCGTCGTGTCGCCGCTGAGACGGCGGTAAGTCCGCAGCTCGGAGAGGGCCTGCTCCCACCGCCCCATGCGGTAGGCCGCCAGCCCCAAGACCTCCCGAATCAAGGGGAATCGCGGGGCGAGCCCCTTCGCCTCCTCGGCATGCCGCTGGGCCTTCGCATATCGACCCCCAACGAAGGCCACCGCCGCCTCCTCCAGTTCCTGGGCGGCCAGCCCGACGCGACTGTGCGGCGTCACCCGGGCCATCTCCTCCCGTACCCACACCGGCAGTGGGCCGCCGGCCGCGGCCCGGGGAACACCTGGGGACCCGGCACCACGCCGGCCCCGCGGCCCACCTCCTCCTCGCTCCGCGTAGCCCCCATCGCGCCCACCTTCGCGTCGAGCACCCTGGTCGTGCCCGGGACGCCTCCCCTGGCCGGGTTCACGGCGTGAATTCATTCCTGCATCGTACCGGCACGCCCGCAGCCCCGGACGCGCCGAGGGGCCGCCCTGCGGCGGCCCCTCGAGAAAACCCGGCGGCGACCTACTCTCCCGGGGGTCTACACCCCAAGTACCATCGGCGCTGGCGGGCTTAACTTCCGTGTTCGGAATGGGAACGGGTGGTTCCCCGCCGCTATCGCCACCGGAAACCTCATGTGCTCGGCACCCCGAGCACTCCATAGCGAGCACTCACGTTTGGATTCTCAAGCCCTCGGCCGATTAGTACCGGTCAGCTGAACGCATTGCTGCGCTTCCACATCCGGCCTATCAACCTGGTGTTCTACCAGGGGCCTTACCCGCGAACGGTGGGAGGTCTCATCTTGGAGCCGGCTTCGCACTTAGATGCCTTCAGCGCTTATCCGTGCCGTACGTAGCCAACCAGCCGTGCCCTTGGCAGGACAACTGGCACACCAGAGGTACGTCCATCCCGGTCCTCTCGTACTGGGGATAGGTCTCCTCAGACCTCCTGCGCCTGCGACGGATAGGGACCGAACTGTCTCACGACGTTCTAAACCCAGCTCGCGTACCGCTTTAACGGGCGAACAGCCCGACCCTTGGGACCTGCTTCAGCCCCAGGATGCGACGGGCCGACATCGAGGTGCCAACCCTTGCCGTCGATATGGACTCTTGGGCAAGATTAGCCTGTTATCCCCGGGGTACCTTTTAGCCGATGAGCCACGGCGCTTCCACATGCCGCCGTAGGATCACTAGGCCCTGCTTTCGCATCTGCTCGACTTGTAGGTCTTGCAGTCAAGCTCCCTTGTGCCCTTACACTCGCCGTCTGATTGCCGACCAGACTGAGGGAACCTTTGGGCGCCTCCGTTACATTTTGGGAGGCCACCACCCCAGTGAAACTGCCCGCCAGGCACCGTCCCTGATCCGGATAACGGACCGAGGTTAGAAGCCCGATATGCCAAGGGTGGTATTTCAACGTTGACTCCGCAACGGCTAGCGCCGCTGCCTCCAAGTCTCCCACCTATCCTACACATGCCACACCAGACTCCAATGCCAAGCTGCAGTAAAGGTCCCGGGGTCTTTCCGTCCTGTCGCAGGAAGTGAGCATCTTCACTCACACTGCAATTTCGCCGAGTCCGTGGTCGAGACAGCGCCCAAGTCGTTACGCCATTCGTGCAGGTCGGAACTTACCCGACAAGGAATTTCGCTACCTTAGGCACGTTTGTTACTTCCCGAGTTCCCAGCACAGGGAACGGGAGGCCAGGTCATTTCTGCCTGGCTCCTCATGTCGCCATGAGGGTCGGACTGTATCATCACCCTGCCGAGGGTGCCTGGCGTACA
>Ga0209164_1000674_pt1:0-55000 | contig 66295 bp, 64 predicted proteins | sample MTBNYHSulfiMetaG_FD_187458 | JGI IMG/M metagenome (GOLD analysis project Ga0209164, IMG submission 187458) | Enrichment culture microbial communities from rom New York Harbor, USA that are MTBE-degrading - MTBE-NYH (New York Harbor Sulfidogenic)... | ecosystem: Environmental > Aquatic >... | reverse complement strand
CCGGGCGCATCGGGGATCCCTCCTTCCGAGATGAGGAGCGGGAGCTCCTTGACGAAGACCGCCTCCACCGCAACCTCGAGGGAATCCGCCGCCAGCTCTCCCGGGTACTCGATCTCCAGGACGGCCTGCTGCTGGACAACTACGACTGGCTGGGCCGCTTCGGGTTCATCGAGTTCCTGCGCGACGTGGGCAAGCACTTCTCGGTCAACGCGATGATCGCCCGGGAGTCGGTCCGCCGCCGCCTCGAAGAGCGCGAGCACGGGATCTCCTTCACCGAGTTCGCCTACCAGCTCCTGCAGGCCTACGACTTCGCCCACCTGTACGAGGCCTACGGCTGCCGCCTCCAGGCCGGTGGCTCCGACCAGTGGGGCAATATCACCGCCGGCATCGATCTCACCCGCCGCCTGCACGGGGCCCAGGTCTACGGCCTGGTGTGGCCCCTGGTGGAGCGCTCCGACGGCACCAAGTTCTCCAAATCCACCGGCGAGGCCGTGTGGCTCGATGCCGAGCTCACCTCGCCCTACGCGTTCTACCAGTGGTTCTTCAACGTCCCCGACGCCGATGCCGCCCGCTTCCTGCGCATCTTCACCTTCCTGCCTCTCGACCAGATCGCCGCCCTCGACGAGGAGCAGCGGCACCACCCTGCGGCGCGCCCCGCCCAGCGGGCCTTGGCCGAGCAGGTCACCCGTATCGTGCACGGCGACCAAGGGGTGCAGGCGGCTCTGCGGGCTACCCGGCTGCTCTTCGGCGACGAGCCGTTCGCCGGTCTCGACGACCGCACCCTGGCCGATGCCTTCGAGTCCGCGCCCTCGGTGGAACTCCCTCGCGCTCGCCTGGAAGCCGGCCTCGACCTGGCCGACCTCATGGTCGCCGCCGGAGCCGTCCGGTCGCGAGGCGAAGCCCGGCGCCTCGTCGAACAGGGAGGGGTCAGCCTGAACAACCGTCGCGCCGCCGACGTGTTCGCCCGCCTGGGTCCCGAGGACTTCGCCGGCACCTCCACCGTGGTGCTACGCGTCGGCAAGAAGCGCTACTTCCTGGTGCGCTTCCGCTGAGGCTGCGGCCCGGCCGCCTGTGGATAAATCCCGCGCGTGGCGCACTCGGGGCACTACCCTTCGCGCGCAGTAGCCAACCACCAGGAAAGCCGCGATGTCTCGCCGCGCGGCGGGCGTGCTGGTTATAGCGCTGATAGCCGCCGCCTGCGCAGTTGAGCCCATCGAGGATCCGGGCATAGGAGCGGGCAGCCTCACGAGCGTGGTGTACGCCGCCGACGGGACGGCGCTCACCGAATGGCACGCGGGCGAAGACCGGGTGCTGGTGGCCTACGAAGACCTCCCCCGCTACCTCGTGGACGCCGTGGTGGCCATCGAGGACCAGCGCTTCTGGGTCCACCCCGGGGTGGACCTCCGAGCCATGGTGCGCGCGGTGCGCGCCGATCTCGAGGCCGGCGAGGTGGTCGAAGGCGGCTCCACCATCACCCAGCAGTACATCAAGAACGCTCTCCTCACCCCCGAGGTGAGCCTCGACCGCAAGATGCGCGAGGTTTCGCTGGCTCTCGGCGTCGAGAAGACCCTCAGCAAGCAGGAGATCTTCGAGCGCTACATCAACACGGTGTACTTCGGAAACGGGGCCTACGGGATCGGCGCCGCCGCCCGCCGCTACTTCGCCAAGGAAGCCGCAGCCCTCACCCTCGACGAGTCGGCCCTGCTCGCCGGGCTCATCCGCCGCCCCAACGACCTGGATCCCTATGAGTTCCCCAACGCAGCGACGTCAAGGCGGCGGACCGTTCTAGCGAAGATGGTGGAACTGGGCTGGCTGGCAGAGGACGAGGCCGATGCCGCCGGCGCCCGGCCTCTCGACCTGCAGCCCGAAGGGTCGGCCGACCGGTCTCTGTTCCCCTACTTCACCGACGAGGTGCGGCGGCGGCTCCTCGCCGAGCCGGCCCTGGGCGACACCCCGGAAGATCGCTTCGACCGGCTCACCACCGGCGGCCTGCGCATCTACACCACCCTGGACCCGGCGGCGCAGGTCGCCGCGGAGGCCGCGGTGGCCTCGGTGCTCCCTTCCGGCGGCCCGGCAGCGGCACTAGCGGCGGTCGACCCTCGCACGGGCTATGTGCTCGCCCTGGTTGGGGGCGCCGACTACTACGACACCGCCGACCCGGTAGCCCAGTTCAACTTGGCCACTCTCGGCCGTCGTCAGCCCGGCTCCGCCTTCAAGCCGTTCGTCCTCGCTGCCGCCCTCGAGGCCGACATCGGCCTCGACGCCGAGTTTCAGGGAGGTCGTTCTGCGGTCATCCGCACCGCGAGCGGCCGCTGGCGCGTAGAGAACTACAACCAGCTCACCTATCCGAACCTCACCCTCCTCGAGGCCACCGTCTTCTCGGTCAACGTGGTCTATGCCCGCCTCATGAGCCTCTTGGAGCCGGAGCAGGTGATTGCGGTCGCCCGCGCTGCCGGCATCACCACGCCGCTCGAGCCTCTCCCCTCTCTCGCCCTGGGCACCCAGGAAGTCACCGTGCTCGACATGGCCTCGGCCTACGCCACCTTCGCCGCCGGCGGCCTGCACATCGATCCCATCCTCGTGACCCGCATCGAAGACCCCGCCGGCCGCGTCCTCTTCGAGGCCGTGCCCATCATCCAGCGCGCCCTGGATCCCGCCGTGGCGGAGCAGGTCACCGCCGCCCTGACAGAAGTGGTCCGCCGCGGCACAGGCCAGCAGGCCAAGATCGGCCGGCAGGTGGCCGGCAAGACCGGAACCACCGAGGGTCAGTACGACGCCTGGTTCGTCGGCTACACCCCCGAACTGGCGGCGGCGGTGTGGGTGGGCTTCCCCCAGGGGGACCGACCGCTCGAGGCTCCCCATACGCCCTTCACCATCACCGGGGGGACCTGGCCGGCCCAGATCTGGGCGCGCTTCGCCACCGGCGCCCTGTCGGGCATCCCCTACCGCGATCTCCCCGATGCCGACCAGGAGGAAATGGTGGCCGTGCAGGTGGACCTCTCCACGGGCTTTCTCGCCGGCCCGCTCTGCCCGCGGGCCCACGTCGCCACCGTTCTGGTCCACCCCGACGACGCCCCCACCGTCCCCTGCCCGATCCACAACCCCGAGGGCGTCGACCTGCCCGCCCCGGGCTTCGTGCCGGCGGTGGCGGGCCGCGACCTGGCGGAGGCGGTCGCCTGGCTCGAGGCCTCGGGCTACCAGGCCACCGCGGAGTGGGTCGGCGCCCCCGGTCGGGTGCCCGGCACCGTCCTCATCCAGTACCCCGCCGCCGACAGCCCCCTCTCCCCCGGAGCTGAGGTGGCCCTCACCGTCGTCGGCCCCGAGCCGGGTACGGTCACCCCCGACGTCCTGAACCTGGCCGCTGCCGAGGCGCGACGCGCCCTGGAGGCCTACGGCTTCGTGGTCCAAGTTGTGGTGGGGCCCGAGCCCGACCCGGGCCAAGCCGTGCTGCACCGCGGGCAGGTCTGGTCGCAGACCCCCGCCGCCGCAGCGCCGCCGACGGGCAACATCACCCTGCTCGTCAACCCCTGAGTCCGCTCCGGTCGGTCAGAGCGGCTCCACTAGGCGAAAGCGCCACGGCCGCTCCGCCGCCCGGCTGATCCCCACCCGCGGCCCGGCGATGATGCGCCGCCGCAGCGGCGGCTCGCCGACCAGGCGCACCGCCCCATCCAGAAGGGACGTACCGTCCTGCTCCCCCGTAACCCCCAGCGCCTGGGCGAGCTTGCCGGGGCCATCGCACAGGTGGTCTGGACGACCCCGCCGCCGTCGCATGTGCTCCTCGCCTCGCACCGGCCGGCCCGCTCGCAGCAGGACCGCTGCCGGCTCTCCCACCGCCCCGGTCACCGCGTTCAGGCACCAGTGGATCCCGTAAGAGCGATAGACGTACAGGGTGCCCGCCGCCCGGAACATGCTGGCGTTGCGCGCCGTCCGCCCGGCGAACCCGTGGCTGGCCGGATCCTCTGCCCCTCCGTAGGCCTCCACCTCGGTCAGCATCACCTCGCAGACCACCCCCTCGAGCTCGCTCCACAGGCGCCGGCCCAGCAATCCACGCGCCGCGGCCACGACGTCTCCGGCGAGCAAGGCCGCGAGGTCGCTCACCCCGCTAGGTGCAGGAGGAGAGCCTTGAAAGCGTGCATCCGGTTCTCCGCCTGATCGAAAATGCGGCTGCGTTCGTGATCGGCCACTCCATCGGTGACTTCGTCGCCGCGATGCGCCGGCAGGCAGTGGAGGAAGATCGCCGCCGGCCCCGCTAGGCCGAACAGCCGCTCGTCGACCTGGTAGGGCTGGAAAAGGCGGCGCCTCTCGGCCGCCTCGGCCTCCTGGCCCATGCTGGCCCAGACGTCCGTGTAGACGGCATCCGCCCCACGCACCGCCGCCTCCGGATCCTCACCGATCTCGACGGCTGCCCCGGGGACCGCCAGGGCCCGCGCCCGCTCCACGATCTCCGGCGCCGGGGCGTAGCCCGGCGGTGAGGCTACCCGGAGGCTCACCCCGCACAGCGCCCCACCCAGCAAGAGCGAGTGGCACACGTTGTTGCCGTCCCCCACGAAAGCCAATGTCGCCCCGGCCAGCGGCCGGGCCTCGGCCAGCGTCTGCAGGTCGGCCAGCGCCTGGCAGGGATGCTCCAGGTCCGAGAGCAGGTTGATGACCGGGGCGCCGGCATGCTCGGCCAGGATCACCAGGTCGTCGTGGCGGAACACACGGAAGGCGAGCACGTCGAGATAGCGATCCAGCGTGCGGGCTACATCAGCCACCGACTCCCGCTTGCCCAGGCCTACTTCGTCCTGCTTGAGCACGAGGGGCACGGCGCCGAGGTCGGCAACCGCTACCTCACAGGAGACCCGGGTGCGCGTCGAAGGCTTCTCGAAGAAGAGCCCCACCTTGCGTCCGGCCAGGCGTCCGGCTGCCCGCCCCGGGTCGGCCTTCACCACGGCGGCCGTGGCCAGCACCTCGGCCAGCCCGTCGCCGCCCAGGTCGGTGACGCTCAGGAAATCCATCTCAGCCTCCTCGGAGCCGCCCCTGGAGAGAGGAAGCGACTCCCTCGATGATGCTCGCCCGTATCGGGACCAGATCCGCATCGGTCAGGGTCCGTGCCGGATCCCGAAAGGTCAGCCGAACCGCGAGGCTCTTCCGCCCCTCACCCAGAGCCGCTCCCCGGAACACGTCGAAGACCTCCGCCCGCTCCAAGAGCGGCCCGGCCGCGGCGCGCACCGCTCCCAGCAGAGCGGCGGCGGGCACCTCCTCCGCCAGGTCGAAAGCCAAGTCGAACACGACCGGCGGATAGGGGCTCGGGGCAGAGAACTCCCGCCGCAGCGGGGGAACCAGCAGGGCATCGAGGTCGAAATCGCCGAGGGCCACCCGGCCGCCGAGCTCCAGCCGCTCCGCCACCGCGGGGTGCAGCTCGCCGACCATCCCTACGGCGCGGTCTCCCAGATACACCCGGCCGCACCGCCCGGGGTGGAAGGGGGCTTCCGCCACCTGCTCGATGCGGTATTCCAGCCCCAGAGCCGCGGCGAGCGCTTCCCAGAGGCCTACGGCATCGCGGGCATCGCGCTCTGCCGCTTGCTCCCATCCCGGGCCGGGAACCCGCCCGGTGGCGGCGAAGGCGACCCGCTGGGGCTGCTCGGGCAGCTCCCCGGACGCGGGGAAGAACACGCGCCCCATTTCGAAGACGGCGGCATCACCCCGGCCGCGGGCGGCGTTGGCCCGCAGCGACGCCAGGAGCCCGGGCACCAGACTGGTCCGCAGGAACGCCTGCTCTTCATTGAGCGGGTTCCGCACGCGCACCGGGTGGCGGCGCGGGTCGTCGGCGGGCAGCCCCAGCGCCTCGACGTCCTCGCTCCCCTGAAAGGAGAAGGTCAGCACTTCGAAGCACCCGGCGCCCACCAGAGCGCGGCGCACCCGGCGGCGGCGTTGCTCCCACACCGGCAGGCCCTCTCCCACCCCCTTGGGCAGCCGAGAGGGGAACTCGTCGTAGCCGTGCAGGCGGGCGATCTCTTCCACTAGGTCGGCGCCCCGGGTCACGTCCGGCCGGTAGGTGGGCACGGTCACCTGCCAGGGATCGTCGCCGGCCACGCCGCATCCCAGGCGGGTGAGCAGGTCTTCGATCCGCTCCGCACCGAGTTCCACCCCGAGCAGCCGGGCCGGTTCCGACCGAGGAAGCGGCACCGCCCAGGGCTCGATCGGCTGCGGGTAGAGGTCGATGAACCCCTCCGCCACTTCCCCGCCCGCCAGGTCGGCCATCAGCCGCGCCGCCCGGGCGGAGGCGATGGGCGGCAGCGCCGGATCCACCCCGCGCTCGAAGCGGGCCCCGGCTTCGCTGCGCAGGCCGTGCCGCTTGCCGCTGAGGAGGATGCCGGGCGCGGCGAAATGGGCGACCTCGAGGAAGACCCGCCGGGTCTCGGGCCGCACCTCCGAGGACTCGCCGCCCATGATGCCGGCGAGGGCCAGCGGGCCGTCGGGCGAGGCAATGAGCAGATCCTCCGGGTCGAGGCGCCGCTCCACGCCGTCCAAGGTGGTCAGGGTCTCCCCCGTCCGGGCTCGCCGTATCACCAGGGTTTCCTGAGGCACGAGATCGAGGTCGAAGGCGTGGATGGGCTGGCCCAACTCCAGCATCACGTAGTTGGTCGCGTCCACGACGTTGCTGATCGGCCGCACTCCGGCGTGGCGCAGCCGCAACTGCATCCACAGGGGTGACGGGCCGATGGTCAGGTGGCGAACCTCGCGCGCAGTGAAACGTGGGCAGCGCGCCGCGTCCTCGACGATGGCCCGGCCGGTGGTAGGGGCCCCGGTGGGGCCTACCTCTCCCGCTGGCGGGCGCAGCGGCACGCGGTAGCGGGCCGCCAGATCGCGGGCCAGGCCGTAGATGGACATGGCGTCGGGCCGGTTGGGGGTGACGCTGACGTCGAGCAGCACGTCGGGGAAGGGCAGGCAGGCGGCGAAGTCGGCCCCCACCGCGAACTCATCGCCCAGTACCAGGATCCCGGCGGATTCCTCGGCCAGGCCCAGCTCCGCCTCGGAGCAGATCATCCCGCGAGAGAGCACACCCCGGATCTCCCGCTCCCCCACACGCAAGCCCCCGGCCAGCACTGCCCCGACGGTGGAGAGGGGCACGATGTCTCCCGCCTCGAAGTTCCAGGCGCCGCACACCACCTCCTGTTCACCCGAACCCGTGTCGAGGCGCGCCAGGCGCAGCTTGTCGGCCCGGGGATGGGGGCGGACTTCCAACACCCGGGCCACCACCACCCCGGCGAAGGGCGCCTCCACCCGGCGCAGGCCCTCTACCTCGTGCCCCAAGCCCGAGAGGGCGCGGGCCACTTCCTCGCCGTCGTCGGGGAGGTCGGCGAACTCCTGCAGCCAGCGCAGGGAGATCATCGGAACTGCTCCAGCACGCGCAGGTCGGGTTCAAAGAAGTAGCGCAGCTCGGGGACCCCGTGGCGGATCATCGCCAGGCGGTCGAGCCCCACCCCGAAAGCGAAGCCCGACACTTCCGTGGGGTCGTAGCCCACCGCCTCGAAGACGTTGGGGTCCACCATCCCACAGCCCAGCAGCTCGATCCAGCCGCCGCCCCCGCAGACCCGGCAGCCCGATCCGCCGCAGGCGAAACAGGTGGTGTGCATCTCGGCGGAGGGCTCGGTGAAGGGGAAGAAGTGAGGCAGGAAGCGCACCTGCTGCCCCGGCCCGAAGAACTCCCGGGCGAAGTGGGCCAGCGTGCCCTTCAGATCGACGAAAGTCACGTTGGCGTCGACGGCCAACCCCTCTATCTGGTGGAAGACCGGAGTGTGAGTGGCATCCATCGTGTCGCGCCGGAACACCCGGCCCGGGGAGACGATGTACACCGGCGGTGGGTGCTGCTCCATGTAGCGGGCCTGCACCGGCGAAGTCTGCGTGCGCAGCAGCACCCCTTCGGGATCGGGGCCGTGCTCCACGTACAGGGTGTCGCTCTCCAGGCGAGCCGGATGGGTGGGCGGGGTGTTGAGCGCATCGAAGTTGTAGAAGGCCGTCTCGACCTCGGGGCCGTCGGCCACCGTGTAGCCCAGCGCCACGAAGATGTCGGTGACCTCCTCCAGCACCTGCATCACCAGGTGAGCGGCCCCGGGAAGGGCTCCCCGGCCGGGAAGGGTGATGTCGAGGCGCTCCCGCCGGAGGCGCTCCTCCTCCTCGGCGGCGGCCATCTGACCGCGGCGCTCGGCCAATCGGCCGCCGAGGCGGGTGGCGATCTCGTTGATCCTCCGTCCCACCTCTCGGCGCCGCTCGTCGGGAAGGTCCTTGAGCCCGCGCCTGGCCTCCGCCAACTCCGAAGCGTTGCCGAGGACCTCGCGCTCCAGAGCATCGATCTGGGCCGCGCTGGCCGCCTCCTGCAGGCGGGCCAGGGCCTCGGCTTCTACAGCACGCAAACGCGACAAGACGTCGTCCACGGCATCGCAGGTTAGTTGAGGGGCCGGCGGCCCCCATCCGGCAAGCGGCCCGGCCTCATCGGCGGGCGCCCGCCGGCTCCGCGCCGGGGGCACGCCGGCGTCGCTGCGCCGCCTCGTAGCCCACGATCGCCCCGGCGACGCCGGCATTCAGGCTCTCGGTACCGCCGGGCATGGGGATAGTCACCGAGAGGTCGCAGGCGGCCACGACCTCCGGGGGCAGGCCGCGAGCCTCGTCGCCCACCAGGATGGCCAGCGGCCCCTCCGGCAACGCCGACGGGGGAATGCCGCCGCAAGCCATCGTGGCGGCCAGGCGCCGCCCACCGGCTCGCAACCAGTCGAGCGAATCGAGCCGCACCACCCCGGTGCGGAAGTGGCCTCCGGCAGCGGCCCGCAGCACTTTGGGCGCCCACGGGTCGGCCGTGCCCGGTCCGACGGCGAAACCGAGCCCGAAGGCCGACGCCGATCGGATTAGCGTGCCCAGGTTGCCCGGGTCGCCCACCCCCCAAGCCACCAGCACGTCCTCTGCGGCGCCCGTCGGGGCGGTAGGGATCACCAACACCGCGACCGGGCTCTGGGGGTGCTCGGTGGTGGCCAGGCGGCGCAGCGCCCGCTCGTCCACCACCACCAGGTCGGCTCCCCCCCGGCGGGCCGCCTCGACGGATGCGGCGTCGTCGGCCCGGGCGAAGACCTGCTCGATCCGCGCTCCGGCAGCCAGGGCCTCGCCCAGCAAGTGCGGCCCTTCCAGCAAAGCGCGTCCGGTCTGTGCCCGGGCGCGAGGGTCGTGGAGCGCTGCCGCCTCCAGCACCCGCCGGTTGCGGGGAGAGGCCACAGCGGGCGTTTCAGCCGTTGGACTTCCCCGAAGCACCGGCCACGAGCTGCCCGAAAGCCTGGGGATCGCGCACCGCCAGATCAGCCAGCATGCGCCGATCCACTTCGATCTCGGCGGCCTTCAGATCGGCCATGAGGCGCGAATAGGTGGTGCCGTGCTGGCGAGCGGCGGCGTTGATGCGGGCAATCCACAACCGTCGGAACTCGCCCTTGCGCGCGCGCCGGTCGCGGTAGGAGTCCTGCATCGCATTCATCACCTGCTCGTGCGCGGTGCGCAGGCGGCGGCTACGGGCGCCCTTGAACCCCTTGGCCCTCTCCAGGATCTGGCGCCGGCTCTTGCGGCTGTGGACGGAGCGCTTGACGCGTGCCATCGTCTACCTCCCCAGCAGCCGCGCAACCCGGCGGCGGTCGCCGGAGGACACGCTCACCTCACCCTTCAAGCGGGTCAGGCGCGTGCTCCGGGGCTTCTTCCCCAGCTTCAGGTGCTTGGCGCCGGCCTGGCGGCGGCGCAGGCGACCGGTCCCGGTCACCTTGATCCGCTTCGCCGTCGCCCGGCTGGTCTTCGTCTTCGGCATGGTCCTCACTCCTCGGCGGCGGGGGCGGGGGCCGCCTCGGCCTCCCGGGCCCGGCGAGCCTTGCGCTCCGGCGCCAACTGCATGGTCATGTTGCGTCCCTCGAGTGCCGGCGGCATCTCGATGGCCCCGACTCCCGCGACGTCCTCGGCGAGGCGGCGCAGGAGACGTTCCCCGAGCTCGGGGTGGGTGATCTCCCGGCCCCGGAACATCATGGTGACCTTGACCTTGTCCCCTTCCTCCAGGAACTCGACCACCCGGCGCTTCTTCACCTCGAAGTCGTGGTCGTCGATCTTGGGGCGAAACTTCACTTCCTTGATCACCGTCCGGGTTTGCTTCTTGCGGGCCTCGCGCTGGCGGACCGACTGCTCGTACTTGTACTTGCCGTAGTCCATCAGCCGGCAGACGGGCGGGTTGGCTTCGGGGGCGACCTCGACTACGTCGAGGCCGAGTTGCACCGCAAGCCACTGGGCCTCCTCGATGCTCTTCACCCCGATCTGCGAACCGTCGGGGGCTACCAGCCTCACCTCACGCGCCCGTATGCGCTCGTTGACGCGCAGTTCCTGTGCTATTGCTCCTCCTGTGGCCAAAGAAGAGACGGCAGGCAGCTGCCGTCTCCGGTTAGGGAACCACGGCGCGCCCGAGGGCGGCCGGGTGGGAAGCAGCGCCTCCGCTTGGTCTCGGTTGTGGTCGGGAGTATACGAGAGCCCCGGGGCGAGTCCAACCCCTCCGGGCGGGCCCACCCCGGCAATCCCGCCCCGGGTACTAGAGCCGCTCGACCGCCTTCTGACCGGCGGCGAGGTCGACACCGAACTTGACCGCCAGCAGGGTTAGCGACTGGGCCTCCTCCTGGCTCATCCCGGGAGCCGACTTCTTGGCGCCGAAGACACCCTTCTTTTCCTCGCCGGCGGAGTCGGCCACCATCTTCCCGATGCCGATGAGCGAGTAGAAGAATCGGTGGTACTCCTCGTCGCTCAGCTTGCCCTTCAGCAGCACCTTGATACCGGTGATCTCCCGATCGATGGCATCGGTGCTGGTCCCGGCGATCCGGGTCGCCCCCTCGAAAGCCGTCTGGAACTGCTGCGGCTGGCTCAGGTCGAAGAGCAGCTCACGCAGCAGGGGGTCGCGGTAGCGCGAGGCGTCGCCGATCTCGTTGGCGAACTTCTGGGCTTCCTCCGGCTGCAGCTTGCCGTCCGCCAGAGCCACGAACACGAACATGAGCGGTGGCAGCCGCTTGAGCTGCTCCCACTCCCCGGTGGTGAAGCGTTCCTTCATTTCCCCTCTTCTCTAGGGCAGCTGTCGAGGCCGGTGGCCGGCCCTTTCTCCTGAGCCACTGTACTCCAGCAGGGGATGCGGGGGCCCCGCGGCGGGCTTACCATGACCTCATGCCCCCTGCTCGCCATCCCCAGTCGCTCTACCGCGACCGTTGGATCGAGTGCACTCCCGAGCACTTGCTGATCCGCGGCTACTACTTCCCGGCCGGCCCGCCCAAGGTCATCGCCTACTCGAAGATCCACTCCGTCGAGCGCTTCCCCCTCAGCACCTGGACGGGGAAATGGCGCATCTGGGGCACCACCAGCCCTCGCTACTGGGCCCACCTCGACCCCCAGCGCCCTCGCAAGACGGTGGGGCTCCTGCTGCAGCTCGACGGCTTCGTACGCCCCTGGATCACCCCCGACGATCCCGACGCGGTAGAAGAGATCATCCGCCGCCGCCTCCTTTCCCCCGGGGCTCCCTGAGGAGCCGGATCAACCCTCAACGGCCTCGCTCCAGGCCTGCCCAAGCCCTGCCGGGAACAGCGAGCGCTGGTAGCCGGGCCGTTCGAAACGGCCCAGGCCGGGCCAGGCCAGAGCATCCATGAAGGCCCAGGAGCGCCGGTGGATGGCGCTGGGGCCCAGCCAGGCCAGCGCGGCCCGGTGGCGCGGCCCCGGGTAGCCCTTGTTGGACTCGAACCAGTAGGCGGGGAAGTGCTCCGCCTCGGCGCGCATGATGCGGTCCCGGGTCACTTTGGCCAGGATCGAGGCCGCGGCAATCGAGAGGCATGAAGCGTCGCCCCGCACCACACTCCGAGCTCCCCCGACGAAGTCCCAGGCCCCATCGACGAGCACTGCGTCGGGGGCCAGCCCCAGCGCCTCCAGCGCCCGACGCGCCGCGCGGCGCTGCGCCTCGGACATGCCCAGAGCGTCGCATTCCTCGGGCGAGGCATGACCCACCGCCCAGCCGCGGCACCACTCCGCCACCCGGTCGAAGAGCGCCTCGCGCTCCTCCTCGGTCAGCATCTTGGAGTCGCGTACTTTGTACACCCGCCGATCGGGGGGCAGTACCGCCGCCGCCACGGTCAGCGGCCCCGCCCAGGCCCCCCGTCCCACCTCGTCCATGCCCACCACCACCCGGGCGCCGCCCTCCCAGATCTCGCGCTCCAGGCGCAAGGAAGGGGACTTGCCCCGCAGCGCTCCCCGCAGGACCGGCACCTCGCCGCCCACGGCCGCCTACCCGCCCCGCAGGCGCCGCAGCGCCGTCGCCGTCTGCAACGCCGCCTGGGCCGCCTCGGCCCCTTTGTTCCCCGGCCCGGGCAGGCTGCGCGCCCGGGCCTGCTCCGCTCGCCGCGCCGTGAGCACCCCCAGGGCGACCGGCACCCCGGTCTCCAGCGCCACTTGCTGCAGGCCGGCGATCGACTGCGCGGCCACGTGCTCGTAGTGGTCGGTCTCCCCCTTGATCACCGCCCCTAGGGCCACCACCGCCTCACACCCGGCCTCCGCCAACGCCCGGGCCGCCACCGGCAGCTCGAAGGAGCCCGCCACCCGCAGCACCACCGGCGCAGGGGCCCCGGCCGCGGTGAGGGCCTCCAGGGCGCCCTGCAGCAACCCGTCGGTCACGAAGGCGTTGAAGGAAGCCACCGCGATACCCACTTTCATCCCGCTCCCGTCGGCAGCACCGGCGATCTCAGGCATCAGCATCGTCTCCCAGGTCGATGAGGTGCCCCATCTTCGCCGCTTTGGTGGCCAGATAGCGCCGATTCTCGGCGGTGGGCCGGGTCTGCAGCGGGACGCGCTCGGTGATGCTCAGCCCGTAGCCTTCGAGCCCGGCCCGCTTGGCGGGGTTGTTGGTCAAGAGGCGCATGCTGCTGACGCCCAGGTCCACCAAGATCTGGGCGCCGATTCCGTAATCCCGGGCGTCGACCGGGAGCCCCAAGTCCTCGTTGGCCTCCACCGTGTCCCGCCCGTTCTCCTGCAGGGCGTAGGCAGCCAGCTTGTGCAGCAGCCCGATGCCCCGGCCCTCGTGGCCCCGGAGGTAGAGCACCACCCCCCGGCCCTCCTCCGCCACCCGCAGCAGGGCGTCGTGGAGCTGGTAGCCGCAGTCGCAACGGCGGCTGCCGAACACATCGCCGGTGAGGCATTCGGAGTGCACTCGCACCAGCACGTTGGAGGCGCCGGCGACCTCGCCGCACACCAGGGCCACATGCTGGGCTCCGTCGAGCAGCGACTCGAAACCGACCACCCGGAACATGCCGAACTCCGTGGGCAGCACCGCCTCGGCCACCCGCCGCACCAGCTTCTCGCGGCGCCGCCGGTAGGCGATGAGGTCGGCAATGCTGATGAGGGGAGAACCGTGCTCGCCGGCGAAGCGCTCCAACTCGGGCAGGCGCGCCATCGACCCGTCGTCGTTCACCAGCTCGCACAGCACTCCCGCCGGGTAGAGGCCGGCCAGGCGGGCCAGGTCTACTGCCGCTTCGGTGTGCCCCGCCCGGATCAAGACTCCGCCCTCCCGGTAGCGCAGCGGGAAAATGTGCCCCGGCCGGGCTAGATCGCCGGCGGTGGTGCGGGGGTCCACTACCGCCCGGATGGTGGCAGCGCGGTCGGCGGCGGAAATGCCGGTGGTGGTCTTCGGGATGTAGTCGATCGAGATGGTGAACGCGGTGCGACGGGCGTCGGTGTTCTCGCTGACCATGAGAGGAAGGCGGAGTTCGTCGAGGCGTTCCCCCACCACCGGCAGGCAGATCAGCCCGCTGGTGTGGCGCACCATGAAGGCGATCTGCTCCGGGGTCACCTTCTCCGCGGCCACGATCAAGTCGCCCTCGTTCTCCCGGTCGGCGTCGTCGACCACCACCACGAACTCCCCACGGGCGAAGGCGGCGACGGCGGAGTCGATGGGGGCGAAGCTCATCGCGTCGCCTCCAGGAGGCGCTCCACGTACTTGGCGATCACGTCGGCTTCGAGGTTCATCGCGTCGCCGGGGCGCCGGGTACCGAACAAGGTCACCTCGAGGGTGTGCGGGATGAGCACCACCTCGAACCCGCCGGCATCCACCCCCGAGACGGTCAGGCTCACCCCGTCGACGGCCACCGAGCCCTTCTCCGCCACGTACCGGTGCAGGCTTGGGGGCACGTCGACCCAGAGGCGGATCGAGGCGCCTTCGTGGTCTATGGAACGCACCGTGCCCACCCCGTCCACATGGCCCTGGACGATGTGGCCGTCGAAGCGGGCGTCGGCCCGCATCGGGCGCTCCAGGTTCACCGGCGACCCCGGCGTCAGCAGGCCGAGGTTCGAGCGGGCCAGCGTCTCATCCACCGCTTCCACCGTCACCCGGCTGCCCGCCAGGGCTACTGCGGTGAGACAGACCCCGTTGACCGCGATGGAGTCGCCCATCTTCATGTCGGCGGCGAGTTCGCCCGCCTCGATCCCGAAGCGCCGCTTGCCGCCGGCGTCGGCCGCCTCCACCACCGTGCCCATGCCTTCCACGATCCCCGTGAACATCATCGCTCCTTCATACGGAACTCCACGCGCAGGTCGGGCCCTACCCGCTCTGCGGATACCAGGTCGATCTCCCTGGCGGCGGTCAGGGTGGCGAATTGCCCCGACATGGCGGGCAGCCCTACCCCGCCGCCCAGGCGAGCCCCCAGATAGAACACCCCGCGGTGCACCAGGCCCGCCCGCAGCAGGGCCCCGGCCAGCGTCGGGCCGCCCTCCACGAGCAGGTCGAGCAAGCCCCGTTCCGCCAGGGCCGCCAGCCCGGCCGGCAGGTCTACACCATCCCGGCCCGGCACCACTACCACCTCCCCGGGGCAGGCCCGCTCTCCCGGGGCCAGCACCACAGGGGCCTCCTTCCATAGCCGGGCCCGAGCGGGCAGCGGGCGCCGGCCGGCCACCACCACCGGACGGGGCTGCGGCCCCCGGTACCCCGGCAAGCGCACCGTCAGCTGCGGGTCGTCGGCCGCCAGCGTGCCCGCCCCCACCATCACCGCGTCGGCCTCCGCCCGTAGACGGTGGCCGTCGGCCCGGGCCTCTGCCGAGGTGATCCAACGCGAGGTACCGTCCACCGCCGCCGCCTGTCCGTCGAGGGTCAGAGCGGCCTTCAGGGTGACCCGGGGCCGCCCGGTGCGCCGGTGGTGGAAGTACGCCGGGTCCGCGGCCTCCACGGCCGCGGCGGCGATCCCCGAGTGCACTTCCAGCCCCCCCGCCTGCAGCCGGGCCAGGCCCCGTCCCGAGACCCGTTCGTCGGGATCCACCGCTCCCACCACCACCCGGGACACCCTCGCCGCCAGGATGGCCGCGGTGCACGGCGGGGTCCGCCCGGAGTGGTCGCAGGGCTCGAGGGTGACGACCAGCGTCCCGCCGGCTGCTCGCGGCCCGGCCTGCGCCAGGGCGATCACCTCCGCGTGGGGTTCGCCCGGGCCGGCGTGGGCCGCCCGGCCGACCACCGTCCCGGCGGCGTCGAGCACCAGCGCGCCGACCCGGGGGTTGGGGTGAGGACGGGTGAGCGCGGCCAGGGTGATCGCCTCGCTCATCAGCCGCTCGTAGTCCATGCCGGTCTCCACATCGCGGGGGGCGCGGCCGCGAACGAGCGGCGCGAACCCTCCTTCTCCCATCCGGACTGTCACCGTCGGCCCCGGGATCTCACCGGGTCGGCCCCAAGAAGGGGTTCGCGGGCTCTACCGCCGGTGGGGAGTTGCACCCCGCCCTGAAGAAGGGCCTAACGAGGGCATTGTACCGGCCGCGGCGAGCCGCCCCAGAAGTCAGCGGCTACGACGGTCAACCTTGTAGCAGGAGCCGGCCTCGTGCTTGGCGTGCTCCTTCATCTCGGAGGCCACCGCCGACGCCTCCCACTCGCTGGTGAAGGTCCGCCGCAGGTTGGTGGCCACCCCCATGGAGATCGACACGATGGGGAAAGCGTGGCGCTCCCCCCGGCGGTCGATGACCTCCACGAAGCCGCGCAGGGCATCCTGGGGGTCGTAGAAGTCCAGGATGCCGTCGTCGAAGCGGTCCACAACCGTCTTGCAGAAGGTCTCGGCGACCTCGGGCTGCATCACCGCGATGAAGTCATCCCCGCCCACGTGCCCCACGAAGCACGACGGGTCGTCGGTCTCCACCGCTGCTTGCACCAGTACGTTGGCGCTGAACTTGATGACGTTGTCGCCCCGCATGAAGCCGTAGTGGTCGTTGAAAGCCTTGAAGTTGTCCAGGTCGGCGTGGACCACCGCCATGGGCCGCCCGCTGGCCACCCGGCGCTGCAACTCCTCGGCGATGCGGAAGTTGCCCGGCAACGCGGTGAGGGGCGACAGGTCGCGCATCGCCTTGGAGCGGCGCAGCACTGCGCCCACCCGAGCCACCAACTCCTCGATGTCGAACGGCTTGGTGATGTAGTCGTCGGCGCCCAACTCGAGCCCGCGCACCCGATCACGCGAATCGGTGCGCGCCGTCAGCAGCACCACCGAGACGCTGGAGGTGGCCGGGTTCACCCGCAGCCGACTCAAGAGCTCCAGGCCGTCGAGATCGGGCATCAGGATGTCGAGCAGGATGAGGTCCGGGGGGCGCTCCAGGGCCGCACGTAGACCGCCGATGCCCTCGGTGGCCGCGGTCACCTCGTAGCCCTCGCGCTCGAGGCTCATGCGGACGAAGCGCACGACGTCGGCGTCGTCGTCGATAACCAGGATGTGTTCGCTCATCTAGTCCTGGACCGCGGCTCGGAGGTCTTTCACGGCTGCCACCGGATTGGGCGCACGGACCACCGCGGTGCCGGCCACGAAGGCGTCGACGCCGGCTCTCCGGGCAAGCCGAGCGGTATCCGGTGTGATGCCGCCATCTATCTCGATATCGGCAGCCAGACCCCGCGAGTCAATGAACTTCCGCGCCGTTTCCACTTTCTCGAGGACCTCGGGAATGAAACCCTGTCCGCCGAAGCCGGGATTCACCGACATCACGAGCAGCAGATCGCACAACTCCACGAAGGGAGCCACTGCAGCGAACGGGGTCGGCGGGTTGAGCACCAGGCCGAACTGGAGGCCCAGCTCCCGAGCCGCCGCGGCCGCCCGCGCCGGGTCGGGGTAGACCTCGATGTGCACCGTCACGCTGTTCACCCCCGCCTTCGCCAGCGGCTCGAACAGCGCCATGGGGTTGGTGACCATCAGGTGGGCGTCGAAGAACAGGCGCGAGGACTGCCGTAGCCAGGCAATCACCGGGGGACCGTAGGAGAGGTTGGGCACGAAGTGCCCGTCCATGACATCGAGGTGCAAGAAGTCGAGATGCGGCTCGATGCGGGCGACTTCCTCACCCAGGCGGGTGAAGTCGGCATTCAAGATCGAAGCGGCGATGCGTGCAGGTTTGGCCACCGGCCGAGTGTATCGCGGGGTTGGCCGCCGGTCGGCCTCACCTCTCGGCTCACCAGTTGGCGAAGCGCAGCACCACGGCCGGGAGGGTGAGCAGCCAGAACAGGCCAAACATGACCAGGCCGCCGCGGTCCCGCTTCTCGGCGTAGTAGCCCGGTGACGCCGCCAGGGAATACACCAGGAGGCCGAGGCCGAAGGAGGACAGCAAGGCCGACCAGGCCGCAGTGTGATCGGCCAGGATGGCGGCTCCCCCGGCGACCAACGCCAGAGCGGTGGCGTACTCGGCGGCAATGTGGAACCAAATGTCGATCCGCCCAGCAGAGACCTCGGGTACACGTCGCGCGGCCAGAGCAACCGTCCAGAAGCCGCCCATTCCGGCGCCTATCAGCATCGACACCCAGGCGACGTAGAGCAGCCCGAAGGGCATCGGCAACACCTCCTCGGCGGGGCAGGCTAGCCCGGGCACTCGCAGCCCGGCGCGCTCCCCCGGCCTACCCTGGCGCCATGGACCGCTACCGCCTCCCGCCCGACACCACCGTGGACCTGGCCGCTTTCGACCCGGGGGACACCGCCGGCTTCCGGGAGAAGGAGGCCAAGGAGCACGTCGCCGCTCTCAACCGCCGCCTCGAGACCCTCCAGGAGCTGCTCTACGCCGAAGGGCGCCACCGGGTGCTCGTGGTGCTCCAGGCCATGGACACCGGGGGCAAGGACGGCGTCATCCGCCACGTGTTCGATGGGGTGAACCCCCAGGGAGTGAGGGTGGCCTCGTTCGGACGCCCCACCGAGGAGGAACTGGCCCACGACTACCTCTGGCGGGTGCACCCCCACACCCCCGGCTCCGGAGAGATCGTGATCTTCAACCGCAGCCACTACGAGGACGTCTTGGTAGTCAGAGTGCACAGCCTGGTGCCCGAGGCGGTGTGGAGCCGCCGCTACGCCCAGATCAACGCCTGGGAACGCCTGCTGGCCGAAGAAGGCACCACCATCCTCAAGTTCTTCCTCCACATCTCCCCCGAAGAGCAGGCCGAGCGCCTGGCGGCACGCCGCGACGACCCCACCAAGCGCTGGAAGTTCAGCCGGGGCGACCTCGAGGAGCGCCGGTTGTGGAGTGCCTACCGGGCGGCCTACGAGGCGGTCCTGTCTCGCACCAGCACCCCCTGGGCGCCCTGGTACGTGGTCCCCGCCGACCGCAAGTGGTTCCGGAACCTCGTGGTGGCCACGGCCCTGGTAGACGCCCTGGAGGGCCTCCACATGGCCTACCCGGAGCCCGAGGAGGACCCGTCGGCCGTGGTCATCCCGCCGGCGGGGTGAACCGCGCCGGCTGCAGCCTCCGGCCCCGCATCCACTCTCCCGCCGACATCCGCCGCCGTCCCTCCGGCTGGACCTCGATCAGTTCCACCGCGCCGTCGGGGACCCCCAGCAGCACCTTGTCCTCCACCGCCTCCAACCGGCCCGGCACGGGGCCCGGGATCCCGACCGCCCGGGCGCCCCACAGCTTCAGGCGTACGCCGTCCAGTTCCGTCCAGGCGCCCGGCTTCGGATCGAAGGCCCGCACCGCCCGTACCACCGCCTCCCGCCGGTGGCGGGTGGGGTCCACGAAAGCCTCCTCCACGCGTACCCGGGCGGCGGCCGTCGCCCCGGTGTCCGGCTGAGGCCGGGGCGCCAGTTCCCCGGCGACGTACGCCGGCAGATGGGCGGCCAGCAGCTCCGCCCCCATATCCGCCAAGCGGGCGGTGAGCTCGCCCGCCGTCTCCTCGGGCCCCACACTCGTGGGGTGCATGGCCAGAACCGGGCCCGTGTCCATGCCGGCGTCCAACTGCATGAGGGTGACCCCGGTCAGTTCGTCGCCGGCGAGGATGGCCCGCACCACCGGGCTGGCCCCGCGCCAGCGGGGCAGGAGAGAGAAGTGCACGTTGACGAACCCGCAGCGCGGCACCTCGAGCAGCTCGCGCGGCAGAATCTGCCCATAAGCCACCACCACGGCCACGTCGGCTGCCAGCAATCGCAGCCGCTCGAGGTCGTGGGCGGCGCGTCCCGGCTGGCTCACCGGCAGGCCCAACTCCGCGGCGGCCTCCTTCACCGGCGGCGGCTGGGGCCGGCCCGATCGGCCCCGCGGCTTGTCGGGCCGGGTGGTCACCAGGGCCACCTCAGCCGTCTGCGCCAGCGCCCGCAGCGACGGCACCGCCTCCATCGGGGTGCCGTAGAAAGCTGCTCTCACCGGCCTTTCCCCCGTAGCATCTCTTCCTCGCGGATCTCCTTCAGCGCCTGCTTGCGCGACCGCCGGGGCAGGCGCTCCAGCAGGAGGATCCCGCCGATGTGATCGATCTCGTGCTGCAGCACCCGGCCCAGCAGTTCCTCGCCGGCGTACTCGATCTCCTTGCCCGCCAGATTCAGCCCCCGGGCCCGAGCGAACCCGGGGCGGCGCACCGGCCAGTAGCGCCCGGGAACCGACAGGCACCCTTCATCGAAGGACCACGACCCGGAGGTCTCCAGCAGCACCGGGTTGATCAAGTGATGCGGGCCGTCGCCGATGTCGAAGACCACCACCTGCAGGGCAACACCGATCTGCGGCGCCGCCAGGCCCACCCCGGGGGCGCGGTACATGGTCTCGAACATGTCGTCGACCAGGCGGCGGATGTCACCGTCGATTCGGGCCACCGGGGCTGCCGGGGTGCGCAGGACGGGATCCGGATAGACCCGGATGGGGAAGATGGCCACGATGCCTCCAATGCCTCCTCGGGAGACTAGCCCCGGTCAGAGGTCGATCGGGTCGGCGTCTACCCGCACCCTGGCGCCGGCGTCCCGCCAGTCCTGCACCACCCGTCGCAGCATCAGACGAGGGCCGTGCAGGTCGCGCCCTTGGAGCAGCCACCGCAGCCGATCCCCCCGCTCCGCGGGCCCGTGCACCTCCGCTCGCTCGCCGGCGGCCGCCCGCAGCGAGGCGTCCGCTCCCTCGGGCACCCCGGCCACCTCCACTACCAGGATCTCCCCCGCCGGCGGGAAGCCGACGGCCGCCCGCCGCCCCATCTCGTCCGCCAGCAGGGGCAGCGGATCCCCGCGGCGCAGGGCGGCCAGGGCCGCGTGCGCCGGTTCGGCGGTCTGTACCAGGGCCCGGCGTCCCCGCCCGGGGCCGGCGGCGGCAGCGACTCGCGCCAGCAGCCGCAAGCCGTCTTCCACCGCCCGGTAGTGCGGGGCGCGGAGCAGGCCGTCGGCATCGACTACCACCCCCAGGTCCACGGGCTCCAACCCGGCTAGGTCGCGCTCGGTGCCGACCACCACGCTCCTCCCGCTCCCCGCCTCTCCCACGACCCCGCGCCCGAGGAACCCGCCCAACTCGGCCACCAGGCGCCCTACCGCCGCCCCGAGGGCTTCAAAGCGGCGACCGCCGCAGCGGGCGCAAGGCCCCAGGGCGATGCCGCAGCGCGGGCAGGACCCGCCGGCGTCGGGGCGGGCCCCGCACCGGGGGCAGAGGCGCAGCGTGCGGCAGCCGGTGCAGCGCAGAGCCGGGGCCCGCGTCTCGGCGAGCACGAAGGCCCGTTTTCCCTCGGCCACCACCGCGCGGAGCGCCCGGCGGGCGCGCTCGCCTATCAGCCCGCTACCGGGCGGCTCGGCGGTGCGATCGGCCACCTCGACCAGCCCCCACAGGCGCCCACCGCACCGCACCAGCACCGGGGCGCGGTGCAGCGCCTCCCCGGTGGGGACCACGCCGCAGAGCACCAGGGGAAAGCGCTGCACCGCGGACCGGCGCCACAGGACGTCGCGAGCGTGGAGAGTGGGCGTGGCCCGGTCCTTCAGGCCCCGGCGGCCTTCGTCGACCACTACGGCCAAGGCGAGGCCGCCCACCGGCCACAGTGCCACCTCCCTGGTACCCACCAAGAGGCGCCCCGGCCGAGCGGCTGCCTCCCAGGCTGCGGTCAGGGCCGCTCCCCCGTCTTGGGCAACGGCGGCCACGACCCGCTCTCCCAAGCGCTCCGCCAGGTCCGCCGCCAGAGACCGGGCCTCCGCCACCGCGGGCACTACCACCAGCACGCTGCGCCCCGCCGCCAGGACCGGCGCCGCCAAGCCGGCCAGGGGCGCCGCCCATGGGCCCGGTCCCAGCAGGTACCGGGCGCCCATGTGCTCACCGGCCGCGGCCGCGGCGGACACCTCGGGCAGCACCGAGACCCCGCACGATGGCACCGGGGGCATTTCCCCTCCCCTGCGGCGTCGCGGCAAGTTGGGCGGGGCCGCCTTCGCCAGCAGCACCGGCAGTGGGGCAACGTAGCGCGTGGCCGCCCAGCGCATCACCTCGAGCAGGCCCCGGTCGAACACCGGCAACTCGCCGCGCCGGGAGAGAAGGGCCCGCAGTCCCGGCCGGGGGGCCTCTCCGGTGGCGACGACGAAGCCGGCCACTCTCCTGCCGCCGAGGGGGATGCGCACCATGGCTCCCACCTCGACGTCGATACCTGCGGGAACCTCATAGGCAAAGCCGTCGTCGACGGCGAAGGTAGGGAGATCCGGCACCACCCGGGCCACCAGCGGCGCGTTCAGGGTGTGCCCCGGCTCCTCAGCTCGGCGATCCGCTCCCAGAGGCGGGCCGCCACCCGGCGCTTGGGAAGGCACTCCCAGGCCTCCACCGTGCCGTCGGGAAGGATCAGCGAGACCTGGTTGGTGTCGGTACCGAAGCCCGATCCGGCGGCGGTGACGTCGTTGGCCACCAGCAGGTCCACTCCCTTGGAGGCTGCCTTCGCCACCGCCCCATCCGCCGGGCCCGTCTCGGCGGCGAAGCCCACCAGGAACGGCCGGTGAGCCAGCGCGGCCACCCCGGCCAGGATGTCTGGGGTGGGCTCCAGGACTAGCTCCGGCGGGCCGTCGGCCCGGCGCAGCTTGGTCGTCGCCCGCTGCGCCGGTCGGAAGTCGGCCACCGCGGCGGTGAGAACCGCGACATCGCACGCCTCAGCCCGGCTCCACACCGCCCGGGCCATCTCCTCGGCCGTCTCCACCCGCACCACCTCGAGGCGGGGGCTCTCCGACGGCTCGGCGGCGGTGATCAGGGTCACCGCGGCACCGCGCGCCGCTGCCTCCTCAGCCACAGCATGGCCCATCTTCCCCGAGGAGCGGTTCCCCAGGTAGCGCACCGGGTCGATGGGCTCGCGGGTCCCTCCGGCGGTCACCAGGACCCGCCATCCGGCCAGGGCACCTCCGCCCAGGGCCCGCTCCAGGGCGGCGACGATCTCCTCGGGTTCCACCATGCGCCCCGGCCCCATGTCGCCACCGGCCAACGGCCCGGTGGCCGGCCCGACGATGGTCACCCCGTCGGCCAGTAACGCTGCCAGGTTGCGCTGGGTGGCGGGATGCGACCACATCTCCGAATGCATCGCCGGGGCTACCAGCACCGGTGCCCGGGTGGCTAGGACTACCGCCGCAAGCAGGTCCTCACTGAGACCCTGGGCCAGCCGGGACATGGTGGCGGCCGTCGCCGGAGCGATGCATACAGCGTCGGCCCAGCGGGCCAGATCGAGGTGGGGCGCCGGTGAGGCCTCTGCCCAGAAGTCGCGCTCGGGGGCAGTGCCGGTGATTCCCGCCAGGGTGGCCGGCCCCAGGAAGTGGTGGGCCGAGTCGGTCAGCACCGTGCGCACCGCGGCTCCCGCCTGGACGAGCAGCCGGGCAAGGTGGGCGCTCTTGTAGGCGGCGACTCCCCCGGTGATACCCAGGACGATCCGCCGGCCGGCGAGCATCGCTACTCGCCGCGGTCGATGATCACCTTGTCGGCAGCGATCTCCTCGAAGGCGATCGACAGTGGCTTGCGCGACAGGGAGTGCACCTGCGGGGGCACGTAGGAGCCCAGGCCGTCGCCCAATTGGTGGAAGTAGGCATTGATCTGGCGGGCGCGGCGCGCCGCCAGCACCACCAGGGCAAAGCGGTTCTTCGTCCGCTCCAAGACGGTCTCGATGGCAGGTTCGATCATCATGCTGCAGTTCCAGGGGGTTCGGGGGCCGTCAGTATACCGGCCACCTCGTCGATGGCCCGCACCAAGTCGTCGTTCACCACGATGTGGTCGAAACGGCGAGGCGCCTGCTCCATCTGGCCGCGGGCGATGGCGAGGCGTCGGGCGATCTGCTCGTCGTCGGTATCCCCCCGGCCGCGCAGGCGGGCCTCCAGCACCTCCAGATCCGGCGGGGCGACGAAGACCAACACCGCCTCCGGATAGGAAGCCTTGACCTGCTCCGCCCCCCGCAACTCTATGTCGAGCAACACGGACGCACCCACCGCCAGGTGGGCCTCCACCGGGGAGCGGGGAGTCCCGTACCAGTGCCCGCTGTACTCGGCCCACTCCAGCAGCTCACCGGAGTCGCGCGCGGCCCGGAAGCTCTCCCGATCCACGAAGAAGTAGTCGACGCCATCCCTCTCCCCCGGCCGCGCCGGGCGCGTGGTCATCGACACCGAGAAATGGAACGGGAGTCGAGCGGCGAGCCCCGCCACGACGCTCGACTTGCCCGCCCCCGAAGGACCGGAGACTACGACGAGGCGACCGCGGCGGGGCAGGTCAAGAGAGGGCGGCGATGAGCGCCTCCTTCTGCTTGACGCCCAGACCCCGCAACCGGCGGCTCTCGGCGATACCCAGGCGCTCCATGAGACGCGCCGCCTTCACCTTCCCCAGGCCGGGAAGCGACACCAGGGCCGCGCTCACCTTGAGCCCACCCACTGCGTGGTCGGTCTCGGCTCGGGCCAGCAGGCCGACCAGGGTCAGGGACCCTTCCTTCAGCGCCTGCTTCACCGCTGCCCTTTGCTGGCGGGCGGCGGCCGCCTTGGCCAGCGCTTGCGCCCGTTGCTCCGGGGTCAGTTTCGGTGGTGCCATCACCCCTCCCTCCCTCGGGCTCAACTCTATAGGAGGCCGAGGGCCTCGTGCAGGCGCGCCACCGCCTCGACAGGGTCGGGCGCCCCGGTCACCGCCCGCCCCACCACCAGCAGGTCCGCCCCGCGAGCCAGCGCCTCCTGCGGGGTGGCGGTGCGCCGCTGGTCGTGGGACTCCATGCCTGCCGGGCGGATCCCGGGGGCGACCCGCAAGAGTCCCGGAGCCACCTCGGCCACCACCCCCAATTCCTTGGGCGAGCACACCACCCCCTCCACCCCGGCCTCGGCAGCCCGCCGGGCCAACCGGGAGGTCAATTCGCCCGGCGTGCGCCCGAAGAGGGCACTAGAAGCGGCCTCGTCGAGACTGGTCAGCACGGTGACCGCCAGCACCCCGCATTTCCGTCCCCCGGCCCCGGCCGACAGACCGGCGGCCGCCGCCTGCAACATCTCCACCCCACCCGAGGCGTGCGCCGTGACCCACCGGGCCCCATACTCCCCCAGGCGCCGCGCCGCCGCCTGCACCTGGCTGGGGATGTCGTGCAGCTTGGCGTCGGCGAACACCGGCCCCAGGCGCGCCAGAGCCCCCACCAGGCCGGGGCCCGGGCCGTAGAGCAGGCCGAGGCCCACCTTGAATCCCGCCACCCGGCCGGCCAGGGCGCGCGCCAGGCGGACCGCCTCCTCGCCGCGCCGCAGATCGAGGGCTATCAGGAGAGGGCTGGTCACCACGGTTCCCACGCTCCTATCAGTTCGGCCACCCGGGCCACCCCGTGCCGGCGCCCGTAGCGGTGCAGGTCGGCGATGATCCGCTTCCCCGCCCGTGGGTCGGCGAAATGCGCCGTCCCCACCGCCACCGCCTGGGCCCCGGCCAGGAGGAACTCCACCACATCGGCCCCGGAGCGCACCCCGCCGCAGCCCACCAGGGGGACTTCCGGCAGCGCCCGCCGCACCTCCAGCACCGCCCGCAGGGCGATGGGCTTGATGGGCGCGCCCGAGTAGCCGCCGATCACTCCCGAGAGCCCCGGGCGCCGCGTCTCGGGATCCAGGGCGGCTCCCCAAACAGTGTTGGCCACCACCAGGAAGTCGGCGCCTGCCGCGACCGCCGCCCCCGCCACCCGGGCGATGTCGGGCGCGTTGGGCGAAAGCTTGGCCCCCACCGGCAGGGTGGTGGCCGCCCGCACCGCCGCTACCACCTCGCCTGACACCCCGGCGTCGAGAGCGAACAGGGCCCCCTCCTCCAAGTTGGGGCACGAAAGGTTCACCTCCAGCGCCGCCACCCCGGCGCCCGACATGGCCGCCGCCACCCGGCCGAACTCCGCGGCGGTGCGGCCCACCACCGACCCCCACACCGGGACCCCCAGCCCCGGCAGACGGGGAGCCACCGTCTCCAGCCAGGCGGCGATCCCGGGGTTCTGGATGCCGATACCGTTGAGCATCCCACCTCCCACCGGGTACAGGCGGGGCGGAGGACGGCCGGGCCAGGGTTGCTCGCTGACAGACTTGGCCACCGCAGCCCCGTAGTGCTCCAAGGCGCCCACCGCGACGAAGTCCACTACCGACCCCACAGTCCCCGAGGCCGCCACCAGCGGCGTCCGCAGGGTCAGCGGCCCGAGGCGGGTGGTGAGGTCCACGACTTCACCCTCGGCGACGCCGTCGGCTCACCACTGCACCTCGCCGTCGCGCAGGGTGAAGCGCCCCCGGAGCAGCGCGTGTCGGGCCCGCCCACGGAGGGCCCGACCCCGCCAGGGGCTGTTGACCGAGCGGGAATGGAACCCCTCCGCCACCCAGGTCGTCGCCGGGTCGATCACCGTGATCGTCGCCGGCTCCCCCACCGCCAGCCATCTACCCCGGTCTGCCAGGCCCGCCATCCGTGCCGGGGCCGAGGCCATCCGGGTGAACAGGTCGACGGGGCCCAAGCCCACCATCTCCAGCACCACCGCCACCGCCGTCTCCAAGCCGATGACCCCACGGGGGGCATCCTCGAACGGCACGTCCTTCTCGTGGGCGGCGTGCGGGGCGTGGTCGGTGCCCACCATGTCGATCGTGCCGTCGGCCAGAGCCCGTCGCAGCGCTTCCACATCCTCAGGGCGGCGCAGCGGTGGGTACATCTTGAAAGCCGGGTCTGTGGATAGGACGGCGCGGTGGTCGAAAGCAAGGTGGTGCGGGGTCACCTCGGCGGTGACCGCCAGTCTCTCCTCCTTCGCCGCCCGCACCAGCGCGACGGTCCCCGCGGTAGAGACATGCTGCACGTGGTAGCGCCCGCCCGTCAGGCGGGTAATGGCAAGGTCTCGGGCCACCACCACCTCCTCGGCCTCGCCGGGGATGCCCACCAGGCCGAGCCGGGCCGACACCTCCCCCTCGTGGACCTGGCCGGCTCCGGCCAGCCCACGGTCTTCGGCGTGCTGGGAGACCACCCCGCCCAGATCCGCCAGGTACTCCATGGCGCGACGCAACAGCCCGGCATCGCTCACCGAGTCCCCGTCGTCGGTGAACACCCGCACCCCGGCCGCCCACAACTCGTCCAGGTGGGCCAGGCGCTGCCCGGCGCGGCCGGCGGTGACACACCCGGCGGGAAAGACATCCACCAGGCCCACCCGGCGGCCCCGGTCCGCCACGAAGCGCGCCAGGTGCCCGGAGTCGATGGGAGGATCGGTGTTGGGCATGGCCACCACTGCGGTGAACCCGCCGGCAGCCGCGGCCCGCGAGCCCGACTCGATGTCCTCCTTCCATTCCTGTCCCGGCTCGCGCAGGTGCACGTGGGGGTCGACCAGACCGGGCCCCACCCAGCACCCGGAGCAGTCCACCACCTCGGCGCCATCCCGGTCGAGATCAGGCCCAACGGCGAGAATGCCGTCCTCTCCCAGGCGAAGATCGGCGGGCACCGCCCCCGCCGGTGTCGTCACGATGCCCCCCGCCAGCAAGATGTCAGACATCTGTCTCACCTCCCAGCAGACGGAAGAGCACCGCCATGCGTACTGCCACCCCCAGGCTCACCTGCTCCAGCACCAGCGCGTCGGGGTCGTCGGCCACCTCGTCGGCGATCTCCACTCCACGGTTCATCGGCCCGGGGTGCATCACCACGGCGCCCGGCTTCAGGCGGCGTCGCCGCTCCCGGGTCATCCCGAAACGGGAGGTGTATTCCGCCAAGGAGGGAAAGACGCTGGCTCCACCACGCTCGGTCTGCACCCGCAGCAGGTAGACCACGTCGACGGCAGGAAGTACCTCGTCCAGCGAGGGGCTGACCGTGACCGGCCAGCCCTCGGTGGTCACCGGCAGCAGGGTGCGCGGCGCCACCAGCGTGACGTGCGCCCCGAGGGTGGAGAATGCCAACAGGTCGGAGCGGGCTACACGGGAGTGCCGGATGTCCCCGACGATGGCCATCTCCAGGCCCTCGAGACTTCCGAACCGCCGCCGCACGGTGAGAGCGTCCAACAGCGCCTGAGTAGGGTGCTGGTGAGCGCCGTCGCCCCCGTTCACCACCGGGATCGACAGCCATTCGGCCGCCCGCCGGGCCGCTCCCACCGCCTGATGGCGCATCACCAGCAGGTCGGAGCCCATCGCCTGCAGGGTGAGGACCGTGTCCTTGAGGCTCTCGCCCTTCGACAGCGAGGAAGTCCCGGGGGCAAAGGTCATCGTGTCGGCCGAGAGGACCTTCGCCGCTCGCTCGAAGGACAGGCGGGTGCGCGTGGAAGCCTCGAAGAAGGCGGTGGTCACGGTCTTGCCGCGCAAGGCCGGCACCTTGGGGATCGGCCGGGCGAGCACCTCCACGAAGCCGTCGGCGTCGTCGAGCAAGCCTTCGAGATCCGCCCGGTCGAGGTCGGCGATGTCGAGCAGATGGCGCATCATTGCTCCGCCCCCACCCACACCCCATCCTCCCCGTCCACCTCCGCCAGCCGCACCGATACCCGCTCCAAGGTCGAGGTGGGCAGGTTCTTGCCCACATAGTCCGCTCGGATGGGGAGTTCGCGATGGCCCCGATCTACGAGCACCGCCAACTCCACCCGCCGCGGCCGGCCCAGGTCTGCCAGGCAGTCGAGGGCGGCCCGGACACTGCGCCCGGTGTAGAGCACGTCGTCCACCAGCACCACCACCCGGTCGTCGATGGGCACCGGCACGCGGGTGGCTCCTACTCGGGTGACCGGACGCCGATCGAGATCGTCCCGATAGAGGGCGATGTCCAGTTCTCCTACCGGCACGGGCGCTTCCGCCTCGGCCAGGGCGGCCGCCAGCCGCCGCGCCAGCGGGATGCCGCGCGTGTGGATCCCCACCAGCACCAGGTCGTCGGCGCCGCGGTTGCGCTCCAGGATCTCATGAGCGATGCGGCGCACCGCCCGAGCCAGGTCGGCCGCATCCAGCAGCGCCTTCATGGCAGCAAAAAGGCCACCCCGCGGGTGGCCGTAGTAGGCATTCGCATCGTGGCTCTCCTTCCCGGCCTCACAGGACCGGCTTAAAGGACCTTCGGCGGCACCCTAGCACGCCGCCCCCCGCTGCCCCGTCAGCGCGGGTCCGCCCGGCCGCGGGCCAGCCTCCCGAGAACCCCGTTGACGAAGGCCCCGCTGCGCTCGGTGGAGTAGGCCTTCGCCAGGCGCACCGCCTCGGAGATGACCACCGGGGTGGACAGGTCGGGACGATGCCTTAACTCCCACAGGGCCAGGCGCAACACGGCCCGATCTACCGCCGCCAGCCGTTCCACGCGCCAGTCCGTGGCGGCGCCCCCGATGGCAGAGTCCAGGTCGTCGCGTTCCACCCAAGCGCCGCGCGCCAGGGTCACCCCCAGCTCGTCGAGTCCCTCCACCACCGGCGCCCGGGCCAGCACGTCGGCTTCGTACAGGGCCTCCAGCACCTCGTCGCGCCGCACCAACTGCGTCACATGCGATAGCGCCTCCGCGCCCAAGACCGGTGCCGCGACCGGCTCACCGCGCGCCGCGGCGCGCAGGAGGTCTACCGCCTCACGCAGCCGGCCGGTTCCGTCGGCTTCGGTAGCGGCGCGGGAGATGGCCGCCAACTCCGCGTCGGACGCCGCAGCGGCCAGCACCTGCGCCAGCTCCGCCGGGTCGGGCGTGCCCACGTCAGACCCGGGTGATGTAGGCCCCGCTGCGCGTGTCGACCTTCACCCGGTCCCCCGCGTCCACAAACAGCGGCACCTGCACCACCAGCCCGGTCTCCAGAGTCACCGGCTTGGTCGCCCCAGACACCCGGTCGCCTTTCACCCCGGGCTCGGCATGGGTCACGGCCAGGATCACCGAGGCCGGCAGATCGAGGCCGATCGCCCGGCCGTTGTACATGGCCAGCAAGATGGAATCGCCCTCCTTTAGAAAACCGGAGGCGCCTCCCACCTGGTCGGGGCTCAGGGTGATCTGGGCGTAGGTCTCCCCGTCCATGAAGTGGTAGCCCAAGTCGTCGGAGTACAAGTACTGGTGGGCCCGGCGATCGATGATGGCCTGCTGCACCGGCTCGTCGGCCCGGAAGGTGCGCTCGATGACCGCCCCGCTCAGCAGGTTCTTCAGCTTCATCTTGACGAACGCTTTGCCCTTCCCGGGCTTGGTGTGCTGGTACTCGACGATCTGAAAGATGCCGTCGTCGAGGTCGAGGGCCATGCCCGGCTTGACGTCGTTTGTTGAGATCATGGGCGCTCCAACTCCCGGCGCGACCCGGTGAGGACCTCCGGGCCCGACTCCGTTACCAGAACCATGTCCTCGATGCGCACCCCGCCCACCCCGGCCAGGTAGACCCCGGGCTCCACCGTGACTACATCCCCCAACCGCAGGGGGTCCTCATTGCCCCGCCGCAGCCAGGGCGGCTCGTGGATTTCGAGACCCACCCCGTGGCCCGTGCTGTGGAGGAACTGCTCCTCGTAGCCGGCGGCGCGCAGCACGGCGCGGGCCGCCTCGTCCACCTCATGCCCCGTCGCCCCCGGCCGGCAGGCGGCGATCCCCGCCTCCTCGGCTTCCAGGACCACGCCGTAGACCTTCTCGATGATCGGGCTCGCCGGGCCCTCCAGCCACACCGTGCGGCTCATGTCGGAGTGGTAGCCGTCGACGACGCACCCGTAGTCGAGCAGCAGCAGGCCCGACCCCAGAGGTGCGGGTCCGGTTTCGTAGTGAGGTATGGAGGCGGCAGGGCCCGCCGCCACGATGGCCTCCCAATCGGCCCGCTCTCCCCCGTGACGGCGCATCTCGGCCACCAGCTCCCAGGCAAGGTCGGCCTCGCTCGCCGCTCGCCCCAACAGGTCGCGCAGCACGGCGAAGGCGGCATCTCCGGCGGCGGCCGCGGCACGCAACGCGGCCCGCTCGGGCTCCTCCTTGGCGCGCCGCAGGTCTTCGACGGCCCCAGCGCCGGGGACCGGAACCACTCCGGCTTTCTCTTCGAGGCACCGGGCGAACTCCCACGTCACCCCGGACGCTTCCACCTGCACCCGCTCCAGTCCGGCGAGTAGATCCCCCAGCGCCTTCCAGAGATCACCGGTGTAGACGCGGAGATCGAACTGCGGGAAGGGCTCCAGCAGCGCCGCAGCCGATTCGCCGTAGCGGCCGTCGGTGAGAAAGGCGCCGCCCCCGCCGGGACGGAGCAGCAGATAGCCGTTGCTCCCGGTGTAGCCGATCAGGTAGCGCAGGTTGGGGGCGCGGGTCACCAGCAAGGGGGTCTCGAGACGGGAAGCGAGCGCGTCGATGCGGGCGGGCGATGGCATGTGACTCCTCACGAGATGCCTACGGCGGCGAGAGCGGAGTTTACGGTAGCGGGGGGCGCCATCTCCAGACGCGGCCGGCCCACCGCCTCCAGCACCACCAGGCGCAAGCCCGCGCCGGAGCGCTTCTTGTCCTGCCCGACTAGACGCCGCACCTCCGCGCCGTCGAGCCCCGGGGCCGCCACCGGAAGGCCCAGACGTTCTATCACCTCCCGCTGGCGGGCCTCCTCTCCGAAGCCGGCCAATTCTGCCCCCGCCCGGCCCGCGGCCACCATGCCCACCGCCACCGCCGCGCCGTGGGGCAGGCCGCCGGCCACCTCCACGGCGTGCCCGATGGTGTGCCCGTAGTTAAGGTAGGCCCGTTCCCCGTGTTCGCGCGGATCGCGCCCGACGATGGCCGCCTTCACCGCCACTGCCCGCCGCACCACTTCCACCAGGTCGGCCTCCGCTCCCTCGCACTCGAACAGCGCCACGAGGCCCGGATCCCCCACCAGGCCCGCTTTGAGCGCCTCGGCCCAGCCCTCCCGCCGCAACCGCGCCGGCAGGCCGTCGAGCAGGTCCGCATCGACGACGACCCGGGACGGGTGATGGAAGGCCCCTACCAAGTTCTTGGCCCCCAGGTTCAACCCGGTCTTGCCGCCGATGGCGGCGTCCACCGCCCCCAGCAGTGTCGTGGGCACCAGGATCGCCTCCACCCCCCGCAGGAAGGTGGCGGCCACGAACCCGGCGACGTCGGTTAGCGCGCCCCCTCCCACCCCGACCACGGTGTCCTCCCGGGTCAGCCCCAAACCGGCCAGCCAGCCATAAGCCGCCGCCGCTACCTCGAGGGTCTTGGCCGCCTCCCCGTCGGGCAGCACTCGCACCGCCGCCTCGACCCCCACCGCCCGCAACTCGCGAGCCAGGCGCCGGCTCAAGCGCGCCGGTTCCCCCGGTTGACACAAGAGCGCCGCCCGGCGGCGCCCCGGGCGCGCCGCCACCACGACGGGACCCGACAGCAGCCCCCGACCCACCACTACGTCGGTCGCCCCGGCTACTCGCAGGACTTCCACCACTGCACCACCTCTTCGGCGACTTCTTCGGGACGACGGCCCCCGGTCGCTACCTGCCGATGCGCGGCTCCCCGATAGGCCGCCTCGCGAGCGGCCAGCAGAGTGCGCAGGCTCGGCCGTCCCTCGCCGGCCAGCAGAGGCCGTCCCTCGCCGTGGCCCACCCGCTCCTCTAGAGCCTCCGCCGACGCCTCGAGCCAGACCACCAGGCCGGTGCGCCGCAGGAGCGCCACGTTCTCCGGCGCCAGCACGACCCCACCCCCGCAGGCCACCACCGCCGCGCTCCCGGCCGTCTCCACCAGGGCGGCCGCTTCTCGGCGGCGGAAGCCCGTTTCCCCTTCGACGGCGAATATCTCCGCAACCGAACGGCCTGCGGCCGCCGCCACTACCTCGTCGAGGTCGACGAACGCCATCCCCAGACGAGCCGCCACCAGTGGGCCGACGCTGGTCTTCCCCGCCCCCATCATCCCTACCAGCCACAGAGTCGCCATCAGAACCCGGCCAGGCGTTCCCGGTATGCCGCCACCGCCCGGGTGAAGTCCGCCACCGTATCCCCGCCGAACATGCGGCTCATCTCGACGGCCAGCACCCAGGCCACCATGTGCTCGGCCACCACGGCGGCCGCGGGCACGGCACAGACGTCGGACCGCTGCCGCGGGGCCTTCGTCCCCTGCTTGGTGACCACGTCCACGCTGGTCACCGGCCGCTGCAGCGACGAGAGCGCCTTCATCGCCGCCCGCAGGCGGATGGCCTGACCGTTGCTCATTCCCCCTTCGATGCCTCCGGCGCGGTTGGTGGGCCGGGCGAAGCCGTTCTCACCGTAGGCGAGCGCATCGTGGGCAACCGAGCCCCGCCGGCCTGCCGAGGCGAACCCGTCGCCTATCTCGACCCCCTTGATCCCTGGGACCGACATCACCGCGGCGGCCAAGGCCCCATCCAGCCGCCGATCCCAATGGACGTGACTGCCCACCCCCGGGGGAACCCCATAGGCCAGCACTTCCACCACTCCGCCCAGCGTGTCGCCGTCACGCCGGGCGCCATCGATGGCCGACACCATTGCGGCCGCCGCCTGGGGATCCAGGCACCGCACGCGAGAGCGCTCCACCCGGGCCCGCTCGCCGGCACCGGGCGTAGGCCCGTCGGCCACCACCTCGCCGATGGCCACCACATGGCCGATCACCACCACCCCCGCCGCCCCCAGCAGCCGCCCCGCCAGAGCCCCCGCCACGGCGCGGGCTGCCGTCTCCCTGGCGGAGGCTCGCTCCAGCACGTCGCGGGCGTCGTGGGTGTCGTACTTGAGCATCCCGGCCAGGTCGGCATGCCCCGGCCGGGGCGCGGTGAGCGGAGGCGCCCCCGGGCCGGGAACGGGGGACACGGCCGCCTCTCCCCGCGGCCATTCCGTGTTGCGCACCAGCACCGCCACCGGCCCCCCCAGGGTGCGCCCCTGCCGCACCCCGCCCAGGATCTCAACTTCGTCGCGTTCCAGCCGCATGCGCGGCCCGCGGCCGTGACCGCGTCGCCTACGGGCGAGTTCTGCCGACAGCATCTCGCCGCTCACCTCGAGGCCGGCCGGCAGCCCCTCCACGATGGTCACCAGGCCCGGGCCGTGTGATTCCCCGGAAGTCAGGAAGCGCAGCACACCGGCGATGGTACCCCCCGGGCCGGGGGGCACTACTTGATGATCGACTGCCCCACCGCCAGGGTGAACACGCTGTCGCGGTACATGAACACCCCGCTGCTGGCGGCCAGGCTGATCACTTTGAAGTCGGTGGCAAAAGTGTCCCCCACACCCACCGTGTAGGTCTGGCCGTCCACGGTGAGCACCGCCTTCTTCACCCCGCTCTCGTCGCGAATCTCCAAGAGCGACACCCGCTTCCCGCTCGGCTGGTCGCCGGTAGTGCTGGTCGTGCTGCCCCCGGAGGTGGTCGAGGTGGAGGTGGAGGAGCTGGTGGACGACGTGGTGCCGCCGCCGGTGGTACTCGTGGTAGAACCGCCGGTGGTACTCGTAGTCGAGCCGTCCCCTCCGGTGGTGGTGGAGCCGTCGGGCAGGGTCGTGCTCGTCGGGCTGGTGATCAGAGGGGCGAAGGGATCGCGCGGCTGGGCGACGCGGAAGCCTCCCGCCGCCGGGATCGTCACCCCAGAGCCGCTTGGTGCCGCCGCGCCCGGGTCCGGGGCCCCGGGCAGCCGTCCGTCGCCTCCCAGCGACAGGACGCCCGAGGAGGCCATCAACCACACCGAGGTCCCCGCCGTACCTACCAGCAACACGGCCACCAGGATCGCCACGAAGGTCCGCCGCAAGGTCCCGCGCCCCATATCAGCCCTCCGCGCTCGGGCCGGTGGTCGGCGGCACGGTGGAGGGAACGATCGTCGTCTGCGCCTCCGGTGGGATCTCTCCCTCGCCCGTGCCCTCACCCGTGTTGCCGGCACCCCCGTCGTCCGGGGAGGTAGCCAGCGGCACCAGATCGGCGAGGGTGTACAGCCGCAGGCTGAGACTCGCCGACAGCGTCGTTGCCCCGGTCTCGTCCTGGCCCGAGGAGACGGCGATAGCGTCTACCCGCACCAGCCGGTCCATGTCCATGATCCCGAAGAGGAACCCGAGCACTTCGAAGAAGTCGCCGTCGATGGTGGTGGCCACCGTGACTTGCCGGAGCTCCGAGCCGGTGATCGCCACCGGCATAGCCGGCGAGAGGTTCAGCAGCTGCACTCCGGTGGTGTCGCACAGGGCGTACAGGTCATCGATGAACTCGTCGAGTCGGGGCTGTGCCGGGATCAGGCTCTCCATCTGTCCGATGCCGGCCAGATACTCGACCTCGGCGTCCCGGATGGCCTGCAACTGCGCCACCTGCGCTCGCAGCGCGGACTCCTGCTGACGCGCCGCGTCGAGGTCATCGCGTGCCTCGGCAATGCGGGCGTTGCGCGGCGAGATGAAGAAGAACCACCACGCCACCGCCAGGAGCAGCGCCACCACCACCGTGAGGATCACCCAGCGCCGCATGTCAGGGCACCTCCGGGATCAGCTCCTGGGCACGGTCGGTGACCGCCCCCGCGGTGAGCGCCGCTGAGGAACTGAAGTTGACCACCACCTCGTCTCCGATGGCGCTCTCCGAAGCGTTGCTCACCCAGGGCCCGGTAACGCCGGCGAACCCGCCCGCCCCCAGAGTGCGGAGCCATTCCGAGACGTCCGGGAACTCGAAAGCCACTCCGGTGAAGGCGACCTGGCCCACCACTCCGCCCATCTGGCCCTCGATGATGCTCCCGTTGAACGACTCCATCCACACCCGCTCCGGAAGTAGCCGCGAGAGGTCGTTCAGGAAGATGCCCCAATCGACGTCGTTGGCCAGCGCCTCCTCCACCAACCCCGCCTTGGCGCGGAAGGCGGCCTGCAGGGCGGCGGCGTCGGCCAGTGAGGCCACCTCCTGTTCCAGGTCGGCGTTGACCGCCTGCTGCAGTTCGACGTCGGCTCGCGCCGCCGAGACGCGAGTGTTCCAGTAGAACACCCCGGCCACCAGCACGAGCACGTAGGCGACGCCGGCCAGGATCAGCAACCCGATAAGCCGCCGCCGGCTTCGCTCCTCGGCGACTTCGGGCGGAAGCAGGTTGATGGGGCGCACGCGTCAGTCCTCCCGAGCCACATGGGCAAAGCGATTGCCGGGTGGGACCACGTAGCTCCCCCACAACGCCAGGCCCACCGCCGCCGGCAGCACCGGCTGCAGGTCGAGCAGCTGCGATTCGGTCATGTGCACTCGGCCCACACTGACGTGATCGAGGACCCGCACCGGTTCCACGCGCGTGCCCAGGGCTCGCGCTACCCGGTTGGCCAGATGGGGAAGGCGGGCCCCGTTACCCGACACCAGCAGGCGCTCCAGCGAGTGCTCCCCCGCCTGGGTGAGGTAGTAGTTGACCGAGCCGCGGATCTCCTCGATCAGGCCGTCGGCCGTGCGCGTCAACAGCCGGCGCAGTGCCGCCTGTTCGTCATCGCCTTCGGGAAGTCCGGAAGGCACCACGCCCGCCAGTCGCTTCTTCTCCTCGGCGTCCTCCCGACTGAGCGACGCCCCGGCCATCAGGGTTTCGGTGAACTGGTTTCCCCCGGTAGGCAGGATCCGCACGAAGCGGGTGATGCCCCCGCGCACCACCGCTATCTGGGACATCGAACTGCCGATGTCCAGCAGCCCCTGAGGACCGTCTCCACCCAGGGTGAGATCGGCCCCGAAGGCCGCTCGCACCAGGCCGAAGGTCTGCAGGTCGATCGAGAGCACCTGCAAACCGACCTTGCGCGCCACCCCCACCAGGGATTCCACCATCTCGCGCTGTGCCGCCACCACCAGTATGGAGAGCATCAGGTCGCCGTCGGGAGTGCCGAACTCCTCGAGCGGCACGTAGTCGAGCAGCGCCTCCTCGACCGGGATCGGGATGGCGTCCTGGACCTGGTAAGGCAGGGCCTCGAGCAGCTCCTCCTCCTCCAGGTGAGGCACGTCGACCTGGCGTACGATCACCCGCTGGTTGGCGATACCCACCACGACCCGCTTGCGCGGCAGGCGATGACGCTTCCATAGGGCGCTCACCGCCTCGGTGACGGCCCCCTGGTCGATGACGTCGCCGCCCTGGACCGCTCCCGGCGGCAGCGGCATCTCGACGAAACGGCGCAGCACCGGGGTGGCCTTGCCGGTTTCGACTACGGCGGCCCGCACCGCCTCCGAGCCAATGTCGAGGCCGACCGCGATCGGCATCACTCCTCCGTTGTGGCCGCCCGGGGCGGCTCCTCGCCCGATCACACCGTGGTAACTACACGAGTGTCAGGCAAAAGGCTACACAACGGATCGCGCGCCGCCAAGGACCCGGGCCGACCCTGCTGAGCGCGGGCCGCGCGAGGACCGCGCGCCTAAGGTGGTCAGCCGAGGTACCAGCCGGCGATCGTCTCCCCCCAGACCAGGGCGAGCGCGGCGCCCACGACCATGGCCGGGCCGAAGGGGATGGCATCCTTGCGCCCGGCCCGCCGGGTGGCGAGCAAGCCGGCGGCTACCAGCCCTCCCACGGCAAAGGCGGCGAACACTCCCACCGCCAGCACACCCCACGACCGATAGGCCAGCACTGCGCCCAGCAGCAGGCTCAGCTTCACATCGCCGAAGCCGAAGCCGCCCCGCGCCGCCAGGGCCACCAGGAAGAGCAAGGTGAAGTAAGCCGCCGCTCCCCCGGCGGAGCGCGCCCAAGCCACCGGCTCGTCGTCCAGGAAGGCCGCCGCCCCGAGGAGCAACAGAGTCACCGCCGCTCCCGGCAGCAGGATGCGATCGGGGATGCGCCTGACGTCGAGGTCGGTCAGCGTCAAGGCGATGGCCACTGCCGCCGCCCACCAAAAGGCGGGCAGAGCCCAGGAAGCCCCGAGCAGAATGGCCAGCCCGGCAAAGACAGCCCCCGTGCCCGCCTCCACAAAGGGATAGCGCACCGAGATACCGGTCCCGCAATCCCGGCACCGGCCCCGTAGCACGAGCCACGACAGCACCGGTATGTTGTCCCGGGCCCGGATCTCGTGACCACACCCCGGGCAAGCCGACCGGGGGCGAATCACAGATTTCCCCAGGGGGACGCGATAGGCGACCACATTGATGAACGACCCGGCCACCAGGCCGAGCACCGCACCCACGATTGCCAGCCAACCCGTCACCGCCGGTCACCTCCCGCTCTGCTCGCCGGCTCGAGGCCCCCGCCGCACAGCATCGGACGTCCCGAGGCCGAGGTGAAGGGGTTGGTGCCCCGGCGATGGCGCCTCTGGATCAGAAGCCGCCCTGGTGGTACCCGGCGGGCATCACCGCCGGGCAGTCGGCACCGGAAAGGTCTGTAGCCCCGTAGTGCGTTCCCAGGGTGGCACTGTCCCAAATGGAGAAGACCCGCCCCGAGGCCGAGTCCCGGGTCAGGCAGAGGACCTGCGCGTCGGCGTCGTTCAGGTCCACGTACACGCCGTCGGCGGGGTCCGCGCTCACCCGGGACCCCGGGCGCACCGCCCGCAAAGCATCCAAATCGGCCGTGTAGTCCCCTTCCTCCAGCCACACCATCTTCTCCGCCAGCAGGATGTTGCGCAGGTCGGTGTGGGCGGCTTGGTCTTGCGCCGCGTGGCGGATGCCGAGGAAGTAGGGGATGGCCACGGCCACCAGCACCGCCAGGATGGCTACCACCATCATCAACTCGATCAGAGTGAACCCGGCATCACTCCCCGCTCGGTGCTTCACGAGACCCCTCCACAAGCGGGCTGGGGGCGGGCCGTCGGCCCGCCCCCAGCATCGACTCGGTAGACGTTCGGTGTGCTTACCAGCCGCCCTGGACATAGCCGGCCGGGGCAGCCGCCGGGCAGTCCGCGCCCGACAGGTCGGTGGCGCCGTAGTAGGTGCCCGCCGTCGCGCTCTCCCAGATGGAGAAGGTGCTCCCCGAGTCCGAATCGCGCACCAGGCAGACGATGTCCGAGCTGGCAGCGTTCAGGTCCAGGAAGACGCCGTCCGCCGGGTCGGCGGCGATCACCGCGTTCGGTTCCAAAGCGGTGATGTCGCCCGCGGTCTCGGTGTAGTCGCCGTCTTCCAGCCAGAAGGCCTTCTCGGCGAGCAGCACGTTGCGCACCTCGCTCTGGGCCGACCGGTCCTGGGCGGACTTGCGGAAGCCGAGGAACGAAGGGATGGCGATGGCGATGAGGACTGCAATGATCATCACCACGACCATGAGCTCGATGAGCGTGAAGCCCTCGCTCCCGGCCAGCCGCTTGCGGATGGCCTTGGTCATCTTGGAAACCTCCTCGGGTTTCTCGGTCCCGGACCGGGGGTTCCCGATCCGCAGGCTCTATCGGCCGCACCGAGGCGCTTCTTGAGCGGGTTCCGCGCCCCCAACGCGCCGCAGCCGGGCCGCCGGCCCGGCTGCGCGTGCCCCCATGCTCCGCTCAGCGTTGGATCAAGTTGGCAATGCTGAACATCGGCAGATAGAGCGAGATGAGGATGCCGCCCACACCCACACCCATCACCACGATGAGGAACGGCTCGATCAGGCTGGTGAGGGCGTTCACCGAATCGTCGACCTCCTGGTCGTAGAAGTCCGCCACCTTGGCCAGCATGGCGTCGAGGGCCCCCGTCTCCTCCCCCACCGCCATCATGTGGGTCACCATCGGGGGGAAGACCTCATGACGCGCCAACGGAGCGGCGAGTGACTCCCCTCGCTTCACCGACTCCTGCACGTCCGCCAGGGCTTCGGAGACCACGGCGTTGCCCGCGGTGTCCGCCACGATGTCCAGTGCCTGGAGCACCGGCACGCCTGTCCGGCTCAGAACCGACATGGTGCGGGCGAACCGGCTGATGGCAATCTTCTGCACCAGTTTGCCGAAGACGGGGAACCGCAGCTTGAGGCGATCCCACTTCGCCCGGCCCTGGGGAGTGCGAATCCAGCGCTTGAAGCCCACGACGGCGCCGATGGTCACCAGAGCCAGCAGCCACCAGAACTTGGTCAGCATCCCGGAGAGCGTCATGAGCATCTGGGTCGGTGCCGGCAGAGTGCCCCCCAGCTCGTCGTACATCCTCTTGAAGATCGGCACGATGAAAAGCAGCATCGCGCTGAGAATGAGCACGAGGAGGGAGAGCACCACCACCGGGTAGGCCATCGCCGACTTCACCTTGGAACGCAGCCGGACCCCGGACTCCAGAGTGTCGGCCAGCCGGATCAGGGTCTCGTCGAGGGCGCCGCCCACCTCGCCCGCCTGCACCATGGCCACGTACAAATGCCCGAAGACCTTCGGGTGGCCGGCCAGGCTGGCCGACAGGCTGGATCCCTGCTCCACCCGGGTACGGACGTCGCCGATCACCCCGGCCAAGGTGGGGTTGCGGCTCTGCTCCTGGAGGACGGTGAGGGCGCGCACCAGGGTCAGCCCGGAGTTCACCATCGTGGCCAGCTGGCGGCTGAAGACGGCGACCTCCTTGGGCTTGACCTTCTTCTTCATCCCGGGGAGCTTGACTTCCTTGTCGAGGGTGCCCACCCGGCGCTCGGCGATCTTGAGGGGCACGAAGCCCTTGTCGCGGAGGGTCTTGGCCACCGCAGCCGAAGAGGCGGCCTCCATCTGGCCGGTTTGGACGCCGCCCGCCCGGTCGCGCACCTTGTACTCGAAGGTCATTGTGGGATTGCTCACAGCCTCCCCCTCCCGAGGAGATCCATCAGTTCTTCGGCGTTCGAGGCCCGTTCTGTAGCCGCGGCTACCGAGATCTGGCCCGCCCGGACCAGATGGGCCAGCGACTGCTCCATGGTGTGCATGCCGTGTTTGCCCCCGGCCTGCATCGCGGTGCGGATCTGGTGCACCTTGCCCTCCCGGATCAGATTGCGTACCGCCGGGGTGGCCACCAGCACCTCCACCGCGGCCACCCGTCCCTTGCCGTTCAGGGTGGGCAGCAGCTGCTGGCAGACGACGCCCTGCAGCGACCCGGCAAGCTGCACCCGTACCTGCTGCTGCTGGTGAGAGGGAAACACATCGATAACTCGCTGCACGGTGCCCGGAGCGTCCTGGGTGTGCAGGGTGGCGAACACGAGGTGCCCGGTCTCCGCAGCGGTCAGAGCGGTGGCCATCGTCTCGATGTCCCGCAACTCGCCCACCAGGATCACGTCGGGGTCCTGACGCAGGGCGTGCTTGAGGGCGCTGGCGAAGCTCATCGTGTCCGAACCCACCTCGCGCTGATTGACCACGGCCACCTTGTGCCGGTGCATGTATTCGATGGGATCCTCCACGGTCATCACATGCACCGCTCTGGTTCGGTTGATCAGATCGATCAACGAAGCCAGCGTGGTGGACTTGCCCTGGCCGGTGGCCCCCGTCACCAGCACCAGGCCCCGGCTCATGCGAGCGAACTCCCCCACAACCGGAGGCATGCCCAGCTCTTCGAGAGATGAGATGTGCTCCGGGATGGCTCGCAGCACCGCTCCAATGGACCCGCGCTGGAAGTAGACGTTGACCCGGAACCGCCCCCGCCCCGGCACCGGATGGGAGCAGTCGAGCTCGCGCTTCTCCTCCAGCTCCTCGCGCTGGCGTCCGCTCAAGATGTTGTAGACCAGGGTGCGCAGTGTGCCGGGCATCAGCCGCGGGTAGCCCTCGATCGGCTGGATCTCGCCGTCGATGCGCCGCAGCGGCGGTGATCCGGCGGTCAGGTGCAGATCGGAAGACCCCGAGTCGAGCACCAGTTCGAGGAGCTGGTTCAGGTGATACCCCGGGTCCTCTGCTTCGACCGGGGCATCGCCCAGCCGCAGTTCCGGGCTCCCCGGCCCAGAACGGGCCGGGCCGGGGCCCGCTGCGGGCCGTACCGCCGGGCTCCCCGGGCCGTAGACCCGGGCCAGGACTGTCTCCAGGCCGGCCCGGGGCGCCAGCGCAGGGACGATCCGGCACCGGCTGAGCTTCTCCACCAACGACAGCTTGGCCCGGTTCATGGGATCGGCCAGGGCGACCACCAGGCCGTCGGGCCCCTCCTTGCGCAGCGGCAGGGCTTGCTGCCCGGTAGCGGTGGCCGGGTCGAGGCGACCGAGGGCCTCGGGGTCCGGCTCCCACCCGTTGCCGGGGTCGAAGTACTCGATGCCCAGGCGCTCGGCGGCCACCCGCAGCACTTCCTCCGGAGGGACGCGGCCCTCCTCGAGCAGCAGCCGCGTGGGGTGAGACCCCGCCTCCTGCGCCCGGGCCACGATGTGCTCCAGGGCCGACGAGGCCAACACACCGCGGTCCACCAGAAGCTGCCCCAACTGCCGGAAGGCCTTCGGATCGGACATGCTCAGACCACCACCCTCAGGACCTCTTCCAGCGTGGTCAGGCCGAGGCGCACCTTCTCCTGCCCGTCTTGGCGCAGCGTGCGCATGCCCTGCTCGATGGCCACCTTCTTGATCTCGTCCGAGGGCCGGCGCTCCACCGCCATGCGCTGGATCTCCTCGGTGACGCTGAGCACCTCGTTGACCGACAGCCGCCCCCGATACCCGGTGCCCGAGCACACCTTGCATCCCACCGCCTCGAAGATCGTGGCCGGCTCCCCTTCCGGCGGCAGGCCGATCTGCACCCGGACCTCCGGGGAGGCCTCGTGGGGGCGGCGGCAACGCTGGCAGAGCTTGCGCGCCAGCCGCTGCGCCACGATGCAGTCCAGGGCGGAGCTCACCAGGTAGGCCTCTACCCCCATGTCGACCAGGCGATTGATGGAAGAGGCGGCGTCGTTGGTGTGCAGGGTGGTGAGCACCAGGTGCCCGGTGAGGGCGGCCTCCACCGCGGTCTTGGCCGTTTCGGTGTCGCGCACCTCGCCGACCAGAACGATGTCGGGGTCCGATCGCAGGATCGACTTCAAGGCGGTGGCGAAGAGCAAGCCCGCCTTACGGTTCACCTGCACCTGAGTCACCCCGCTCAGGCGGTACTCGACTGGGTCTTCCACCGTGATGATGTTGCGGTCCGGTCGGTTGAGTACGTTGAGCGCGGCGTACAGCGTGGTGGTCTTCCCCGATCCCGTCGGGCCGGTAACCAGGATCGCCCCGTACGGCTTGGCCAGCGACTGGGAGAAGCGATCGAGGGCATGGGGCATGAAACCCAAGTCCGACAGCTGCAGGACGGCGTCGTCCTTGTCGAGGACCCGGATGACCACCTTCTCCCCGTAGATGGTGGGCAGCGTCGCCACCCGCAGGTCGATCGGCCGGTTGTTCACCCGCAGGCCCACTCTGCCGTCCTGGGGTACCCGCCGCTCGGCGATGTCGAGGTCGGCCATGATCTTCACTCGGCTCACCACCGCCCCCGCCACCGCGCGCGGCGTGGTCATCACTTCATGCAGCACCCCGTCGATGCGGAACCTCACCCGCAGGTCCTTCTCCCCCGGTTCCAGGTGCAGGTCCGAGGCCCGTTCGTTGACCGCCCGGGTGATCAGCGTGTTGATCAGCTTGACGACGGGCGCCTCTTCTACGGCGGCCTCGATCTTCGACAGATCCTCTACCGGCTCGCCGTCGGCGACCATGTCCGCCAAGTCCGCCACCGAGTCGTCGTAGCGCGCCAGGCGCCGAATGGCATCCAGGATGTCGCTCCTGGTGGCGATCCGGGGCGAGATGCGCATGCCCGTGATGGCCCGCAGGTCGTCGACCACCAGCACGTTGCTGGGGTCGGCCATGGCCACTACCAGGCGATCGTTCTCGAAGCCGACGGGGATCACCGCGTACCGGCGGGCCAGCGACTCCGGCAACAGGGCGGCCGCGGCCGGGTCGATGGTGCTCTCGGCCAGGTTCACATACTCCAGCCCGGAGCGGCGGGCCAGCACCCGCACAATGTCCGCTTCGGCGACGATGTGCTCCTCGACCAGGATGCGGGTCAGCGGCAGCCCCGATTCGGCCTGTACCGCCGTGGCCCGTTCCAGGTCGCGTCGGGTCAGCAGGCCTTCATCGAGCAGCAACGACCCGATGTGCTCGGCATCTGCAGGCACCGAGGGCTCCTCTGCAATGGTCGACTACGGGGAGTGTCGGCAGGCCGCAGAGGCCCCTTGAGCCGGTTCGGGACCGGCGGGCGGCGTACCCCGACGCAGCCGTAGGCCCCGTGCCGGCGGCGGATCCCGGCCCGGCTACCTCGGACCGGTGCGCTCAGCCCCCTGGGGCGGCGCGGGCGTCGCCGCCCGGCGCATCACCTCGATGGGCGCCGGCCGCCCCGTCCACCGCGAGAAAGAGACGGCGCCCTGGGCCACCAGGTGATCCCACCCGTCCGCCACCGGCAGCCCCCGGCCCCGGGCCAGGCGCACCGCCGGGCTGCCGCCCGGACGGCAGGGCAGGTCGTACAGGCCCGTGCTCTCTTCGACTACACCGGCGGGCAGGCTCTCCCCCTCCCGGCCCAAAGGGGTGGCGTTCACTACTACCGCGCCCGCCACTGGATCGCCCCACGGGACCTCCTCGGCCCCGATTCCCAGCCGCCCGGCGAGCGCCGCTCCCGCTCCGGCGCGGCGGGCGGCGACGGCGAGACGAGCCCCCTCCAAGGCGACCAGGACGGCCGCGGCGGCACCGCCCGCCCCCAACACCAGGACCGGGCCCCCGGTGGGAAGCCCGGCCGCGGCCCAAACCGCCCCCAGCGCGGCGGCGTCGGTGTTGTCCCCCACCACCTCCCCGCCTATCGCCCACAGGGTGTTCACCGCGCCGGCCCGCTGAGCCAAGGGCGCCAGCCGGTCGGCGGCCTGGGCAGCCACCCGCTTGTGCGGCATGGTCACGTTCGCCCCGTGCAAGGTCCCCGAGCGGATCTCGGCACACGCCCGATACACCCCGGCGACGTCCACGCGACGCGCTTCATAGCAGCCCTCGATGCCGAGAGCCGCCAGTGCGGCGTTGTGCATGGCGGGCGAGGTCGAGCTGGCGACCGGATCGCCCAGTAGCACGAGTCTCACGGGATCAGCCCCGCCTCCCGGGCCTGCTGCTGCAGCTCGAGGAACTCCTGGAAGTCGGCCGTGAACGCGTGCCGCCCGGCCGCGTCGCTCAGGACGTAGTACAGGTAGTCGGTATCGGCGGGAGCCGCCGCGGCCCGCAGGGAAGCCAGCCGCACCCCGGAGATCGGCGTCGGGGGCAACCCCTTGTACCGATAGGTGTTGTAGGGGGAATCGATCTCCAGGTCCTCCAGACTCAGTCCCCCCGCCGGCAGGCCGCCCAGCGCGTACACGACCGTGGCGTCGATCTGCAGGACCATGTCGAGTTCGAGGCGGTTGAAGACCACACTGGCGACCAGCGGCCTTTCTTCATCGAGCTTGGCCTCCCGCTCGATGAGTGAGGCGATGATCACCCCGTCGTAAGGAGTGAGGCCCCGGTCCGCCAGGTACGACCAATCCACCGATTCCACCCGCTGCTCGGCGGTGTCGGCGAGCAGCTGCAGCACCTCGGCGGCCGGGTCGTTCTCGAAGATCTCGTAGGTGTCGGGGAAGAGCAGGCCCTCCCAGTCGGCCAGCACCTGCGGGGCCGCGGGAAGCAGGTCCGAGGTCACCGACCCGTCCAGCAGGGCTCCTTCGAGCGCGGCCACCGGAAACCCGGCCTGGTCGGCGAGGGAATCGAGCATGGCCGGAACGGTCAGCCCCTCGATCAGAGTGATGCGGAGCACGCCTCCGCCGGGCCCTTCGACCAACGCGGCGATGACCGCATCGATGCTCATCCCCGTCTCGAGGTCGTAAGAGCCCGCCTGCAGCCGGTCGCTGACCTGCTGCAGCCTCACGGCGCGCTCGAACTCGGGAGCCGACGAGATAACCCCCGCCTCGGCCAGCAGGCGGCCGATCTGCGCTGCAGAGGAGCCGGGAGCGATCTCGACGGTGACCGACTCCCCGGCCACTATGTCGTCGTCGCCCCCGCCCAGGGCGTCGTTGACCATCCCGGCGAGCACCTTCACCCCGATGAAAGCCCCGCCGAACAGGAGGACCACCAGGCCCACGGTGCCCAGCACCTTGAGACTGGTCCTCACCCACCGGTTCTGGTCGTCGTCGGTGCCGGGCCGATTCTCGCTCATCGCCCTCCATCCAAGTACGACTGCAGCAATACTGCCGCCGCCACCCCGTCGCGCACCGCGCGGCGCCGCCGCCCCGACAGCCCGGCCTCTACCAAGGCCCGCTCCGCGGTGACCGAGGTGAAGCGCTCGTCCCGCAACTCCACCGGCAGCCCGGTCGCCTCCGCCACCTCGGCCGCGAAGCGCCGCGCCGCCGCCGCGGCCGGACCTTCGGTCCCGCGCAAACTGACCGGCAAGCCGACCACGATCCGCTCCACTCCTAGGTCGGCCGCCAGCCGCCCGATGTGGGAAAGCAGTCCGGGGTCGGTGGCATCCAGCACCCCATGCGGCTGGGCCGTGATGCCCAGCGGGTCGCTGACCGCCAGCCCGACCCGGCGGGTGCCGGGATCCAGCGCGAGCACCCGGCCCGAGGTCATACCTCCCGCAAAGCCTCCCGGCCCGCTTCTCGGGCCAACTCGAGAGCCTCCGGCAGGCGATCCCCGTGGGGCCCGCCGGCTTGCGCCAGTTCCGGATCGCGGCTCGAGCCGCCGCCCAGCAGCCGGGCGGCGGGACCGAGGATGGCTGCTGCGGACAGGCCGGCATTCACCAGGTCACGGCTGACCGCGGCCACCAGGCTCGCCTTGCCGTCGCGCTCGGCCCCCAGCACTACCAGGCCCCGCCCCAAGCGGTCGCGCGCCCCGACGGCTAGGGCCCGCAGCTCGTCGGGCATAGTCCCCGAGCGGGCGCTCACCACCAGCCGGGCCGAGCCCACCCGCTCCGCCTCCTCGGCCAGGGTGCCGGCATCCCCGGCGCGCGCCTCGGCCTCGTAGGCCTCCAGGCGCTTCTCGAGGTCCCGGCTGCGAGTGAGCAGAGCGTCCACCGCCTCCCCGGTTGTGTCGAGGGGGACGCGCAGCCGGCGGGCCACCCCGCGGAGCTCGGCGCGCAGGTCGCTCAGGTAGCGGTAGGCCTCGGCTCCGGTGAAGGCCTCCACCCGTCGCACGTTGGACCCGATCGACGACTCCCCCACGACCACGAGCGGGCCGATTTCTCCGGTCGCGCCCACGTGGGTGCCCCCGCACAGCTCGCGCGAGAAATCGCCCGCCTCTACCACCCGCACTCGCTCCCCGTACTTGTCGCCGAAGAAGGCCAGCGCCCCTAGTTCTTCGGCCTCGCGGCGCGATACCTCGAAGGCCCGTACCCGAGCGTTTTCGATCACCCGCCGGTTGGCCGCGTCTTCCACCGCGGTGAGCTCTTCCGGATCGACGGCGGCGAAGTGCGAGAAGTCGAAGCGAAAGCGTCCCGGCTCCACCAGCGACCCCGCCTGCTGCACATGGGAGCCGAGCACCCGCCGCAGCGCCCAGTGGAGCACGTGAGTGCCCGAGTGCGAACGGCGGATGCGCTCGCGCCGATCCGGGTCGACCGTCAGCATGGCATCCTGGCCCACCCTCAGCACGCCCTGGGTCACCAGGGCCCGATGCCCATGGAGACCCTGCACCGGAAACTGGGTGTCGGCCACCCGGGCCGCGCCGGTGTCGGTTTCCAGCCGGCCCGAGTCTCCCACCTGGCCGCCCGACTCGGCGTAGAAGGGAGTGCGATCGAGATAGACCTCGACCTCCTCCCCCTCCGCCGCCTCCTCGACGGCCTCGCCGCCACGCACCAGGCTCAGGATGCGACCCGGTGACTCCACCCGGTCGTAGCCGACGAACTCCGTAGGGCCGAAGCGGTCCAGGAGGCCCCGGTAGACCGGCGCCGCCCCTTCGTCGGGCCCTCCTTTCCAGGCCGCCCGCGCTCGCCGCCGCTGCGCCTCCATCTCGCCCTCATAACCCTCCCGGTCGAGCCCGAACCCGCGTTCGGCGGCCATCTCCGCGGTCAGCTCCACGGGGAAACCGTAAGTGTCGTGAAGCCGGAAAGCCACCGAGCCCGGGACCACGGCGCCCTCCTCCAGACCGTCGAGCTCTCGTTCGAGCAGGGCGTAACCGCTCTCCAGGGTGCGGCGGAAGCGCACCTCCTCCCGCTCGGCGGTCTCGGCTATGCCCGCGGCAGCCTCCGCCACTGCCGGGTAGGCCTCCCCCATTACTCCGACGGTCGCCTCGACCAGGGCCGGCGTCACCAGCTCGGCAGCCCCCAGCGCCCAGGCATGGCGCACCGCCCGGCGGACCAGGCGGCGCAGCACGTAGCCTCGCCCCTCGTTGGAGGGCACCACCCCATCGGCAATGAGGAAAGTGAGGGCCCGTCCGTGGTCGGCCAAGAGCCGCAGCACCACGTCGTGTCGCTCGTCGGCACCGAAACGCGCCCCGGTGACCCGTTCGGCCGCGGCCAGCACCGGACGCACGAGGTCGGTCTCGAAGATGGTGGGGACATCCTGGAGGATCATGGCCGCCCGCTCCAAGCCCATGCCGGTGTCGATGTTGCGCGAGGGAAGGTCTCCCACCACGCGGTACGGCTCATCTTGGATGTGCTGCATGAAGACCAGGTTCCAGATCTCGACGAAGCGGTGCTCCCCCGCCTCGCCCCCGGCGATGGGCCCGCCCCCGGGGCCGTAGGCCGGCCCCCGGTCGACGAACACCTCCGATGAAGGGCCGCAAGGCCCGGGCACGCCCATCTGCCAGAAGGTGCCTTGTGCGGCGCTGCCCCGCTGCACCCGGTCGGGGCGAACCCCCACCCCATCGATCCAGATGGCGGCCGCTTCGTCGTCGTCCTCGTAGATGGTGAACCACAGCACCTCCGGGTCGAGGCCCAGGTGCTCGGTGACGAACTCGTAGGCCCAGGGGATGGCCTTCTCCTTGAAGTAGTCCCCGAAGGAGAAGTTGCCCAGCATCTCGAAAAAGGTGGCGTGGCGCGAGGTGGTGCCGACGATGTCGATATCGATGGTGCGCAGGCACTTCTGTACCGAGGCCGCCCGGCGATAGGGGGGACGCTGCTCTCCCAGGAAGTAGGGCTTGAAGGGGACCATCCCGGCGTTGGTGAGCAGCAGCGTGGGATCCACCGGGATCAGTGATGCGCTGGGCACCACGGTGTGCTCCCGCAGGCGGAAGAAGTCCAGGAAGGCGCGACGGATCTCGGCACCGCTACGCAGCAGGCTCATCGGGCCCTCCTCCGGGCGGCGACCACCGGAACGGCCCCGCTTTGGGTGGCGATCGGGTTGGGCGGCACGGGCGGAAGGGTACTCACTCCCTCGGCGGACGCCCCACACGGCGGTCCACGTCGGCCAGGCGCTCCGCCCGGGCCGCCTCCTCGCCCTCTCTCCCCGGCCGGTACAGGATCCGGCCGGCGGCGGCGTCGGGGAGATACTGCTGGGCAACGACGGCTCCCGGGAAATCGTGCGGGTAGTGGTAGCCCAAGCCGTGCCCCAGGGCGGCCGCGCCCGGGTAGCCGCTCCCCCGAAGATGCGGAGGCACCGCCGCCCCCGGAGTGTCCTCGACCGCTCGGCGCGCCGCTTCCATGGTCCGCTTGACCGAGTTGGACTTCGGTGCCGTCGCTAGGTAGAGCGCCGCCTCGTGCAGGGCGTAGGCCGCCTCGGGCAGGCCCACAAACGCCAGGGCGTGGGCTGCGGCCACCGCCACCCCCAGGGCCGCCGGGTCGGCCAGGCCCACATCCTCTGCGGCCAGGATCACCATCCGCCGGGCGACGAACTCGGGGTCCTCGCCGGCGGTGAGCATGGTCTCCAGCCAGTAGGCGGCGGCATCGGGATCGGAGCCCCGCAGGCTCTTGATGAAGGCCGAGATCACATCGAAATGCTGATCGCCGGATTTGTCGTAGCGGACCACCCGGCGCTGCAGGGCCTCCTCGATTTCGGCCGCTCCGATCCGGGCCCGCCTCCGGCCCGAGGCAAGCAGCGCCGCCACCTCCAAGGTGTTGTACGCCAGGCGCGCGTCGCCTCCCACCCGCTCCGCCAGGAGGTCCCGAGCGTCGTCCTCGATCCCCGTCACGATCCCCGCCAAGCCCCTATCGGCGTCCTGCACCGCCCGATCGATAAGAACCGCCACCTCGGTGGGCGCCAGCGGCTCCAGCCGGAATAGGGTGGCCCGGCTGATGAGAGGCGAGTTCACTTCGAAGAACGGATTCTCGGTAGTGGCCCCGATCAGGGTCACGGTGCCGTGCTCCACCCCGGGCAGCAGGGCGTCCTGCTGGGACTTGGAGAAGCGGTGGATTTCATCCAGGAAGAGCACCGTGCGCCGTCCGCTGTCCTCGAGGCGCCGCGCCGCGCCGGCGAGCACCTCACGCACCTCCTTGACCCCGGCAGTGGTGGCGGACAGGGCCTCGAAGGCGGCCCGAGTGGCTGCGGCCACCAGATAGGCCAGGGTGGTCTTGCCGGTCCCCGGAGGGCCCCACAGGATCATCGACAGAGGCCGGCCGGCGCGCACCATCTCTCCGAAGGCCGCCCCCGGGGCGAGGAGGTGCTGCTGGCCCACCACTTCCTCCAGGGCCCGGGGGCGCATGCGGGCGGCCAGAGGCTCGGCCGAGCGGCGCCGCGCCGCCCGCTCCTCGCCGAACAGGTCCCCGGTGCTCACCCCGGTGGCGCCTCCCCCTCTCCCTCCATAGCAGCCCGGGCCTCGGGCCGCAGGTCGATCCCTAGTTCGCGCAGTTGCTCCGCGACGACCGGAGTGGGTGACTCGGTCATCGGGTCGAGGCCGGTCTGGGTCTTGGGAAAGGGGATGACCTCGCGGATGTTGGGCTCATCGAGGAGCACCGAGAACAGCCGGTCGATGCCGACGGCGAAACCGGCGTGAGGCGGGGTCCCGAAGCGCAGCGCCCGCAGGAACCACCCGAAGCGCCGCTCCGCTTCCTCGTCGGAGATGCCCAACACCGAGAACACCCGGCGCTGCAGGGCCGGGTCGTGGATCCGCACGCTCCCCGACCCGAGCTCGCTGCCGTTGAGCACCAGGTCGTAAGCGCGCGCCACGGCGCGCTCGGGATGCTCCTCCATCTCCCGCACGTCCACCGGCGAGGTGAAAGGATGGTGCGCCGGGGCCAACCCGCCCTCCGGGGTGATCTCGAAGACTGGGAAGTCCACCACCCACAAGAACCGCAGCTGCCGGTGGCCCTTCGGCTGCCCCAGCTCCAGGCGCAGCCTGCCCAGCAGCACCCGCGTCTCGCGGGGCTCACCCGCTGCCAGCAGCAGAGTGTCCCCCGGCACGGCGCCGAAAGCGGCCACCAGGGCGGCCGCCTCGGCCTCGTCGAGGTGCTTGGCCAGCGTGGAGCGCAGGGTCCCTCCCTCCTCCACAATGGCGGTCACCAGGCCCTTGCCTCCCAGGGAGCGGGCCCGCTCCGCCAGAGCGTCCAGGCCGCTGCGGGAGAGACCCAGCGGTCCGGCGTCGATGCCGGCCACCAGGCCCCCGCTCTCCAGCGTGGTGCGGAAGGCCTGAAAACGCGAAGAGGCGAACACCGTGCCGAGCTCGACGATCTCCATGCCGAAGCGCAGGTCGGGCTTATCGGTGCCGAAACGGGCCATGGCCTCCGAGTACGCCAGCCGGGGGAAGGGGCGCGCCGGGGGCGTCCCGTCCAGCGCGGACACCACCTCGACCATCACTTCTTCCAGGGTGGCGAGCACGTCGTCCTGGCCCCAGAACGACCCCTCGATGTCCAACTGGGTGAACTCCAGCTGCCGGTCGGAGCGGAAGTCCTCGTCGCGATAGCAGCGGGCCACCTGGAAGTAGCGCTCCACCCCGCCGACCATCAGCAGCTGTTTGAAGAGCTGAGGAGATTGGGGCAGGGCGTAAAAGGTCCCGGGGCGCAGCCGACTGGGCACCAGCATGTCGCGCGCCCCCTCCGGGGTAGAGCGGATCAGGGTGGGCGTCTCCACTTCGAGGAAGCCCATGCGGTCCAGGGTGCGCCGCATGGCGGCGATTCCCTTCGACCGGGCCCGCAGGTTGGCCGCCATGCGGGGCCGCCTGAGGTCCAGGTAGCGGTAGGCCAGCCGGCGCACCTCGTCGATCTCCGCCCGGTCGTCGATTTGGAAGGGGAGAGGGTCGGAGGGGCTGAGCACGCGGATTTCGACGGCGGCTACCTCGACCTCGCCCGTGGGGAGTTCCGGGTTGACGATTCCGGCCGGGCGCAAGCGCACCGTGCCCGCCAGGGCCATGCAGTACTCGTCGCGCACCTCGCGCGCCACCCCCGCCGCCTCGGGGGCGGCTGCCGGGTCCACCACCACCTGCACCACGCCGCTGGCGTCGCGCAGGTCGAGGAAGATCACCCCGCCGTGGTCCCGCCGCGCCTTCACCCAGCCGGCCAGGCGCACCTCGGCGCCGGCATGTTCCGGGCGGAGGGTTCCCGCCCCCGCCGTCCTCAGCGGGCCTGCGCCCATGCCGCCACCTCCGCGATCGGGACCGCCTGCTCCTCCCCCGTGGCCATTGCCCGCACCGTCACCCGCCCTTCGGCCCATTCCGTCCCCACGACCGCCGCCACGGCGGCCCCCCTCCGTCCCGCCGCCTTGAACTGACCCTTCACCGAACGCCCCCCGAGGTCCAGGTCGGCAGACAGGCCGGCTGCCCGCAGGGCGGCCACCAGGTCGAGGGCCTCGGCCCGCCGCCCCGGGTCGGCCAGCACCACGAAGACCCCCAAACTCGCCTCCCCCTCCTCCTGGGGCATCGCGGCCACGATCCGATCCACCCCCATCGCCAGGCCCACCCCGGGGGTGGGCGCCCCGCCGAGCAACTCGGCAAGCGGGTCGTAGCGCCCACCGCCTCCAAGGGCGTCCTGAGCCGCGGTGTACGAGCGGGCCTGGTACTCGAACACGGTGCGGTTGTAGTAGTCCAGGCCGCGCACCAGCCGCGGGGCGATCTCATAGGGAATGCCCCGGCGCTCCAAGCCGGCGCGCACCGCGGCGAAGTGCCCCGCCGCCTCCGGCCCCAGGTGATCGAGGGTGGCCGGGGCGTCGACTACCACCCCGGCGTCGGCCTTGCTGTCGAGGACCCGCAGGGGGTTGGTGTCCAGGCGCCGGCGAGAATCCTCCGAAAGCAGATGGGCCCGGTCCGCCAGGTAGGCCCGGAGCAGGCCCCGATACTCGACCCGGTCCTCCGGGTCTCCCAGGGAGTTGAGCAGCACCATCACCCCCCCGATGCCCACCTCCCCGAGGAGCCGGTAGCCCACCTCCACCACCTCGACGTCGGCATCGGGCGAGGGCTCCCCGAGGTACTCCACCCCAACCTGATAGAACTGCCGCCGCCGGCCCGCCTGGGGCTGCTCGTAGCGAAACATGGGGCCGGAGTAGGCGCACTTCAGCACCCCGGTCCGTCCCTCTTGCAGGTAGGCGCGCACCACCGAGGCGGTGGCCTCGGGCCGCAAGGTGAGAGCGCGGCCCGCCTTGTCGGTGAAGCTGTACATCTGCTTGGAGACGATCTCGGTCTCCTCCCCCACCCCGCGGGAGAACAACTCCGTCGCCTCGAAGAGCGGAGTCAGCGCCAGCCCGTAGCCGTAGCGCTCCGCCAGGGAGTCGAAGGCGCGCAGCAGGCGGCGCCAGCGGCCCGATTCGGGCGGGAGCACGTCGATGGTGCCCTTGGGGGCGCGAGTCGTCACCGGGGCAGGTCCTGCAGGAAGGGGTTGGTAGCCAATTCCCGGGCCAGGGTAGTGGCCGGCCCGTGGCCCGGGAGAACGTCGGTCTCCGCCGGCAGCGGCAGGATGCGTTCGGCCATCGAACGCAGGAGCGTCCGGTAGTCGCCCCCGGGCAGATCGGTACGCCCGATGGAACCGGCGAAAAGGTGGTCGCCGGAGAAGAGCACGCCCTCGTCCTCCATCCAGAGGCAGCAGTGCCCCGGGGTGTGCCCCGGGGTGTGGATCACCCGGAAGCGAAGACCGGCGATCTCCAGCACGGCGCCGTGGGAGAGGGGCAGGTACTCGGCGGCCCCTTGGTAGTCCCCTCCCCCCAGGCCGAGCAGCCAGCGGGCCTGCCCCGGCAGGTCGGCGGCCAGCCACTCGTCATCGGGGTGGAGATGGGCCGCAATGCCGAAGGCAGCCACCGTCGGCCCGGCGCCGCCTACGTGATCGAGGTGGCCGTGAGTGAGCAGCAGGGCCCGGGGCTCGACCCCGCTGCGGCCCGCTACCTCGGCGACGGCTTCCGCGTCGGGTGGGGCGTCGATGATCACTCCGGGGCCGCCCGCCTCCGCCGATACCACATAGCAGTTCGTGGCAGCCAGCCAGAGCGGAGCAAAAGTGATGTGCACGGCGGAAGCGTACGGCGGAGCCGGCTCCGGGGCGAAACCCGGCGGCTACAACTCGTCCCAGGCCACCACCACCGGCTGCACGATGGTCCCGCCGAAGGGGCTGCTCAGTGGCCCGGAGTTGTTCAGGGTGGTAGACCCGGCGATGTAGTTGCTGTCGATGTAGTCCGAGGGCGAATCGCAGGCATCTTCGGCCACGAAGCTTCCCTCGGTTACGTGGGTGTGGCCGGTGCTCTCGAGCTGCTCGTGCGCCGCCAGGATCCCTCCCATATCCGGGTCGCCGGAGATGTCGATGTCCCGGCCGGCGGCGACCAGCAGGCTGCTGCCCGGGTAGGGCCGCATCACCGGGCTGCCGGAGATGCTCACGTCGCCTCCGGTGATGGCCGGGCAAGTGCCTTTGCCGGCCACCAGCAGGGTCGTGTACCAAGGGGTGACCAGCGACCCCGTGTTGGAGGCCAGGTCCACCGAGCCCTGGTGCACGTAATAGACCCCGTCGTAGGGAGTGCCCGAGGTTTGCTGCCACCGGGCTTCGAGGCGGGCGTCGCAGCAGCCGAGGAACTTCCACCCCCGGAAGGTGACGGTGGCCGTATTCGACGACAGCACGAACCCCGTGCAGGGGCTGGCCCCGGCGGTGAAGCCCAGCGACCAATGAGCCGGGCCCGCTCTCACCTTGCCATCGGGGCACAGGTCGAAGTGGCTGGTGTGCCACAACTGCCGCGGATCGATCACCGGGATCTGGACCACCGCCTGGTTACCCGGCGGTTGGCAGGACGGATCCTGGACCACCGACCCGGTGACCTTGGCCCCTCCGGAAGCGCTCATGCAGCCGTCGATGAAGGTGCTGCCTCCCACCTCGAGGTAGCCGTTGGTATGCACCCCGACGGCGCTGCCGCCGAAGATGAGGGGATTGCCGATGAACTGCACCGGGCCCCCGGTCAGCACCCCATAGCGGGCCTTCCAGCCACCGAACAGTTCCGCGGAGCCGAGCCGCGCTTGCACCGCCCGCACCCGGCGCCCGTCGGCCTCTCGTCCCGGAACGAACCCCACAGCGAAGACGGCGCTGCTGTTGGTGGGGCGCACGATCACATACTCGCCGTTGAGCGTGATTGCCACCCCGGCCGAGGGCCGGGCATCGGCGGCTGCCACCACCCAGGCTCGGAGCGCCTCGGGCCCGGAGAAGGTGTCGGGCATGGTCTCACCGGTGGTGAAGGAGGCATCGAGGTTCACCAAAGCCAACCCATGATCCAGGCCCGATTCCGCCACCTGGAGAGCCTGCTCCCACTGGGCGTCGGAGCGGGTGTTGCCCGTTTGGCGCAGCGAGCGCACGCTGACCACCGACGTCAGCAGGATCAGCGTCAGACCCAGGAAAACCACCGCCACCACGGCCATGCCATCTTCCGGATGGC
>Ga0209164_1000673_pt1 | contig 66308 bp, 53 predicted proteins | sample MTBNYHSulfiMetaG_FD_187458 | JGI IMG/M metagenome (GOLD analysis project Ga0209164, IMG submission 187458) | Enrichment culture microbial communities from rom New York Harbor, USA that are MTBE-degrading - MTBE-NYH (New York Harbor Sulfidogenic)... | ecosystem: Environmental > Aquatic > Marine >... | reverse complement strand
CGGATAGTTCGCTACAATTGCTTCGAGACTTTATGTGTTACTTTGATCGAAGAGTTTCCTTCTCATATGAGTTCCTTGTGAGAGATCCCGAGGCCTTATGGGCCAATTTAGGGGTGCGAAACTTCAGATATTGAGAAGTCTCATATAATATACGAATACCCAATAGGTAAATTTACCGATTCTCTCCTTCCGACTTAAATCTTCTATATTTTCGATGAAAAACCACATAAAGTCAACAGTCCTGGTAAACCGTGCGAATCGCAGATCATACGGGATGCGTGGCACGTGTGGAATCATCTTACGTATCATGCCTGGGCCCCTTGGGGCTCGGACTCGCTCGTGTTTAATGCCCGATGGAAAATGTGAGACTGCCTGGTGGGAAATATTTGCAATTCCTTTTCAACAGCTGTACAGTTCAAAACTGTGTAGGAGCCGCCCCTTCTGATTAGTGGTCCCACAGGCCGAGGTAGGACCAAAGTTGCAAGTAGAAATGCTATAAATTACGGGATGTTAGCCTTTGTGATTTACCTTCGCAACGTACAGGTCGTGGGTTCGAATCCCATCATCTCCACCAAACAAGATGAACGGTGAGGGCCGATTCCATGGAGTCGGCCCTTTTCTTTATCCGCCTTCATTTCTGTCCAAAGTATAGGAACTTTTTTGGCAGTAGATTCCATGGAAATACAATAAACCCGTCATGCCGGCGAAAACCGGCATCCAAAAGAGAGCTCCAAGACCTTTGACCCTGGATTCCGCCCCGGTTTTCACCGGGGTGACGCGCCGGAATGACCGGAATCTAAGGATCGTTGTCAGGTTAAAAAGTTGGAAAAAGAGGGTGTCGGTAAAAAAACCTCCTTTTTCCTGTATCTTCTTGATATTTCTCTTTCAGTCATTATACTAGTCCCCGTGAAAGGTAATCGAATTTTTCTTCGGCAACGCAGTCCGCTTCGGGTGGGATCCGGCATATGGGACGACAGGGAAAAATAGAGAGAAAGACCAAAGAGACGCAGATTCAGATATCGCTCGACATTGATGGAAGCGGCAAATCTGAAGTGAACACGGGCATCCCTTTCATGGATCACATGCTGAGCCTCATGGCGGCCCACGGATTTATGGATTTGGTGGTTACCGCCACCGGCGACATCGAGGTCGACTATCATCACACGGTCGAAGACCTCGGCATTTCTTTGGGCCTGGCTCTCAAGGAAGCCCTGGGAGAAAAAAAGGGGATCAGGCGATACGGTGAAGCTACCGTCCCCATGGATGAGGCGTTGGCAAGAGTGGTGATGGATGTATCCAATCGCCCCATGCTCTCTTACAGGGTGGCGTTTCAAAGGAGAACATCCGGGTCCTTTGACGTGGGTCTGATCAAGGAATTTTTTCGCGGACTGGTCAACGCCGCGGGCCTCACCATGCATGTGGATCTGCTGGAAGGGGAGGAGCCCCATCATGTTTCAGAGGCCGTTTTCAAGTCCTTTGCCAGGGCATTGGATCAGGCAACCAGGGAGGAAAATCGATTGAAGGGGGATGTCCTTTCCACCAAGGGGGTCTTGTAATGGAACCAAAGCGGGGTAGATCCGAAGGAGAATCGGTTTGATCGTTATCCCAGCCATCGACATCAAGGGGGGGCGCTGTGTGAGGCTCAAACAGGGCCGAATGAACGAAGAGACGGTGTTCTCCGATGCGCCTGAAGAAATGGCTGAGAAATGGTTTGAAAAGGGTGCCGAGCGGCTTCATGTGGTGGATCTGGACGGTGCCGTGCAGGGAAAACCGGTCAATCGATCCGTGATCGGGAAGATCGTGAAAAGGGTTCCCATCCCCGTTGAGCTGGGGGGCGGAGTGAGGGATATGGCCACCTTGGAGGCGTACCTCGACCTCGGCGTCCATTATGTGATCCTTGGCACGGTCTCCCACAAAGACCCTGAATTGGCGATGCGGGCGTGCCAACGGTTTCCCCGGCGGATCATTCTCGGAATCGACGCGAGAAAAGGGCGAGTGGCCGTGGAAGGGTGGACCGAAGAAGTGGCGCTCACCCCTGCCCAATTGGCCGGTAGATTCGAAGCCGTCGAAGTCGCCGCGATCATTTACACGGACATACAAAGAGATGGAATGAGGACGGGGCCCAATGTGGAAGCAACGAGGGCCCTGGCGAGGGCGGTGCGATTTCCGGTCATCGCATCGGGAGGGATCTCCGGGATCTCGGACGTATTGGACCTGCTCCCGCTCTCTACTGATGGCGTGATGGGAATGATCACGGGAAGGGCGCTCTATGACGGGGGCCTTGATTTGGCGGAGGCGATCAGGGTGGCAAGGGAAGGAAAAATTTAGTGAATTTTTTTCTTGACATTCGAATCCGGTGATATAAACTACAAGTTTGTTTATATACCTGCACCTTGGCGCCAACTCCCTGGCGATGTTCAAACGCTCTTTGGAACACCTTGAAAACGACTACACTTGGTTAAGCCATGTCACTATCCCTCAATCAGAAGATCGATGAAGACTTGAAACGCTCCCTCAAGGCAAAGGACAAGATGCGCACCTCCTGCTTGAGAATGATCAAGACCTCCGTAAAACATGCCCAGGTCGAGAAGGGCCGTGAGCTGAAGGATGAGGAGATCCAGGGGGTAATTTCTTCCCTGGTGAGGAAGGGGAAGGAGGCTGCGGATGAGTTCAAAAAGGGAGGACGTGAAGATCTCGCTTTAAAGGAGGAAGAGGAGTTAAAAATTCTGCACGAGTATCTGCCTCAACAACTAACTCCGCAGGAGATTGAGAGAACGATCAAGGAGATCATTTCCGAGCTTTCGGTGGAAAGCCCCAAGGACCTAGGAAAGGTTATGAAGGTCGCTATGGCCAGGATGGCAGGAAAAGCACAGGGAAGAGAAGTGAACGAGATCGCCAAAAGACTATTGAGTTAAACGTTCCCCGTACGATAATAGAGCCTGCATGTTCGAAAATAATCGCTGCGTTCTTGGAGACCCTCAACATCTGGATTCTTTGCCCGGCGATATGGTTTGCCTGCGGGGTCAAACGGATTGTCTGCCTTTCAAATCCTCGAATGAACCTAAATCCCTGGACCAGGAGGCAAGGTTGGCTTCAGAGACGAGGCTTGTTTCAAAAGCCAAAGTCGTGGTGTTCTCCCGGGACCTGACTGAAATCAGCCGAGGCCCTTTTCGTTCTTTCCCGGAATGCTTAATGTGTCGAAGAGCGTTGCCGGGCATAGAGGGGCGGCAAGGATGTGCCTGCCAAGACCGGGACCTCCATCCTTTTGCCGTCGTGGCCTGATGCGGCGCAGGAAAACGTAAGCTTTTTCACGTCTCGGAGAGGCGAGCAAACTCATGAACTCGATCTCCCAATCGTCGGCCAAAGAGGAAATAAAAAGAGCGGCTGACATCGTTCACCTCGTTGGCCAGTTCGTGCAACTGAGGAGGGCGGGGCGAAATTTTATCGGCCTGTGTCCCTTTCATGCGGAAAAGGACCCCTCTTTTACCGTGAACCCAGAAAGACAATCTTTTCACTGTTTTGGGTGTAAAAAAGGCGGAGATATTTTCACGTTCTGGATGGAGTATCATGGCGCTTCTTTTATCGAGGCGTTGAGGGATCTGGCGGAAAGATACCAGGTGACCATTACGGGGACGACTTCCGAAGGCACAAAAGAGAGATCTCAAAGGGAGGCCCTTTTTCAGACCAACAATATCGCGGCCGCTTATTTTGAGTGGGCATTGGGACAATCCGGGAAGGGAGTTGAGGCCAGGAAGTACTTGAAGAACCGCTCCATTTCAGGGGAAACCGCCACCGAGTTTCGCATCGGTTTTGCTCCGGATGAGTGGGATGGTCTTGTCGACTTCCTGAGACGCCGTCACACGGATCTGAGCCTGGCAGTTCAGGCCGGGCTTCTTGTTCCCAAGAAAAATGGGGGCTATTATGACCGTTTCAGAGGTCGAATCATATTTCCCATTTTCGATTTGAGAAACCGGATTGTCGGTTTTGGGGGCAGAGTCCTTGGCGATGCCTTGCCGAAATATCTCAACACGCCCGAGACGGCCGTGTTTCGTAAGGGGGAATTGCTCTACGGCCTGCACGCATCGTCCCAGGCAATCCGGGAAAAGGGCAGGGCGGTGATCGTCGAAGGGTACATGGATTATCTTGCGCTCCGGGGGCATGGCCTGAAGGAGGCTGTGGCAACCCTGGGCACAGCACTGACTCCCGCCCACGTTCGGAGGCTAAAAGGATACGCATCGGAGGTGCTGGTGGTTTTCGACGCGGATGAGGCCGGTCAATCAGCCGCCTTGAAAAGCTTGCCCGTTTTTTCCGAAGAAGGTCTTCCTGCTCGCGCGGTTGTTTTGCCGGAAGGCCATGATCCGGACAGCTTCGTGAATGCGAATGGACTTGAACGCTTCCTGGGGTTCTTGGAGAAGGCTCGTCCGTTGCTGGATTTCTATGTGGAGCAAAAAATGCAGGAAAGCGAGTCGGAGGAGGGGAAGATTCATCTTCTTGAGGAGATCCTTCCAGTCTTATCGGAGGTTGCTAGCTTTCCGTTGCGTTCATTTTACATCCGTCGCCTTTCGGAGAAATTGGGAATCAGCGAAGGGGCGCTGTGGTCGGAGCTGGAAAAGATTTCCAAGTCCCCTTCCGCAATGGATCGCAAGGCCGGCATCAAGGAGCGAGTCACCCCTTCCGGTGTGGACAGAAGACTTGGCGACCTTCAGTTATTGAACCTCGTTGTCCATCATCCTCACGCCGTCCCCAGGTTGATGGACTGCGAATGGAAAATCCTTCTTTCAGATCGCACGGTGCTGGAGATTGTGGAGACCGTATTTGAGCAATACCATCAAAGAGGACAATTCTCCAACGATAGCGTGATGGATGGCCTCAAAAGCGAATCTGCCCGCGAACAGTTGAGGGAAGTTCTTCATCGCCCCTTTATTTATTCGGAGCAAGAGGTTGAACAGGCAGTGATTGAGATGGAAGGAAAGGCGCGTCAGAAGGCGATATCAGCCTCCCTAAAAGAATTCAGGGGAGACATCAACAGCCTGAATGAACTTTTAAAACTAAAGGCCCGCAAGCAGCGAGTGACTGGTGAAAATGAAGGTTCCAGGAGGGAATAGATCGTAATGAGCAAGAACACCGACTTGGTCAAGCTGAAGCAGCTGATTGATACCGGCAAAGATAAAGGCTACATCACCTACGAAGAGCTCAATGAAGATCTGTCCGATGAGATCGCTTCCTCTGTGGAAGAAATCGATGACCTGATGATGATGCTCGAAGAGCTGGATATCATGGTCATCGATGAGGCGGACAGGGAGAAGATAGAAAAATCTAAAAGGGTGAAGAAAAAACAGGCGGAGCGAAAGGAGAGGGAGAATTATCGCCTGGATGTCTCCGAAAGTCCTTCCAGGGTTGCGGATCCGGTCAAGATGTATTTGAAAGAGATGGGCTGTATTTCCCTTCTGACCAGAGAGGGAGAGGTGGAAATCGCCAAAAGAATCGAGGCGGGAGAGAGGGAGGCGTTACATTCGCTCCTGGAATGTTGCGTGGGTATCGATCACCTTGTCGAACTGGGAGATAAGCTCAAGAAGAGCGAAATCAAATTGAAGGATGTGATCAACGACCTGGATGAAGAGGAGAACTACTCCCAGATAGGAGAGAGAAAGGAATCTCTTCTGAGCTTGATTGAAGAAATCCAGAGGTCGCACGAAAAAATCCGGCGCAAGAGGAATCAGATTTCCATGGAAGCCCGAGCGGCGATCGAGGAAGAAAAATTATCCTCCGATATCAAAAAAGAGAAGGAAAATATTCGCAGGCTGGTGAATGCCTTCAGGCTGGAGAAGAGGCAGCTCGAACTGATGGTGGATAAACTCAAGGAGCTTGTAAGGCAGGTGGAAGAAGCGGAAAACCGGATTATCGAGCTTCCGGACAGGACAGGCGGACAGGCGATCGAGGATGTGAAGAGGTGTCTTTGCGAGCTGGCAAATAGCGACGAAGCTGAGCCTGCGATTTCCCAGTTCGGCATGTCCAGGGGAGAGCTCGCGGAGCTTGTGTCTAAAACGGATCAGGCCCTGAGCCTGATCCAACAGATAAGAGATCAGACGTACATGTCGACCGGACAGTTGAAAGAGAAGCTGGCCGAGGTGGAGGTGAGTCTCGAAAAAGCGAAAAGGGCTAAATCTGATCTGATACAGGCCAACTTGAGGCTGGTGGTCAGCATCGCAAAGAAGTACACGAATCGAGGGCTTCAGTTTCTGGATCTTATCCAGGAGGGCAACATCGGTCTGATGAAGGCCGTGGATAAGTTCGAATATCAACGGGGGTACAAGTTCAGCACTTACGCCACCTGGTGGATCCGGCAAGCGATTACCAGGGCCATCGCGGATCAGGCTAGAACAATCCGCATCCCCGTGCACATGATCGAGACGATCAATAAGTTGATCCGGACTTCTCGCTACCTGGTGCAGGAACATGGGCGTGAACCCACGCCGGAGGAAATCGCTAAAAAAATGGAGTTCCCTCTGGACAAGGTGAGAAAGGTTCTCAAGATCGCCAAGGAACCGATTTCTCTTGAAACCCCCATCGGGGAAGAGGAAGACAGCCATCTGGGGGATTTCATTGAGGACAAGAAGGTCCTTTCTCCGGGGGATGCGGTGATCAACTTCGGCCTGGCGGAAGCCACAAGGAAGGTCCTTCGGACGCTCACTCCCAGGGAGGAGAAGGTCCTCAGAATGCGATTCGGTATCGGGGAGAAGGCTGATCACACGCTGGAGGAGGTGGGTCGGGACTTCAATGTGACAAGAGAACGCATCAGGCAAATTGAAGCCAAGGCTTTGAGAAAACTGAGACACCCCAGCAGGAGCAAAAAGCTGAGAAGCTTCATCGAGAACTAGTGCCTAATTACAAAAGTCATCGATATTTCCAAACACCGTCATCCCGGCGCGTCACCCCGGTGAAAACCGGGGCGGGATCCAGGACCTGCTGAAAATACTGGATTCCGGCTGGAGTTTATCCCGCACTTGATGCGGGGCCGGAATGACTGAGAAGGCTTTCAAAATTCGGTGCATTATTTTTGCAATTTGACACTAGCGGGAGCAGGGAGGGGAAACCAAAATGAATTCTCTTGACAAATCCCCTGCCCGTACGCATTGTAACACGTGCTGGTGGTCCGTAATTTCGGGGCCCATAGCTCAGCTGGAAGAGCCACCGGCTCATAACCGGAAGGTCCCTGGTTCGAACCCAGGTGGGCCCATCAATGGTTTGAAATCATGATACGGAATCGAAAAAGTGGGAAGGGATGACGAAAGGGCGCACCACTTGCGGGTGCGCCCTTTCCAATTGTGCACTGAGGCTGGATATCCGTGGTCCTGACATTGAAAGAATTTCTCCGCCTGATAGAAGAAATCGCTCCTGCGAGGTTTGCGGAGCCGTGGGACAACTGCGGTCTTCAAATTGGCGAATACTCCCAGCAGATCAAGAGGGTTTTCGGGACACTGGATCCAACCCTCGATGCTCTAAAGTCCGCCTGCTCGCGCAAAGCCCAGCTTCTGTTCACCCATCATCCACTGATCTTCGAGCCCATTTCCAGCTTGAACAGCGGCCGCTATCCAGGAAATGTGATTCTTGAAGCTGCAAGGTGCGGGATTTCTGTGGTGGCCGCCCATACCAATTTGGATGTTTGCCCCGGCGGGATAAATGACATCCTTGCGGAGCTGTTTCAACTTCGGAATGTGGAGGTCCTCAAGGAGATGGCCGGAGAGGCTGGCGTGGGACTGGGCAGAATCGGGGAGTGGTCCCGACCGGTTGAGCTTGCCGTGGTGGTGGCCAACGTAAAAAAAATCCTCGGAATTGAAAGCGTGAAAGTGACGGGAGAGAAAAACAGACCCATTCGTCGTGTGGCCATATGTGGCGGATCAGGCGGGAGCCTGGTCTCCGTCGCGGCCGAGAAGGGAGCGGACCTTTTATTGACCGGCGATGTGGGATATCACCACGCGATGGGGGCCAGAGCCGGCGGTATTGCTCTGATCGATGCCGGGCATTTTCCCACGGAAAGAACGGCTTTTGCAGTTTTCACCGAACGACTCGGGAAAATGGTGACCGAACGCGGGTGGGAGGTTTCCTTTGAAGTGGACGAAGAACAAGGAGATCCATCGAACATTCAGTAATCCTGAGAAGCATGGTCCTCGGGCGGGGTCGAAAGTCCCGGGTTATCCGGGGGGGAGCGTGGTCCTCCGCCCCGATTGGGCCTGATCACTTGAGGTGAGGAAATTGGACGAACGAATGAAAACCCTGATTGTCTTGCAAGAGTGTGATTCTCGAATGGGGCAAATCGAGAAGAAAAAGAAGGAGGGTCCGGTAAAAATCCAAGAACTCGACCGGACCCTGCGCGCCTCGGAGGAGGAGATGAAGGGGGCGGGCGAGCAGGTGGAAGACCATAAACGGAAAAGAAGGCAGATTGAAAGGGACATCGACGTCCTGGAAAGCCGCATCGCCAAGAGTCACGTGAAATTATCCAACATCAAATCCAACAAGGAGTATCAGGCGGCGATCAAGGAAATAGAAGATTTGAAAGCCGAGAAAATGCTTTTGGAAGACCAGGTTCTTGAGTTGATGGAGCAGATCGAATCGGTGGATAAAAGGCGCCTTGCCGTTCAAGGGGAACATGAGAAACTGGCGAAGGATGTGGAGAAGAGCCGCAATACGATCCTCAAGGAAATAGAGAAGCTGGACAGGGAGCTGGAAAATTTTCAAAAAGAGAGAGACCGCCTGTGCCAAGTTCTCGATGAAAGTTTGCTGAAGACATACCACCTTCTGAAGGATCGAAAGGGCGGTATTGCCATCAGCTCCGTGATTAAGGGTGTTTGTCAGGGCTGCCACCTGGGCATTCCACCACAGAAATTCAACGAGTTGATCCGCGGTGGTGAGCTGATGAATTGCCCCCATTGCAGACGCATTATTTACTGGGGTGAGGCGGAAGTTTACAAAAACGCCGCAGAGAACAGTTTTTCGGGTATGTCGGAGTAGGACAAATGACCGCTGCCTCGCTTTGTTGGCGGGGGGGAGGAAAGTCCGGGCTCCTCAGGACAGGGTGCTGGGTAACGCCCAGTCTCGGTGACGAGAAGGAAAGTGCCACAGAAAGCAAACCGCCTTTTCGGCTTTCGCGGCCGGGAAGGTAAGGGTGAAAAGGTGAGGTAAGAGCTCACCAGTCCTGCCGGTGACGGTGGGAGCTAGGCAAACCCCACCCGGAGCAAGACCAAATAGGGGAGCGTTTGAGGGTGGTCCGCCCGAGCTCCCGGGTAGGTCGCTCGACCTCGATGGGAACGTCGAGGCTAGATGAATGGTCATTGTCCCGAAAGCGGGTGACCGTTTCGGGAAACAGAACCCGGCTTATGGCCTGCTCCGGCATACCTTTACCCCGATCATCCAATGAGGATACCCATTCCTGGTGACCGCGCCCGTTTTGCGGAGAGCTTTTTCCACTTCAGGGGGCATTGAACCGATGATACCGGAGACATGGAAAGCAGGGAAGTCCTCAGGGATCCTTGAGGGGCAGATTCCGGAAAAGGCGGTGTTCATCATAGGGGCCGGGCATTTCGGCAGCAGGGCAGCGCGGTTGATCAATCAGGACGGAACCCATGCCCCTATCTACCTGGTGGACAGCGATGCAGAAAGGCTTTCGGGCGTTGAGGGAATTCACCTGAAGAAAATCTCAACCGATGGGGTCGAATTCCTGGTGAGAAATTTTCACCGCCTGGGACACGGCAATATGATCATTCCCGCCGTGCCGTTGCATCTTGCCTATGAGTGGCTTGCAGGGTATGTGGGTGATGTGGTCAGGGTCCGGCGAATCCCGGTGCCGGAGGCAGCAAAGACAAGCCTGCCCCAAACCTGGCCGGGCAATGACGGCTCACTTCTTGTCAGTTACGCAGATTTCCTCTGTCCCGATGCCTGCCCGGAACCCGAATTTTGCACCGTCACGGGTGAAAGAAGGGATCGGCCGCTCCATGATCTTCTGGCCGGGTTGAAACTCCATGGATTCAAGGTTTACGTGATTCGAAGCCGGCAGCTTGCGCCGGGTCTGGGGGGATTCAAGGCGGAGGAGCTAGAAAGGCTTGCAAGCCAAGTCTCGAAGCACGTACCGGGGAAATGGGTCCTGGGCACCGCCTGCAGGTGCCACGGGGTGATAACCGCCTTCCAGGTGGACCGAGTCCAGAGCTCCGCCTAAAGGGCCCTCAGCAAACCGGAAACGATTTGCTGCCCCATGACCGCTCCGATGTGGAAGCAGAAAAGGGCCACGAGCGGAGACAGGTCAATCCCTCCCAAAAGGGGCACGAATCGACGGAAGGGTGCGAGAAGGGGCTCGCTGATTCCGTAAATTGCCTGGACGATGGGGTTGGTAGGGTCCGGGCTGACCCAGGAGAGCAGCGCTCCGGCAACGATAACCAGGGAAAAAAAGCCGGGAAAGGGAAAGAGATTCAGAAAAAGCATGATCCCTTCGGCGAAAGCGTAAACGATGGACAGGGCAGAAAAGGTGCTCATAGAGACCATCATATGACGGACGAGGGTGCTCAAGAGGGCATAGGCCACCAGAAGCAGGACAAAGGCTGAAAGATTGAACCGACGCGCGGGTATTCCCAGCCGAGCCAGTATCGTCTGCACAGGAATAAAGGCTCTTTGAATCAGTTGGTTGAACGGGACCCCAAAAGAGCGCTGCGATAAGATTGAAACGAACCACATGACCATATATGCCTGGAACAGAAGCTGGAACAAGCTTAACAGGCTGGCCCCCAGAGCAGCCAGGAAAGGCATGGGCTGCATGAAGACGTATGCGATTCCACGAAGAACCACCAGCGCCGCCAGTGTCAAAAGCACCCCTTGGTTGGGTCTGCGGGTGACGTATCCTGCGGGGATCAGGACCGGATCCGTGATGCGGTAGATCATTCGATAGATAGGGTTGAAGAAGGCTTCATTGGCCCTTATCAGGAGCCTCAGGAGAAAGAGGATAATAAGAATATCGATGATTCCCTTTAGAAGATACATACAGCGTTTTCCCCCGCCATGCGGTTCACGTAACGTACCCCAAAGGCGTTTGGAACTCAACAAAATAATCCCGATTGATTCCGATTCGGCTCTAACTTCATGCACAGAGGGGTCCCATGAGGTCCGAAGCCAAAGGTGAGCGCAATTCGGTGCATGCGGATATCCCGGTGAAGCTCGTTCCCCGCGCTTCCGTGGAAAAGGTTGTCGGTAGAGAAAGGGATTTCATCAAAGTGAAAGTGACCGCCCCGCCGGTCGAGGGAAAGGCAAACAGTGCCCTGTTGGAATTCCTGGCCAAAAAGCTGAAAGTTCCCAAAGGGAACATTCAAATCATTTCCGGCGAGCGATCAAGGGTGAAGCGAGTACGTATTCAGGGGATTTCCAGGGCGGAGGCTTACAGGATTCTAGAAGCGGAGACCTGACCCGAGGTCCGGGAGGCGCCATTGCACCGAGGCTAGGGTTCCAACAGCCGCCTCATTTCCTGATGGATGAACGGGTTGGCAGCCAATATGGTGTTGAGATAGGGTGAGTAGGATTCCCCTTCAAAGGTGGTCAACATTGCTCCTGCCTCTTTCGCAATCACTGCTCCTGCGGCCGTGTCCCAGGGCTGGAGGTCTTGCTCCCAGAATCCATCGAATCTGCCCGCCGCCACGTAACAGAGATCTATGGCAGCAGAGCCCGGCCTGCGGACCCCCTGGGCATTTACCAGCATTCTTCTGAAAAGCTCCAGAACTCTCTTTGAATTCCGATGGATATCGTAAGGAAAGCCCGTAGCCAAGAGCGAGTCCGCCAATGTTTTCACTTCGGACACCCTTATGGGGGTTTTGTTGAGATAGGCTCCCATCCCTTTCGTCGCTTCGAAGCACTCGTCCATCCATGGATTGTAAACCACGCCGAGCACAAGCTCCTCCTCCACCTGCAGGGCGATGGAGACGGCAAAAAACGGGAATCCGTGGGCAAAGTTTGTTGTTCCATCCAAGGGATCGATGAGCCAGGTGCGCCGGGAGATCTGCTCATCCTTTCCGGCCTCCTCGGAGAGGATGGCGTCTTTTGGAAAACTACGGCGAAGGATTCCTATGATGGATTGTTCGGCTTCGAGGTCAGCGTCGGTGACAAGATCGATTTCCCCCTTCTTGAGGATGCGGCTCACATTCCCGACGAGGCGATTGAGGATTTCCCCGCCGGCTCTCGCAGCCTGGCCGGCGAGGGCTAATTCCTTTTCCCACATGGTGAGTTCTCACTTGGAACGTAGAAGGTCAATCAAGATATGGAAAAGTTTCATCCTTCTCCCTGATCTGATATAAGAGAAAGCGCGTCTTGTCAATGAATAGATGGCTCGCGGCGAGGACCTGTGATGAAATCCCCCTGGTAAATTCACCGCTGAAGCGTTCCCCCCTAACAAGTCCTGAGCGTGCGGGGATGAGCTTTTGCCCGCGCTTTGATTCAAAATGGGTTGACAAAAATTTCCCATTAGTGTTAATAATCTAAGTTTGTAGTTCAGCTCCTTGTCCCTTACGGATGTCTGGCAGGAAGACCAAAACGGTTTTCCTTCAGCACCTGAGGGACCAGAAAGAATTCCCCTTGAGGGGAGAAGCCCGGAAGGAGAAGAAAAGGATGAGGTATTATGAAACCCTGTATTTGGTCAGTCCTGATTTGCAGGATGAAGACTACAGGCAGGTTGTGGACAAATTTACCAACCTTGTGGAGAGGCACAAAGGCCAGCTGATTCGTATCGACGAATGGGGTAAGAAAACACTGGCCTACCAGGTAAAGAAATTCGACCAGAGTTATTACGTCCTCCTGCGGTACTGCGGCGAGCCCGGTATTATCGACGAAATCACGAGAGATTTGAGATTGGATGACAGAATTCTGAAGTTTCAAACGGTCAAGCTGAGCGACGATGCAGATCCGGAAGAGCTAAGACGCCAGGTTGAAGAGCAAAAGGCCGCGCCCGGCGAAGAGGAACCAACGAGACAAGAGGAAGCAACGAGGCAAGAGGAGACAGAGGGAAAAGAGGTCGGAAATGGCGTTTAACAGAGACAGAGATTCCAGCAGGAGCAGGTTCAGAAGGACCTATCACAGAAGGAAAATATGCAGGTTTTGCGCGGACAGCACCATCGTGATCGATTACAAGGAGCCCAGAAACCTCAGGTATTTCACGACGGAGCGAGGAAAGATCATCCCCCGCAGGATTTCCGGCAACTGTGCCAAGCATCAGCGGATACTGACCCTGGCCATCAAAAGGGCCAGAAATATTGCCCTGATGCCTTTCACGACGTCTATTGTTAAATAAGCCCCAGCGTGCTGAACGGTACCATGCTCTTCAGAGCCATGGGAATGATTGCCACTCCCTTAATCTCATGAAAGCGATTGACGTTCTTGGCTTTGTGGGTTGGGCAGCTTTTCTGCTCTCAGCCGGGGCCTGGATCCCTATGGTAGGTCCTTTTCTCAGCCTACTGACCCCCCTGCCTTTTGTGTATTATTTGACAAAACTGGGCTTTCATCGGGGTCTGCAGGTCGCCGCGCTGGCCATGGGGGCGATGGTCCTCACCGGCATGCTGATGGGGCATCCGCAGTTGATCATCTTCGGCGTGGAGTTCGTTTCCCTCGGGCTGGTCCTGGCGGTTCTGTTCAAGAAAAAGATGAACACAGGGCGGACGATTTGCGTGGCCACCGGATTTATGCTGCTCCTCAGCCTCGTCCTTGTGTTCTTCCTCGCTCTTTCCAGGGACATGAACATTGGGGAGATGATGGTGACCTACCTGGACAATCATCTGAAGGAGACCATCAAGTCTTATCAGCAGATGGGTCTTACGAAGGAACAAGCGCTCGAGTTGGAGAGGTATGGAAAGGCAGTCCTGGATATTCTAAGGAGGATTTATCCCTCTCTCGTGATCGTGGGTACGGGTTTTGCTGTTTGGCTCAATGTGGCGATGGCCAAGTTGTTGTTTCGATCCGGAAAACTCGAGTATCCTGATCCGATGCCCATGGATCGCTGGCAGGCCCCGGATCACCTGGTATGGGGCGTCATTGTCTCCGGTTTCGCTTTATTCGTGACTTCCGGGACCGGAAAATGGGTGGCGATCAATGTGCTGATTGTCGCCATGGCGGTCTATCTTTTTCAGGGGCTCTCCATCCTGGTTTTTTTTCTGAACAAGTATCGTGTTCCGACCTGGATGCGAGTGGGTATCTATTTTTTAATCGTCGTTCAACAGGTTTTTTTGGCTTTTATGGCTCTCGTGGGACTGTTTGACCAGTGGATTGACTTCAGAAAAATTCACAAGAGACTGAATCGCTGATTCATGGAGGAAATGACCATGCGAATCATTTTGAAGCGCGATGTGGATGAGTTGGGGCTTGAGGGAGATATCGTGGAGGTGGCTAAAGGGCATGCCCGAAATCACCTTTTTCCGAAAGGTTTCGCGGTGGAAGCCACGTCGGAGAATATAAAGGCCCTGGAGTTGCAGAGGAAGAAAATCGAGGTGAAAAGGCTCAGGGCAAAGGAAGACGCTGCGAAACTCAAGGAGAGGATTCAAGCCTTGGAGGCCGTTTTCCAGCAGAGAGCCGGCGAAGAGGGCAAACTCTACGGATCGATCACCAGCATGGACATCGCCGCCTATCTGGAGAAGCAGGATATTATCATCGACCGGAGAAAAATAGCGCTGGAAAAGCCTATTAAGACCCTGGGCGAGTTTCAAATCCCAGTCAAGATCTATCCGGGGGTTACGGGTTCGATCAAGGTGGTTGTGCTTCCGGAGGAGCGGAGCGAGACCTAAAAATAGGGTCCAATCGGTAAAGGTTTTCAGATGCCTCGAGGCAAAGGTAAAAGCCCTGGTAGCTATTTGAAAGTTCCCCCTCACAACCTGGATGCGGAACAGGCCATCCTGGGCGGCATTTTGATTAACAACGATGCCATGAACCAGGTCACGGACATCCTGTCCGCCGAGGATTTCTACCGGGAAGCCCATGCGGCTTTGTATGAGGGGATGGCAGAGCTTTATAACCAGGACGAACCGATCGATATCGTGACACTCGCCCAGCTTCTGACAAGGAAGGACCTGTTGGAAAAAGTCGGTGGAACAGCTTATCTCGCTTCGCTGGTGGAGTCCGTTTCCACCTCGGCGGGCATCACCCATCATGCCGGAATTGTAAAAGACCTATCCGTGCGCAGGAAATTGATCACCCAGTGTTCAACCATTTCTGATTCCTGCTTTCAGGAGTGGGAGAAAACCGAGGACCTTCTCGAGGTCGCGGAGCAATCCATTTTCGATATAGCTGAAAAGCAGGTCAGGGAAGGATTTCAGACCCTGAAGGAGGTCATCACAAGCAGCTTCAAGAGACTGGAGAGCGCTGCTGCGCAGGATGGATTTGTCACCGGAGTGCCCACCGGCTTTGATGATTTTGACCGGTTGACGGCGGGATTGCAGCCCTCGGATCTCATCATCATCGCAGGCAGGCCCAGCATGGGAAAGACTGCGTTCGCTCTCAACATCGCCTACGAGGCTTCAAGAAGGGCTAAAAAAGGAGTGGCCGTTTTTTCGCTGGAGATGTCCAAACCACAGTTGGGAATTCGTTTGCTCGGTTTTGATGCCGGTATAGACGCCACCAAGCTGAGGACGGGATTCTTGAGGGACAGGGAATGGTCCTTACTGACCGAATCGGCCAATCGCCTCTCGGAGCTTCCCATTTTCATCGATGATAGTTCCTCCATCAGCGTCCTTGAGATGAAGGCAAAATGCCGGCGTCTTAAGAAGACGCACGATTTGTGCCTTGTGGTGGTTGATTACCTGCAGTTGATTCAGGGTCGGAGATCTGCCGAATCGCGGCAACTGGAGATTTCCGAGATTTCGAGGATGCTGAAGGCCCTGGCAAAGGACCTCAACGTTCCTGTTTTGGCCCTGTCGCAGCTCAACAGAAAAGTGGAGGATCGACCCAACAAGCGGCCTCAGCTTGCTGACTTAAGGGAAAGTGGAGCCATAGAGCAGGACGCCGACGTGATTGCCTTCATTTACAGGGACGAGGTATACCACCCCGACTCCCAGGAAACCCGCAATATCGCCGAAGTGATTGTGGCCAAACAGAGAAACGGTCCCACGGGCTTAATCAAGTTGACCTTCCAGAAAGAAGTGACCCGCTTCAGGAATTATCGCGAGGAGGAGTTCCCCCAGTAAGAACGAAACCGGATGTTTTTCCGGTAGAACCTGCTACGCCGAGCTCCTCCAACCAGCCGACTTGAATGTCTTTCCCGTCTTCGACACGATAAAGCACTCGCATGCCGGGGTGGAATTGATGAACCGGACACCGCTCACAGGGCCCATCACAAAAACGCTTGTGGAAAGGGCATCCGCATCCATGGCCGAGGAGGCGATGGAGGTCACACTGGTGCTCAATTCCGGAGACCGGCCCGTGCCCGGGTCGATGATGTGGTGAAATATTTTTTCTCGATCAAAATAAACTTCATAGTTCCCGGAAGTTGCGATGGCTCCGTTGGTCATGTGGACAATGTCCGGATAGCGGCTTTTTTTCTCAGGGTCCTCGATGGCCACGGTCCAGGGTGTTCTGTCCTGCCGAGAACCCATGGTTCTGATATCTCCTCCAGCATTGATCAGGTGATCTCTGATATCGCGGCCGGCCAGGATGCCGGAGGCCCTGTCCACGATATAGCCTTTTGCGATGCCGTCCAGAGTGATCCCCATTCCGGGCTTTTTGAACCGTAAGTCCCTTCCCTTCAGCTCGATCTTGTCTGAGCCGATGAGATCCAGTGTCGAGGCCAATTCTCGCTCGCTGGGTGGTGTGCCATTTTTCCCTGTGAATTTCTCCCTGAACAGGTCAACGACCGGTTTTACCGAAATGTCGAAATTGCCCTGAGTCAACCGATGATAATCCAACGCCTTGAAGACGACCTCAGCCACTTCAGGAGGGACGTCTCTCAGGAATCCTTCTTTGTTCAGCATTGCCACCGCCGTGCTTTCGTCGAAACGGTTCATGAGAGCCGTCAGGCGCTCGATTTCTTCGAAAGCCAGGCCCATGGCCTCCTCGGCTCGATCCCGTGAGGAATGGATCAGCGTCATGGAAACAAAAGTCCCCATGGCCAACTTGGTTTTCGACACTTTATAGCCCTTTCGGTTGAACTTAACGGCCTCCGCCGCAGAGGGTAAAAGGGTGGCGGCACCCATCCCCACGCCGAGAAGGCCGGAGAGCTTCAAGAAGGATCTTCGGGTCATTGCCCGGGAAGTCTTCACCCCAACAATCTTGTTCTCCATCATGTTCCTCCATACTCACAGTTCACCAGACGATCTCCTTGTGGAGAAATCAAAGCATTTCATCGATTGCATGTCAACAAATCTCGCTGTCTCCCTCCGCTCCCAGGCCTGTTTCTTGGCATGACGCTCCACAGAGCCTTTGTCAGGGCTCCTCCTACGGTTCCAGAATTTCCCTGGCTTGGATGATGTCCTTTGCGATCTCATCAGCCAACTCTTTCACCGATTGAAATGTTTTTTCCTCTCTCAAACGCTCGATGAAGTCCACCTGAATTGTCTTACCCACCAGGTCCTCGGAAAAATCCAGGAGATGGGTTTCCACCGACATCTGACCGTTCCCGAAAGTGGGATTATACCCAATGTTGGTGACGCCGTTGTAAGTGCGATTGTCCACGTGCACCTTGACCGCGTAAACCCCTCGTTTCGGGACCAATTCGTCAACAAGCCCCAGATTGGCGGTAGGGAAGCCAAGGAGTCTCGCACCCCTATTCTTTCCCTTTACCACAACTCCGGAGATTTGATGATCTCTTCCCAGCAATTTTTTGGCTTCAGACAAGTTCCCTTCCTGAACCAGTTTTCGGACGGACGTGCTCGATACCAGGGTGTGGTCAATGTGAATGGGCTCCATCACGTGCACCACATAGTGAAACCGCTCGCTCAATTCTTTGAGAAGTTCGATGTTCCCTTCCCGGCGGAACCCAAAGGCGCAATCATAGCCCACCACGATTTCCTTGACGCCGATCTTTTTCACAAGAATGCGCTCGACGAAATCCGGCGCATGGATTGAGGCAAACTCCTTCGTGAAAGGGATGCAAAAAACCACGTCAATACCGGCCTCTTCGATAAGCTTCAATTTTTTTGCAGTCGGGGTGATTAGAGAGGGCCCGTTGCCGGGGCTCATGACCTTCAAAGGGTGAGGTTCAAAAGTCATCACGGCCGACTGCCCATCGATGGCCATGGCTCTTTCTTTTATCAACTGGAACAGGGCCAGGTGTCCCCTGTGCACTCCGTCAAAATTCCCGATGGTCAAGACCGGGTTTTTCAGAGGTCTTTCCAGTTCTTCCAGATCGTAAATCACAGGCATCTGCCCATCCATTCCTCGAAAAAAATAGAACAGGCCCTTACGCCGGCTCGCCGGGAGAGCCTTGGTGCTATGAATTATGTTGACAACGTTAGCGAGGTACTATAATAATTCTAAAACAAGATATCAACTCATTTCAGAGCCGAAGTGGCGGAACTGGTAGACGCGCTAGGTTCAGGGTCTAGTGGGCGCAGGCCTGTGGGGGTTCGAGTCCCCCCTTCGGCACCAGGATGCCTTCAACCCCTTAGGTGGGTTCTTGGGGGTCGGGTGCGGATAGGTCGTATTGTCGAGCCTGTCCACATCGGCCTCTTTTTTTTGTGTGGATCCACTTTCCATAACTGTCGACCGAGGTCCTCAATCCCTTTATTATCTAACCGAATGAAATTCCGGCTGATTTTTTCCCTGGCGCAAACCCAAAATTTACATTTAAATGAGAAGAAACGATCCTGAGGAGGATTTCACGTGTGTTTTTTACAAGGACCTGTGAGGATTTTTTTTTGTTGGTACTGTTCGGCGTGTTCCCATGTCGAACTCCACGATCAAGCATAACTATCCGAAAAAATGAACTTAAAGGGTAGCAGGATAAATATTTAACTGAAGGGCGAACGAAGAAACCCCTTCTCGCATTGGCTCGAGAGGTGACTATGAATATTGTTCCGGGCTATAGAATTATGGACAAAATTTACCAAGGAACCAGAACCATCATTTATAGAGGCCGGAGAGAAGAGGATGACACTCCGGTCATCATTAAAATGCCCTCACCGCAGCTTTTTTCCGCACAAGACCTCGGTAAACTGAGGCATGAATATGAAATCACGAAGGGCCTCAGCTTACGCGGTATTTTGAAGCCTTACGCACTTCAGAAAGTGAAAGAAAATCTAGCGCTTATATTCGAAGATATAGGTGGGGAGCTTTTGAAAACCCTGGTTGCCTCAAGAAAGATCAGCCCAAGAGAATTTCTTGATATAGCCATCCCTCTCGTGGAGACACTACGTGTACTGCATCAAAAGAACATTATTCATAAAAATATTAGCCCCCAGCACATCATCATTAACACAAAAACGGGCGAGGTAAGGCTTACGGATTTCGGTATCGCTTCAGTCCTGCCGCGAGAAGATCCACGAATCATAAGGCCGAGCTTGTTGGAAGGGACTCTTCCATATATTTCGCCAGAGCAGACAGGCAGAATGAATCGAATACTTGATTATCGGACAGACTTCTATTCCCTTGGTGTGACATTCTATGAAATGCTGACAGGGAAACTTCCATTCCAAGCCACAGATGCACTAGAGCTGGTGCACTGCCACATGGCCAGGATGCCTCTGCCAGCTCACGAATTGGAACCGGAAATCCCCAAAGCTATTTCAGATATTTTACGGAAGCTCATGGCTAAGACGGCCGAGGAGCGATACCAGAGCGCGTCGGGTATCAAGGTGGACTTGGAAGAATGCAGAACGCAACTTCACTCGACTGGTGAGATCAAAGACTTTCATATTGCTCGCCACGACATTTCCGAGAAATTGCGGATAGCCCAGGGGTTATATGGGAGGGAGGAGGAAATCGAAGTGTTGCTGGCGTTATTCGAGCGGGTCATCCAGGGAAAAACTGAAATGGCCATGGTATCTGGCTATGCCGGCATCGGAAAAACCTCGCTCGTCAACGAAATGTATAAGTCAATCACCGAGAAAAGGGGCCTTTTCATTTCCGGCAAGTTCGAACAACTCCAACGCAACATACCCTATAGTGCCTTGATTCACGCCTTTCAGGATCTAGTGCGGGAGTTGTTGACCGAAAACAGAGATAAACTTGATCATTGGAAAGAGGAAATCCTGTTCGCACTGGGAGCTAATGGACAAGTGATCATTGACGTAATTCCTGACGTGGAACTGATTATAGGGCCACAATCTCCGGTTGTGGAATTAGGGCTTCTGGAGTCCCAAAACCGCTTCAATTTGGTATTTAGGAGCTTCCTTCGCGTTTTCGCTAAAAAGGAACATCCATTAGTCATATTTCTCGATGACCTCCAATGGGTGGATACTGCAACACTCAAACTCATTGAACTTATGATCACGGATGAAGACACCCGATATCTTTTGTTCATCGGAGCATACCGGGACAATGAAGTTGACCTTTCTCATCCTCTAATGACCTTTCTAGAAGATTTGCAGGATAAGGGTGCCCCCATTACGCGACTTGGAGTCGGGCCTTTAGGCGATGAGCAGGTGACCAAACTGGTTGCGGACACAATTGGTGAGGCCCATGAGTCGGTCGCGACATTGGCCAATCTCGTGGTACAAAAGACTAACGGTAATCCTTTCTTTGTAAACCAGTTTCTGACCACCTTATACGAAGAAGGCCTGCTTACTTTTGAATCAGAGGAAAGGAAATGGAAATGGGAAACGGACAAAATTCGAGGGTTGGATATTACGGACAACGTCGTTGCACTTCTGATCAGTCGTCTTAAGCGGCTTTCTTTTGAAACTCAACATGTGCTCAAAATGGCCGCCTGTATAGGGAATCGGTTTGGCCTCAGGACTCTGAGTATGATTACTGAAGGCATGCCGCCAGATATCTATCGTGAACTGCTTCCGGCCATACAGTTCGGCCTAATTATTTCCATGTCTGGATCATATCCTGAGCAAGGCTTAGAGTCCTATACAGCCGAGGAAGAGAATTTCAAATTCCTTCACGACCGGGTGCAACAGGCAGCTTATTCCTTGGTTAGTGAACAGGAGAAAGCAAATGTGCATTTGAAGATTGGAAGAATGCTCCTCGAGAATACTGCAGAGGAAGCCAGGGAAGAAAGGATCTTCGATATCCTCAATCACCTCAACGGAGGGAGGAAGTTGGTCACGGCAAAGCACGAACTGGATGTTCTTACGGAATTGAATTTCCTGGCGGGCAGGAAGGCGAAGGCATCCGCAGCATACGAGTTGGCTTATGGGTATTTTAAGACAGCCTTAGAGCTTTTAAGTGTAGATTGCTGGAAGAACCAATATGAATTAACGCTAAAGCTACATAATGAAGCAACGGAAGCAGCTTATCTTTCCGGACATCTTGAGCCGATGGAGAGCCTCTTCGAAGTCGTAATTCAAAATGCTCGAGCGGTACTGGATAAGGTAAGTGTCTATCAGTGCAAGATTTTGGGGCATATGACTGAAAACAGGTTGTCGGAAGCGATAAAAGCCGGATTGGAAGTCTTGGATATGCTCGGGGTAAGGTTTTCAAAAGACTCGGGTTTCAGTGCCGTGGGTCCTTCGGTGCAACAAACTCGATCGGTCTTTGATGAAAAAAGCATAGAAGTGCTCATCCATCTACCTCAAATGGAAGATCCCATCCATTTGGCAATTCTGAAAATATTAAAAGATGTTGCCCTATGTGCCTATCTCACTCGTTTTGAACTTTTCATCCGACTGCTCCTCAGAGGAATTGACATAATTTTCAATCACGGAAATGCTCCGCTTTCTCCCTTTTTCTTTTGCTTCTACGGGTCAGTTCTTTGCGCATCTCTGGGGGAAATCGAATCCGGCTTCAAATTTGGTCAACTAGGCTTACAGCTTCTTGAGAAACTCAATGCAAGAGACATAAGATGTAGAACCCTTATGGCTTTCAACGTCTATATCAGGCATTTCAAGGAACACATAAGAGAGACCATCAAACCTCTGGCCGAGGCTTATCAGGCTGGGCTGGAAACCGGAGATTTGACATATGCCGCAGGTTCAGCGAATGCTCACTGCGTCCGTGAATATATGGCTGGGACGAATTTGACTAAATTGAAAAAGGATTTCGAAACATATGACGATGCAATCCGAAAGACTAATCAGCTTCCAACTCTTTATGTGAATCGAATATATCATCAGGCTGTCTACAACCTGTTGAATAGTGATGTTGAGAGGCCGTGGATGATTGCTGGAAAAATCTACGATGAGAAGACTCAATTGGCATTTCATCTAGAGGCGGATAACAGAAATGCCCTACATTACTTCTATTTCAACAAACTCATTCTTGCGTGTCTGTTCAGAAGGTATGATGAAGCGATTGAAAGTGCAAACATGGCGGGAAAGTACCTCGACGAAGTGACTGGTGGTTTGGCTGTCCCTGTTTTCCATTTCTACGATTCACTGGCTCGTCTAGGTATGTACCAATCCAGCAGCGAGTCTGAGCAGAGGCGTCTCCTCAAAAAGGTCGCTTCAAACCAGGAGAAGATGAAAAAGTGGGCGGATCATGCACCGATGAACCATCTACATAAGTACCATCTCGTTGAAGCAGAGCGTTTACGGGTACTGCACAAAGAAATGGAAGCGGTTTATCACTATGATCGGGCAATAGAACTGGCTAAGGAGAATGAATACATTCATGAAGAAGCTTATGCCAATGAATTGGCAGGAAGGTTTTGGTTTGAAAGAGGCAAGAAGGACTTTGCCAGCCTTTATATGAAAAGGGCTCAAAGATGTTATGCGATCTGGGGTGCGTTGCGCAAAGTGAAACATCTGGAGGATGAATTTCCCAGTATTATAGCTGAGAGGCCGGCTGAACAAAGATGGCCCGCGCCGCTGAATGCTGGTCGCGACGACCTTGGTTTGGACATTTCCACAATGATAAAGGCTTCCCAGGCCATTTCAAGTGAGATCGAACTGGAAAGGCTTCTTATGGCCTTGATGAAAATTGTGACAGAGAATGCTGGGGCTCAAAGAGGTTTTCTTATCCTCCAGTTGGACGAGCGCCTCTTGATAGTGGCGCAAGGAGGCGTGGGCGACGATGAGGTATTACTTGAGCCCTCCCCTTCTATCCAAGAAGTGGAATATGTTGCGGTTGGTATCGTGACTTACGTTGCCAGGACGGAGAAATATGTGGTTTTGAATGATGCAACCGAGGAAGGAATCTTTACCAGTGATCCATATGTGAGATCCCACCGACCCAAATCCGTCTTGTGTGCCCCGATCCTTCACAAGGGGGAACTGATCGGTATCCTGTACTTTGAAAACAATCTCATTTCCGGTGCCTTTACGCCTGACCGGCTTGAGGTGTTAAAACTACTCTCCTCCCAAATTGCCATTTCAATAGAAAATGCAAGACTTTATGGTGATCTCAGAAAAGCTGAACAAAAATATCGTGGTATTTTTGAGAACGCTGTGGAAGGTATTTACCAAACTACGCCGGATGGACTTTTCGTGAGCGCCAATCCCGCTTTATCCAAGATGTTTGCCTTCGATTCTCCTGAGGAACTTATTGAGAATATCACTGACATCGAGCACCAGCTTTATGTAAGTCCTGAACGTCGCCGTGAATTCGTTGCTTTGATGCAAGATCGCCAGAAGGTTTCGGGCTTTGAGGTTGAATTCTACCGCAGAGATGGCAGTACGTTCTGGGCATCCCTTCATTCGCGTCCTGTATTCGATGAAAAGAATAAATTGCTCTTTTTCGAGGGCATTGTAACGGATATAAGCGAAGAAAAAAAGGCCATGGAAGCTTTGAGAGAGAGGGAAGAATACTTGCGGAAAGAGAATATCCGTTTAAGGTCAAATATAAAGGATCGCTACAGATTTGGTAATATTGTTGGTAAAAGCCCGGTGATGCAGGAGGTTTATGAACTCATTTTAAGAGCTGCCGCGACCGATGTGAGTGTCATTATCTATGGAGAATCTGGGACGGGCAAAGAACTGGTTGCCAGGGCGATCCACGAAATGAGTGAGCGAAAAAATGGCCCATTTGTGCCAGTAAACAGCGGTGCTATCCCTGAAAACCTTCTTGAAAGCGAGTTCTTCGGCTATAAGAAAGGCGCCTTTACCGGGGCGATTGCAGACAAACATGGATATCTGGACCTTGCTGACGCCGGAACCCTTTTTCTGGATGAATTGGGCGAGATAGGTCTGAACATACAGGCAAAATTACTGCGAGCCATCGAAGGTAACGGATTCATGCCACTCGGAAGTACCGAGTTGAAAAAGTCGGATTTTCGCATCATTTCAGCCACCGCCAAGGATTTGAAGGAGTATGTGAAGAAGGAATTAATGCGGGAGGATTTCTATTACAGGGTTCATATAATTCCCATCTATCTCCCTCCTCTGAGAGAACGTAAGGAAGATATTCCCCTTTTGATTGACCATTTCATAAGCGTATACCAGTACCAAGGGAAAATACATCCGATTACGGGGAAGATATTGGAGACAATGTTGAATTACGACTGGCCAGGGAATGTTAGAGAACTTCAGAACACAATTCACCGATACTTCACGCTGAAGAGGCTTGATTTCCTTGGCGCGCCCTCACGAATTGCAGCCGGACGGGAAGAGATTTCAAATTACCCGATGAGAGATCAGAATTTGAAGCTTCGAGAAGCGGTAAAATATTTTGAAAAAACCTATATTCTGAAGAAATTGGATCAGAACCAATGGCACAGAAGCAGAGTCGCATCAATGCTTGGTATTGGACGCAAGACCCTTTTCAGAAAAATGGAAGATTATGGGATAAAAACGACCCGGAAAGGGTCATAATCAACCCACAATAAAATTTCTATTGAATTACAAACAGTTGACTTCACAAAAACTGTGCGATGAGTCATTCATGACCCATTCGACTCAAATTCAACCCTCCAGCCTCAATCCCTTCCGATGTGAGATATTGTAATTATTACAATTTGTTAAATTTTTTGCCATATCTGGCACAGAGCTTGCCCTAAAGAATTTAGGGTTTTGAGTGAATTCCTGCCTGCCTTAATAAAGGCTTTGTTAAATGATGGAAAGGATAGGTTCCGGTGGACATTTTAGTGATTGGCGCCGCGGTTGACGCGGAATGCGCCCAAATGATAACCCAAAAATTAGAGCATAAGCTTGAAAGGATTGAGCGCGGTGAAGATCTACTAGTCATAGACAAATCAAAAAAATTCGATCTAATCTTATTGGATCTTTTTCTTCCGGATATGAAAGGTTATGAATTAATTCCTGAAATTAAAAAAGAGTGGCCGCAATCCAAAATCATAGCCATTACCGAGTTTAATTCAAGGGAGCTAGAACAAAATGTGAGAAAAGAAGGGGTTATCTATTACATGATAAAGCCTATTGATACCAAGTACATCGAAAGTATTGTCAAACATATTGCTCATAAGTTCGTGTCAAAACAATTATAGCTCTGAATATAATAGAAGATACAGGTTGATTGCTTGACTCTAATCTGCGAAACTGATAACAATGAGCGAAATGGCTGACGTTTGCTAAATTCAAAACTAGGATTTTGGGGTTTTTATCCGAAGTCCTCCCCTCACAGGGATAGAGGATTGAGGGCCAATTATGGAGTGCTTCAATGGAAAAGTGGTGGTAATAACAGGGATGGGCTCGGGTATTGGTAGGGCCACAGCGTTAGCTTTTAGCCGTGTGGGCGCGAAAGTTTTTAGTGTGGATATTCATCCCGGATCTGGAGAAGCGACAGTGAAAATGATTCAAAGCTCCGGCGGAGAGGCTGTTTATTCAAAAACTGATGTCTCAAAGTCAGAGGAAGTTAAAACCATGGTCGGTAAATGCATACAGACCTATGGACGGCTTGATTATGGAGTAAACAATGCCGTCATCGAAGGAGAAGTCTCCAATACGACGGAAACCAGTGAAGAAAACTTTGATAGAGAGATAGCAACGAATCTCAAAAGTGTTTGGGCGTCAATGAAGTATGAAATACCGGAAATCTTAAAAACCGGTCGGGGAGCAATTGTACCGAATTCTTCTAGTTGAAAAAAAAGGTACAGTTCATAACCAAATGGGGTGCTTCGTAAACAGGATAGATTGTTTCTGAATTCTTTGTCCAAACTATTCCAAGCATAGTATACCAACGAAATCAAAATTTGGTGAAGCAGTTGGACTTTTAGGTAGGATAGGGCTGGAACTGGTACAAAAAAACGTTATAGAGAAAATAAGTCGCACAATGAGTACTTATGAGGCCTAGGCATGGTTGGGATGTAGAATTGTAGCGAATGGCTTGGCGATGGCCATATTTGACAACCTTTAAAATAGCCGCGCCCGAATATCGTTTGGGCTGCCAAGGAGGGATTGAGATGATCAGGTTAACTTTTTGCCTTCGAAGACTTCCTGGAATGTCACTCAAAGATTTTCAGACTTACTGGCGGAAAACACATGGACCATTGGTTGCAAGATATTCAACGATTCTGCGGATACGGAAATACGTGCAGGTGCACACGATGGAGGATCCTTTGAACAAAGAACTGCAAAACTCACGCGGTGCGGCCGAGCCCTATGATGGGGTGGCGGAGCTCTGGTGGGACAACCGTCAGGATCTGCTGGAGGCAATAGAGACTCCTGAAGCCCAGGAAGCCGTCCAGGTGTTAGTTGAGGATGAGAGAAATTTTATCGATTTGAAGCGCTCACCCGGGTGGTATTGTTATGAGGTGCCGCAAATCAATCCCATCCCTGAAAACGTTATCGCAACGGAAAAGGGTCCTTTGGTCAAGTTTTATTACGTCTTACACCACCATGCTCATCAATCGCTCAATGATGTCCAGTTTTATTGGCGCATGGTCCACGGTCCTAACGTTCGCCAGTATGGGCAGGCGATTAGGGCCCTTCGCTACATACAGGTTCACAGACTGGATGATGAACTCAACGCACAGTTTGCAGAACCTCGAGGAACCGAAGAACCACTTTATTACGGCCATGCGGAGCTTTGGTTTGATCGGACGGCCCTTCAGATGGCGTTTGCCTCTCCTGAGGGAATGAAGGCAGTGGAGTTCCTTATAGAAGATGAAAGGAGTTTCATCGATTTCTCTCGCTCTGCGCTCTGGCTGGCAAAGGAGCATATCTTCATAGATCGAGGATGAGCGTTTTCCTCTGGAATGAGGTTTTATGAAAACAGAGAATCTTTGGACATGGAGGCGCAATGATGACAAAAATTGGCCGTTTTACTAAGGAAAAATTTGGTTACAGCCAGCCTGCTCATTCACCTTTGTATGCCAGGCCTCCGATTTACTACAAAAATGTAGAGGCGATCTGGGTGAACTATGAGACAGATGAAGAGGCCGCACTGGAGCAGCTCCCGGAAGGGCTCGAGTTGCCCACTCCAGTGCTCGCTACGCTCATGTTGATTCGATACCCTTTTAGCACCCTCGGCTTCTATGAAGAGGCAATCCTGGCTATAGCCTGCAGCTGGCAGGGGGAGGAGCGATATTATATTCCCCATATCGTGGTCAATAATGATGTTCCTCTGGCCGCCGGCCGGGAGATATGGGGCTTTCCTAAGAAGATGGCCCATATCACCCTTGAGAAAGAAGCGGATCTGATCTGGGGTAAGGTGGAACGACCTCGGGGAAACTTGATTTGTAAGGCGGGTGTGAGACCGGAGAAGCCGGCGGAATTGGAAGCATCCGAAACAGTAGCCTGGTCCGCTTGTTTGAAAATTGTCCCCAGCCCCGAGGAAGGCGCGGAGCCATCTGTGGCGGAGTTGGTTCAGGTCCCCTCGAAGCTAACCATTCTTGGCGCGTGGCAGGGGCCGGGCTGGATTCACATCGAGACAGCCTCCGAAATCGATCCGTGGTACAAATTGCCTGTAAAACAGATCGTGGATGCGACCTATTACGTTTATGACCAGGAATTGGGCTACGGTAAGGTAGTCAAGAGATACGAATGAAAAAGCGCGGTTTTATGAAGGGCGGACTGCGATGCCAAGGTGGAGAGGCATTCATAAATCCTCTACCATCTGTATGGGGCCAAGGGGAGATCAGGTGCGGCGCTGATTCGGTTTTTTAAAAATAGGGATGGCGTCGTCAAACTCGGGGATTTCCAGTCAGCGCAAAAGTTTTTTCAAGGTCTATTAAGAAGAGATGGGGGGTGATGTTTCGGCAAGGGGAGAGATAATACCGCTTAGGGTTCCCGGAGTAGGCAAAAGAGTTTTACTTTTTAAATCGGCTTCTTATGAGCCAAAACCAAATGAAAGGAGCAAGACCATGAAGAAAAGGATTCGAGCAGCTGTAATCGTCCTCCTGGCTTCGATGTTTGTGGCCACATCCCTGGGAGTTTCCAATGCGGATGAAATGAAAATCCAACCCAAGGGGGATAAAAAGATCAAGATCGCGGTCATGGATTTGATATCCTCCATTGAGGTCGCCGCTCTGTTTAACAAGCATCACATGGCAGCGGCAAAAGCTAGGAAATGGGAGGCTCAAGTTTTTGACCTGAATTCAAATTTTTCGCAATCTGAATCGATTATGGAAAACATTATCGCGGCAGGTTATGATGGAGTTATCGTGCACTGGACAACCCCAAAATTTTATGAGGTGCAGCTAAAAAAAGCTAAGGCTAAGGGGATTCCAGTACTTACAATCGCTTGCGGTGAACTCCTCCCCGGAATTGTTGGGGATTTCGCCATCTCCAATGTCGCTGCAGGGGCATTGAACGGTGAGTATCTCGCCACCAAATTAGGAAGAGGAGGCAAGGTTATCACCTATTATATTCCTCATCAACTTATCCACCGTCAAAGGCTGATGGGAGCCAAAGCAGCTTTTGAGACCTATGGAGTTTCTATTGCCCAGGAGCTCTATGTTTCCTCAGGGGACCTTTCACAACAGTGCTACGAAGCATGTAAAAATGCTTTTTTGGCTGACACGAAAAAAGAAATAAAGGGAGTTTGGACACCATGGGAGGGGTTTGGAATTCCCGCTGCCAGGGCCGCCATGGATATTGGCCGCAAAGACGTCATCGTGGTTACCGTGGATGACAGCCCCAATACCTACTCTGAGTTTCGAAATTTGCCCACACTCCACGCGTCTGCCGCCACATTGGGGTTAACAAGGCAGATTGTTGATGATATGTTCAGTATTTTCGACAAAGTATTCGCGGGTGAATCAGTTCCGACCCGGCAGTTTTACGGAATCCCGCCGTACCTCGTTACGAAGGAAAATCTCCCTCCTAAAGGCTATTTCTTCAGTTTTTGCGGTTACGAAGGTCGTCCGCCGGATTTCAAGGTGAAATAGTCATGGGCCATTTCCTCTTTTCCCCTTTTTTGGGGGAAAAGAGAATCCTCATGTCCAGGTGGGGTCTTGAAAATTGTGACGACTGCGAAGAGTTTTAAGCACTCACTCGACGGTAATATGGGGAAATAAAGTTGCAGGAGTTGAGGGAGAATCACACTGCGCTATGGCGAGACTGCCTGTTTTTCTATCATCGGGGCTTTCTGACCTCGCGGAGAAAACCAATGCAGTTAAAGCACCGTAGAGAAACGAATAAAGAGAGGGAAATCTATGAAACTTAAAGGGAGAGTTGCCTTGGTTACCGGAGCGGGCAGCGGTTTTGGCAGGACCATCTCACTTCAAATGGCACGCGAAGGGGCGAAAGTCGGAGTCAATGACGTTAACCCTGAGGGTATTGAAGAGACTCTTGGTGCTTTACGAGATGAGGGATATGACGGGTTGGCCCTTGGGGCGGATGTAGGCAATTTGGACCAGGTGAAGGGAATGTTTAAAAAACTGAAATCGACTTGGGGGACGATTGATATTCTGGTCAACAATGCCGGTTTCAGTATAAAGCACGGATGGGAAGATTTGGGAGAATTAATTAACAGCAGATATCATAAGGCCATCGATGAAATGAATGCGACGGGAAAACAACAAGAGTCGCTGAAGATTACGTCCTCGTATAAGGATGAGTGGTGGCACGCCACCCTGAATGTCCACCTCAACGGCACATTCTACTGCACCCGGGAAGCCTTAAGAATCATGGAAGAAAAAGGCATCGGAAAGATTATTAACATGTCCTCAATTTGTGGGACAAATGGGTGTGCGGGGGGGCCCGCATACTCTGCGGCCAAGGGAGGCATTAACGCTTTCACCAAATCAGTAGCAAAGGAAGTCATAGGGTCCGGAATTATCGTAAATGCTGTGGCGCCTGGCTTTTGTGCTACCCCTATCAATGATCCATTCGACGAAAAGACTATGAGCTCTATTCTTGCAAGCACGCCCGTAGGGCGTTTGGGGACGGCGGATGAAATCGCCAGCCTTGTGGTTTACCTTGCGAGTGACGACGCGAATTTCATTGTAGGGCAGATTATTTCCCCCAATGGGGGATGGGCGATTTAGATAAGGGGCTTCCTCATGGGCGCAGGAGACAATACACGGATTTCTTTAGAAGCTCGCGGGATCGTTAAGGACTTTCCTGGCCAGCGAGCTTTAGACCATGTGGACTTTGACGTTTACCAAGGCGAGGTTCATGCCCTTATCGGAGAGAATGGGGCAGGCAAATCTACTCTGATTAAAATCATCGCCGGTGTCTACCACGCAGATGAGGGGGAGATTCTGATCGATGGGGTGCAGGAACATATTTCCAATCCCCGAGACAGTCAGGCTCTGGGCCTTGCTTTTATCCATCAGGATTTGAATATTGTCCCCCACCTTTCCGTGGCTGAGAATATATTTCTGGGTATCTACCCGCGTAATCGGTTGGGAATGGTCCGCATTTCCAAAATGGTAGAGATGGCTCAGGAGGTTCCGGATGCGTTGAACGTAGGCGCGGACCTCCGCACTCCGGCCGGGATGTGTAGCATCATCCAGCAGTGGAAGATGGTCATCAACCGGGCTTTGGCTTGGAAGTCCAGAATCATTTTTATGGATGAGCCTACATCTTCACTGAGTCATGAGGAGGTGAATGAACTGTTTCGCTCCATTCAGCAACTCAAGGCGAGCGGAAAGTCTATCGTCTATGTGTCTCATCGATTGGAGGAAGTTTTTAGGATCGCCGATCGAGTGACGGTCATAAAGGATGCGAAGAAGGTAGGAACAGCCCCTGTACGGCAGATGGATACGGAGAAGATCTATCGGATGATGCTGGGCCGGGAGCTCAAGGATGTTTTTCCGCCCAAGGATGAGCCCCGAGAGAAAGTCTGTCTGGAGGTTAAGAATCTCTCCCGGGCGCATGTAATTCATGACATTGGCTTTCGTCTTCGAGAGGGCGAGATCTTGGGTCTGGCCGGTCTGGTGGGGTCGGGGCGCACGGAACTGGCCCGCCTTCTCTTTGGTGCCGACCGGAAAGATCGCGGGGAGATCCTCATTGCCGGGCAAAAAGTGGATATTCAATCACCCAAAGACGCTATCCGACACCGGATCGCCCTGGTCCCGGAGGAAAGGCGCACCCAGGGGCTAGTCCTAGCGATGGACGTGAAAGAAAATATTACGCTGGCCAGCCTGAAGAAGCTTTGGCGTTGGCTGCGGATTCCGGTGTTAAGCCGTGCTAAAGAAAATTTGGTCGCTCAGCCCCTGGTTCAGGTGGCGGCCATTAAAACATCAGGTCTGAATCAAATCGTGGAATATCTAAGTGGTGGCAACCAACAAAAGGTCGTGCTGGCAAAGTGGCTTTGCAGTGAAGCTCGGATTTTGATCTTCGACGAGCCCACCAAAGGGATCGATGTGGGCGCCAAATTTGCCATCTATGAACTCATTGCCGACCTTGCCCGGCGCGGAGCGGGAGTCATCTTGATCTCTTCTGACTTGACAGAGGTGTTAGGGCTTTCCCACCGAATTCTGGTCATGAATCAAGGGATGATCAAGGCCAATATGTTGAGCTGCGAGACAGATCTCCCCTCAATGCTTAAGCTCTGTTTAGGAGAAGATGAGGAATCCGCAGAAGAGATTGAATAAGACATCACCATCATGTCTTAAGTTTTAAAATGTGGGAGACAAAGATGAAATCGGTTAAAGGAAAGACTATAAGCCGCAGTGAGTTTTTTATCTATCTTGGCCGGTATGGGACGATCATCATTTTTCTGGCCATGATTCTCTGTTTTAGCATGCTTCTGCCGGCCTTTCGTTCGGGGGGTAATCTTATGAACCTCCTGGGTCAGACCGCAATTCTATCCATATTCTCAGTAGGAATGACTTGTTGCCTGAAGATGGGGGATTTCGATCTATCCATTGGAGCTATAGCTGCCATCACGGGGATCGTAGTGGCAAAATTGTTGGTAAATGGTTATGGCATTCCTCTATCAGTATCCTGCGGTCTTCTGGTTGGCGCGCTGCTTGGAATCATGAACGGGCTTCTGGTAGCCTACGCGGGGCTCTCCGCTTTTGTTTGCACCCTTGCCACGATGAGCATTATTCTCGGATTCGCCATGGCTGTCACCAAAGGCATCTCCATATGGAGCTTACCTCAGGGATTTGCCTTTATTGGGAGAGGTGATCTACTGGGGATTCCTAATCGCTTCAGTATTATGTTTATTCTTCTGATCGTGGTTTGGTTTATACATGCTTACACACCTACGGGGAGACGGATGGAGGCCATTGGAGGTAACGCGACCTCGGCTCGATTATCGGGGATTAACGTTGAATGGAACAGAATGCTTGGTTACTTATTTTCAGGCGTCTGTTCAGCCATTGCCGGAATTGTGTTAACTTCAGCGGTGATGTCAGCTAACCCTACGCAAGGGACTCATTACTTGTTGGATGCCTTTGGAGCGTGCTTTATAGGGGCCGCGACGGTCCGCATTGGCCAGTTCCACATCTGGGGCACGTTCGTCGGTGTTCTAATCGTCGTGGTAGCCATTAACGGTCTAATCATCCTGATGGTCCCCGGTTATTTAACAGATATGATTAAAGGAATGATCCTCCTGTTGGCGATTGTGATGTCAGGTACTGTAGGCAAGTTTCTTAAGAGTTGAGGCATTATTGGTAGCTTAGTAAAGCGCAATGATGAGATTAGCTGAATTGTGAGAACGCAAACATAAAGCGCGCATTGGAATGCAAAAGTTGCAAATAGGAGGAAGGAATGGTTGAAAGCAAAGTCCCTGGGGTTATGGCCTTCGACATGATGGCCAAGGCGGAGGAAGAGCCAGATTTCCCGGTATTGACATTTGAAAACGACCGCCACCCCGATGAGGTACTCACCTATTCTGACCTCGTGCTCAAGGGCAACAGACTGGCTCGGGCCATGGAAAGGATGGGTATCGGCCGCGGGGATAGCTTTTCTGTCGTGATGCGCAATCACCCGGAAGTGGTGCTATCCATGTACGCGGCCTCGGTACTTGGGGCCGTTCTGGTCCCCATCGACCCCCGTTCCAAGGGAGAGAAGCTGAGGTACCAGATCAGGGATTCGGGGTCCAAGGGCGTCATTTTTGCTGCCGAGTTCATGGAGTCTATGGACGAGGCGCTTACGGGTCTTGCGGGTGTAACAACTATCGGCTGTTTGTACAACCCGGAGCTCGAGGTTACGGTCTCTCCCAACTATCCCGATCTCAAAGAAATTCTGGAAGCACCCGAGGCTCCCATGTTCGACCCGGGCTCCCATACGCCCAGAGACCATCTCCTGATTGTCTACACCTCGGGCACCACGGGCGATCCCAAGGGTGTCCGCCTACGGGCCGAGCGCATGCAGTTTGCCCCCATGCTGGCTCAACTGGTCTGGAAATACACACAAGAGGATAAACTCTATACAGGGCTATCACTGACGCACGGCAATGCCCAGTTTGTCACCCTTTTTCCTGCTTTGTACAACAGCATCCGGGCCGTGATCTCCCGCAGGTTCACCAAAAGCCGTATCTGGGATATTTGCAGGCACTATGGCTGCACGAGCTTTTCTCTTTTGGGAGGCATGATGATGGGGATTTACTCCGAGCCTCTCCGCTCCAATGACGGAGAGAACCCGGTCAGGGTGGTGCTGAGTGCTGGCACGCCGCGGGGAATCTGGGAAGCTTTCGAAAAACGTTTCAACGTGAAGATTCACGAATGGTACGGTGCGGTGGAGGGTGGCTTCGCCCACAACGAGCCCGGAGTAGGCCCGATCGGTTCCTTCGGAAAACCGCTTGAGGGCGTGATGGAAATGAAGGTGGTACGCGAAGACGACACGGAATGCGCGCCGGGTGAAATCGGGGAGCTGATTTCCCGTTCGAGCACAGGGGAGACCGAAGTGGAATACCACGGCAAAAAGGAGGCTTCTGAAGCCAAGACCCGTGGCGGCTGGTTGCGTTCCGGCGATATGTGCCACAGGGATGAGGCGGGTTGGTTTTATTTCGACTTTCGCAAAGGCGGCGGTCTGAGGCGGCAAGGAGACTTCATCATGCCCGAGTATGTGGAAGGGGTGATCGCAGTGCATGATGACGTGAGCGACGTCTGCGTATACGGGATCAAAGCCGCATCCGGTGCACCCGGGGAAAGCGACCTGGTGGCCGCTATTGTGCCCACAAAGGCTCGAATCCCCGACGTCAAGTCTATCTTCGATTTCTGCGTCGCGGGGCTGGAAAGAAATGCCGTGCCTTCGTACATCCAGGTGGTTGCTGAGATACCCAAAACCGCTTCTGAAAAAAACCTCGACCGCCTTCTCCGGGAACAGTTTGACCCGGAGGCAGAGAACGTCTACAAATTTGAAGACTACCGTTAACGAAGCAAGGAGACTGGATTTATGCACAAAGTCGAAATTATCGGTGGGGCCATGACCAAGTTCGGTCGACATATGGACCGTAATTTGAAGTCCCTGGTGGCAGAGGCAGTGAACGGTGCCCTGAAAGATGCAGGGGTGAGCAAAGAGCAGATTCAAGGGGTGTGGGTGGGCAACGCATCCCAGGGGTTACTGCAAGGCCAGGAGTCCATCCGCGGCCAGGTAGTCATGAGGGCCATGGGTATCGGTGGTATCCCCGTAGTAAACGTGGAGAACGCATGCGCTTCCTCGGCTACAGCCCTTCACGGAGCCCGGGCTGTAGTGGCTTTAGGTGAGATGGACGTGGCTCTGGTCGTGGGCATGGAAAAGATGTATTTCGAGGATCGAAGCAAGGTGTTGCCCGCGTTTACGGGTTGCATGGACGTAGAAGCCTTGCCCCAGCTCATGAAAGCGTTCGCCGAGCAAGAAGAAAAGATCAAAAAGGAAAGGGAAGTCAGGGGTGAAGGCGAGAAGGAGAAATCCGGGCAGAGGACGGTGTTCATGGACGTTTACGCCATCGCGGCCAGAAACCACATGAAAAAATACGGCACCACTCAGAGGCAGTTGGCTGTGATTTCCTCAAAGAACCACTACCACTCCTCCATGAACCCCCTAGCCCAATACCAAAACACGTTCACTGTGGAGGAGGTCCTGGCGGCTCCGGAGGTGGCCTGGCCCCTGACCAGACCCATGTGTTCACCCATTGGTGATGGGGCGGCCGCCGTGATCATTTGCTCCGAGGACTTCGCCCGGAGGATCGGCGCTAGTCACGGTGTAGAGGTTGCCGCGTGCATGCTGGGAAGCGGTGAAGATCCTACTGCCGAGAAAAAAGAGAGCACCCTGGCCCGTCTGGCCAAAAGGGCCTATGAGCGGGCCGGTATCGGGCCTGAAGATATCGACGTGGCCGAGGCCCACGACGCCACAGCATTTGGGGAACTTTACGTAACTGAGGAACTGGGCTTTTGCCCATTGGGTGACGGTGGTCCATTTGCCGAGGCTGGTCACAGCTCCTTCGGCGGCAAGCTGCCTGTGAATGTCTCCGGCGGTCTTGAATCACAGGGCCATCCCATCGGAGCAACCGGCGTGCGCCAGGTGGTCGAGGTATACTATCATCTGGCAGGCGGTGGCCGTGCCGGGAAACGGCAGGTGGAGGGCGCCAAGGTGGGTCTGGCCCAGAACGCAGGGGGAACTGTAGGTTCCTCGGAGGCGGCCCTGTCTGTCACCATCCTGAAGAAATGATTTTTTCGCCCTCGCGCATGCATATGTCCTATATCTGAACACCGGAGACGAGAACACCCCCTTTTGCCGGAAAGAAGTAAAGGGCATGTTCAGGCTGCGGCGGGCGCGGGGCTTTGTCGCAGGATATCGAAAACCTTAAAAAATACAGAGGAGGGGAACCATGGTCCAGAGTTTTGAGGAATTAAAGCCAATGCTTCGTCCGACGGGCATTCAGAATGGCATCATGAAGATTGACGAAGACATATGCACCTCATGCGGTCAGTGCATCGAAAACTGCCCCTTCAAATGCTGGGAGATGGGGGAAGACGGGTTCCCCAAGCTGAAGGACGAGTACACATGCTTTTCCTGCTTCAATTGCATGGTGACCTGTCCGGTGGACGCCGTTTCCATCGTTCAGAGCTTTAGCGTGCACGAGGGGTACTTTGACACTCAGTTTCCGGCGGTCAAGATGCCTCTGGAACCCAAAAACGCAGAGGGCAATCCAGATCAATGGAATCTGGTCGAACGGACAGTTCTGGAGCGTCGAACTGCAAGGAACTTCAAGGACGAAATGGTACCCGACCACCTGATCCGGAGGGTGCTTGAGGCTGGCCGGTTCGCGCCCAGCGCGGGGAATCAACAGCTTTGGAAGTTCACCGTAGTCACGAACAAGGACTTCCTTAAACAGCTCGAGGAGACCTGCTGGTCCATTTGGGACAATGCCCATAAGCTGTATAAAGCGGACGAAACGGTCATGGAATTGGTCAAAATGCTGGGGGAGCCTGTCCAGCCCGGTATTTTTGATCCCCGCGTCCAGGGCGGGGTGGGCTGCGTCTCCCGGAAGGAGCTGCCGGTTTTCCTAAATGCACCTGTGTTGATTTTCCTGGGTGCCAACGACAAAATGGCCGGCCCCGAACTGAACGCCGGCATCTGCGGGCAGAACATGAATTTGGTCGCCAAATCACTGGGGCTTGGTTTTTGTTGGAGCGGATTCGGGACGGCGGTCAATTTTGTCCCTGAACTCAAGTCCAAACTGGGATTCGACGATCCATGGCGGGTCCAAGCCGTCTTATGTATCGGCTATCCCAAGTTCAAACAGGAGGGGATGGTGCCCCGGCAGTACCGTCCGGTGACTTGGTTTCGGCCCGGCAAATTGGAGCCGGAAATCGAGGATTAGAAAATCCCTGCTTGCTGAAGATTCCCGTCATAGGCGGACGAAGAACGCGGCTTTGATCTGGCCCAAAAAGGGACTCAGAGGTATGAGCCGGGAATGCGGTCATCAAATTGAGAGCGCGATGACCGGAAAACAGATTTTGCGCGATTTTCATCTCTCTGAGATGGAAGGCTATGAGTTCATAGCACAGAGATTAGACACAAATGGCCCGATTTTCAGCCCGTCGGCATTAGGGATCTCGGCTTCTCACAAGAAGTGGGGCGCATCCTGCCTTTGGGCAGCTAGTCTGAGCTGTGGATCCTATGGTTTTCCTTAAATGCGGTTGATTAAAGGGCCCTCCAGTGTCTTACAACGTTATAGGCTGAACGAGACGTAGGGTTTCCGCTGGCTCGCCTTACCAAACTGCTGCGGCGATCAATTCGATAGCGAGCCTTCCTCGGCCGTCACCAAAGAGATGATGGGGATAAGCGGCCTCAGGGTAAGTGCGGAGCTTCTCGGGGAAGGATTTTCCCTTCCATGCCTTGGAACCTTCATCCCTGGATTCCGTCATCGTTCCATCACCCCATCACGTTGGATCTCCTGAACCGATTCATGGTATTCGTCTTTAAGCAGTCGTTCTCCCACTTGAACCCCGAGGGGCTCCTCAAGGGGACGGGTGAATGCGACGCAACCCTCTCCGATAGTCCGAAGTACCACTATGTTCTACTCCCTATCCTTAAGAAGAGCGATTAGATTCTACCACAAGAGCAAGACCAATATGCTCACTTCTCAAAGCTGAGCCGGAGATCGCTTGACAACACCGTACCAGGAACATAAAATCGCCCCGCACAAACATTCTATCCTTGGAGGGCTAGCGCATGAAAAAACTGATTATCACCGCAGCCTTGGTGGGTGGAGGTGTCACTCCCACGCACGGGCCGTACAATCCTATCACACCCGATGCAATCGCCAAAGAGGCACAGCGCGTGGAGGCCGCCGGGGCCGCTACGGTCCACATCCACCCCCGGAATCCCGAAACCGGTGAGCCCACTGCTGATATAGCAATATACAAGGAGATCCTCAGCGCGATCCATCACAGCACCAACCTCGTGATGTGCCCGACAGCCGGTCTGGGACGGGGTTTTACCGCCCAGGAGCGTATAGCCATCGTAAAAGAGGTGGAGCCCGAGATCTCTTCACACGATATCGGCTGCCTGGGGGGTACGCGGGATGCCATGATCGCCCGAACCACCGAATGGAAGTTCGCCTGGGAAAAACCATATCTTGAGCGTTACAAGAATGAGTGTCTGGTCACTACCCAGGCGGAGATTGAGTGGATGGGCGAGGAGATGCAGAGGGTCGGCACCAAACCTGAGTTTGAGCTCTTTGATGTGGGGTGGATCAACACCCTGTCCTACCTTAAGAGCAAGTTTGGAGCCTACAGTACCCCGCCGTTGTGGATACAGTTTGTAACCGGTTATTTTGGCCAGATTCCCACCTCCCCTGATCAGATCGTGCACATGAAACGCACCGCTGACGAGCTCCTCGGTAAGGACACCTACGAGTGGCAGGTGATCGGTATCGGTTATCCGGCACAATTCCAGGTTGCCACCATGGGGATTATCATGGGCGGTCACTGCCGGGTGGGTCTCGAAGACAACCTCTATATGAGCAGGGGAGTATATGCAAAAAGCAATGCAGAGCAGGTGGAGCGCATGGTAAAGATCGCCCGCGAACTGGGACGGGAGATCGCCACCCCTGACGAGGCCCGTCAGATGCTGAATCTAAAAGGTAAAGACAAAGTGAAGTTATAAAATGACAACGGGATATGGCTTATCGATCACAGGTGCCAGACCCCACAGTCAATCGTAATCGTTCAACGGTTCAAGGTTGGAGGTGGGGGGTACTTCAAATCTGGACCGTTGACGCATATGCTTTGAAGGGAGAGTCCATGCGAATGGAACGATTCGAGAATATTGAAGCATGGCAGCTGGCCCGAGAGCCGACTTGCAAGGTTTACGGCCTCACAAAGAAGAATAAGCCAGGGAATGCGAGGGAGCCTTGAACGGCGCGCAGCCCACACGCTGCGAAGGCCCTTGCGCCGCGTGGGAACGCTGAACCCCTGAACGGTTAAGCATATTCATCACGTCGGCCTCCATCGACTCTTCAGGCGGAAGTTCCCGTCTCACAGAGGTTTTTCCCAGCGAAGCAGCGTTTTCTTGGCCAGGTTTTCGGCGAATTCAGCAAAAAGAAGCATAATAAGGATGGTGGAGAGAAATACAGGGTGTCATCTCAATATTAAGGGCTGAACATGGCTGCTGTTAAGATGTCTGGATTCCGGCGCCTGTCCTGGACCGCGATCCGGGATTCGCCGGAATGACTTAAACTTAGCTTATCCTGTCATTGCGGCGAAAGCCGGAATCCAGGCGTGCTCCCCTTAATTATTGAGAGGTTGCAATACAGGTTTCTCACCAACAACCGATGTTTTTGGCGCAAAATACCGGAGAAGATAAGATGAGCAAGCTCATTACCGGGGGAACAGGGTTTTTGGGCAGTCAACTGGCCCATGTATTGGTTGATCGGGGCGAAGATATTGTCTTGTTTGATATCAATATCAACCGGGATCGAATTAAGGATATTAGCGAAAGGGTTACAGTGATACAGGGAAATCTGGGTAACTGGCCTGAAGTCCTTAATGTGGTCAAGGACAACTGCGTGGAAGGGATTTATCATCTGGGCTCCATGTTGAGTTTACCTTCTCAGGCCAATCCGTGGGCGTCGTTTCAATCCAATGTCTGCGGGACCATGCACGTACTTGAAGCAGGCCGACTTTTCGGCGTGGAGAAAGTTGTGTTCGCCAGTTCCGTTGGCACATACGGGCTGGGACTTTCAGGGGTGATCACCGATGACACGATCCAGAGACCCACTTCCATGTATGGCAGCGGTAAGGTGTATTGTGAACTCTTGGGCAGATTCTACCGGACAAAGTTTGACCTGGACTTTCGCACCTTTCGAGCTCCTGCGCTGGTGGGCCCTGGTGTTCGAACCCCGGGGGCGGTTCAATATGTCTCTCTTATGCTTGAACACGCGGCGTTAGGAAAACCGTATGAATGCTATGTATCGGAGGATACAACCTTCGCCCCGCCCATGTATTTCAAGGACGCGGTGAGGGCACTGGATCTGCTCTACCAGGCGCCTCGGGAAAACATCCGGACGATAAATTACAACGTGGCTGGAATGCGGGAGGGCAGAACCGCCAGGGAACTTGAAGAGGTGATCAAAAACCATATCCCCCGGTTTTCGATCGTATACAAACCGGACAAGGAAGCCGTCGAGTACAACAAAAAATACAAGGCCTGGCGGATTTTTGATGACACCAATGCCAGAGAAGAATGGGGGTGGGAACCGCTGTTCCGGGATTTAGAAAGCATAGTGGGGGATTATATCAACGAAGTTCGCACAAGGCCGGGCTTTTTCGGGATAACCTTGTAGCCCGTGAGAGCGGAGGCATGCCCTGGTGTGAAAACAGCGGTGTAAAATACGGCCGACGCACAATCTCAAGGTTTTGACTTGATGCACAGATCATCCAGCCATTGATCCCCTCTATCGGTTTTTGGCAATTCAAGCCTGGACTTCGACTCACCGGCCATGCACTCGATTTTGAAAACTGAGAAACCTGCCGTGAAAAAATATTTTCGTGCTGGAGCCAGCCACAGAGCATCCTAGGCTCGGGAGGCCTCCCTCTGGAGCGATGATCTCCGCCTTGATATCGCGGCGGGGACAATCATGACCGCGCCCAGGAGAAGCGCTGCCACGTCGGTCTTTGCCTCAGGAATTGCCAGCATGAAACCGCTCGCAAAGATACCGAGCCTCCATAGAATGCTCTTGAGGCGACCGGCAGTGCCTCCGACACTGAGTTCGCCTATGCCCAACAGATATCCCTCAATAGCGGATCCTACCAGCACAACGCCGATTACGGCTGTACCGACGGCAGGAATGATCTGTCCAACTGAGCCTTGAAAAACCAGCGCGGGGTTGAGGACAAAAAAGAACGGCACAAAATATTTGACCGCTCCCAAGCCCATGGATCTCAAGCCGGCCTTCATCGTGTCTGCCCCGGCCAAGGTCGCAGCGGGATAGACCCCCACACACACTGGCGGCGTGATAAAAGAAAGCATGCCGCAATACATCACAAAGAGATGTACGGCCAGTTCATTCAATCCCACGGCAACGAGTGCAGGTGCGAGAGTTATGGCCAAAAACACATAGCACGCTGTAATGGTCATCCCCATACCCAGCAAGAAACTCGTCCCGGCCCCAAGCAAGAGCAGTAACGGCATGCTCCCGCGAGCAAAATGCACAATTTCTCCTGACAGCGCATGTGCGATTCCCGTCATGGAAAGAGATCCTATGATAAGACCAATGGCGGCAAAGAGGGCCACCATTTCTGATAAGAGCCGAACGTTCGCGACAAGCAGTTCCTTGACTTTTTCAAGGTTGAACCGCGTTTCTTTCTTGAAACTCGCACATACAAGCAGGAATATGCATGTATAAAAGGGTGCCTGGGCCTCCAGCCTGTAAACCAAAAAAATTACCAGGATAACCAAGGCGCCGATATAAAACCAGCCCTCCTTTAACGTTTTCCAAAGAGAAGGGAGTTCCTCTCGGGGTATCCCTTTCAAGCCTACCCTCCCCGCATAGCCATCCACCTGAATCAAAAGACCCAAATAGTAAAGAAAAGAAGGGACTATCGCAGCGACAACTATGGTTAGGTACGGCTTGGCCAGTAACATTGCCATGACAAAGGCGGTTGCCCCCATCACCGGCGGCATGAGGCAACCCCCCGAGGAGGCGCATGCCTCCACCGCAGCCGCGAAGTGCGGGGCATACCCCACTCTTTTCATAGTCGGAATCGTAACAGCACCGGTAGTGACCACATTCGATATCGCGCTGCCGCTCATAGAGCCGAAGAAGGCGCTGGCGATCACCGATACCTTGGCCGGTCCTCCTCTCGTATGGCCCAGAAGTGCCGAAGAAAAATTCATAAAGAAGCTGCTTCCCCCGGATTTCATCAGTAAGACACCAAAGAGCATATATCCCACCAGTAGGTCGGAAAAAACCCTCATGGGTATCCCTACAATGCTCTCGGTACTAAACACATGATAGTTGCTGGTTTCGACCAGATTGAATCCTATGCCCTGCAAGAATCCGGGTAAATATTCACAGAAAACAGGCAGGACGGAAAAGAGGAGAATGGTACCGAACAGGGCCTTTCCCTGAGAACGCCTCAGTGCCTCTAAAATCAACACCCAAAACAAGATGCCCAGTCCTGCAAAAAATGGCGGTGAGCTTGCCATCCAGCCAAGATAAAGGATGTCATAGCCCTTTACGGCGAAGAGGATACCCAGGGCAAGAGTAAGGAGCCCAAGAACGGCATCAGCAAAGAATAAGAATCCCCTAAAATCTCTCCGTCCTTTTATTCCAGGATATAGAATGAATACCAGGGAAGTATATAAGCCGAGCAGCGCATAGTAATAAGATGTATCGAGCAACTCAATGCCGAAGAGCCCTAGATGGAATATCTGGTTAACCATGAGGAAGATAGTGATGGCGGATATTGTAATGCCTACCCACTGCCATATCCCCGCCAAAGGCCTCATCTTCTCAAATGTATCGCCCTGGGGCTTGGACTCCCGAATAACACTCATAGCAATTCGTACCTTTCCTATGGGATAATTGCTTTTCTCAGGCTGTGCTCACTTTTCTTAAACTGAAGGCTTCGAGTTCATACCGAAATAAAATTGTCCTGCCGGGTTTATATGGAGAGGTCCGGTACATTTTGAATCCCCGACTTATGTCGCTCTGCTTTCCCCCCCCCCCCGAGCATCTTTTCGGCATCGAACGAGACCGTGGCTCAAGAAATCAAATAAAGAAGAAAGAGATCGAACCAGGGCAAAAGTCCGATCTCTTCCAAGATTTCTTTTCGTTCGTGGACGTTTGGCAACGGAACATGCCGTGTGAACCGACGAACCATTGTGGGAAAAATCTAGAAGCCTACCACTTCCTTTCTTCTCTGATTCCAGTAGTCAGGGTAGTCTTTATCTTTGATCTCTTTTTTGAATGACTCTTCCACTACTACATCCCACAGGGTGGCAACCTTCTTGGCCAATGCTATCCGTCTTTCCTGCTCTTCATCCCAGCCAGCCTTCCAGACCCCGATTTCTTTGAGGTAACGGACAGCCCCGGGGTGGAGGATCAGATAAGAACTCTTCTCAAACATATCCAGGAACCCTTCCAAGGTCCAAAACGCTTTCATGAATTTAGACTTCTCACTGTGAATGGGATATGTTTCATGTATGGCTTTGGTCATGAAATAGGCGATGTCATCGTCCAAACTTGCCATGCACAGCGTGCCGGGATAGGGGTACGTAAAGGCATGGACAGGGCTTTCCTCGCTTGCATTCGCACCGATCGTAGCCCTGATGGGCGTGAACATGGGCAATACTTTCAGGGACCTGGCCCAGCCCTCTTTATTTTCAGGCGGAAACTGAAGCCATCGTAATCCGTGTGGCCCTGATGCCACTTCATAAGCCGCGGATGAAGTGATATTGCAGGACATGGCATCGCAGGATCCATCTAAAAGAGATTTGATCTGGGCCCCGTAGCTCGGCTTGGTCACCTTGACTACGTCATCCCAAGTCAACCCCCCAAATGCCAGGAAGGCCTCCATGCCGTTGTTCACAACCGAACCGGGGATCCATCCGATCCTTTTGCCTTTCAGATCTTCCACCTTGTGGATATCCGAGTCGGCTCTCACGCCTACGGTCCAGCCCGGTTGTTGAGCGATCCACACAACCCTGAAGTCCACCGGTCCATATTCCCTGTTGGCATATCGGTCCATTCCGTAAAGGCCAAAGTATATATCCAGGCCTTGGCCCGCAAACTGGGTTTTTCCTGCAAGGAGATTGAGGGACCTTCCTGTATCATTACCGGACGGAATCGCTCGCATTCTCGTCCCGAATTTTTCCAGTATGGCGTCACCCAAGAGGCCGTACGCTATGTAGCCGCTCGATCCAATGTCGTAGGTCATGATGCTTATGGTTTTGGGGGCTGACATGACCGGCGTTGCAGGCAAGCACAGAAGGCTCATCGTCACGCTGAGCGCCAGTGAAAACGAAAGAATTCTCCTACTCATTTTTGTCATCTTTTCCTCCTTTTGGTTTTATGACTTCACGCTGCCCTTTCGATAATTTCCCTTTCAAGTCCAAGAACACTTAAAGGCGGGAAAACCTGTGGCTGGATCTTGGCCGAGGATTCAAGCAGAGATCAGAGGTCCTGTCAATTGTTTTGTATGGCTTCTGTTTCCGCGAATTCTTCCAGGAAAGGCATTCTCCGGGCTAGAGGACAGGCTTCACCGGAAGGCGAACCCGGCAGTGTTCCAACTCTTGTCAACGCTTCGAATTCATGTGCGAGGATTCTTTGCGCTATACCGAAAGAGCTCGTGTAGAGCTCGCAGATCGCGGCAGGATGATGAGAACCTTGCCTAAGTTCATATAGTTATCTGCTCCACCACGAGTCCCCGCTTCGGCACCACATTGATTTCGAGGAGTCAGCTCAATGGCGGGGCTGCCCCTTTTTTCTTCTCTTGTTCTTTCAGTTGAACTTGAAAAGGCAGGCCGCAATAGCGCTGGGGGTCGTGGCTGGAAGCCTCTCCCACTGTGTGTTTTCCCTTGTCATTCCGGGCTTGACCCGGAATCCAGGTTGTCTTCTGGGTTCCTGCTTCCGCCTTCGCGACGCGGCATAGCTCCGCTACGGCGCGAGGACGGTTCGCAGGAATGAGGGGGTTTGTTGCTACGAACGAGGGCTTGAGCAAAACGAATCGATCAAGCCCCTTTCCAGGGGGCTTCCTGAGGCCTCCTGCTCTGTGGAAGGGGCCACACTCGGGAACGGATGGTCTCGGGCCTCACTGTCAGGAGCTCTCCGGCGCGGAGCATCCAGGATTTGCCGGCGGGTTGATCGAGCATGATGCCGCGTTGACCCCAGGGGGATCGGCTGCCAGGTGAGCAGTGATGACCTCGTAACGAAAAAGGGCCTTTTGGGTGCCGGGATCCTGATCGACCATGGGGGAAACCTGTGCGTTGCATTTTGCCGCCATCTTATGGGAGCTCCTATGGGCGGATCGATGACCGATTTTGCGGGATCCGAAGCAAATATCAGCCCATCCTGAAAACCTGAGTGCGGACCCATCCCCCTTCACCCTGTCCCAACTTCGAATACCGGTATTCATCCAATCTTCATGGGAATTTTCAAAGAGAAAAAACATGGGATAAAGGGGACGGGAACTAAGTCTCGACATTGTTGCCGATTTTTAATAAAAAATGTTAAAATCGAAATAACTCATGGCAAACGCAAATATTTTGGCGACGGTTCCCTGAAGGCGCCGGGATCCCTCTGAAGAAACGTTTATTGAAAGATTTCGGGAAAATCTCGCTAAGTGCACGCGCATCGTTATGGTCCTCTGCCCGTTTGTCTCTTGGAACCCGGCCGTTCATTGTTATCCCGAGGAAAATAATGAAGCAGGTCCTATTTTCAAGGAACTTGAGGGCCGCGGCAAGATTCAGACAATTTTGAGAGGACGAAAGGGGCATACTGTATCTGTGGTATAGGAGGGAATCCGGCAAATCATGTTAAGAAATTTATATGGAACAGGTTGTTGCCTTTAGACCAGGAGGTTTGAAATGGCCCTACCGGCGAAAAACATTCTTAGCAGAATAGCTCACGATTTAGGCCTTTCAGAAGAGGATCTTTTGAAACAGGGGATGCGCAGCTTTTTAGAACAGCAACTCAGGAAGACCAATGCCGACATATTCGAAATCTGTGGGCGGTACGGCGTAAGAAACGTAAACGAGATGGAGCAGCGGTATAAGGATGGAAGCTTGAAGGAAAGTGATTCCTGGAAAGATCTCCAGCGCTTAGATCATCTTGAGTATAAGAGAGCCCAGCTTGCGGATCTTCTTGAGGCTGTGTCTTGAACCTGATAGACGTCGGACGATTGAAGGATATTGCAGAAGTCGAATTTCCCGATATTGTTGAGGAGGCTACTGTTCCCTTCACTAATGAACTGCGCATTATCCTAAAAGACGGTAGTTTTGTGGATGTCTGGTTTTCCTTGAAACTCACGCGCCGTTACAGCTACCACTGGGAACGCCGGGGAATCGACGGTAGGATTTTCCGTCATGATAATGCGCCTCATAAGAGCTGGCAGTTCGTGTCCACTTTCCCCAAGCACTTCCACGACGGCAGCGAAGACATTGTTTCAGAAAGCCAAATAAACGATGCTCCTGATGAATCATTGCGGGAGTTTCTTTCCTTTGTTCGGGGAAAAATGTCTGCATAAACAATCCTGTCCTGAGGATCCGAGATAGACTCGTTCTTGCGGTGAGGGAAGCACCGATGACCTGCCCGTCCAGATTCCGGCACCGGCCATTGTTGCCTTTTTTTGATAATGATTTTTAATAAAAAGTGGTAAGATCAAAATACCTCATGGCAAATGTTTTGACGACGGTTCCCTGAAGGCGCGGGGATCCCAGGAGGAAACACCAGAAAGGTGAAAAGGACTGACCTTTAACCAATCGAAAGGAGGAAGGGGTATGAAGAAAGGTTTTTTTGTGGCGTTTTTGGGTCTACTGGCTTTTTCTCTGAACATGTCATCCGCCCTTGCAGCTTCAACTTTCAAGGTGGGGCTCGTGGTCCCCCTTTCCGGGGCGTACACGGATGCCGGAACCACGATCAAGGATGGATTTATGCTCCGGTTGAAGCAAGCGAATTTTCAGGCGGGAGATACCAAGATCGAGGTGGTCGTGGAAGACACGGAAACAAAACCTGCCGTGGGGGTGACCAAAGCCAGAAAGCTGGTGGAAAAGGACAAAGTGGACATTCTCGCGGGCGCTTATTCCAGTGCCGTGGGTCTGGCCATCCGGGGCTATGCGCATCAGGAAAAGGTTCCCTATGTCATCCTCGGCGGGAGCGTAGCCCTGTCCCTGTCCTTTGAAAACAAAAGTCCTTACGTGTATCGTTGCAGCACCGCAGCCGGGCAATACCTGATGGGTTTCGCCCCTTACCTTTACAATCGCCTCGGTTACCGAAAAGGCGTGGTCATGGTCCCTGATTATGCATACGGCCACGACATGATGAACGCCTTCAAAAAGGATTTCGCTAAGCTGGGTGGAGAGGTAATCCAGTCCATCGTTGTGCCCTTCCCCACCCTGGATTTTGCCCCCTACTTATCCAAGATCGACGCTTCGGCGGATTTCATTTATGCAGAGTTCGCGGGCTCGGACGCGGTTCGCCTGGTGAAGCAATACAAGAGTTACGGCATGTGGGAGAAAATGCCGTTGACAGGGGCGACGCTCACCATGCAGGAACTCCTTGATGCCGAGGGAGACGCGGCTCTCGGGATCCTGGGTAGCATCTTTTACTCCGCAGAAATCGACACTCCCGAGAACAAGGCCTTTGTCAAGGCTTTCAAGGAAGAGTACGGCAAAGTGGCGACCGCCCTGGGCGCTTCCGCCTACGAAGGGGGTACCGCCATTCTCATGGCTTTGAAGTCCCTGGGACCGGCTGTCAACGACCGGCAAGCCTTCCTCAATGCCATGTCGAGAGTGTACTTTTTCGGGCCGAGGGGGCTCTTCTGTTTTGAGGCGGGCACCAACAGCGTCATTCATTACAACTACATCCTCAAGGTCGTGAAGAAGGGCGGAAACAACGTCCTGGAAGTCGTTGAGACCATTCCCAACACCACCACAAGCGGAGCGAAGCTGATGCTCATGGAATGAACTCCCGCTTGCTTCCAACAAAAAAAGAGGCGGGCAAAGGATCGTTTCAGACGAAGGGTCCTGCGCGATGAAGTCCCATTGCGACCAAAAAGGTGACGGGATGGAAATTTGGAGTGGTTCGGCCTCCCGCATGATCAAATCGCTTTGCGGGCGGAAAACCGTTCTCCCGATGGCCGGGAGCCCGTTTCGCGCACGCCGGGTGCGATCGATGATCAGCATGCTGTAGCCGAGTCTTTTCAGCCGATCGTCTTTGGGGACCACCGCCAATCCCGTAAAGTCGGCCGAATGAGAAACGGTCTGATCGAATTTTTCAAGCAGCGAAACTGCTGCGGGAGAGTTGTCTCGGGCAAGATAATCAAAAATATGCTCCACATCCATGGCCGCTGTTCCTAAATACCGAATCGGGAATGACTTGATCCTGTTATTTTTTCTTTGAGCTTCGCCATGAGGTCGTCTCGCGTGATGACGCGTTCGCCTGATGCGACGAAAGCCTCAGCTTCTCCCGGTTCTCGATAAAGTTCGAGCATGGACTCCATCCGTTCATCATGGGCGAGGGTCATCACCACCAGGTCGGCCTTCCGGTTGTGCGTGATCCATACGAGCGCCGCCTCTGGCGGGGGCGGCCAGTCTAGTCAAAGGGCAGAAACTTCACTCCGGGGTCATCCCGGACTTGAGGAGCCTGTCCCGGCATGGGGTTAGCCGGGGGGATCCAGGATACAACACTGGATTCCGGATCGGGGTGCGGAATGACTCGACCGGGGAAGCTAAAAGTGCTGTAAAAAACCTGTAAAAAAATGAAGTTTCATACGAGCCGGGCCGCTGGCCGGGTGGCCAGTCTAATCAAGGACAGAAACTTCACTCTGGGGTCATCCCGGACTTGAGGAGCCTGTCCCGGCATGGGGTTAGCCGGGGGGATCCAGGATACAAGACTGGATTCCGGATCGGGGTCCGGAATGACTCGACCGGGGAAGCTAAAAGTGCTGTAACAAAACCTGTAAAAAAATGAAGTTTCATACGAGTTGGTCCTTCCGGGGGCGTAGTTCAGAGATTTCTATCACGCGACTGCGCAAGTTGGGCATCGGTCGGATGAGTGGCAAAGGACCTCCTTATCATGATTTTGGTCAATTCACGCAAGCATTGGGGCCGGCCGATGGTTACAACCCCTCACCCGGACCCTCTCACGGGAAAAGAGATCCGTCAGGGGAAGGGAACGGTCCCAACCACACCGGGTGCTTTTGAAAAAAGAAGAGTTCGAGCATGTTTTTGATCCGGCTGTGAAAGGCTTTTTTCTTGACAGGTAGTTACGATATAGCTAAATTGTGACCACATTATAGCGAATATCTTAGAGCCTATTTTCTTATCACCAAGAGCCATTTTTTTGATACATGATGAAAGGCTCACCAGGTCCTGAACTCGGGGCATGGATTTTGATGGAAAAATAAGTTCCGTAAGGTAGGAGATTCCAACCTTCACCGGAGCGGTGAAGGCCGATTTGATCTAGGCGCCTGTAAGCCATGAACCATCCAAAGGAGGTCATCGATTCAGGTCCTCTGGGAGGGGAATAAGTGCGGTACGCAGAGACAGGATATAATTTGGAAATCGATTTATCCCGGGGAAATATCGAGAGGGTAGAAACAGACCCGAGGGAGACCGAGCTTTATCTGGGGGGCTTGGGTACGAACGCCAAGATCTTGTGGGATAGGGTTCCTCCTGAAGTTGAACCCTTTTCTCCCGATAATCTCCTCATATTCAGCGCCGGTCTTTTATGTGGGACACCCGCCATCGGTTGTAATCGTACCATTGTTTCCACCATTTCGCCCCAGACTCTGTTCATGGCATTTTCTATGATGGGGGGCTTTTGGGCGCCGGAGTTGAAACATGCCGGTTATGACAAAGTGATCTTTCGCGGCAAGTCCCCCAAACTGGTCTATTTGTGGATCAACGATGACAAGGTGGAGATACGTGATGCCTCACATTTGCAGGGTAAAGGCGCTATTGAAACGGAGGGTCTTATTCGACTGGAATTGAATGAGCCCAACGCCCAGGTGGCCGCTATCGGCCTTGCCGGTGAAAACAGGGTCTATTTTGCTTCGATCGAGCAGGGCAGATCCAGTGCCAGTCGACTCGGAATCGGCGCCGTTATGGGTGACAAAGGGTTAAAGGCGATTGCCGTTCGCGGGAAAAAGGACATCCATGTTGCCCGACCGGGTGAATTCATGGAGCTTTGCAACGAAGTGCTGGCGTATATAACATGGCGGAATGAAAACCCAATTCCGGGGGTCATGCCCATTTTGGCAGGGCTTGGGTCGCCGCAAGAGATGGCTGTGCATGATGAGAAGTGGCATACCGAGAATTTCATGTGGGGAAATTCCCGCGTCCGCAAAAAAGATTTTTGGAACGAAGAAGTCGCAAGGGAGTGGACGCAGACCATGGAAAGTATGCGGACGCGGTTGATCAGTTGCTATAACTGTCCTATGAAATGCGGTGCAACCATATCGGTCCCGGGACTTCCCACATACATGATGAAATGCTTCTCAAAGCTGACTTATACCATGGCGGCTTTCTCGGACCTGGCCTTTGGTTTGGCTATCGCTCAACGTGCCACTGAGTATGGAGTGGACGGGTTCTCTGCCCCACAAGTGATGGCCTTCGCCCTTGAACTTTACGAAAACGGCATTTTGACTGAGGATAATTTCCCTGGAATGCCCTCCGATAACGAGGGGAGATTCTACTGGTTACTTGAAAGAATCGTTCGGCGGGAAGGAATAGGAGACGTTTTGGCCAATGGCACCTATTGGGCGGCGAAACAGATTGGTAATGGCGCAGAAGCCTATGCTCATAACAATATTAAGAAGCATGAGCAGCTTCCTCTGAAACTCTCCATGCTGAATCCCATTTATTTCCTGATGTATGCCACGGGCGAGAAGATAAACATTACCCAGATTGAAGGGCAGTTCCCTCAGGCCCCCTTCCCTACGAGAGAGGAGAGAGAGGCGTTTGTAAAGGATTGGTTCCAGGTCCCCCATGAAAAGTTCAAGCAGTATTTCTTGGACTGGGAACTGCGAGGAGAAAACTCAATGCCCTATTACCCCACCGCTGAAATGTGTTGTGACATTGTGGACTGGCAAGAGAGGATGCACTACATCGACGACGCCCTCGGCATGTGCGCCGGTTTGTCGTCATTTCCCCTGAAGCCTCCGTATCATATGCACAATTACCCGAAATTTATCTCGGCAGGGGCCGGTATTGATATGGATGAAGCCAAACTGACGCAAGCAGCCAGAAGATACCGAACCCTGGTGCGAGCCGTGAATATAAGAAGGGGCATGAGGAGAAAGGACGAGAAGCCTCCACAGAACCATTGGAAGAAAAGATTCCCCGAGCTTGAAGAGAAGCTCCTGGACACCTACTACAAATTCAAGGGGTGGAATCGTGAGGGCATTCCTACGAAGGAGTCCTTGCATGAATTGGGTCTGGATTACGTCAGTGAAGACTTCCTACAGAGGGGGATCTTGACAGATGATGAAGGGACTCATTGACTGCGGCGGAAGATGAGAAGGGCGGAGGGAGTGAGCCGTGAAGGGTGAGAAAAAAAAGAAAATCGTGAAATCAATCAGAGTTGACGCTGATAAATGCAATGGTTGCCGGGCCTGCGAGGTTGTCTGCTCCGCCTTTCACGCTGAGCCGAGATACAGCAGCAACAATCCGGCGAGGTCTCGTATTCGGGTGATTTGTGATCCACTTAAAGACATCTATATTCCCGTACACGCGGGTGGGTATAGTGCAGCCGAATGCATGGGCAGGGACAAATACGTGATTGACGGAAAGGAATACGAAGAGTGCTCCTTCTGCAGGGCTTCCTGCCCATCCAGGGACGCATTCAAAGAGCCCGATTCCGGTCTCCCGTTAAAATGCGATATGTGTGAAAGCGATCCGGATTTATCAGAACCCTTATGCGTTCAGTGGTGCTTGAATGATGCCCTGATTTACGAAGAAAGGGAAGAGGAGGTCGAAGAGGAGGAGACTCCGGAGGATCTGGAGAGAGGATTGGAAGCATTGGCAAACAAGTATGGATTGCAGGAGCTCATGGTTACCCTGGCCCGAATGTCCATGTCAAAGAAAGGCGAGAACTTCAAGGCGAAACATGAGGCTTGAGAAAGACCGTGGAGAATGTAGCCGACTACAAAGAGATCATCGATGTCATCAAAGAGAGCGGTGGAGAAGCCTTCAAAAGATGTTTTCAATGCGGTTTGTGCGATGTGGTTTGCCCGTGGAACAGGGTTAGAAACTTCAGTATGCGCAAGATCGTCCGGCAGGCGACCTTCGGTTTGACCGAGATCGAGAGCGAAGACCTATGGCTTTGTACCACCTGCGGAAAATGCCCTCAGCAATGCCCCAGGGACGTGAAACAGATCGAATCCGGGGTGGCCTTGCGCAGGATTGCCACGAAATACGGGGTCTTTCCTAAACCTGTCACGCCTATCCGCACTGTGAGCGCAAGCCTCATAGGCGAAGGGAATCCCTTGAATGAAAAACGGGCAAAGAGGGCGGATTGGGCGGAAGGTCTTTCCGTAAAAACGTTCAGCGAGGGGATGGACGTCTTATATTTCCCCGGCTGCTACCCGAGCTATGACCCAAGACTGAAAAAGGTCGCCAGAGCCACGGCGGATATCCTGAAGAGAGCAGGGATAGATTTCGGGATCCTGGGTTTCAAGGAGAACTGCTGCGGAGAAAGCATCCGTAAGACCGGCGATGAGGAGGTATTCAAACGCCTGGCCAGGGAAAATATTAAGACCTTTATCGATCATGGAGTCAAGAAGATCCTTGTCTCCTCCCCTCACTGCTACCATACCTTCAAAAACGAATATCCCGAATTTAGGGTGAACTTTGATGTGATCCATGTCTCCCAATACCTATTCGAGCTTATTGAAGATGGAAGGCTTGAGCTTACCAAGGAATATGATAAGAAAGTTACCTGGCATGACCCATGTTACCTGGGCCGACATAACGGCATATACGACGAGCCCCGGGATGCCTTAAGGAGGGTACCCGGCCTGGATTTCAGGGAGATGGCTGATTCGCGCGCAGACAGTCTTTGTTGCGGAGGGGGAGGCGGCAGGATCTGGATGGAAACGCCGAAGGGTGAGAGATTCTCCGATCTCAGATTAGCACAGGCGGTCGAGGTCGGGGCCGAGGTGCTGGTGACTTCCTGCCCCTATTGCATCACCAATTTCGAGGATAGCAGGATAACCCTGGATGTGGCTCAGAATATCGAGGTGAAAGACATCACGGAAATCATCCTGGAGGTGATTTAGGAAAGTGAGAAGATCTAAAGGGTCACGCCGGATTTGAGGAGCCTGTCTCGGCATGGGGTTGGCCGTGGCCGGGGGCATCCGGTGACTATCCGGATTCGGGCTTTTGCCGGAATGACCACCAAGAGGTATATTGTTCCAGGGTGAATAACGAGGATGGAGAGCAGTGGAAAAAGAAACCATTGAACAGCTTTTTAAAATCTTCGCGGACAGGAATTTTGGAGACGTCATGGTCGTTGGTGGAGGGATCAGCGGTATCCAGGCCTCTCTTGATCTTGCCACTGCCGGTTTTAAGGTTTACCTGGTGGAGAAATCACCGTCCATTGGCGGCCATATGGCCCAGCTTGACAAGACCTATCCCACCAATGACTGCTCCATGTGAATTCTCGCGCCCAAACTGGTCGAGGTCGGCCGGCATCCCAATATCGAGGTCCTGACCTATACCGAAGTTGAAGCTGTGGAAGGGGAAGCAGGAGACTTTGAGGTAACCCTGATCAAGAAGCCCAGGTACATTATCGAGGACAAATGCACGGGTTGTACGACCTGTGTGGAGTATTGCCCGGTCATGGTCCCTGATCCATACAATCAAGACCTATCGTCCAACAAAGCCGTCCATATCTACTTCTCTCAAGCTGTTCCTCTTATCACTTACATAGATGAAAACTGCCTTTACCTTAAAGAGAAGAAGTGTCGTATTTGCGAAGGAGTGTGTCAGCATAAAGCCATAGATTTGAATCAAACGCCGGAGAAGGCAAAAATAAACGTAGGGGCGATTGTCCTCGCGCCCGGCTTTGAGGCATATGACCCTAAGGTAAAGGGCGATTACGGGTACGGAAAGTTCGAGAACGTGGTCACCAGCCTTGACTTTGAACGACTGTTATGCGCCACCGGGCCATACGAAGGGGAGATCCTGCGTGCTTCCGACAAGAAGCACCCCCATAAAATAGCGTGGATTCAATGCGTCGGTTCCAGGCGGGTTACCCCCGGCGATCACAGCTATTGTTCCGCCGTATGCTGCACCTATACCCAGAAGCAGGTGATTTTGACCAAAGATCACGACCCGGAGGCTGAGTGTACCGTATTCCATAACGATATTCGTTCCTATGGCAAGGATTTTGAGCTCTACTATCAAAGAACGGAGCAACTTCCCGGTATTCGTTTTATAAGAAGCTACGCATCCGTCGTCAGGGAAGTCCCGGAGACGAAAAATGTCCTTGTAAGATATGCGACTCCCGATGCCGGCGTAAAAGAGGAAGAATTCGATATGGTGGTCCTATCCGTCGGATTGAATCCTCCTGCGGATTGTGAGGAGCTGGCGGAGAAGTATGCCATCGAGCTCAATGAACACGGGTTCTCTAAAGCGCTCCTTTTCAATCCTATGAAGACCGGCACTCCCGGGATTTTTGTAAGCGGCGCCTTCCAGGGTCCTGAGGATATCCCCGAATCGGTTTTTTCCGCCAGCGGCGCCGGCTCCCAATGTGGTGAATTCCTCCACTACAGGCGGGGGAAGCTGAGCGAAGCAAGGGTTTATCCGCAGGAGAGGGATGTCTCCAAAGAGGAGCCGAGGATAGGGGTCTTTGTGTGTCATTGTGGGGCGAACATCGGAAGGGTGGTCGATGTTCCTTCCGTGGTTGAATACGCCTTGACCTTACCCAATGTGGTCTACGCCAAGGAACAGCTCTTTTCGTGTGCTACGAATTGTGCCAGGGAAATCACGGACATGATAGAAGAAAAGGGGCTCAATCGGGTGGTTGTCGCTGCCTGCTCCCCCAGGACCCTTGAACCGCTATTCCGGGACACCCTTCGGGAGGCGGGAATGAATCAATATTTCTACGAAATGGCCAACATCAGGGAGCATTGCTCCTGGGTCCACGCTAAAGAAAAGGAAGAGGCCACCCGGAAGGCCAAGGATATAACCCGGATGTCGGTAGCCCGAACGGCCCTTTTGGAGCCGTTAGAGGAAATTGATCTACCGGTCAATAAAACGGCCCTGGTGCTTGGTGGAGGGATAGCCGGCATGACGTGTGCGCTCTCCATAGCCAACCAGGCACATGAAGTCTGCCTGGTGGAAAAGGACAAAGACCTTGGGGGAATCGCACGAAGAATCCATTATACCCTGGAAGGGCTGGATGTTCAGGCCTATTTGCATGATCTGGTGCGCAAGGTTTACCAGCACCCCCTAATCCATGTATATACGGGTGCGACCATCACAGAGGCTACGGGTTACATTGGAAATTTCGTAACCAAGGTGAAGTCGGACAGAGGGGTCACAGAGATAAAGCATGGAGCGGCGGTCATCGCCATAGGTGCTGAAGAATATAAGCCCACCCAATACCTCTATGGTCAGGATGAGAGGGTAATGACCCAGCTCGAGCTGGAGGAGCGGATCGCCACGGGAGAACAAAGACTGATCACGTCCCGGAGGCTGGTGATGATCCAGTGCGTGGGATGCAGAAATGAAGACAGAAACTACTGCGCCCGGGTGTGTTGCAGCAATGCGATTAAGAACGCCTTGAAACTAAAGGAGATAAACCCCGAGAATGATATCTACATCCTCTTTCGGGATATGAGAACCTATGGGTTTCACGAGGATTATTACCGGGAAGCGTCGGAAAAGGATGTGAAGTTCATCCGATATCAGCCTGATGATTCACCTCGGGTGGAAGCGGTTGAGGCGGAGGGCCGATCTCTTCTGAGGGTGACCGCAACCGATCCCATTCTGGGTCAGGAGCTGGCTATCGATGCCGATACCCTCGTTTTGTCCGCCGCCATTGTTCCCCCGGCAGGAAACCAGGCAACAGCCCGGTTGTTCAAGGTCTCTTTGGGACCGGATGGTTTTTTCAAAGAAGCCCATGTGAAATTAAGACCTGTGGAGTTTAGTACGGAAGGCGTTTATCTTTGCGGCATGGCCCACTATCCCAAGCATATACCGGAGGCGATTAACCAGGCTTACGGGGCGGCAGGTCGGGTTTTAACCCTTCTCTCACACGATAAAATCACCGTGTCAGGTGCTGTCTGCGAGGTGGATGAGAGGAAGTGTATGGGGTGCGGGGCATGTATCTCTGCTTGTGCCTATGGTGCCGTAGAGTTTCGTGAGACACGACAGGGCAAAAAAGCTGTGGTGAATCCAGTGATTTGTAAAGGAGACGGTCTCTGTAACGCGAAGTGTCCGACAGGGGCCATCAGACTGAAAAACTTTACCGATGATGAGCTTTTGAGCCAAATCGATGCGGCGATTCCAGAGGAAGAGATCATACAACGAGTGAAAGCTGTGGTTGGAGATGTGTAGAAATGCACCTATGAGGCCGGGACGACTAAACCCCATTCCTATCGCCCAGAGGTTGTGTCGTAATATCCCAAGCCTCTCATTCCGAACGAGCCGACCGCACGACGGCGAGATCCGGAATCCAGAAGAAGCTCCTGATATCAATACAGTGTGGATCTCCCGCCACCAAAGTGCCGGAGGCGGATGAAAGATCATGGAAAACCCTTCCAGCGGAAGAGAGGGCAAGGGTGAGGGGCAGCGAAGGGAATAGGATGAAGTGCGTTTGAACGGATAAACGAGGTGAGAACAGGTGAGTGCAGGATTTAAATTTAAGCCGAGAATATTAGGTTTTGTATGCCACTGGTGAGCATACGGCGCTGCGGACATGGCTGGAGTTTCCAGGCTGCAATATACAACTGAAAGCAGGCTTATTCGTGTCATGTGTTCCGGTAGGGTCGACCTGGAATTTGTGCTCAGGGGCTTCTCAAATGGTATGGATGGGGTGTTTATTGGCGGGTGCCGTCTTAATGAATGTAATTATATTACTCATGGAAATTACCATGCACTGAACATGGTGCTTCTCTGTAAGAAAATCATGGAGAACATAGGACTGAACCCGGAAAGATTGAGAATTGAGTTTATGTCTTCCGGTGAAGGGAACCTTTTTGTCGAAGTTATGAATGATTTCGGCAAGAAGGTGAACGAGTTAGGACCCATCGGCACAAGCGAAGAAATAGGGGAGGGTGAATTAAAGTCCAGACTTGAAAAAGTGAGAAAACTTGTCCCCTACATTAAGCTGGTGAAAAGGGCCAAGCTGGAGTCACGTCTTGAAAAAGCCGAAGAATATGACGCACTTTTTAACGGTGAAGAGATAAACGAGCTATTTCTTGGAGTTCCCTCCTATTACATTGATCCCGAGAGTTGCCGGGCCTGTATGATTTGCCTCAGGAGATGTCCTGCAGAGGCGATTGCAGGCGGCAAGAACCGGATCCATGTGATTGATCAGGCCAAGTGCATCAAGTGCGGAGTGTGCCTTGACGCTTGTCCTCCTCGCTTCAGTGCGGTGAAGAAAATCTCCGGCGAGCCTGTTCCGTCTCCCATTCCCGAAGGAGAAAGAAGGATACTGAGAAAGAGTAAAAAATGAGCAGCACTTGAGGCCCTGCTCACCCTCCATTGGAAACTCACGCTGGTGCCCATCTTTCCGAACCATCATTTCCGGATGGACCCCGTCTAAAAGGAGCACGCTGCCCGCTGGTCTTTTCGTTTGTAGCCGGGAATTTCGACCTTCCTTTTGATTGACGGCAAGCGGCGAATACGGTATGTGTAGAGCGTCATGCATTTTTTTCTCGTTTTCGGGACCGAGCACCGGGTGGGTGCGAACGGGCATGAACAAGGGGAAAGCAACCGCATTTTGAAAGATTTTGGAACTACGAGATGACGAAGCAGAAACTCATAGAGATCCTCCAAAAGCTTCTCCAAACGGACGCAGAGCTTGATTTCCTGTTGCAATTGACGGCAGAGGATCTGGAAAAGCTAGTGGCCTGTATCAGGAGCAGGGTGGATCAGACGTGATGGAAAAGCAAAAATGGCCGGTCTCGGGGATGTCTGGGATGTCAGAAAGACACGGGCAAACCTTTCGCTTGCATGGAGATCTAAAGCTTCAAGGGCAGGCGATGATCGGAAAGCACTCGTTCCAGCCGGATGAGGCCGCCTGAAGACTCCGATACGGCATCAGCGCGGCAGCGTACCTTGTCGACCCACGAACCACCACGGGCTCGCACAACCCCGGCGAGAACGTCTCGATCGAGGAATCCCTCCCATCTTCCCATCGAACAAGATCGTTGAGACAAAGCACGTACGAAAGTCCACCTCCTTTTTTTCTTGACCGCTAGTTACGTTGTAGCTAAATTGTAGTTAGATTTTTACAGTCATCCTGAGGGTGCAGAACAAAAATACATGACACAATTGCAGTAATTCTGTCCTCTTAGGGCTCCTCGAGGAACTTGGTTGATGCCCATTGAAAAAAAAGGAAAGAACCAGAGAGATTCAAACGGCGGGCCGGATCCCGAGAAGGTCAAATTCGAAATCTATGGCGAAGAGATGGTGGAGAAGATCGTGAAGCTTAGCGGCAACAGCGGTCGGGTTTATCTGCCGCCGGACTGGGTAGGACGCCGGGTAAAGATCGTAAGGATTGATTGAAGGCAAAGCGCGAAGTGCAATGGACCCATCGCTTAAAAACGTGCGGATAAGAAAGATCAGGATAGAGGACGCACATGAGATCAGCGGGATTCAGTCCGCTATCACCAAGTACCCGACAGGGATCAACTTCAGGCACATCATCGAAGACCGGATACGAAAGAGCGAGGACGCCAGTTTTGTCGCGGAAATCGACGGCAAGGTCGTGGGGTACATGATCAGCTACATCATCTACGGTGGTTTCGGACTGGAAAAGAGCGCGTGGATTGCTACACTGGGTGTGAACCCCAAGTTTATGGGGCAGGGCATCGGGAAGAAGCTGGCTGAAGAGATTCTCCGGGTTTACCGTGAGGCGGGTATTAAGCATGTCTTCACTTCCGTTCGTTGGGACTCCGTGGATTTGTTGTCGTTTTTCAAGACCTTGGGATTTGACCGGAGCAGTTTTATCAATCTTCGAAAAGACGTTGACTCATGAAAATTTCTCCCTTACCGGGAATTTTCGATTTGCTGAAAATACGGCGAGCCGCATCTGTACATCTCAGGAGGCCGTGTGCCCCCGCGTGCCGGCCGGGGGACTAAAAAGGAAACACAATGGCCTGGATGGCATCCCGATTGGCCGGTCCTATCTCTACCTTCGGCAGGCTCACACCCGGTGGGACCTACAAGCAAATCCCGGATGGAGCCATTTTCCGTCCTTTCCCCGTCACGTGTAAAGCCCCTAGCCTTTCCTGGTAAGCGAATAGAAGCTTTTGATCAAAAAACTACCAAGTGCCCGAGGAAATCGGATCGTCACCGAATTTATGACCTATGACCCGATGGACTTAGGGAGGTTCGAAAAAAATGATCACTGCTGGAGTCGACTGTGGGGCCAGGAATACCAAAACCGTGATCATGGACGACGGAAAGATCATCGGCAAGGCTAAGGTTCCGACCGGGTTCGATCAGAAGAAAGCCGTGAACGAGTCGTTGCAGAAGGCCATTGAAGCGGCGCGGATCAACAGGGAGGACATCGAGAGAATCGGCGGGACAGGATCGGGCAGAAACTCCGTGGAAATGGCCGACACCAAGGTCAACGACATCAAGGCGATGGCCAGGGCGGCCAATTATTTCTTCCCCAACTGCCGCACCGTCTCAGACGTGGGTGCCGAGGAGGGCAGGGCCGTTAAAATTGATGAGCGCGGTAACGTGGTGGACTTTGCGGTCAACGAGAAATGTGCCGCAGGGGCGGGTGCCTTTATCGAAGCTATGGCGAGGGCTCTCCAGGTCACCATGGACGAGATGGGGCCTTTGTGTCTTCAGTCGGAAAAAGAAATCCCCATCAATGCCCACTGCGTCATCTTCGCGGAGTCGGAGGTCGTGGGTCTGATTCACGCCCAAACTGCCAAGCCCGACATCTGTAAGGCGATTCATGATGCTATGGCAAGCCGGATCGCGAGCCTGATTCGCCGGGTCGGCGTCAGTGAAGATGTGGCGCTCATTGGCGGGGCGGGGAGGAATTCGGGTTTTGTGGATGCCATGAAGCGAGAGCTGAAACTGGAGAAGATCTTCATCCCCGATGAGCCCGAGTACGGAGCCGCGGTTGGAGCTGCCCTCGTTGCTGCGCATGAGGGCTGAACCCAACGGGAAGGACTCCCCCATTCGAAGGAAATGGATATGGCAGAGGAGAAACAACAGGAGTTCTGGAGATGGACGGAGTCCAACTGGAAAAATCCCCACATGGACTGGAAGAACGGTCGGTTCATCACAGCGGGCGTTGATGTGGGTTCTGTGAGCTCCCAGGCTGTTGTTATGGTGGATGGGCAGATCTTCGCCTATTCCAACATGCGGACCGGGTCGGACAGCCCGAACAGCGCGCGCAATGCTCTGAAGTATGCCCTGGAAGGCGTTGAAATAGCGGAAGAAAGAATCGCCTGCTGTATCGGAACCGGCTATGGGCGGGTCAATGTGCCCATGGCGGACCGAACCATCACGGAAATCGCCTGCCATGCCAGAGGGGCCAATTTTATTTACGGCCCGGCGGTGAGGACGGTTCTCGACGTGGGCGGACAAGACATCAAGGTCATTCAGTGCGATGAGAAAGGAAAGGTGACAAACTTTCTGATGAATGACAAGTGCGCCGCAGGCACAGGCCGCGGTATGGAGGTTTTCGCGGACCTCTTGGGCGTTCCCGTCACTGAAGTTGGAGAAAGATCCTTCCGAGTGAGGGAAGAACCCTCGGCGGTTTCGAGTATCTGTGTGGTTTATGCCAAATCCGAGGCTACGGGCTTGCTGCGAGAGGGATGGACCACAGAGGAGGTGCTCGCAGCCTATTGCCGGGCCATGGCCGAGCGCATCCACTCCCTGGTGGAGAGGGTGGGTGCGACGCCTGAGTTTGCGGTCACGGGCGGCATGGCTAAGAATCGCGGGGTAAAGGATCGCCTCATGAACATGATTGGAATAGAGGGCGCAAAAACCGGTTGGGATACCCAGATTGCCGGGGCTGTGGGAGCGGCCCTTTTTGCATACGCCTTGTGCCGGCAGGGAAAGGGCAGGAAAAAGGAAACGGGTACGCGATAGCTTGCTGGAGCGAAGCGGGAATCAGCGCTCTTCGAGCGGGGGCAGCGGCAGGCTTCATCGAACTTGAAAGAGGTGGATTCATGTTGGCCAACTACGGGTATAAGGACGGCTCGGGGGATTACTTTGTGACCATCGATACGGACAGGTGCAACGGCTGCGGAGATTGTGTAACCGCCTGCCCCTCGGAGGTATTTGAGGTCCTGTATGAGGATCCCAACGACCCGTTGAGGGACGAGCCGGTGGCAGTGGTGTCGGCTGATAAGAAAAAAAAGCTCAAGTATGAGTGCACCCCCTGCAAACCTGTTTCCGACAGGCCGCCTCTTCCCTGCGTGGAAGCATGCAGGGCAGGGGCGATTTCTCACTCATGGTGATGGGGATTGTGTCACTCAGAAGGAACGACCTCCGATGCGGTGGGCCGAGGGAGACCCCGGCTTGAACATGGGGTTCCATGGGTGAGGTGAAACCCACGGTTAACGGGTAAGAGATTAGGGCGCCCGTGGCACGACCGTCCTGGAGGTGCTGGTAAGGGAGACCGAACTTGCAAACCGCAAGGAAGCTTCCTCCGTGTAAACCACCCGTGGAAGTGCTCACCAGAGAATATTATAAGTCATTACGGGACTGTGAATCCCTTTCACGCTGATCTCGCCTATCGGCTCCGCGGAAACCATGTCCTTCACTTTGCTAAACGTCCTCTGGCTGATGAGAACCTGCCCCGCCTTGGCCATAGATTGAAGCCTCGCCGCTACATTGACCTGGTTTCCAATCACCGTGTAATCCCGGTGTATATCCGAGCCGATGTTGCCTACGGTCATAAATCCGGTGTTGATCCCGATGCCCACCCCCAGTTCATGTCCGTACTGGAGCCATTCACGCTTCAGATCGGCTATTTTTTTCTGCATATCGATCGCCATCCGGACAGCCCGCACCGCATGGTCCTCCATGGGGATGGGGTCGCCGAAGAAAATCAGAAGGCCGTCTCCAATGATCTTATTCAGGGTGCCGTCATGAATGTGAACGATCCTGATCATCTCCGACATATAGGCATCCAAAAGGTGGAAGAGCTCTTCGGGTTCGATGCTGTCCGTGATACTGGAAAAACTCCTGATGTCCGTGAAGACCACCGTAATCATCTTTCTTTGAGGCTCCGCTCCGAATCTTTGCCCGCTCGTCAGAATCACGTCCGTGAGTTTGGGGGAAAGGTAGCGTCGCAGTTCCTTGTAGTTTTCGAGCTCGACCACCTGTCTTTCCACCGTTGACTCCAGGTTGCGGTTCAAATGGAGCAACTCCTGCTGCGCCTCGCGGAGCTCCTCGGTCCTCTCATCCACCTTCTTCTCCAGCTCCCGACTGTACTCATCGAGCTGGGCCTTGGCGGTTCTCAACTCTTCATTGGTTCGTTCGAGGGCCTGAAAAGCTCGATTCTTCGCCATGATGCTTTTTCTCATCTGCTCGATCGTCTCGACGAGATCCTTTCTTGAGTCCTCATCATCCGGCATGGGCTGGGAGGTCCTGGAGAATCGATGCTTCAGGGTCAGCCGGTCATAGGTGACGTCCAGAATGAAATAAGGGGCCATGTAGATAGCCCCTTCCTGGAGAAGCGTTTTCCCGGCTGCCTGAACCGTCCTTGTGATGAGCAATGCCTCCTTCTGATCGTCGCCGTGGAGATCGGTCTTCGAAGTCTCCTTCCTGTACTTCCCCAGGTAAATCTTCTTCCCGTTGATCAGTTGAGCCTGCAGGAGCACCTTTTCTCCCACGATGCGCTCCTCACCGTCCACGGGGTCTCGAATGATCAATGAGTCACCGTCGATTTTGGGGTCGAGGCCGTAACCTGCCAATTCGGGCTCTTTCGTGAATAGGATTTCAGGGTTGTAAGGATTTACGGGTTGTTCTATGTTGGCAGGCGGGAGTCCCCAGATCGTTGGAATCGACGAAATGATTCCTCTGAGATAGGGATCTCTGATGTAATCCTTGTTGGGATCGAAGTGGCTACGGAACTCCACCTTGAGGAGGCTTCTAAACTTTTTCAAGCTCCGGTCATAGGAAGGAGGCGCGATGATTTCGATGTCTTTCGCGTCGGTAAAATTCTTACCGAAGAAAGGAAGCCGGTTGAATCCGTCGGCAGGGGAGGCGAAAAACCGCGCAAAGGTGTGAAAACGCCCCCAGGAGCGAAGCTTGGCTGCAGAAGCGCCGCAATTGAAGTAGAAATCAGGATCCCCCACCAGCTCCTTGGCTCTCCTGAAAATCTTTTCGAAGTTCTCGTGGGTGGTCCACTCGTCTTCGTTCAGGAAAAAATCCTGGGGAGTAGGATACTCGTTCTTGGGATAGGGAAGGCCGTCAAAGAGAGGCGGAAGCGTGCCCAATATGCCGGTGACATAGCTGACGACAATTCTCACGTTCCGATTGCTGGTGCAATCCAAACGGTCCATCGTCCAACCTCAAAGATCAGGAGGTTTCATGCCTGGTTCAAAAAACCTTACGATGCCCTCACGACCTCCCGCATCATCCAAGCGCGGCAGAAGCCTCGGAGAATGTCGAATCGAGGCCGCTTGCAACGAAACGGTTTACCGTCAATAGCCAACGTGGTGATGAGGTATAGGAAAAGACCACTAAACCTAAATCGCAAGTTTTCGCCCTCCTGTCAAGTGGATTTCCGCACGCGCCATTTTCGCCTTGACAAGCTGGATGAGTGCGATAAAATGCAAAAACTATCGGGACGTGGCGCAGCCTGGAAGCGCACCTGAATGGGGTTCAGGGGGCCGTGAGTTCAAATCTCACCGTCCCGACCAGGAAAATCAAGAATGGAGGGGGTTAGCGGGGACGTTAATCCCTTTTCTTTTTGGTGGTAGGCACCTCGTTAGATGTGGATCATATAGGACCTATTTTTCTACTTTCACTTTCCTATGCACTGAATCGGTAGCATTGTAAGCGCCTTGCATTACACCTCCCGAAAATCCAGGATAATCGTTTCGTTGAACACTTTTTCTATGAACTCGCCCATTTTCCGTATCAAAAGATCTTCGTTGAATTGCTGCCTCGGGATTTTTTGGACCACAGGGTTTTCAAGTTTTTCCACATTTGGATTAATGACCGCCTCGACGTCAATCGAGAGTGTGTGCTCGTTTGCGACAAATGAAATGGAAGAACGGAGGTGGAAAGGATAAAACCTGTCGACGGGAAAACTCAAAAGGTGTCTTGGTATCAGTGAAAAGGAAAACCCATAATGCATTTCCTCCGGAGATCTCTCCTCGACCTCTGCCTGATGGCCTCTGGCCACGAGCCTCCTGGCCAATTCTTCCAGCCTCTGCCTATACTTTTCCTGGTACTGTCTCTTGAAGCTCTCCCTGAATTCAGTGCATTGACTGATCTTCTTGCAACGACCCTCCCTCGCCTTCTTGAGGTCTCTTTCATAATTTTCCATGATCACGTCGATTTGATCCATATTTCGCCTCCGGCAATCTTCGATAGACGGATTTTCTCCGATACTTCTAGTCGCTTTCAACCGACGGTGCGGAGCCATGGATGCCTGGGCCTCTTCCGTTACCAGAAGTTCTGTCGAAGCTGTCCATTTTTCCCTGCGGGCGCCACAAGGTGCATGCCGCCGATAAAATGGCTTCACGGCCGGTCCTTTTCTTTTCGGCGCTTATCGGGTTCTCTGAGAAGTTATCATAGAACCGGCTCCATATCCATAGGCTACAAGGAGGAATTGCATTTGCCGGTGTAAGGCCGGAAAAAGACGGGTCCCTCTGAGTTTGCTCAGGGGCATGAGATTTTCGAATGGCAGAGGATGTCTGAATACGCTCAGTGCCGGAGGCTAATCAATCTGAGTCGGCCCAAGCGGCCAGAATTTCTAGGCTTTACTGAAGGACCTCTCCGAGCAAGGGATCAAAGCCTTCGCTTCCTTATCGTAGTATTGAAAGCCTTCGACTTTCCCGTCAAGATATGAAGAAACGGCCTGTTTGATGTCTTCGATTTCGGAAAAAAGCAAATCAATCCCCCAGGAGGATATTTCTTGAAGGGACTTTTCTTTACAGTTTCGTCCCAACATAATGCTGCAATCCCCCAAGAGCCTGATGATTTGCTGGGGCCGCACGTCGTGTCCATTGATTTTTGACTGCATTGCTTCAGGGTTCTTCCGCCACTCCCTTGCCGCCACTTCTGCATTCAGGACTTCCAAAACCAGGTAATACCGGGAGTCACCAAAATGGCCCTTACGAATGGTCTTCTGATCATCCGTTCCAATCGCTATTTTCATGGCTTCACCTCCAACTTAATAACGGTTGAAGCGCAAATCGTGGGGCAATCATATTGTCCAAGACGGGCCGTGCTGAGTCTCCGGTCTGCTGGACAAGCCTCTTGCACCCGATAGCTTCCTGGGCGGATGGCCAACGCCTTGGCTTAGCGACCGCCGTCCGGGAAAGCCATCTCGTCGCACCGCCAACAACCCTGCGCCCTGAAATCTTTCTCAGGGTCGATATCCTTGTCGCAAAGCCATCCGTATCCATTCCTGTCCCTGTAATACTTCATGGGCCGCGCGGGTTCGTGGGTGTCGGTGGTCATTTCCTCTTCCCTGTCACGATGCGTCTGTTCATCCATGGTTTTCTCCTTTCCCTTGGAAGGTTTTCCTTGGTTTGTGATTCCCCCATAGGATCTTCTTGGCCAAATAGTAACCGGGCCTCTGGCCCCGCGGCCGGTTTGATCGTAGAGGGGAAAATGGCATCGAATTTCTACCCTTTCATACAAGCGCCGCCCCTGGCCCAAGCGGCTAGTCTAATCAAGGACAGAAACTTCATGAAGGACATTGCAGTTGGATCCTCAAAGTCCCCCTTTCGAAAAGGGGGATTTAGGGGGATTTTCAGACGCTTACAAGAAATCCCCCCCGGCCCCCCTTTAAATAACTGACTATTGGCCACACTTGACACCGGGGGTAAAATATGCGATAAAGGCGCATGCGTAGATGTGGCCTTGACTTTGCATCGGAGAGCATTGATTGGATTCGTCAGAAGCTCAGGGAGGAGCCTTCGA
>Ga0209164_1000672_pt1 | contig 66326 bp, 71 predicted proteins | sample MTBNYHSulfiMetaG_FD_187458 | JGI IMG/M metagenome (GOLD analysis project Ga0209164, IMG submission 187458) | Enrichment culture microbial communities from rom New York Harbor, USA that are MTBE-degrading - MTBE-NYH (New York Harbor Sulfidogenic)... | ecosystem: Environmental > Aquatic > Marine >... | reverse complement strand
TCCCGGGGCCTGAACAGCGACGAAAAACAGGGGTGTTTCTGCACAAAATCAGACACCTCCAGGTTTTCCGTGCCCCTGAACAGGGGAAAAGCAGTCCAGCTTTGGCTGTGGAGGGAGGAAACCCACAACATGTAGTCGGAAAAATAACCATAGTTGGGGTGCTGTATCTCCACCAATACGATGCTGAACGCCCCGATGTCCAGCCGGGTTCCCCGCATGAAGTAGTCGTCGCCCATGTCCTCGACAACCTGCTCATAGCAACCAAAACCATCGGGCAGCGGCATCCCATCGTTGCTCTTTTTGCGCTCAGATCCAGCCATCACCAAGACATTGCGCCCACCCTTTTGAACTTAGTTACAGGTTAGTTACACAAAAGTGTAAGAAAAAGAACCTGTAGCCCTTGGCGGAAGGCGTCAGCAGAAGACAGACTGGGCGCTTTCTCCAGACGAGGTATTTTGAAGGATTGTTTTTCCAGGATTCTAATGTACAAAAAGAACAGAGATATCTTACGGACTTTCTAGACCGATTACCCAGACAGGTAATTGAATCACGTTTCTAAGATGGGGCAAATATGTTTTTACTTTACTAAATGTTAAGCTACCGCTCCATGTTTGGTTATATCTGTCCTTCATAATTTTTTGGAAATTACGGGTTGTTACTATGTATACCCCGACATCAATTTTGTTTCTGTAGGAATAGGATAAAGTTTGAAACTTCAATAAATCAATGCCCATGAATGAAGAATGTGAAAATGCAACTTCCACACCAATTCTCTCTTTTAAAAAATCAATTTTTGCTGATGGTTCGTCTTCAGGTGCAAAAACAGGTTGTTCAGATTGCCATCCTTTTTCTCTAAACTTCTTTTTGAATCCTAAACTCCTCCATTTCTAGTAACGATGCTTAGTTTACCCTTTAATTTTCAGGTCAGCCGTGATGAATCATCGACAGATTTAAGTATTATCATCGTTATTATTCTTAACTATGAGCTACATAATCAAGCAGAAGGATAAAAACGGGAATACATACGTCTATGAAGTTGAAAGCTACTGGAATAAAGAAAAGAAACAGGCCCGACAAAAGCGAAGGTATCTCGGTGTATGGGACGAAAGCACCGGTCAGATCAAGAAAAAGGAATCCAGGCGTTCTATCAAAACGACGAAGTCATATGGTAGTGCTTATTTGATATTAAAGATGGCTGAAGAGCTGCGTCTCCCACAGATTCTGAAAACATCGTTTAATGAACACAGCAAAGATATTCTTGCTCTGGCCATGTGCAAAGTTATGAGGCAATCCTCATTGAGGAACATACACCACCATATGGAAGATTCATACATCCCAGAACTGTGCAACACATCCAGTGATTTCAACTCACAATGGTTATCCCAGTTCTTTAGGGGTATATCTCGCAAAGAAACGTCATTCCAGCAATTCCATAGTTCATTCATATCCGAAAGCGATAAGGATACTCTAGCATTCGACATCACTTCTCTGTCATCGCACTCAAAGATGATGGAACTATTGGAATACGGGTACAACCGAGATGGATTGAAACTCCCGCAAATCAACCTTGGATTGGTCATGTCGATGGAACGAAAGATTCCGATATACTACAAGATATTCCCTGGAAGCATAACTGATGTGGTTACGCTAAAGAATCTGATTGCAGATATTAAGGCTTCTGGTGTACGTTCATGTGAATTCATCTTGGATAGGGGATTCTACAGCCAGAGCAACGTTAACGAGATGATCAAAGAAAGCATCGAGTTCGTCTTGCCATTACCGTTCAATGTCAAGGCAGGCAAGTTCCTCATCAGTGAAACTAACAAGGAAATTCTCAATCCAGTCAACGTCAGACGTTACAACAACCGCATATACCATGTTATTGAAAGAAAGATAGACCTGTTTGATTCTCCAGTCTATGGATATGTAATCTATGATAAAAAACGAGAAAGCGATGAGATCAATTCATTCTATAATCGCCTGATGGATATTGAGAACACACTAAATGGCAAACGTGTTTATGGTGACCCTATGGAATTGATTGACAGAACAGCAAAAGGGTTCAAGAGACACCTATCATTCAAGGTTCGAGACGGATATCTGACAGTCGAAAGAAAACCCAAGTCCATATCCCAGACCGTCAATAGATTTGGTAAGATGATATTGATATCTTCTTCCAGGAAGAATTGGGATGAAGTTCTGTCTCAATATCGGCAAAGGGATATGATCGAGAAGGAATATGCTATCCTCAAGCGGGATCTCGAAATAATGCCAATGCGTGTCCATAAAATGGAAACATTGAAGGGATTGCTGTTCGTTTTTTATCTCTCCCTGATTATCAGAACGCATCTGATGAACCGGGCGAGGGGATGTGGTTTGCTTGAAAAATTATCTGTTGAAGACATTCTTCTGGAACTTGGTAAGCTTCGGGCTGTTTATATCGGTGGAATCTGGCGACTTACTGAAATCTCGAAGAAGCAGAGGAAAATTCTTGAGAAGATGGGGATTAACATTCCTGTGGAACCGAGAAACCTAGTTACTATTTGCACGGGAGTTTAGGTTGAATGCCTTATTCAAAGCTCCTCTGCTCATCTTATTTGGGTCAAGATCTATATTCCCGATAATATATTTAATTTCCTGCTTTAGCGGTAACCTGCTATTAAGAACTTCTTCAGCAAACCGGTATGACCAATCTTTGAACCTCATAATTTTTTTGCCCCATTTCTTTTTAGGTCCAATTTTTCATTTATTAAATGAGCATCAATTTCACTAAATTTGGACTGGTAGCGAACCCCCTCTTTTCCTTCAATTTTTTCTACCAATCCAGCAGAAACCATTTTCTCTAAGGATTTGAAAACCGAGGTCCTATATTTGAGGTTGCAACTTATGCCTTTTATTTCATCAAAAATTTCTCTTACTGTTTTCGGTTTACTGGTAATAGATTTAATTATCGCCCGAGCTGATTCTAAAGATAAAATATCTATAGTTTCCTGAAAGTCGGGCTTTACCATTTAACCAGATAAAGCGATTAATAAATCTTAAAAATTTGTTGCCTGACAGGAAACAAAACATCATTTTCCAATAAGCCATACTTTTCTATCTCCAACAAACAACTCTGCCACTCGGTTAAAAAATGGGGGGAAGTATGGCCTACAAACTAGATTGGACCTATCCCAATATGGGTAAATTTTATTCTGAAACTCCTCCATTGAGAGGGACGTTGAACAAAAGAGTTGAAAGCGCCAGAAAATTTAATATCGCTCGGATAGAAGTTCCTTTTGACTTGATTAGGCTGGAAAATGAGGAATACCATATTTTACAGAAACAGGTGGGATCTATTCCAACCTCCAAGGATTTTGAAATTCTTTACGGGCAAAATGTTGTCTCTGAGTTCGATTACATCCTGCATACTGATCCTGAATTAAAACCTCGTCATTATCTAAAATGGAACTCGGAGGATTGGAGATACCAATATTTGAATTCAATAATAGGGTTATCGAAATTTTTGGGGAAAATTCCGTATGGAATAGAAATCCATCCGAGCAGAAAGAGTAGAAGTAAAAAATACTTTGAAGATTTTATCGTGGAAGCTATAGCAAAATTGCACGATACATTTGGAAATAAATGCCCCTTGTTATTTGTAGAGAATAGAACGAGTCTTTACATCTCCAGTATCGAGGAAATCAATAGATTTTTTGAGCATATAAGTAATAGAATCAGTTCGAAAGAATCACAGATTTTTGGTTTTAGTATCGATGTCATGCAACTGTATTCCCAGATGGGCTCTTCCTTTTTATCCGAGCTTTCTACAATCCCTTCAGATGCAATAAAAAATTGGCATATCCATTACAGACATCAGCCTCCTGCTTCTACTGATCCTATTGATTGGCAAGCTGTAGCGGCAGTTATTACTGACACTCAACCCTCCATAATTCTTCCAGAGGTATTTACAGATAGGGGTGTAGAATCAACTATTCAATTTGTTGAACAGCTCATGTGAACCCACTATTGCATCTTTTTTTGGCCCTGCTGCGCTATCTAATTAAAGTTAACAATGCAAAGCTTTAATTGATGGCGGCAGAATTGAAGTGTCCATTAATTGTTGGCGCCATAACACTTTTATGTCGTCGGTGTCATTGGAATGACTGCTGATGAACGAGATGAACGAGATGGAGGAGATGGAGGAGATGAAGGAGATGGGTGATACGGATACCATGATTCATCTGGGGACGTCGGGGTGGTACTACGGGCACTGGCAGGGGCGCTTTTATCCCCCGGAGCTGGAGAGGCGCCAATGGCTGGACTATTATGCGCAGCGTTTTTCCACCGTGGAGGTCAATGCCTCCTTCTACCGTCTCCCCTCCGCCCGCATGGTGGAGGGCTGGCGGAGGCGCACCCCGAAGGGCTTCGTGCTGGCCTTCAAGGGCAGCCGGGTGGTCACCCATCGCAGGCGCCTTGAGGACGTGGAGGGCTACCTGGGCACCTTCTATGAGCGTATCTCCCTGGCCCGGGAGAAGAGGGGCCCGGTGCTGTGGCAGCTGCCTCCCTCCCTGGAGCGGGACGACGGCCTGCTGGAGTCCTTCCTGGCGGCGCTCAACCAGGAGGTCCCCCAGGTCCTGGAGTTCCGCCATCGGAGCTGGCTGGCCCGGCCCGTGTACCGCCTGCTGGAAAGGTACGGCATGGCCCTGTGCGTGGTCAGCTGCCCGGACCTGGAGCCGGTGGTGGAGGTCACCGCCCCCTTTGTCTACATCCGGTGGCATGGCCCCCGGGAGTGGTATGCCTCGGGGTACACCGACCAGGAGCTGCAGCGCTGGGCCGAGGTCATCCGGAGCCTGGAGGTGCCTGTCTACGGCTACTTCAACAACGATGCCCGGGGCTATGCCCTGGACAACTGCCGCACCCTGCGGGAGATGCTGGGCTAACCGAAGGCCTTTTTGACTCCCGGCTTGAACAGGTACCACAGCAGGAGGAGGGAGATGATGGTGCCCACGGGGAAGGCCAGCAGCCCCAGCAGGGCGAACACGATGGCCACCCGCCGGGCCCAGTTCATCCGGTTCCACAGGCCCCAGGCCACCAGGAACCCGAACAGGCCCAGGAAAAACACCAGGCCCCCGGCCGCCGCCACCGCCAGCCCGGGCAGGCCCAGGAATCCGCCGCCCAGGACCATCAGGCCGCCGGTGATCATCAGCACTGCCGACCACAGCCCGTAGAGCATGGCCAGCACCGCCACCCCCGCCGGCCGCTGCGGGGTCTCCTCCCATGTGGTCTGTCCTTCCGCTGACTCCATGGCTATGCCTCTCTCTACCGGTAATCTCTTTTCTGCATTTAACTATTCCCGCCGGGCCAGCAGCCACACCCCGGCCACCAGCAGGGTCAGCCCCGCCATCTGCATGCCGGTCACCGTCTCCCCCAGCACGGCGAAGCCCAGCAGGGCGGCAAAAAAGGGGGAGGCCAGCTCCAGGGCCCCCACCTGGGCGGCCTTCATCCTCTTCATTCCCTCGTAGTAGAGGATGGTTCCCAGGCCCACCACCGCCCCCACCGCCACCTGGTAGACGCTGGCCACCTCCAGCCCGGAGGTGAGCAGGGAGTAGGCGGTCAGGGCCAGGGAGGCCGCCGCAAACCGGTACAGGGTGATGGTTCCCGCATGCAGGCCCCGCAGGAAGCGCCGCATGACCACCGCCGCCGAGGCCCAGGCCAGGGTGGCCAGCAGCACCAGGACGTCCCCCCAGGTGCCCAGTTCCAGACTCAGCAGCCGGTCCGGGTGGCGGGCGGTCACCAGGAGGGCGGAGAGCATCATGCAGGCCATCCCCAGGTAGTCCAGCCCGGCCAGCTGGTCCCCCCGCAGCCACATCCATCCCATGAGGACGATGAACAGGGGCTGCAGGTGGCCGATGAGCACGGCGTTGACCACCGGGATGCTCTGCAGGGCGAAAAAATACAGGAGGTCGGCAAACAGGGTGCCGGCCAGGGCCAGGTAGAGGAGGGGGGCTATCTCTCTCCGCTGCACCCGCCAGTCTTTCCGTCCCCCGGTGAGCAGCAGGTAGGCCATGGCCAGGAGGAGCACCACCAGGGCTCGGATGGTGGAGGTCTGCACGAAGTCCGCGGTGGCGAAGGACAGCTTGGCCACCACCGGCTCCATGGCCCACATGACGCTGGCCCCCAGCACCGCCGCCACCCCCAGCCGCTTTTGCTGCATGTCTCTCTCCTAGTAAAAATCCCGGTCGATGTGCAGGCTGTCCCGGGGCGATGCCCTCTCCTCCCGTCTCTCCAGGTAGTGGTCGTACCAGTGGATGCGGGCGGGGAGGGCGAAGGGGGCACCGGGATAGGTTATCAGGGCCTCCCCGGCCTCCAGGGTCTGGATCTCCCGGTCCAGGGAGCCCAGGTCCTGCTTGGCGGCGCTGCGCAGCATGCTCCGGTCTCCCTCGTCGGCCAGCCCCAGGATGCAGAAGGTGTTGAACTGGGAGAGGAGCTCCGGCTTGATCAGCTTGGGCTGCTGGGTGATGGCGCACAGTCCCACCTTGAACTTCCGTCCCTCCCGGGCGATGCGGGCGAAGATGCCCTCTCCCTCCCGCAGCACCCGCTGTGCCTCCTCCATGGTGAGCAGCACCGGAGGCAGGGAGGCGAACCTCTCCCGGTCGCGGTACACCCGCTGCCGCCATCCCAGCACCTTCCGGGCCAGCACCACCCCCACCAGCAGCTCCTCGTACTCGTACAGCCCCGAGGTGTCCACCAGTACCACCTTCCCCTGGTCGAGGTGCTCCACCATGGCCTGGGTGGCCTCCACGCCGGCGTCGGCGTGCACGATGTCCGAGTCCAGGATGCGCTGCCCCCGCCGCTGCAGCACCCCGAAGGTGCTCTCGTGGATGCGCTGGTCGAACTCGTACACCAGCTCGGCCACCTCCGTTTGGCACAGGCGCAGCAGCCACTCCCTCCCGAACCGGCCGGCCAGTGCGTGCAGGGCGTCCCGCTGGGCGTCGCTGAAGCTGAACAGGTTCTGGAGGTCGCCCACCGTTATCTCGGCGGCGGAGAGGAGCAGGGAGTTGTGGGGCCCGCTCAGCCGGTGGGGGGAATACACCACCAGGCGCTCCCCGGCCCGGGGATGCTGCCGCAGCCCCCGGCTGTCCCCTCCCCCGTCGCAGTACTCGCCGTGGGGGTCCACAATCAGCAGGCCGCAGCCCCCGTGGTCCATGATGGAGGCGGCCATCACCCGCATCAGGTTGCTCTTGCCCATGCCGGTGGTGGCGAAGATGCCCACGTGGTGGGTGAGCAGCGCCAGGGGCAGCCCCACCGCCACCTCCACCACCTGCTCCCCGCTCCGCAGCCAGCCCACCTCCACCTCCCCCATGGCCTCCTCCAGGAAGGCATAGTCCCCGGGGGTGGCCCGCCGCACCGGGGAAAAATGGGCGGGGAGGGCCTTGGGGCGGCGGAACCGGCCGTGGGCCACGTAGCCCAGGGGCGAGCACACCCCGATTTTGAACAGCCGTCTCTCCCTGTCCCGCAGGCGGTAGGGCTGCTCCATGTCGTCCAGCATCATCATCTCCCCCGCGGTGCGCAGCCCCCACTGCTCCGAGCCCTCCTGCCCGTAGCGGAGGTCCACCACCCGCAGGAAGAACAGGGTCTCCCGCTCGGCGTCCTCGGCCACCAGTATCTCTCCCAGCTTGACCTCCTCACCGTAGGGGTAGCGGAACACGATTTCTCCCACGTTTCTGCCAATTATTCTTCCCAGCATTCTCTCACTCCATGTAGCGATGATAGTCGAAAAAAACCCTCTCCCAGTCCTCCAGGCTCCATCCCTGCCGCAGCACCTGCTCCCTCACCTGGTCCCGCAGCAGCCGCCCCTCCTCCCCCGAGATGGACGCCTCCCGATGGGCCAGGGCCAGGAGGTAGGGGTAGCCCAGGCAGGACACCTCGTCGGCCAGGGCGGTGAGCAGGGACAGCACGCACCGGGGCTCCTCCTCCCGTGGATTGACGTCGATGCGGAAGGCGAACCGGGCGGCGGGATGCAGCTTGGCCACGTAGATGCGCCGCTCCCCGCTCAGGGGATAGTACCAGCGCTGTCCCTCCTGCACCCGGTCGCCCTGCCGGGTGATCCAGCTCAGCACCGGCAGCTGTCCCGTGTACAGGTCGGAGCGCTTGCACACCCCCACCAGGTGCACCCCCCGCCGGGCGGCGCGCCGGCAGTGGTCTCCAATCAGGGGCTTCAGCAGGGGGTCCCCGGTCAGGGCCCCGTCCATCATCAGCAGGTCGCCCTCCTCCATCTCCTCCAGCAGGGACCCGGCTAGGGCGTGCTCCTCCAGGGCCCGCAGCCCGTCCGCCGTCTCCTCCGGGCTGTCCGGCAGGCCGGGGGGATCCTCCCCGGCCACCTCCCGGTAGCGCCGGGCGAAGACCTCCCGGTGGCGGTGCCTGTCCAGCGCCTCCACCTGCATGTCGCGCCGCAGGGTGCGCTCCGCCCCCCGGTGGTCTCCCCCCACCGCCCCCACCCGCCGGGCGCTCACGATGAAGGTATGGCCGTCCAGAAGGGTGCGGGAGCCGCCGTCGATGGCCGTCCCCCGTGCCCCTTCCTCCCCGGGGAGGGGCCGGAACTCCTCCGGGGTCAGACGGCCGAAAAAACTGTCTTTTTCCGTAAAAATCTCCACTGGCTGCTCATGGCTGCGGCCGGCGGACAGTATGTCCGCTATGTAGGCTGCTGCGGCGCTCAGCCCGGATTCGTCCATGATGGCAATGGCGGAGGGTGTACTAAAGGTTTAACACATGCGGTATTCCACCACCACGCTGCCCCTGTCGTCCACCAGCCGCCGCCAGTGGCCCTTGCCGTACATTTTCAGACTCTGGCCGAAGGTGCCAATCTCATCCCATCCCTGCATGCCAAAACAATCCGTCGGGCTTATATAATGTTTTCGAAAAATTCCGGGTATGCTATCAGGATGCTGACAATCTCAGTCGTCCAGCCGCACCCTCTTCAGGGCGTAGCCCAGGGGGCAGTCCACCTCCCCCACCACGTCCAGGATGCGGTATTTCTTCTCCTCCACTCCCGGATGGCACAGGCCGTAGTTCTCGCAGCCCACCCGGTCGCAGTCCACCTCGGCGTAGGTGACGCTGGTCCCGCTGGCGCTGTCCTTCCTGATGGTGGTCTCGATGGGCAGCTTTTCTATCTCCACCGCCACCACCCCGCCCTCGTACAGCTCGCAGGCGTGCTCCTTCTCCCGGACCGTGGTCACCCGGTAGCGGCGCCCCGTTCGGAGATTGGAGCAGACCATCTTCAGCTTGCAGTTGCGGCACTGCTGGGCCACCCCCATGTATATGAATTCCGTGCCCTCGCGGGCCATTTTTTTTCCGATAAGCGTTACAAAGGTCATGTTATCACCTAGGCGACCCCCGTCACCTTGACCAGATGCTCGGCCGCCTCCGGGGATATCCCGTCGGCCCCCAGCACCGTGTAGCGGCGGGGTCGTATCTTCTGCGCCATCAGCAGCGCCTTGATCACGTCCTCCCGGGCCACTCCCAGCTCGCGGGCGGTGGTGGGAGCCCCGATTTCCTTGAGCGCCCGCCGGATGCTCTGCCAGTCTCCTCCGTGCAGGTACATCATCATGATGGCCCCCACCCCACACTGCTCTCCGTGCATGGACTTGCCGGGAGAAATCCGGTCCAGGGCGTGGGAAAACATGTGCTCGGCCCCGCTGGCCGGCCGGGAGGAGTTGGCCACGCTCATGGCCACGCCGGAGACAATCATGGACTTCACCGCAATCCAGGAGGACTCCTCAATCCCCGGCTTGATGTACTCGGCGTTTTCCATCAGCAGGTCGGCGGCGGTCTTGGCCAGGGCCACCGCAAAGGTGCTGTAGTACTCCCGCTTCAGGCGCCAGGCCAGCTTCCAGTCCAGGATGGCGGTCAGATTGGAAATCACGTCGGCGCAGCCGGAGGCCAGCATCCGGTAGGGGGCCTTGGAAATCACGGCGGTATCCGCCAGCACGGCCACCGGAGAGCGGGCCTGCTTGGATGTGGAACCCCCCCGCTCCTTGATGGAGGCCCGGGGGGAGGCGATGCCGTCGTGGGAGGCGGCGGTGGGAACGCTGATGAAGGGAACCCCGTAGTTGAAGGAGGCCAGCTTGGCAACGTCGATGACGCTGCCCCCGCCCACGGCCACCAGGTATTCCACCCCCCACTTGGTGGCGTGGTTCTGGACCCGGCTCACCTCCTCCATGGTAGCCTGGTCCACCACGATGTCGTCCACCGTGTAGTCGGCCTCGGCCAGGGCCTCCATAATCCGGCTGCCGGCCAACTCCTTGGTGCGCTCGTCGTGCACCACCAGGGGATGCCGGCTGAGATTGACCTTTTTGCTCAGGTCCACAATCTCCTCAATCACGTTATGCCCTACGACGACGTCTCGCGGAAATTCCATGAGTTTCGACTTTTCAAAGGGCATTGTGTAGGTATCACCCCTCTGAATATAGAGTTTTTGTTGACCTACTCCCTGGGCAGGAAATCCCGGTGGTCCAGGCTGACCAGCTTCCGGTAGTGGATGGAATACAGGTGCCGGCTCTTCTCGGGCGTCCCGTGGATGGCCAGAACGTCCGCCAGGAAAAGGGTGTGGTCGCCGCCCTCCATCCGGTCCACCACCCGGCATTCGTAGGCCACCGTGGAGCCCTCTATGAGCGGCGGACCCACCACGTGGGCGGGCACCGCCTCCAGCCCGGTCTCCGCAAACTTGTCGTGATTCCGGCCCGATTTCCTGCCGCAGAACCAGGCGGCCTCCTCCTGCTCGGCCGAGGGAAAACAGAGAACGAACTCCCCGCAGTGCTCCAGGCAGCGGTGAGAGTAGCGCTCCCGGCCCACGGCGATGGCCACCTGCGGGGGCTCCCAGGAGGCAAAGGTCCACCACCCCAGTCCGATGACGTTGGGTTTCCCCTTGTCGTCCAGGGTCACCGCCAGCACATAGGGGTAGGGCGAGCCCAGCTCCACCGCCTGGTCCCAGGACAGGGTACGCAGTTCTTCGTCCATGCTATCATCCACCCATTGCGGGCACCGTACATAAACCTTGTTGTGGCCGGCGGCCCGGAGAAGCCGGTCCCTACCCCGCCTTCACGTACCGCAGGCTCACCACCGCCGCGTTGTCCCCGTAGTCCACGGCCCTGACCGTGAGCACGTGCACCCCCAGGGGCAGAGACGCCGGAAGACGCACCCGGTAGGCCGTCTGCTGCTGCAGGCCCACCATCCGTCCGTCCACCTGCCACTTGACGGCCTGGAGCCCGTAGTCGTCGCTGGCCGTGGCCTGAGCAGCCAGGGGGCCGATGACCACCGCCAGATCGCCGGGCAGGGGCATAACCGGTCTCCCCATCACCAACAGGACCCCCTCCTCGGGCTGGAGCAGGGCCACCGCCGGCGGCATGTCATCGGTCACCGGGCGCTCCCGCCCCGCCGGCACCACCAGCAGGGGCAGATGGCCCTGGGGAAGCCCCAGCACCTGCTGCAGGGCGCTGTGGTTCACGGCGGAGACCACGGCCGCCGACAGGTTGAGCGCCGTGGCCTCCAGCAGCACGTTGTGGGCCGCCGCCCCGCCCTCGTAGTACCAGGGCCAGGGGACGCGGGGGTCCACCCTGCTGGTGTTGAGCACGGGAATGACAATAAGGGGCGCCTCCGCCACGAACCGGCGGGTGGCCCCGCCCACCGCCGGGCGGTGGTCGCCGGGGCGGCCCTCGTCCAGAGCATGCCGGGCGGGCAGGTACTCGTAGACCCCGGAGGCATTGACGGCGAAGATACGCAGGGGATAGGTGCCGTGGGAGCTGGGCACGGTGCGGTGGCGCTTTCCCTGCTCGTCCAGATAGCGGGAATAGCCGTAGGCAGCCCACACCAGGCGGGCCTGCTCCTCCCCGGTCAGGGTGGTCCCCTGCCAGGCCAGCCCCTCCCGCCGCTGCTCCAGGGCGTCAGACAGGGGCATGGTGCTGTTCTCCACGGGGGGCAGAGGCCCCTCCAGGGGCTGATGGGTGAAGGGGCAGGGCTGAGCCGGGGGACCCACGGGCATGATTATTTTGGGCACCTGGCCGGGGGGCAGCCCCAGCAGACGGAGCTGTCCCACCTGGCTGGCCGTGGTCACCGTTCCCAGGCCCAGGGCCACGGCGGCCAGATACACGTTCTGTCCCATTTCGCCGATGACCGTGCTGGCCACGTTTTCGTCGCTGCAGGCGTGGCGGTCCCACACCAGGGCCAGCTTCACCGCCGCCGTGTCGTACTGCCCCACCCACCGGTGGTCCCCCCGCCGGAAGGGAAGCAGGGAATGGTTGAGCCCGTCGTAGACGAAGGCACCCTCGGCGGTCAGCACATACATCACCACCCCGTAGGAGGCGGCAACCTGGGCAACCGTGCGCCGCCCATGGGCAGTCCCGTAGGCCGCCCAGCAGAGGGTGGCCAGCTCTGCCCCGCCGATGTCCTCGCCGGTGAACTCCCGCACCGACATCCGCCGGCACAGGGCCTCCTCCACCGGCAGGGTCAGATTCAGCGGGGGCGGCAAGTCACGGCCGGGAGCGGCAATGCCCGCCGTGGTTTCCCCGGGCAGGGCCGGAGACAGGGCCAGAAAGAGCAGTACTGCCGCCACAGTGACACCAATACGCCGCCGTCTCTCTCGCATGCTATCCTCTTTCACACAATAGCCACAAAATTATAAAGGTAACGATGGCCGGCCCAACCAAAACATTTTGTATCCATGGGCCATAACCAGTCATGGATTACCTCCTTCTTCTGCTGACGGCGCTGGTGGCCTTCGCCTACGGCATGCTGTTCGCCCTGTGGCTTATTTTCGCCCGGACCGCCAGCCGCCTGGCCCATCTGCTGGAGGACTACACCGGCCGCTGCCTCAGCCTGGAGGAGGTGTACCAGACGCTGAAAACTATTCTGGACAAGGCCTATGAGGAGCTGGAGAAGGAGAACCATGAAAATTCCCAGGCTGGTGACTGAGGCCTACGACCAGGTCCACCGCATCTGGCACAACCTGGGCTACCTGTACCGATTCCTGGTGTTCATCACCCCCTGGCTCACCGTAGCCCTCTACTTTGCCCTGGTGCTGGACTATCTGCCCCCGCCGGAGGCCAACAAGTACGGGGTATCCGCCCTGGCCTACCTGTTCCCGCCCTTCGGCAAGGAAAGCATCATCCCCTACATGCTCTCCTCCGGAGACACGCTGTCTCTCCCCTCCTGGCTCTCCTGGCTGGGGTCCAGCGTGGGGCCGGCCCTCCCCCCCTGGACCGCCTGGAGCATGATCATCGTCATGGACGTCATCAGCTCCGCCATCCTGGCCTACAGCTGGTGGTTCGCCGAGTTCATCATCGTCCGCATCGGCATCCTCAACCGGGCCTACCGGGCCCTGCAGCGCAAGGCCGACCGGTACCGGAAAAAGCGCCTGCTCACCCTCAGCCTGCTCCTCTTCATGATGATACCCTTCCAGGGCACCGGGGGCATCAGCACCACCATCATCGCCCGCCTCCTGGGGGTCAGCGCCCGGAAGACCATCCTGATTGTGTTCGTCGGCTCCCTGGTGACCACCACGGTGTGGATTCTGTGGTGGCTGGGTTTCTTCGAGTTTCTGTAGCCTCATTGTTTTTATAGGACTACCCCATACGCATTCATGCACATACTGGTCACCGGCGGGGCGGGATTCATCGGGAGCCACCTCATCGACGCCCTCATGGAGCAGGGACACCACGTGGTGTGCCTGGACAACTTTTCGTCGGGCCGGCGGGAATTCATCGCCCACCGCCTGGAGCAGGGCCTGAAACTGGTGGAGGGAGACCTGCTCAATCCCAACCACATCCGCAAGGCCATCAAGGGATGCGACCTGGTGTACCATCTGGCCGCCAACCCCGACGTGCGCCGGGGAGCCGAGGATACCAACGTGCACCTGGAGCAGAACATCCTGGCCACCTACAACCTGCTGGAAGAAATGCGCCGCCAGAAGATAGCCACCATCGGCTTCACCTCCTCCTCCACGGTGTACGGCGAGGCCAAGGAGATTCCCACCCCCGAATCCTACGGACCCCTGGTGCCCATTTCCCTGTACGGAGCATCCAAGCTGGCCGCAGAGGCCCTCATCTCCTCCTATTGTCACACCTTCGATCTGACCGCCGTCCTCTACCGCTTTGCCAACGTGGTGGGGCCCCGGAGCACCCACGGGGTGACCTACGACTTCGTGAACAAACTGCGGGCCGACCCCCTCCAGCTGGAGATTCTGGGAGACGGAACCCAGAAAAAATCCTACCTGTACATCGAGGACTGCATCCAGGCCATGCTGTTTGCCATGGACAACCGGCAGGACCGGGTGGAAATCTTCAACATGGGCTCCCAGGACTGGGTGGACGTGCGGACCATCGCCGACATCGTGGCCCAGGAGATGAACCTCTCTCCCTCCTACGTGTTCACCGGCGGGGTGGACGGGGGGCGGGGATGGAAGGGAGACGTGAAAATCATGCGCCTGGCCATCGACAAGCTCCGGCAGATGGGATGGGAGCCCTCCTGCGGCAGCGCCGAGGCCATCCGCCGCACCGCCCGGTGGATTATTGAGTCTCTGTAGATCCCGCGAAGTTCTTGGCCACCAGATAGATCTCTGAGCTTCTTTTCCGCGATGCCTGGGGAGAAAAGGCCTTCACCAGGGTGAACCGCTGCTCCACCTGGGCCAGAAAATCGGGGTAGTCCTCACCCATGAACACCTTGCACACAAAGTTTCCCCTCTCCACCAGCAGCCGCTCCGCCACCCGCAGGGCGCTCTGGGCCAGCCACACGCTGCGGGCCTGGTCCATCACGTAGTTTCCGGTGAGGTTGGGAGACAGGTCGGAGATGACCGCGTCGGCCGCCCCCGCCTGCTGCAGAATCTTTTCCACCGTGCCGTCCTCGGTGATGTCTCCCTTAATGAAGGATACCCCCTCCAGGGGCTTCATGGAGTCCAGGTCCACGGCCACCACCCGGGCCCCCAGCTCCCTGGCCACCTGACTCCAGCCGCCGGGGGCGGCCCCCAGGTCCACCACCAGGTCACCCTTCCCGATGACCTCGTACCGGTCATTGATCTGGAGAAGCTTGTAGGCGGAGCGGGCCCGGTAGCCCTCCCTCTTGGCCTTACGGTAAAAGCCCTCGCCCTTCCGTTCTCGGTACCAGCGGGTAGGCATTACAGGACGATGTCCAGGTCCAGCCTCTCGGCCAGCTCCTTGTACCGGTTCCGGATGGTGACCTCGGTGACCCCGGCCACGTCTGCCACCTCACGCTGGGTTTTGCGCTCCCCGCACAGAATGGAGGCTATGTAGATGGCCGCCGCCGCCACCCCGGTGGGGCCCCGCCCGGAGGTCAGCTCCTTGTTTTCCGCCTGCTGCAGAATCTCCAAGGCCTTGGACTTGATGTCCTCGCTGAGCTGCAGCTTGCTGCAGAAGCGGGCCGTGTAGTCCTGGGGGGAGGTGGGCATCAGCTTGAGGGTCAGCTCGCGGGCTATGAACCGGTAGGTCCGGCCGATTTCCTTTCGGTCCACCCGGGAGGAGCTGGCGATTTCGTCCAGAGTGCGGGGCACGCCGCACTGCCGGCAGGCCGCGTAGATGGCCGCCGCCGTCACCCCCTCGATGGACCTCCCGCGAATCAGATTTTTTTCCACCGCCCGGCGGTACACCATGGCCGCCGCCTCCCTCACGTTGCGGGACAGCCCCATGTCGGAGGAGATGCGGTCCAGCTCGGACAGGGCGGAGGCCAGGTTGCGCTCGGAGGCGCTTCCCACCCGGATGCGCCGCTGCCACTTGCGCAGCCGGTACAGCTGGGCCCGGTTGCGGGTGGGAATGGACTTGCCGTAGCTGTCCTTGTTTTTCCAGCCAATCATGGTGGACAGGCCCTTGTCGTGCACCGCATAGTTCATGGGCGCTCCGGTGCGGGCCCGCTTTTCCCGCTGCTCGGGGTCGAAGGCCCGCCATTCCGGACCGTGGTCGATGTAGGAGTCGTCGATGACCAGGCCGCAGTCCCGGCAGACCAGCTCCCCGCGCTCGTAGTCCTGCACCAGCCGGGTGGAATTACACTCCGGGCAGGTGCTGATTTCCTCAATCTCAACCTTCTTGTTTCTGGCCATAGTATCCCCAAAGTTTTTAAATCTTGTGCTTTCGAATGTCTATCTTATATATAAATGTTTCGCTGACTATATTTAGGATGAAGGCAGGATGCGTGCTAGCACGGCTATAAGATGGCCGCCCGGGGCATGCTCTCATCCAGACGGAAAATGTAGCGGGTGGGCACCTGCCTGTTCACCCCGCTTTTGTAGCCGCAGGTGGAGCACATATACCCGATGGTCACCTTCTCCCCCCACAGGGACCGGTTGCGCACCCCCCGCAGCTTGCCGCCACACACCGGACAGGAGGTGGCCGGCTCTTGGCCTTCGCGGGACCGAATCTCCATGTCCACGAAGCCGGCCCGGATGGCCGCCTGGCGCACCCGCTGGGGACTCACCGTATACTGGCCGTCCCATTTCTGAAGTTCGGCCAGCACGGCGTCCCGCAGCTGGCGCTGGGAGTCGATGGTCCCGTGCCTGGTCAGGGCCTTATACAGGGCCACCATCAACTCCTCGCTGCTGGGAAGGCGATAGGCCATGAGATTTAATAATGGCGTCCTGCATATAAATGTTCACAGCCCGTCCTCCATCCAAAAAAATATAACTGGCTTTTCCATATGAAACGTGCATATGAGCAGAATGCCTTTTTATTTGAAAGAGCGGATCGAGGACATCAAGGCACGGCACATAGTGAGACGTTACTATGGAACAAAACTGCCCAGAGCGGAAAAAATAGCCATGACCTGGATGGCCATCATGGCCTTCTGGCTGATCGTCAGCGGAACTCTTTCCTGGCAGAACCTCGCCGTGGGGGGTTCCATATCCCTGATCATCTCCTCCTTTATGTATGAAAACCTCACCGACGACCTGAGATACGAGGGCAGCTTCATCAAAAAAGTCCTCACCCTGGCCTTTATCCAGATACCCCAGTATGCGTTCATCATGATATTCCAGCTGCTGGAGAGCAACTTTCGGGTGGCCAAACACGCCCTTTTCTTGGGGATAAACCCGGGAATAGTACGCCTGGAGACCGATTTGCGCTCGGCCACCGGGACCACCCTGCTGGCCAACTCCATAACCCTGACTCCCGGGACCCTCACCCTGGACGTGGCCAAAAAACTGGATAAAACCTACCTGTACGTGCACTGGATAGACGTGAAAACCCTCAACATGAAAAAGGCCGGAGATGAAATCAAAGGAGATGTGGAGAGATGGCTGGGGAAGATTTTCTGGTAAATCCCCTGGGATGGGCCGTACTGGTCCTCCTGGGCACCAGTTTCGTTTTGGTGTACAGGGTGCTGGCGGGGCCCACCCTGCCGGACAGAATCGTGGGTCTCAACACCATCACCACGAAGGTGGTGGTGGTCATAGCCCTCCTGGCCGGGCTCCTGGAGGAATATTTTCTTCTGGACCTGGCTATCGTCCTCCTCATGGTAAATGCGGTGGGGGGGCTCATACTGGCCAAACACTTCGAGCGGAGGGGTCTGCATGATTGAATATGCGCTTCTGGCCATGGGGACGTCCATAATGGTGTTCGGCGCCCTGGGCATACTTCGCTTTCCCGACGTGTATACGAGGTTGCACGCCTCCACCAAGTGCGATACCGGGGGGGCCCTGAGCATACTCATCGCCACTGCCCTCATAATCCCGGCGCCCCCCATGATAAAGGTCAAGATCCTGGTGCTCACCTTTCTCATCGTCATGATAAACCCCATGATTTCACATGCAATTGCCCGGGGGGCCCACAGGTCCGGCGTTGAGCCCAAGGTCGTGGTGGATATGTATGCTCGAGATAATCCATGAAATCGTATTGCTGCTGATGCTGCTCCTCGCGGTGGTCATAATCGAAGAAAGAAACCTGATAAAGGCCATCATCGGGTTCGCCCTCCTCAGCCTCATGTTTGCCGTGGCCCTGTTCCAGCTCCACGCACCGGACGTGGCCCTGTCCGCCATCGTGGTCAACGCATTGATACTGGGGATATTCATCTACGTCATCGAGGAGGTGAGAGCATCAAAAAACAGATAGCCGCCCTGCTGCTCCTCGCCCTCTTTGCCTTTCTGCTGCTGCAGGCGGACTACTCCCGGGAGCAGACGGGGAGCTATGACCACTACGTGTCCCACCCGGAGGAGATAGGCATAAGCAATCTGGTGGCAGCCATCCTCATGGACTGGAGGGCCTACGACACGATGGGGGAGGCCATCGTTCTTTTCACGGCGGTCCTGGGCTTCCACACCATCATGGGGAGGCGATGGAAGTGAAGATGTCTCCCATAGTCAGGAAAAGCGCCAAGCTCGTCTCGCCCTTTCTGGTCACCTACGGAGCCTACCTCATCGTCCACGGACACATCAACCCCGGAGGGGGTTTTCAGGGAGGGGTGATACTGGCGGTCAGCGTCATACTGCTGATAACCTCCCACGGATACACGCTGGTTGAAAAAAAATTCAGCATAACCATGGTGCAGGTGCTGGAGAGCGCATCCCTCCTCTCCCTCATCCTGGTTGCTGTTTCCGGGCTGGCCGCGGGTTTTTTCTTTCACAACTACCTCCGGGGAGGTGTCCCCGGAACACTGTTCAGCGGGGGTACGGTGGTGTGGCTGAACATCCTCATCGGTTTCGAGGTGGGAGCGGCCTTCACCCTGCTGTTCTACGTTTTGCTCAGGGGGGCAGAAAGTGATTGAGTCCATCACCGGTGGATACCTGACCTCGGAGGTGGCCGGCATCATCCTGGTGCTCATCGGGCTCTACGGGCTGATGACCAAAAGCAACCTGGTCAAGCAGGTGCTGGCCATAAATGTCATCTCCACCGGGGTGGTCCTCTATTTCACCAAGCTGGGCTACGTGGAGGGGGGAACGGCCCCTCTTATTCCCTCGGAGGTCATGGTCGACCCCCTGCCTGCCACCCTTATGCTGACCGCGCTGGTCATCGACGTGGCCATCACCTCCTTTGCCCTGGCCCTGATCATGCGAATGGAGGGATCCCCGTGATTCCCCTGCTGGTGGCCCTGCCCCTGCTGTTTGCGTTTTTGACCCTTCTTTTAAACGCATTCAGGGTGAGAGATGGCCTCCGCCGGGCCCTGTTTGTACTGGGCATTCTGTCCCCTTGGCCAATCTTTGCGGCCAGCATCAGCCAGTTGCCGGTGAGCACCGTGGTGGGGGGATGGGAGAGAATATCCGGCATCGAGGTTGCGCTGAACGACTACAACTACTACTTCGTTTTGGGGGAGCTCATCGTCTTTTCTCTCGTGGGTCTGTACTCCGTGGGGTACTTCGGCGCCGAACGGACAGCCGGTCACCCCGAACGGGATTTCACCTCCCCCTACATCTTCTCCCTCCTCCTGCTGCTGCACGGCGGCATCCTGGGGGCCTTTGTCAGCAGCGACCTCTTCAATTTCTACGTCTACATGGAACTGGCCTCCCTCTCCTCCATAGTGCTCGTGGCCTGCTCCCGGGAACCGGGGTCCCGGCGCGCCGCATACCGCTACCTGATGCTCTACCTCCTGTCCTCGTTTTTCTTTATTTTCGCCATAGGCATCATCTACGTGAAAACGGGCTACCTCAACCTCCACCTGATACAGCAGAACCTGGTGCCCTCGCAGGAGGTGCACATGGCCGTGGCCCTGATGGCGGTGTCCCTGATGACCAAGGCCGGCATATTTCCCCTCCATTTTTGGCTTCCCGGTGCCCACTCCAAGGCGGACACCCCGGTGAGCGCCGTGCTGTCGGGGATAGTGGTGAAGGTCCCCCTGTACGGAATGATACTGCTGCTCTCCTATCTTCACCTGGAATTCATGAAAAACCCGCTGCTGGTCATCGCCTTTTCCTCCATGTTTTTCGGTATAGCCATGGCCCTCCTGCAGGACGACGCCAAAAAACTGCTGGCCTACCACACCGTTTCCCAGATGGGATTCGTCCTCCTGGGCGTGGCCACCCTGGACGTGGACGCGGCGATTTTTTACGCCTTCGCCCATGCCCTGTTCAAATCGGGGCTGTTCCTGGGGGTGGGGGTGCTGGTCAGCGCCCAGAACACAAAAAGCCTGGACCTCCTCTCCTACCGGGGGGACAAGATGGTGATGGCCGCCATCATTTTCCTCAGCTTGGCCATCGGCGGCATCTCCCCCTTCATTGGCGCCTTCTGTAAACAACAGCTGCTGTCCAATCTCCACGGCTTCGGCGTATACCTGTTCTATATGGCCGGGGTGGGAACCCTGGTTTCCTTCATCAAATTAAACTACAAGCTGCTGCAGCCCACGAAGGAGGCCCTCTCCCTGCCGGCTCTGGAAAAAATAATCGCTGCGGCACTGGCGGCGCTCACCCTCATCTTCGGGATATACTTCTACCCCCAGCTGGACCACAGGGACATAATTCTCATACTGCTGGCCGTAGCCCTCTTTTTTGCGTTGAGGCACGTGGGCCTGTTAAGAAGGCAGATTCCCCGGTTCTTTGAGCCCACCGTACGGGACCTGGGCCGGGAAATAAACCTTTACACCGGCGTCTACGTCCTGGTGAACCTGGCGGTGCTATTCCAGCTCCTTTACTGAGATGTCGATAACCGCCTCCTGGCCGCCTATCTCCTCCTGCAGCTCCTGCAGGCTGGTGTCCATCTCGCTGACGTCTACCACTGTCACCAGCGCGGCCTCCTTCTCGCTTATTTCCTCGCTCTCATTGAAGAGGATGTTGACCCGGTGTCGGGCAAAAATGCCGCTGATGGTCGACAGCACGCCCGGCTTATCCTGCAGGATGAGCTCGATTTCCACGAGATTTTTCCCGGGGAGAGCCACCTGCTCCAGCCGGACCTCCTTTATTCCCAGGCTCAACTCCAGCAGGAAATACGCCCCCTTGACCATCCCCAATTCAAATGCATAGTCGGGCGGAACCTCGATTTTTCCAGTTTCCCGTATTTTTATTATCTCGTAGCGAGTCATGAGTAATAAGGGGCGCCAAATTAAAAAAAGTATCCCTCTGACGGCCCTCCGGAGTTTCCCCAGGCCCGGCGAAAAAATTTTACTAGGGGAAGAGCATTGCGGTGTGATGCGACACCGGCTGGCCAGACGGCTGTTCAGAGAGTTCACCACTGCCACCAAGTGGGAAAAACTGGTGCTGGTCATCCCCTTCATCGTTCTGTTCATCGATGCCGACATATTCTACTATGCCTGGTCCCGCCACATGGTGTCTCTCCTCCTCCTCTCCTCTTTTGTGCTCGTCTTCTCGGTTATCGAGATTTTTGCCGCCCTGCAGGAAATCCGCGAGCACATCGCATCCGCCCGCAGGTGCTCCGATTTGGAGAAAAGGGTGATAGACGCCATAGGACAGTTTCCGGTGAGGCCCACCGTGGGGCAGGTCATCGAAAAAATGCTGCGCGACAACCCCCACGACGACGTCGGCCGCTACGACCTCTACCCGGTGGTGTGCAAGGCGCTCAGCAACTTATTCGTGGAGGGCGGGGAACTCAAGGACCACCACCTGGGAGATTAGGACCATCGGCCACACAAACCCCCATCGGCCAGGGTGGCTGCCGGGGGGGGTTCTTCACCGTCGGTCTTCGTTTTCTTTCAACCGGCGGCTCCGGCCCCGCAGGGCCCGATAGATACACCAGGCCAGTCCGCCGTAGAAGACCACACACCCCACGATGAGCATGGCTATGGCGCCCCCCGACATCATGGTGCCCTCCGTTTCATGAGCCAGATGGCGGCCACAAGGCTGAGCACCACCATTCCCCCGCCGGCCATCAGGGCGCCGGTGGGCAGCCCCTCGTATCCCTCGGCCAGCAGCTCCACAAAGGAGGCGGCGGCGATGAACACCAGAATCACCGGGGCCACGATTTTGATCAGCCAGTCCCACCACCGCCCCAGCCAGAGGTCCGAGGTACGGTTCACCTGGCGGCGGATGTGCTCGGTGCCCAGCACGTAGCCGAACACCACGCACTCCATGAGCCCCACGAAAACCAGCCCGAAGTTGGAGATGAAGTGGTCGGCGATGTCCACCCAGTAGCTGCCGGCCCCGGTGGCCAGGGGCACGCTGAGCAGAAACCCCAGCAGGCAGATGACGAAGGTGATGCGGGGCTTGGACAGCCCCCATTTTTCCACCACCCCGCCGCTCACCGACTCCACCATGGAAAAGGCCGAGTTGAGCCCGAAGGTGAGCAGCACCAGAAAAAAAATGGCCCCGAACAGGGCGGCCGCCACCGGGAGATGCGAGATGGCCGTGGGATAGGTGATGAAGGCCAGACCGATGCCGCTGCCCGCCGCCTCCTCCACCGGCACCCCCGTGGTGTGGGACAGATATCCCAGAACGGAAAACACGGCGAAGCCGGCCAGAAAGGCGATACCCCCGTCGGCCAGGGCGGTGATAATGGCGTTGTTGGTGATGTCGTCCTTTTTGCGCAGATAGCTGGCATAGACAATCATGATTCCCTGGGCCAGGGACAGGGAAAAAAATATCTGGGCGTAGGCGGCCAGCCACACCGAGGGAGAAGACAGCTTGGCGAAGTTGGGCGTCAGGTAGAACTCCAGTCCCTCCAGTGCTCCGGGCAGGGTTATCCCCCGCACGGCCAGCACCAGCAGCAGCAGGGTGGGGAGGGGCACGGTGAGGGCTATGGCCCACTCGATGGACTTTACCCCCTTGTACAGAATCAGGTAGATGGCCGTCCACACGAAGAGCAGGGCGAACACTATCTGAAGGTTGAGGCCTCCCAGGGCAAAGGGCGAAGAGGTCTTTCCCAGAAACTGCAGGAAAAAGGCAGGGGCGTCCGCCCCCCAGGACAATCCCAGGGAGTGGGAGAGGTAGCACAGACACCAGGCCATAATCACCGAGTAATAGACGGCGATGATAAAGGCGGCAGCCACCGCCCACCACCCTGCCCACTCCCATCTCCTGTTCACCAGGGAAAAGGAGCGAGGGGCGGCGCTGTCAAACCTCTGGCCGATGCTGAACTCCACGATGAGCAGGGGGATGCCCACCGTGAACAGAGCCACCAGGTAGGGTATCAGGAAGGCCCCCCCTCCGTTCTGGTAGCAGACGTAGGGAAACCGCCAGATGTTGCCCAGCCCCACGGCTGAGCCGATGGCGGCCATGACGAACGCGGAACGTGAACGCCAGCGCTCCCTCATCACACTGCCTCCAATACCAGGAACGCCTGCGGTTACATAAACACTTTGGTCATCGCTTGCAGATGTTGCGGAAGTCATCCCAGCGTTCATCCCAGTGACGGTAGGGGAGGTTGCGCAGGCGCTGCAGGGCGATGAGGCGCACCTCGTTCCGGACCTCGGCCATCCGGATGCGCACGGACTCCTTGACAAACTCGGCCACGCTGCCGTAGCCCATCTCTGGATGGTCTTTTATGAAACTGGTCAACTCGCGATGAAACGTATAAGGCAGGGATATAGTGGTATATTTCTCCATCTCTACCGCCTTTCAAATGGAAAGCGCTATTTATACTTATTTATCTGAAAGTTGCCAGTGGATGTATGTCAGCACCAGCCATTTTATATCGCCTGCCCGTTGTCTCTGTATGAAAACCATACTGCTGGCCCTGACCGTTCTCGTTGCCCTGCCCTTGCCTCTGCCCTTTTTTTCTGCCCCGGAGCCCGTGGCCCAGGAGACGGTGCTGGTCACCGGGTTCGAGCCCTTCGGCCCGTGGGACAGCAATCCATCGGGAGAGGTAGCCCTGGCCCTGAACGGCACCCTGGTGGGAGATGTCCGTATCTTGGGCGTGATGCTCCCGGTGACCTTTGGCACCTCCTACCTCCGGCTGCAGGAGTACATGGTCGCATGTGACCCGGTTGCGGTCATCGCCCTGGGCCTGGATGGCACCGCCCGCTGGGTAGAGGTGGAGCGTATCGCCCTCAACCTGCAGCATCCCTCCCTCTGGCGGTTTTCCCGCATCAACGATTCGGGTCCGCCGGTACGGTGTACGACGCTGCCCACTCGGGCCATCGTTGCGGCGCTGCGGGAGGAGGCCATCGCCGCCCGGCCGTCATGGTTTGCCGGACTGTACGTCTGCAACTACGTGTTTTATCGGCTGCAGGAAGATGCCCAGCAAGGGGGCATCCCGGCCGGTTTTATACATGTGCCGCCCACGCCGTCGCAGAAGCCCTACGGGATGGAGTTGGCCACCACGCTGCAGGCCGTTCGCACCGCCATCAACGTCACCATGGCCGCATGATTTTTTGTGCCCCTCCCCTGGCTCCGTGGCCTAGACGGGTGTTTCCTGCGTTTTCCCGTTATACGGCGGCGACGGTGTGCCCCGAGAGGGTGGCGGATACTATTAAATATCCATGGAGGCATATCCTATTATTCTGCTTTAGACATCAAATAAAATATGGGGGGAAGAAAATGAAAAAAATGGCAGTACTGGCAACTGTTTTTGCCATCCTGGTAGTGGCGCCGTCACTGGTTTCAACGCCGTCGGAGGCCAGTCCCGGCCCCGATTTTGACCTGCTGATAATCGCACCTCAAGCGTTCGAAGACGAGCTTGTTCCATTGAAACAGTTTAAAGACGCTACGGGAAGACCGTCGGTCATTGTCACCCTTGAAGACATCTATACGAACTATACAGGCGCCGATAAAGCTGAGCAGGTCAAGAAGTGTATAGCCGACTACGAGGCAGACCACCACATCAGATATGTTTTGCTGGTGGGCGACGTGGACCAGATTCCCATGAGGTATTTTTACCTCAAGCGGATGAATGCAACCCACGTGAACTGGCTGCAATACTACCTGACGGACCACTACTATGCCGACCTGTATGACAGCGGGGGCTTCTGCGACTGGAATGACAACGGCAACGGAATCTTTGGTGAAATCATAGATGATGACAATGACGGGGACTACACCAACGTTGACGGCATAAACTTTTCCTTCGACGTGGTGGTGGGGAGGATACCGGCAGCCACGGAGGGGGAGGTAGCGATATATGTGGATAAGGTTATCCGGTACGAGACAGAGGTCTACTACGATTCATGGTTCAAAAACATCCTTCTGGTCACCGGCACGGGTGACTGGATATATCCCGATGTCAACAGCACGTGGGATGAAACCCAAAACGACCAGATAGCCACCGAGATGGCCACTGCGGGTTTTACGGCTATCAAGCTCTATCACACCAACACTCCCGGGGACCCTGACTATCCCAACCCCACGAACATAAACACCTATCTCAATGCTGGAGCGGGCTTCATGAACGTGATAAGCCATGGAAACGAGTTCAGCTGGGGGGTCTACGACGTGCGGACAGACCTGTCCGGGCTGGACAACCGGGATAAACTGACCGTGGTCTACAGCTTTGGTTGCGCCACCGCCAAACTGGGGCCCATAGCCGCAATGGACCAATACATCGATGTCGACGGAACGCTGCGGAACTATGGAACCGATTATGACCCCAGCTACTATCCGCATCCCCTGGGTACCTGGGCGGAGCCGGCGGTGCCCCATCCCCTCCAGGCTTCATCAACGGATATCGACTGCATGCCGGAGTACTGGAACTTTGCCTCCGCCAATGGCTCCGTGGCCTTCATAGGCTCCACAGCGGAGGCCAGCGGAACCATGGGCTCCCCGGTCATGCAATACTTTTTTGAGTCATTTGCCTCTGACGGGCACCGGGTGCTGGGAGACGTCTGGAACTCGGTATGTGACAAGGTGCTCACCGGAGGCCATAATATTGAAAGTAGCTGGGACCGTAGCAGGAGATGGCTCTACATCAACCTGTTTGGAGACCCCACTCTCGCCCTGGGTGGATTGCCCGACAAGCCTCCCGAAACCACGCTGTCCATCGGCTCACCCAGCATGACCATAGGAAGTGATACCTATGTCAGCGGAGACACGCCCATGACCCTCATGGCCAGCGACGACAGCGCGGTGGATAGCACATGGTATCGTTATTACCTCGAAGGAGAGCCTGCCCCGTCCTTCTCCTCCTATACGGGGCCTTTCACCATCAGTGGTACCGACGGACTCTACACCATAGAATACTACAGCGTGGATGATGCGAACAACAGCGAGTATCCCATAAATGCCCAGCAGGTGAAAGTGGACAACACCCCCCCGGACATCAATGTCACCGTGGGTCACCCGTCATATTATGTTATCGATCTGGAATCCGACAACGGCGGGTTCACCCATGCTGGTGCAAACGATGACTGGGAATGGGGTGCCCCCATCGCGGGACCGGGCAGCGCTCACTCCGGCAGCAACTGCTGGGGGACCAATCTCGACGGAACCTACATGGACGACACCGACGCCATGCTCATGACACCTGAATTTACCGTTCCCCCATCACTTTCTTTCAGCTTCTGGCACTGGATGGATGGATTTGGCTCCGGAACCTCGGTCTGGGACGGTGGTAACTTAAAAATATCCACGGATGGCGGTGACACATGGGTGTTACTCACCCCTGACGGCGGATACGGTTATACAGGTGCCTCGTCCAATACCGGCATTGCCTATGAGCCATGTTTCAATTGGGACATCCCGACGTGGACACAGGTCACGGTCGACCTGAGTGCCTATGCGGGTCAGGATGTAATCATTGCCTGGCACTGGGGCACCAGCTCGGTCGTAGTCTACGATGGCTGGTACATCGACGACGTTATCTTGGTCCGTAACATGTTCGTTACCCATCATACGCCGGTGTGGATAAATGCCACCGACAATGGCACAGAGTCCTGCATAGTGGGCTCGGTGAACCTGACGGTTGTGGTGGAGTACCAGGGAATCGAGATCTATAATGTCTCTGACTACGTGGAAAACGCAGGTGAATGGGCGCGTGTCTTTCCAGATCCAGCGGTGATCTTTGAAGATAACTGTACCCACCACATGAATGTAACTGCCATCGATGACCTGGGCAATACTGCCACCTATAACCTCACATTGTACGTCGACAACGTGAAGCCGAATTCATCCATTGACTTGGCTTCTCCTTACTGCCAGAACGTCTCTGTTGCCAATCCGTTTCAGATAAATGGTTCTATTGTCGATTATCCGCTGGGCTGTGCTTCGGGGGTGAAGAATGCCACTCTGTGGTACCGCTATGCCCGCTACAATCATTCCTTTACCGGCTGGTTTTCTCTGGGGGCTGATGAGTCTGCTCCCTGGAATTGGTTGTTTACGGCTCCCAACGGTTCGGGCTACTACCAGTTCTATGTGGCCGCCTGTGATAACCTGGGCCATTGTGAGCTGTATCCGCCGGATGGGTCCACTGTGCCTCGGGCTCTTCTTTCGGTGTCCTACAACTATAGCTGTGATTTGTTCTATAATCAGACGGGCTGGAATCTTTTTACGGTGCCGGTGCAGCAGCCGTCGTTGGGTCGGGCTAGTGATCTTGTTGACTTTGTTAACAGTTTCTCTTCTGATTCCTGTACGGTGGTGACGCGGTGGCTGCGGGGTGAGCAGCGTTTTGTCAGTTATGTGGTGCTTCCGGATGGGGGTAGTTCGGGTGTTGATTTTGTGCTGGTGCCTGGGGAGGGTTATTTTGTGTATGTGACGTGTAATGTAACGGGTCTGTTTCTGGAGGGCTGTCTGGTTGAGTATGATGATATCTCTCTGATGTTGCACAGTGGTTACAGCCTTATTGGCTGGGCTAATCTGGAAACCACGTGGGCGTCGCGTCTGGCTGGTAACATTTCCGGGTGTACCAAGGTTGCTCTGTGGAATGCTACTGTGCAGGCCTGGGATCCGGAGTACATCGTGGGCCTTCCCGACTATGACTTTGACGTGGAGATGGGCACAGCCATGTTCGTGTTCCGGCCGGAGGTTGCCACGCTGCCGTGGGACGGCGGCAGGACTATGCTGGTGCTGCCCCCGTAGCCCTCTTCCCTTGTTTTTTCGCTGTTTTGCTTCGGGCAACCCAATTTTTACAAAACCGTGAGCTCAGGGCTTCTTAAAGAAACCGTGGATGGCCTCCATGTGTGCATGGGCGGCGTCTCTGCCCAGTTGATAGTTTTCTTCTATGGTTTCCGGGCTGAAATCAAGGGCGTTTTTGGCGTGGGAGCCGGTGTACACCCGTACGCTCTCCACCCCCGAGTATTCCAGGAGCTTGACCATGTCGCAGGCTTTGCTGTCCACGAGGGTGCGGTAGAGTGCCTGCAGATAGTCCCGCAGGTCCTTTATTTCGTATTCCTCTTTGCCCTCTCCGCATTCTTTCGCCTCTTCCTCTTCGCCCAGTACCTCTCTAAACGGCGAGACCGCCAATATTTTCATCTTTTGCTGGGCGTCTCCGGGGGCCATCTGCAAGGCCGCTCCCAGGGGGAGCCCCTCGCATACTCCTCCGTCCACCAGGCAGTGCTTTCCCTCGGATTTTTCCAGAGGGGCCCATACGGGGGTAAAAACACCGGGTATGGCCATGGATGCCCCCACCGCGGTGGCCAGCGGGAGACCGCTGTCCCTGGTGGCATACCGCCGTGCTCCAGAGGTTAAATCGGCGATGACGCACTGAAAGGCGGGCCTGTGGAGTGATTCCCACGTTATGCTGTATCCTTTGAGGACTTTTTCCAGCTCATGGATTATCTTTTGGATGTCAATCAGCCCCCAGTCCAGCAGAAAATTGAGGCCCTCTCCCGGGGCCGGAATGCGGACCATCCTCCAGGGCTTCTGGTCCTTGAACTTGTCCTTTATGGATGCGCCGCTGATCAGCCGTCCGTTCTTTTTGACGGCCATCAGGCATCCGAACAGGGCGCCGCCGCTGGTGCCGATGATGTGGTCGGGAACGTAGTCCTCGTCCACACTGTCCCCGGCATAGATTCTCTCGTGTATGGCCTGCCATACCCCGGGGTAGGTGGTGGTATGGGCTCCGCCACCGGAGAGAACCACGACCTTCAGCCTTCCCTGGTCTGCCATCTTTTCATCCCGTGCAGGAATCACAACCGGCCGGGGGATATAAAAATAGTGATGCCTCTTAAAACAGGCGCTTCTGCTCCATTTCCCGGCGCAGGGTGCGAACGGTGTTCCATGAGCGTCGGGTGTACGGGGGGAGGTCGCCGTATCTCTGGAGCCATTTTTTGATGAAGGTGCGGGTACGCGGGTCAGAGGGGTAACCGCTTCCCAGGGGAACGTCCAGGCGGGGCTCCAGCTGGGCGGCAATGGCGGTCAGTTCCCGGTCCCGTTCCACCTTGGCCACGATGGAGGCGGCGGACACCACGGGATATCGGTCATCGGCCTCGTGCTCCGATACCACCTGTGCCTCTCCGCCCAGGTGCTCCCGAAAGGCGCTGCCAAACCATTCTTCGTCGGTGCTGGCTGCATCCAGATAATACACGTCGGCCTGGCGGCTTTGCGCCACCCTCACAAACAGGTGTACCTCCAGCTGGTTGATGGTCATGGTGGCCCGCAGGGCGTCTATGTCCTCGGGCTGCACGGTCACCGTTTGGCAGGTGCAGTGCTTTCTGATGAGACGGGCCAGTTCCTCCCGCCGCCGGGCAGAATGCTTTTTGGAGTCCCGGACCCCCATCTCGGCCAGCAGACTCTCCTGCCGGGGTGTGGCCCATACCCCGGCCACCACCAGGGGGCCGATGACCGGCCCCCGCCCCGCCTCGTCTATGCCGCAGATTAGGTCATCCATTCCATCAGCCTCCTCTGGCGGTCATCGCCGGGTGCCGGCTCCGCCAGGTCCTCCCGTATCTCTATTTCTCCGTATTTTCCGCCGCCACCGGGTATCACCCGGATGGATCCCTGCCGGAAGGCGGTAATGGCCCGGACCACGGCCGGCGCCGCCCGCTGGGCGATGTCTTCCAGGGGCACGTCCACCAGCACCGCTATTTCGCTTTCAAAGTGGTTCATCAGGTCTTCCCACTGCCGCTGCACGGCGACACTGCCTGGTGAGGCGTGCAGGGCGGAGCCCATGATTTCCGCCAATGGAAGCAGGTGGCGGTAGGGGGGACGGTGGGAGGGATGCCTGGCCTCCGGGTAGTCGGCCAGCTCTTCCACCCGGTCCTTTACTCCTTTTTTTATCTGGCCGCCGCATCCGCAGCGCCAGTTGGAGGCCGTTGCCTCCTGGAGTTCGTACTGCCGGTAGCAGGAGGTGCAGGCGGTCCGGTTGTATTTGCCCTCCGCCGGGGGAAAGCCCACGTTGAGCGCCACCCGCCGCCCCCCTCGCCTCAGCAGCGCCCTGCGGATTTCATCCCAGCTGATTTCCTGTACCTCCAGGCGGTTGAACTCCCTGGCCAGGCGGATGGGGCTGGGGGAGTGGCAGTCCGAGTTGGAGAGCAGGGTCACCTCCCGCAGCTCGGCGATGCGGTCCGCGTAGCTGCTGTCGGCGCTCAGCCCCAGCTCCAGAAAATGGATGGGGGCGCCCTGGTAGCACTCCTGCAGGGAGTGGTGGTAGGCATACAGGGCAGTCCAGGGGGTGAAGGCGTGGGCGGGCCCTATAAGGGCATTTACCTGGTCGGCGGCCTGAGCAATCTCCGCCCCGCTGAGCCCTGTCTTGGGCCGGCCGTCCCGCTCCAGGTTGGGGGAGTGGGGAGCCAGAAGCAGGGAGAATGCCCGGGCTGAGTCCAGGGAGGGGAACAGGAGCAGGTGGTGTACCCGCCGCCAGTCCTCCACCTCTGTGGAGAGAACGAAGGAGGTCCCGTCCAGGACGTATACGCCGTTTTCCTGGCGGGCGTTCTGGGTAATCTCTTTTTGCCACTGGGGGTGGAGGCAGTCGCCGGTGGCCAGGAGGTGGATGCCCTTTTTGGCCGCCTGGGCGGCCAGGGTCTTGACGGTCATGCGGGGGGAGGTGGCACTGGAAAACCGGGAATGGATGTGGAGGTCGGCGTTGACCAGCATCGGTACTACATCTCGTGCCTGCTTTTAAATGGTTGGTAGGGGAGGGGGCGGGCCGCCTATGCCTCTTTGAATTTCGAGGCTGCCTGCGGGTAGTGGCGCAGGTTCTGGTCTGAGGACCGGGTCACCGATTCCAGGGCCTGGCGGAAGTGGCGCTCGTGTACCTTCAGCTTTTTGACTTTCTGGCTTTCCATGCTCCCGTCCCGGGCGATGTACTCGCGTATGGCGCCCATCACCGCCTCGTTGCATACGGCGGCGATGTCGGAGCCCACATAGCCCTCGGTCTGCTCGGCCAGCCGATCCAGATCCACGTCTCCGGCCAGGGGCTTGTTCCGGGTGTGGATGGCAAATATCTCCCGGCGCGCCCCCCGGTCGGGGGCGGGCACCATGATGTGGCGGTCGAAGCGACCCGGGCGGAGCAGTGCCTGGTCGATGATGTCCGGCCGGTTGGTGGCGGCAATCACCGTCACGTCCCGCAGCTCCTCCAGGCCGTCCAGCTCGGTGAGCAGCTGGCTGATCACCCTTTCTGTCACGTGGGAGTCGGCGCTGCCCCCCCGGGTGGGGGTGATGGCGTCCAGCTCGTCGAAGAATATGATGCAGGGAGCCGCCTGGCGGGCCTTGCGGAAGGTTTCGCGGACCGCCTTTTCGCTCTCTCCCACCCATTTGGAGAGGAACTCCGGTCCCTTGACGCTGATGAAGTTGGCCTCGCTTTCCGTGGCCACCGCCTTGGCCAGCATGGTTTTGCCGGTGCCCGGCGGGCCGTACAGCAGAATGCCCTTGGGTGGATGGGCGTCCATGTGGCTGAACACCGCCCCGTATTTCAGGGGCCATTCCACGCTTTCCTGCAGGGACTGCTTGGCCTCCGCCAGCCCCCCGATGTCCGACCAGCGCACGTTGGGACTTTCAATGAGCACCTCCCGCAGGGCGGAGGGGGTCATGGAGCGGAAGGCCTCGTAGAAGTTCTGCTGGGTGACCTCTATTTTGTTGAGCACCTCGGCGGGGACGGTGTCCCCGGTGAAGTCTATCTCGGGGAGTATTTTGCGCAGCGCCCGCATGGCCGCCTCCTTGCACAGGGCGGCAATATCGGCGCCGGAGTAGCCGTGGGTGATTTCCGCCATTTTGTCCAGGTTAACGTCTTCGGCCAGGGGCATCCCCCGGGTGTGGATGGTCAGGATTTCCCGCCGTCCCATCAGGTTGGGGATGCCGATTTCTATCTCCCGGTCGAAGCGGCCGGGGCGGCGGAGGGCGGGGTCCACGGCGTTGGGCCGGTTGGTGGCCCCGATGACCACCACCTTGCCCCGCTCCTCCAGCCCGTCCATGATGGCCAGCAGCTGGGCCACCACCCGACGCTCCACGTCTCCCTGGGCTTCTTCCCGCTTGGGGGCGATGGAGTCGATTTCGTCGATGAAGATGATGGAGGGAGCATTGTCGGTTGCCTCCTTGAAAATCTGGCGCAGGTTTTCCTCGCTCTGGCCGTAGTATTTGCTCATGATTTCCGGGCCGCTGAGGGTGAAGAAGTTGGCCTGTGTCTCGTGGGCCACCGCCTTGGCCAGCAGGGTCTTGCCCGTGCCGGGGGGTCCGTGCAGGAGAACTCCCTTGGGGGCCTCCACGCCGATTTTTTCGAACAGCTCCGGGTACTTGAGGGGCAGCTCAATCATCTCTCTGACCTGCTTGATGACCTCGTCCAGTCCCCCGATGTCCTCGTAGGTGATGCGGGGCACCTTCATGGCCTGCTCCTTCACCGGCTTTTCACTGATGCTGATTGCCGTGTCCGGTCCGATGATTACGGCGTCGGCGGCCGGTGCAATCTGGGTCACCACCAGGTCTATTTTGCGCCCCATGACGTTGAGCTCGATGACGTCCCGATGGGTGAGGGCCCGTCCCTCCAGAATCCGGGAGAGGTAGGCCTCGCCTCCCATGAGCTTGAGCTCCTCGGTGGGGGCCAGGGTTATCTGCCGGGCTTTCTTGGCCGTCCCCTTTTTCACCGTGACCCGGTCGTCGATGCCGGCCCCGGCGTTGCGGCGGATGGTTCCCTCTATCCGGATGACGTCCCTTCCCTCGTCTTCGGGGTAGCCGGGCCAGTACAGGCAGGCCGTCTTCTGCTGTCCCTCCAGCAGGATGACGTCTCCGGGGGTGAGGCCCATGCGCTGGGCCGTGGCGGAGTCTAGTCTGCCGATGCCTCTCCCCACGTCGCGGGGTCGGGCTTCTGCCACCTTGAGCACGGTGGAAGTGTTTTTTTCGTTCATGATGTCACCTTTTCTGACTGATGAATCTGATATAATAGGAAAGAGAAGAAGGGCTTATTTCAGGTCTATCTTCTTGCCCTTCTTGGCCTTTTTGGCCTTTTTCAGCTCGATGTCCAGGATGCCGTTCTGGTAGCTGGCCTGGGCCGAGTCATGGTCCACCTCGGCGGGAAGACGGATTTCCTTGTAGTAGGGTCGCTCTTCCTTGTCCACGCTGATGGTGAGCGTGTCCTCGGTGATCTCCAGGTCGATATCTTTTTTGTCCACGCCGGGCACTTCGGCAGTGATGGTGATGGCGTCGTCTTCCTCCACCACGTCTACCAGGGGCTCACGTCGCTTCATGCCTTCGGTGGCTCCGCCCAGGCGCCGTTCCTCGGGCACGTTGCCGAACTCCTGGAAGTGCGGTTTGCCGTCGGGTCCCACCCGCAGCGACCAGCCGTACACGTAGGGCCCTCCCTTTTCGGGCTCCGGCAGGTCGCCGCGCATGGCCTGGCGCATGAAGCGGTTCATCTGCTCCCAGTCGCGCCGGAACTGCTCCTCCAGGTCGTCGAAGATGTCAAATCCGAAGGGGAATCCCCGTCGGCGTGGCCACGGCCAACTGAACCACTCATCGAGCTCGTTGCGCTCGTCTTCTTCTTTTCTTTTTCGTCTTGCCATTTTTATCACCTCCGTTACGAAACAATATAATAGAACTACTATAAAAACATTACGGTGATGCCTGACGGTGGTCGCCGGCCCTTCCGCCGGATAGAAAACCGGAGGGCGGCACAACCACCGCCTGGCCGGTCACCGCCACCTCCCCCCCGACAGCGCTCACCGTGACCGCCAGACGCAGCCGTCCCCCCTCCACAGCCTCAGCCACCGCCACCCCCACCACCACCTCCTCGCCCACAAACACCGGCCGCCGGAAGCGCAGGCTGTGAGACACCAAAACGGTGCCCGTTCCCGGAAAATCGCTGCCCAGAACCCCGGCAACAAAGCTGCCCAGCAGCATGCCGGGAACCACACATCGACCGAACCGGGTGGTAGCCGCATAGCCCGGATCCCGGTGCAGGGGATTGGAATCCCCGGTGAGCCGGACAAAGCTCTGCACCAGGCTCTCGCTCACCCTGAACCGCCTCTCGAAATAAGGGCGGGCCTCAAAATCTCCGCCCGTCATGACCCCTCCCGGCCATCCAGCTCCTCCTGCAGCAGACGGTGGATGAGCTCCCCATCCGCCCGCCCCCGCAGCTTCCTCATGGCCAGACCCATCAGGGCCCCGGCGGCGCGCCGGCCCCGCTCCCCAACCAGATCCTCTCTTTCCTCGAGAAGCCGCCGTATCTCCTGCCGCACCTGCTCCTCGCTCAGCGCCTCCAGCCCGCAGGCGGTCACCGCCTCCTCCACCTCCGCCCCCGGATGCTCCGCCAGGTAGGCCAGCACCTCGGGTATCCCCTCCTTGGCAAAGGCCCCTCGGGCCACCCCCTCCAGCACCCGGGCTATGGCAGACCGGGAGATGCCCCCAATGTCCGGCTGGCTCTCCAGCTCGGGAAGGGTGTGCAGCAGGATGCGGGCAATCTGCTTCCCCTCGCCCGGAAATCGCTCCAGCAGGTCATCGAACCAGTGGTCCCGGTCCCCGTACACAATCTGCCGGGCCTCCTCCGGGCTCAGCCCCCGCTCCACGTAGCGGGCTATTTTGTCCCCGGGCAGCTCGGGCAGGGCCGCCGCCACCCGCCTTTTTTTCTCCCCGGTGACGGTGATGGGAGGCACATCGGTCTCCGGATACATGCGGGCCGCTCCGGGCATGGGGCGCATGTAGACAGTGGACCCGTCGGACCGGGCCCGGCGCACCTCCTGGGGCACCCCCCGGCGGGCCTGCGCCGCCCGGGCCACCACCTCCTCCAGCGCCCGGCGCACCACCTCCTCCGGGCCCACGCACAGGGCAAAGCCGTCCCGCGGACCGCATTCCAGCCTCTCGGCCAGGGCCCGCACCTCCTCCTCGCCGATGCCGTAGGCCGGCAGCTCGTCGGAGTGCATGACCCCTCCTCCCACCACCTCCGCCACCCCGGCCAGCTCGTTGCCCAGCCGATGCTCCGGGTAGCGCACACCGCCCAGCAGCCCGGCGCAGCCCGGCAACTTCACCGCCCTGACCACCCCTCCCCCCTCCAGCCCCCCGCCAATGGTCCGGGACGAGGTATCCACAAACAGGTCGGTGACCTCCCGGCTCCCCTGCCCGGCGAGGTCTCTGTCGCTCACCCTCTTCTGTAACTCCTCGGCCACCGCCACCAGCTCCAGCTGCCGCTCCACCTCTTTTTCCAGGATGGAGGGAATGCTTCGGAGATCCTGCACCCCCTTGATCTCCACCCGGTTCCCGGCGCTGATGGACACGTTGAGATCCTGCCGGATGGTGCCCAGGCCCCGCTTGACCTTCTTGGTGGCCCGCAGCAGTCTCCCTATGCGCAGGGCCACCTCCTCTGCCTCCTGGGGAGAGGTGATGTCCGGGGCGGTGACAATTTCGATGAGAGGAATCCCCAGCCGGTCCAGGCCGTAGTAGACAGTCCCTTCCCGCTCCTCCAGCAGACGGGCGGCGTCCTCCTCCAGGCAGATGGTCTGGATGCCTATGCTGTCCACCTTTCCCCCCAGGGCCACCAGGGCGGTGCGCTGAAAACCGGAGGTGGCAGAGCCGTCGATGACGATTTTGCGCATGAACTGAATCTCGTCCACCACCCGGGATCCCAGCAGGGTGGCCACGGTCAGACACACCTCCAGGCCCTCGGCATTGGCCGCATGAGGGGGCTCCTCATCCGCCTCCACCAGGCAGGTGGCCGCCCGGGACGCCCGGTACACGAACCGTCGCTGCCGCCGGGCCTCGGCCAGCGCCGCCCGGTCCACCTCCCCCAGCTCGGAGCCGGTGGGGCGCAGCTCCCGCTCAAAGGTGTAGTCCACGTTTTCGGTGATAACGGAGGGACAGGCGCAGAACAACTTGTGGGTGTCCAGCTGCTGGTGAATCTCCAGGCCGGCCTTGAAACCCAGGGCTGCGTAGTCCATCTACAACAACAGGTCCTTGTTCACCAGAAACAGCGTCCGGCCCATGAACAGGTGGGTATCCGGAGCCAGGGGCCGCAGAACGCTCAGGTGCAGGCCGAAAAAGCCAACCATGAACCCCTGCTGTCTCCCCAGAGTGTCCCAGAAATCAATGCGGGGCGGAAACACGCTCCCCCGCCGCACCAGGGTGTAACTCAGCATGTTGTAATCCCACCACACGGGGCGCAGCAGCAGGCCCACAAAAGTCTGGCGGGTGACCCCCAGAGGCAGATGGCAGTCCAGGGGAATAAAGGCCCTGCCGTGCCCCAAGCTGAAGATGTGGGCACCCACGGTAACCGTGGTCCAGGGGGTGATATAGGAGTCAATCACGTCCTCCAGCAGGTCCACCAGATAAACAAATATTTTCAGCCAACTCAGGCTGGCTATCTCCTCCAGCAGACACTCCCGGGCCGCCGCCATCTCCTCGGCGGTGGAGGCCGTGCGCAGCGCCCGCAGGCCCTGGTGCACCCGCTCCATAACCCGGACCACGGCATCCGCCTGGCTGGGAGACAGACACTCCCGCTCCTCATGCCATCCCTCCTCGCCGCATATCACATAGCGGACCTCCGTCTGCTCCTCCTGCTCGGCCAAGACCGGCCCCAGCAGCAGAGGGGCCACGAGCACAGCCAGAACGCAAAAAACAGGCAGCACGGTGGTAATCTTCATGCTATCCATGGTACAATGCCCTGTCGTTATTTATGGATTTCGCAGCGCTCTGCCCCTGGCCGCCGCCCAAAAATTTAAAATAGAAACACCCGTATGTATGTTCGGTCCGTATTAGCGGGGTGGGGTAGTCAGGAAAACCCGTCGGGCTCATATAAGACCCTTTGAGAAAGGTGCTTTGCGCCCAAAGGAGAGGGGCTTAGAGATACCCGAAGATCCGTGGTTCAAATCCACGCCCCGCTACTTCTTTTGTTATTCGGTCAGCAGGGAGGCTATCTCTGTGGTGAATTTTACCAGGTCAAAGGAGGTGTCGAGGGGCTCTCCCTCGTCGTTCAGGATTTCCACCGCCACGGCAGGGGCCTTGAATGCATCCTCTATTCCCGGCTCTGGCAGAGCCTTGCTTTTTCTGTCCCACACTATTTTTTTCATACCACTATATGAATTGTTAAAATATTTTTAAACTTTGTTAAAAAAAATTTTAATTTGAGTGCGGGCCCGGTAAGATAACCCGAGAGAAGATCTAACCCGGAAGCGAGAAAAGAAACCCGGTTGGGTGTTGATCGGGGGAATCTTTTCTTCTACTCTGCCCCACCGGGAGATGTAGTATGCATTATGTCGACAGAAGATATGTTGCGTGGTTAGTCTTCGCTCAGCTTGGCCCCGCATCCGCTACAATAAACGGCGTTGTCCATGTTCGTCTTTCCGCATTTTTTACAGTACTGAACCATGTTTACCCCTTAACATGGAATCGTGTACAGCCTTAAAAACATACCCGTTATCAGTCTTCGAGGTCCGTTATGTTCTTTTTGGTGAACAGATACGTCTCGAGCTCGTGATGGAACGCGGAATCCTGTCGGCGTATCCATTCGATGAGCATGGCTGCATGCTCTTTTTCTTCGTCCCTGTTGTGGGCAAGGATGTCTGCAAGTGACTGGTTGTCAGTGGCGTCTATGCGCTCCTGGTACCAGTTGACCGCCTCGATTTCCTCTATGAGAGACTGCCAGGCTCGCTCGAGGTCAAGAGTTTTTTCTGTCATTTTTTCTGCTTTTTCGTGCTGTACCATTAATGCCTAAAGGAATCTGGTCTTAAAAAAGTTACCATTAGGGTCCCCGTTAGTGGCCATCTCCGCCGTCACCCCATCGATGTTTCCAGATGCTGGTGAAGGAGACCATGTCGCCCGGGTGTGAAACCACGATGGCATACGTGCATCCTGGGGGAGGGCGGGTTTTCTTTTGGGCGGGAAGGGGTCGCGGAGGTTCTGGCGGCTTTGGTCTTGCTGGTCCGTCAGCCGCTTCGGAACTCTGCTCCAGTGATGGATATCACGGCTGGTATCTGTGACGCAAGAAAGGGCCACACATTCACTTGCAACACTAACGTTTATATATCTGACCGTCTATACAATTTCAAAATAATTTGAAACGGTGTGTATATGATAGAAATCATCCAGGCCGGCATTGATGCCCTGGCCGGCTACCTGTCCGAGCACGTGCTCACCTGCCTCATACCCGCCTTTTTCATCGCCGGGGCCATCGCCGCCTTCGTCTCCAAGCAGAGCATCCTCAAATATTTCGGGGCCCAGGCCAAAAAATATGTCTCCTACTCAATTGCATCCGTCTCCGGAGCCATCCTGGCCGTCTGCAGCTGCACCGTCCTGCCGCTCTTTGCCGGCATATACAAGCGAGGGGCGGGCATCGGCCCGGCCACCGCCTTCCTGTATTCAGGCCCGGCTATCAATGTTCTGGCCATTGTTCTCACCGCCCGGATACTGGGGTGGCAGATGGGAGCCGCCCGGGCCCTGGCCGCCGTGGGCATGGCCATCGTCATCGGCCTCATCATGGCCGCCGTGTTCAGAAAACATGACCTCGATACCCAATCCAACCCTGCCTTCCAGACCCCGGAGAGCGATGACCACGAAAAACGGTGGCCCGCTCTCACCGTGTTCATTGTCCTGGTAGCCATCCTGGTCATTGCCACCACGGGTATCTCCTGGATGGTTAAATTCCCCGTCATCTATGTCCTTACCATCCTCATCGCCATCCTCCTCATTTTTTACCACGGTAGAGAGGAGGTAAAGGAATGGGGAAACCAGACCTGGTTCCTGACCAAACGCATTTTCCCCGTTCTGATGGCCGGCGTCTTTCTGGTGGGCATCATCGGGGGCATAGCGGCCCAGTTCGTGGATGCACCGGCGGAGGAGGCAGTGGGCGTGCTCATTAAGGACTACATCGGCGGCAACAGCCTCACCTCCTGCTTTACCGCGTCGGTCATCGGCGCCGTGCTGTACATGCCCACCCTGCTGGAGGTGCCCATCGTCAACGACCTGTTCGGCTTCGGGTCCGGCATCATGGGGGCCGGACCGGCGCTGGCGCTCCTGCTGGCCGGACCATCGCTGAGCCTGCCCAACATGGTGGTCATCGCCCGGGTAATGGGCCTCAAAAAAGCAGGAGTTTATATCCTGCTGGTCGTCGTCATTTCAACCCTGGTGGGGTACCTGTACGGAGGGATAGCATGAAGAGATGCTGCTCGCTGGAAAATATCGATGTAGAGATTCCCGAGGAAATCGAGCGGGAAGTGGAAGAGAAGGGCGGATTCGAGGAAATCTGCCGAGACCTGTCAGAACATGACCTGGCCCGCCTCGCCGCTCAAATGAAGGTGATGGGAGACGAAAAACGTCTTGCTATCCTGTACGCGCTGGTCCGGCAGCGAATGTGCGTGTGCATGCTGGCGGAATTGACTGGCTGCGCCTATTCAAAATGCTCGTACCATATCACGAAGCTGAAGGATGCCGGTCTCATTGAGGCAGAACACCTCGGCAACTACATCATCTACTCACTTACCCCTTATGGGACACAAGTTATAGGCAATCTGAAAAAAATAGAGGAGGTAGAAAAATGAAGATAGAACTATTGGGTACGGGCTGTCCAAAATGCCGCTCTACCGACAAAATTGTCAGGCAGGTGGTGGAGGAACTGGGCATAACCGCAGACATACAGAAAATTGAGGAGTTGGACGACATCATCAACAGGGGAGTGATGATGACCCCTGCCGTTGCTGTCGACGGCGAGGTGAAACTCGTGGGTCGTATCCCCCGACCGGAGGAGTTGAAAAAATTATTTGCGGAGATGAGGTGAAACTATGCGGCTGTTAGAGACATGGTTTCCCGAGTTTTCTCAGGAGCTGGACCGGATAGATGAGATGTACGAGGAAAAGCGGATTATTGATGAAAAAGCGTACCAGTTCATCTGCTTCGCCTTGGCCATCCGGGGACGGTCGGCACCCTGCGTCCGGAAGCATTTCAAGGAAGCGCTGAAGGCCGGGGCCACGCTCAAGGAATTGGCGTACATCATGGCTCTGGTGTTCCGGGAGAGTGCCGGTAACGATGACTGCTGGGTGCATGATGTTCTGGCTGATTACAGGGAATTGATGAAAAACAATGTCCGATGCTGCCCGGAGTAAAGAAAACATGACGACGTTGACGATAGAGTGGCGCCATCTCGAACTGGACGGCGGCACCTGCCTCCGCTGCTCCGGGACGGGTACAAGCCTGCGGCGGGTCATCGCGGAGCTTGAGAAAGAACTCAAACCCAGGGGCGTCGAAATATCTTTTACTGAAACATTGCTGCCGGAGGAGAGCATCGAGCAGTCCAACATGATACTGATAGATGGCCGGCCGCTGGAAGATATACTTGCCGGTGCGGAAACCGGCGAAAACTATTGCTCGTCGTGCTCCTGCCTGACTGGCAGCGACGCCTATTGCCGAACGGTCCGCTACGATGGCGAGGTCTACGAGGATATTCCGGCAGAACTGGTCCGGGAGGCTGTGTTCACCGCACTGGATATGGAAACAGATGGGAGGGAGAGAAGATGAAAAACATGAAGCACCTGGCAGTTATCTTCATAGTGGTTCTCCTCCTGGCCATGATGAGTGGATGCCTGGAGAACGGCGAAACCGGATCGTCCGACTCCACGATAACGCATTCCGTCGGTACGGGAAGCAACGATTTCTGGACGGTCTACCCTGCGCAGCATCCCAAAAGCGGGCAGAGCGTCTCTCATCCCCCGTGGGTAAAAAACAAGCTGAAGGACGGGCCCCTGATTATCCTGGCCCACAGCACCAACTGCCAGCCCTGCATCGTGCAGCAGGCGGACCTGGAAGCAGTGCTTCCCGGCTACCAAAACCAGATAGAATACGTGGACATTCTGACCGATGGCAGTGACGACCGGGCATGGGATGTCTATAACATGTACTACCCACAGGGTGGACAGTGGTATATCCCGCTCACCGTCGTCATCTCTCAGGCGTCAGTCCAGGGAGAAACCGAGGTCATCTGGCACAGCAGGGTGAGCACCACCGGGAAGGCGTGGCTGCGCACCTACATAGAAAATGCCATAGCATACTATGAGGGATAAGCCATGCCTCTAAAGAAAATCCTGCTCGCCGTCGTTCTCATTCTCATTTTCCTGCCCGCGTTGACTTACGGGGAGGAGTTTTCCCCGGCCCCCGATTTTACCGCTTCCACCGTGGACGGGCGGACATTTTCGCTGACCGGAAGTCGGGGAAACGTCACCATCCTGCACGTGCAAAATTTCGAGAATCCCATCTGCATCGAATGTGAAAAAGAGCTCCGGGGACAGATAGAGGCCCTGGCCGAGCTGGCGGCCAGGGAGCAGACCAACCTCACCATAGTCACCCTCAACCTGCGTAAAAATCCCTCCTCGGACGACGGAAAAACGCTGGCTGAGCGCTGGTACGACATAAACGTCACCTGGTACTGGATAGAGGAGGAAGCGCCCTACCCGGTGGCCGACGACTACCGGCAGTACTGGACCGTGGACGGAGCCTTTGCCAATCCCACCCTGGTGTTAATCGGTCCCTCACTGGACGTCATGGGCGTATACCATGTCTACCGTATGGGCACGGGCAAACTGGACGGGGTTCAGCCGGCATCATCGCTGGCCGAGGACGCTGAGCAGATACTGCAGGGAAACTGGACGGCATTCCGGGGAAAGACGAGCAGCCGGGACATCACCTTCCTGGGCATGTTCGCCCTGGGCATGGTCACCGCTCTCTCCCCGTGCTCCATCGCCCTGCTCATCTCCATGATATCCTACGTGGGAGCCACGGGGGGTGGCACGGGAACCAGAAGGGAGAGCATCCGGGGGTTGGGCATGGGCATCGTCTTTACGCTGGGGATGGCCCTGGTGTTCTTTTTCATCGGGCTCCTGATTTCGTATGCCGGATTTTTCGTGGAGATATCCTCCCTGTTCTATCTCATCACCGGGGTCATACTTCTCATCCTGGGCGTCAACATCGTGGTTCCACTGAAAGAACGGGTGGGGCCGCTGTTTAAAAGTAAGGGCGGTGGTGGGAACATTATGGAGAAGGGGGGAAGACTCTTCGAATCCATAAGCAAAAAATCCCTCCTTCTGGGCGCCTTCTTCCTGGGCATCCTGTTTGCGGTGGGATGGGCCCCCTGTGCCATCTCTCTGGTCATGCCCGTGTTCATCCTGGTGCTGGCCCAGAAGACGTCGCTGCTGATGGGCGGGCTGCTGCTCTTCGTGTTCGGCCTGGGGCACGGCGTGCCGGTCATCCCGCTCACCACGCTGACCCGGGGGATGCGGGCCAGGGTGGGAAGCGCCTACGTCACGGCTGGCCGCTACATCCAGAAGATATTTGCCGCCGCCGTCATAATTATTGCCGTGATCTTCATGCTCCGCTACTTTGGAGTACAGTTATGGTGAGAAAAGTGAGGTAGGCCATGCCCGAGGGAAAACTGCGCTTTTTTGAAAAATACCTCAGCCTCTGGGTGGTGCTGTGCATCGTGGCCGGGGTGGCCATCGGCCGGTGGCTGCCTACGGTGCCCGACGCGCTCAGCCAGCTGGAATACGCCCGGGTGTCCATCCCGGTGGCGGTGCTCATCTGGCTGATGATTTATCCCATGATGGTGGGCGTGGACTTCGGCAGCATCGTTAACGCCGCCAAAAAGCCCCGCGGCCTGCTGCTCACCTGGACGGTCAACTGGCTCATCAAGCCGTTCACCATGTTTCTGCTGGCCTCGCTGTTCTTCACTGTCATCTTCAGCCGCTTCATCGATCCGGGGCTGCAGGACCAGTACCTGGCGGGGGCCGTTTTTCTGGGGGCCGCTCCCTGTACGGCCATGGTGTTCGTGTGGAGCTATCTGAGCAAGGGAGATGCGGGCTACACCCTGGTGCAGGTGGCCAGCAACGACCTCATCATCCTGTTTGCCTATGTGCCCATCGTGTCTCTCTTGCTGGGCGTCAGCGGGCTCAGCGTGCCCTATGACACCCTGATGCTGTCGGTGGTGCTGTTCGTGGCCATTCCCCTGATAGCCGGCTATGCCACCCGCCACTGGGCGCTGCGGCGGAAGGGAGAGCGCTGGCTCAACCAGGTGCTGCTCAAAAAAACCGGCAACGTCACCATCCTCGGCCTGCTGCTCACCCTGGCCATCCTGTTTTCCTTCCAGGGAGACATCATCCTGGGTAATCCGCTGCACATCGCCCTGATTGCCGTTCCCCTGACCATCCAGACCTACCTCATCTTTGCCATCGCCTACGGATGGGGGTATCTCTGGAAACTGCCCCACAGCATTGCCGCCCCGGCGGGCATGATAGGAGCCAGCAACTTTTTCGAGCTGGCGGTGGCGGTAGCCATCTCCGTGTATGGCCTGGACTCCGGTGCCGCCCTGGCCACGGTGGTGGGGGTGCTGGAGGAGGTGCCCATCATGCTCAGCCTGGTGTGGATTGCCAACCGTACCCGTCATAAATTCCGGAGGTAACATGGCCAATGTGCTGTTCGTCTGCGTGGAAAATGCCTGCCGCAGCCAGATGGCCCAGGGTTTCTTCAACGCCCTGGCCACCGAGGGGATGGCGGAGAGCGCCGGCACCCGGCCCGCCGCACGGGTCAACCCGCAGGCTATCCAGGTTATGCGGGAGGAGGGCATCGACATCGGCGGCCAGAAGCCAAAAGTGCTCACTCCGGCCCTGGTGGCCCGGTCCGATGTCATCGTCACCATGGGCTGCCTGGAGGGCTGCCCCCTGGCCCCGCGGGAGAAGACCATGGAATGGGGCATCGAGGATCCCGCCGGTCAGCCGGTGGAAAAGTTCCGGGAGGTGAGAGATGACATCAGGCGGCGGGTGGAGCAGATGATTCTCCAGACGGGAGGGGTCTAGGCGAGTGGTGGGGAAAGCGTCGAGGTTCTTTCGTTGCCGGTATTTTTATATAGGGCCCGCGGGTTGAATTCATGGATACCATGAAACCCGTGAAACGCTGTGTGGTGGGGGTGCTCGCCCTGCTCCTCTTGGTGATCTCTGTCCTGGGCATGACGGGAAGCCACGCGTCGCCGGCGGCCGCCGGCTTCAGCGACGTGTCCATCGTCAAGCCCGCGCCTGCCCTCTACGTCTTCGATGTGGAGCTGGTGCCGCTGCCCGCCGTCCCCACTCCCTTCCAGGCCATCGTTATCGGCAAGATAACCGTGGAGGCGGAGGCTCCGGGGCCGGTTTCCTTTTACGTGGACGGGGAGCTGAGGCATACGGACAGCGAGGCGCCCTATACATGGGTCTGGGACGAGGGACTCCGGCCGCCGCCCATCCATACCCTCCGGGCGGAGAGCTCCGGGGGAAGCGACGAAATCGGCGTGCTGTACGTGAATCCCTTCGGCGGCTGAGCCCGCTCCAGATTTATCACACCGGTCACCTGGCCGCCCGGTGCCGAAAAGGAGGGGAACGAGGGCAAGGAGGAAAACATCGGGAAAAAGTGGTGACCCTCATTCCCCCTGCTGCGGGTACTAATAATTTATTAATATCATGGTGCTGGGGTATGGTATATTACTTTTATTGCCGCCCGTGGTCGGCTGCGCAACATTTTTTATAGGGCCGGTATTAAGGGGTCAATGTTTTGCCCCAAATGCGGTGCTCTTCTGTACCCGGACGGCGAGGAGATGAAGTGCAGAAAGTGCGGCTTCGTCAGGGACCGGAAGGAGAGAAAGCGCATCGTGTCCGCCCGGGAGGAGCGGGAGGTCACGGTCATCGACGAAAAGGTCAGCGTGCTTCCCAAGACCCAGGTTACCTGCCCCCGGTGCGACCACCACGAGGCCTACTGGATTCTGCGCCAGACCCGGGCCGCCGACGAGCCGGAAACCCGCATCTACACCTGCACCAAGTGCGGTCACAAGTGGCGGGAATACTGAGCCCGGGAAAAGCCGGGGCGGTGGCTGCCCGGCTAACCGTTGTTTGCAGGCTGGTAGGGGTTGAACGCCGGGTCCCCGAACACCAGGTATTCCAGGAAGGTATTGTACTTCTTCATCAGCACCCGTCCGCCTTCTGAGGAGGCCTTCAGCGCGCCGCCGTGGACATCCTCCAGCGGAGGAACCCACAGGAAGGTGGAGTTGGCATCCTGATACAGGTAGTCGTTGCGGGCGTCACGGAAGGCCCTGCCGATGTCGGTGTCGTTGTGGGTCATGTCCAGGAACATCTGCTTGTGCATGAGCATGCCAAAGTTCAGTTCCGGATACTCGTCCTGGGTCAGCAGGTCGTACCAGGCCTTGATATAGGCGATGACGCCCAGGCTGTGGACGATGGGCCGGGGCTTGAGGTAGCCGGCCACGTTGGTGAAGGTGGTGGAGGCCACCAGGGCGTTCACCCCAGCGTGCATGTAGGCCTGCCCTATGTTGTTGGGAACGTACATGCCGTCGATTTTGCCGTTGACGCAGCTCTCGATAAACATGGTGGAGGGACCCAGTTCCATGTTTTCCACGCCCCGGGTGCTGTAGGTTCCCAGCGCCCCCAGGGGGCTGGCGAAGAAGGAGACCCGCACCAGGAACTGCATAATCAGGGGGCCGAAGAAGTACCCCAGGCCCAGTCCCCACATAACCACGTCGCCGAACTCGTAGAGGTGCATGCTGCCGTGGCCGTTCTCGTATATCACGTTGGACAGGGGCTGCAACTCGCCGCCCCGGACCACGTTTTCGCCGCTTACCGCCTTCACCTCAAACTTGGGAAACAGCAGCATGTTGAGCACGCCGGCACGCTTGATTTTGGTGAGCGCCTCGTCGCTGAATCCCTTGCGCTGGGAGAAGGTGAAATAGGTACGCTCCACCTCAAAACCACCCTCCTCGATGGTGGCGGCGATGGCATCGCCGTTGAACCGGGTGGCTCCGGAGGGGAACTTCATGGGGTCGCCGGCAGCGCCTCCCAGCAGGGGGGCCAGAATGTTCTTGATTTGTTCCAGTATGGGGACCTTCTGGAAGTCGGTGCCGCAGCCGCTCTGGACGGTGGCCCGGTTTTTCCAGTCTCCCAGACCGCCGATAATCTCCTCGTAGAAAATGGTACGGCAGATGAGGGCGGAGGCGTCCTGGGCGTCCCATCCCGTTACTCTGCCCACGATGTTCTCCTGGTAGGGCCAGTAGGAATAGGTATCGTTTTTGATGTCCCGGGGGTCGGGGTCGATGTTGCCGTAGATGAAATCGCTGGGAGTTCCGTAGCCGAAATAATAAATGCCCATGGGCTCATCGAGGGGGGTATCCGGGTTATCGTAGATGTACTGGGGAACCATGGTGGCTCCTCCCACCAGGGCCACATAGATGGGATTCTCCCTGTAGTGCTCCCGCAGAGCCTTCAGGTCGTCCACGGGTATGTGGGAAATGTTGGCCAGCAGGCGGTTGAGGCGCCCGTGCATTTCCATGAGGTGCTGGTTGGCAGGCCCGGCCAGCCGGGGGTTTTTGCGGGGCACGTAGAAGCCGGGACAGGTTTTTCCGCCCACCGTCACGTTGTCGGTGGCCGCAAAGGCCATCTCGGGCTCTGCCCACACGATGCCCCTGCGGTAGGCGGCCAGGTAGGGGGCGACGGAGGACAACTGGGGCATGGTGGAAACGTAGGGGTCGGACAGCTTCTCCACCACCACGTCCAGCTCGTAGCTGCCCTCCTTGCGGGCCAGCCAGGTGCCGATAACCGAAAGGTCATAGGTGACGCCGCCGCGGCCGTACATCACCGTCTCGTAGTGCACCTGGTCGGTGACGATGTTGCCGTTGGCATCCCGCTCCGGAACGCCGGCCTGGGTGGTAATCTGGACCAGCTCATAACTCTGCTGGGGGGCGGGGAGGTCCTCGATGCGCGGCCCTCCGGACAGGCTGATGTAGTCGCCCAGGTCGTCCACGTCCTCCGAGTTCATGTTTCGGAGGTCGATTTTTATGCGGGCGTACTTGTAATCGTCGGGGATGGTGAAGTTGTGCATGCCGGGCCGCAGGAAACCCTGGGCCGTGGACAGCAGCGTGGAGGGGAGAATGGCCACCGAGGCCAGGGTGCCGCTGAAGCTGAAGGACACGGTGTCCAGCACCTCGGGGGGGTAGGCATCCCGGGGATTGGTGATGGTCAGGTAGCCCACGTCGCCGAACTTTTCTTTCACCAGCTGGGCCAGAAAGTTGGTAATGGCCATGCCGTCGGTAAAGCGCCAGGTGCGCTCGTGTCCCTCGATGTCTCCGCACAGGAAGGTGTATTTGACGCCCAGGTCCTTCAGCAGGAACCGCACGTTGTTGGTATCGTTGGTGACCAGGACCGGAATGTTGAGGTAGGCGGCCAGGGGGGTAGCGGCCACTCCCAGGCTGTAGCCGCGCTCGCTGTCCTCTATGAGCAGAACGGCGTCGCTCTTCCTCCAGACCTGTTTCACAATGTCCAGAGACACGTTTTCCGGGGTTCCTCCCACGATGCGGAACTGGCTGGCAAACGGATACTGCTCCTTGAACCGGGCCACCGGGTTGGCCGGATCCTGGGGGTCCTCCACCAGCAGGGGAGCCACCCGGCTCTCGTTGCCATCGTAGTATTCGGCCACCGGGGTTCCGATGAGGGCGTAGAAGACGTTGGCCTCCGAGGCCACCACCGGCGTGGCCCCCATGGTGCGCTCCGACTTGATGTCCCTGATGTCTTCCATGTCGAAGCCTCTGACCTCCTGGAATTTGGGTCCGTTCATGCAGCCGCTGAACACGGCGCCCACCATGATGGCAATGACAAAGAAGACCGCTATTCTAATCTCTTTCCTGTGCATGTTGACCACTTCGTGATACGTTAATATGCAACGTCTCTATAATAATTTCGGATAGGCGAGGGAAAGCATTGAGTATGCCTCCCGCATTCCCCTTCCATGCACGACGATGTCATTTCCCGCAATCTGCAGCAGATTGGGCATACGCTGGTGGTGATGAGCGGCAAGGGGGGCGTGGGCAAGAGCACGGTGGCCGCCAATCTGGCCGTGGCCCTGGCCCGGAGGGGCCGCGCTGTGGGGCTGCTGGATGCAGACCTGCACGGGCCCAACATTCCCAAGATGCTGAACCTGGAGGGGGCCCGGGTGACCGGCGACGAGGAGGGCATCAATCCGGTGGAGGGGCCCCATCACCTCCGGGTTATATCCATCGCCTTTCTCCTGGACAGCGACGAAGCCCCGGTCATCTGGCGCGGTCCCCTGAAAATGAAGGCCATCCGGCAGTTCATAGGGGAGGTACGCTGGGGCCCGCTGGACTACCTGGTTATCGACCTCCCGCCGGGCACCGGCGACGAGCCGCTGAGCATCGCCCAGCTCATTCCGGAGGGCCGGACGGTCATCGTTACCACTCCTCAGGACGTGGCCCTGCTGGACGCCCGCAAGGCGGTTTCCTTTTCCCGCCAGGTGGGCCTGCCCGTGCTGGGCATCGTGGAGAACATGAGCGGGTTTGTCTGTCCCCACTGCGGAGGGACCATTGACCTTTTCAAGCGGGGCGGCGGGCAGCGGGCGGCGGTCTCTCTGCAGGTACCCTTCCTGGGCTCTCTTCCCCTGGACCCGGCCATTGTCGCCTCCGGGGATGCCGGCAGCCCCTTTGTCCTGGATGATGACTCCCCGGCAGCCGGTGCCTTCCGGGACCTTGTGGACCGCATAGAAAAAGCGGTCGGTTGATGGGTATGGAAGCGGTCATGGGCAGGGGACGCCTCAAGGGCACCTACGTCCTGGTATTCCGTCTGGCCGAGCCCCGGGTGGTCAGGGTGGGGGCCCTGGGCGACAGGGCCTTTGCCCCCGGCTGTTACGCCTACGTGGGGTCGGCCCAGGGCGGACTGGAGGCCCGCATACGGCGGCACCTGCGGGAGGACAAGCGGAGGCACTGGCATATAGACTACGTGCTGCCCCATGCTCTGCCCCATGCGGTGTGGTACGAGGTGGGCGGAAAGCGGGAGTGTGAGGTGGCTGCCGCTCTGGAGGAGAGATGCGCATCCGTCCCCGGCTTCGGGTGCAGCGACTGCCGCTGTCCCTCCCACCTGTTTTTTGCCTCTCTGCTGCGGGAACTGGAAGCGGTGCCGGCCTCTCTGGGGATGACCCGGGTGGCCATATCCGGCCGCAAAATTGCGAAATGTTTATAGTGAATGAGGGAATTATACGGCGGCTGCGTGCAGATTGATTGCAGTGTAGCCTGACAGTCCATGTCCCCGGAAAAAAAACCCACGGCCGATGACGTCAAACGAGCTCTGGAGCAGAGCGACGAGCAGTACCGGGTCATTGCTGAGCAGTCCCGGGAGGGCATATTTCTGGCCCGCCAGTACCGCATCGTGTACGCCAATCCGGCGCTCCTGGGTATGCTGGGGGCGGAGAGCTTGGAACAGGTGAGGGGCGCCCATCTCCTGGATTTTCTGTCCGAGGAAGACGCACAGGCCATCAAAAAAGACGTGGGGCGGGCGCTGCGGGGGCAGATATCCGAGAAGCGGTACGAGGTGACAGTCACCCGGCTGGACGGCCGGAAAATCGTGGTCGGCCTGTCTCTGGCCAAGGTTACGTTTGATGGAAAGCCCCATGCCCTGGGCATGGTCAGCGACCTCACCCGCATCAAGGAAATGAAGCAGCACCTGAGAGAGAGCGAGGCCCGCTACCGCACCCTCATCGAAAACCTCATGGACGGTGTCTACATCATCACCTCCGAGGGGTTCGAATACGTCAATCCCGCCTTCGAGAGCATTACCGGGTACGGGGCGGAGGAGGTGTGCAGCTCCCACTTCAATTTCTGGGATACCATCCATCCAGACGACCGGGCATTGATTCATGAGAGGGAGGAAGCGCGCCGTCGCGGTGAGGAGCTGCCCTCTGCCTACCAGTTTCGCATCATTACCAAGCAGGGAGAGCTGCGGTACGTGGAGGTAAACACCGTTCCCCTGGCCAGGGAGGGAATTCGCGTCTTGGGCATGATGAGGGACATCACGGAGCGGCGGAAAACCGTCAACAAACTCCTGGCCGGAGAGCGCAAATACCGCACGCTGTTCGAATCGGCCAACGACGCCATTTTTCTGATGGCCGAGGCCGTATTCATCGACTGCAACCAGAAGACTCTGGAGATGTTCGGGGTGCGCAAGGAAGACATTATCGGTCGCCCCCCCTACGAGTTCTCGCCGGAACGCCAGCCCGACGGCAGGGACTCCAAGCAGAAGGCCCTGGGGTACATTCAGAGGGTCCTGCAGGGAGAGCCGCAGCGATTTTACTGGCAGCACCTGCGCCAGGACGGCACGCCGTTTGACACCGAGGTTTCCCTGAAAAAAATAGAGCTGGAGGGCAGCGTGTTCATTCAGGCCATGGTGCGGGATATCACCCAGCAGAAAAAGGCCGAGGAATCGCTCCGTGTGGCCGAGGAGAACTACCGGGGTATATTCGAAAACGCGGTCATGGGCATCTACAAGAGCACGCCGGAGGGCTGCCACCTCAGCGCCAACCCCGCCCTGGCCCGCATATACGGCTACGACTCCCCGGCGGACCTCATCACCAACATGCGGGACATCGCCCACCAGCTGTATGTGGAGCCCCGGCGGCGCTACGAACTCCTGCGCCAGCTGGAGGAAAACGACCAGGTTTCCAACTTCGAGTCCCGGGTGTACCGCAAGGACGGGCGCATCATCTGGATTTCGGAAAATGCCCGCACCGTTCGCGACGACAATGGCCACATCCTGTACTTTGTGGGAACCGTGGAGGACATCACGGAGCGCAAGGAGGCCGAGCTGCAGCTCAAGCGCTTCTCCGCCGTGGTGGAGACCACCTTCGACGGCGTGGCCATCACCGACGTCCAGGGCAACGTCATCGACGTGAACGAGGCCCTCGTACGCATGTTCAGGGGCCGGGGAAAGGAAGACTTCATCGGCAAGAACATCTTCGATTTTATAAGAGCCGAGCACCATGAGGTCCAGGAGGTTATGGCCGCGGTGACGGAGCAGGGAAACGTGGCCCTGGACGAGATAACGGTGCAGGCCGTGGACGGTACCCGGTTTTTCGTAGAGATTAGCGCGTCGGTGATGACCGACGAGGAGGGCCGCCCCACCGGCTTCGTGGGCATCCTGCGTGATGTCACCCACCGCAAGAAGGCAGAGGAGGCCCTGAAGGCTTCCGAGGAGCGATACCGGACGCTGGTGAACCACGCCAACGACTGGATTTGGACCCTGGACCGGGAGGGGCGTTTCACGTATGTCAACCCCGTGGCGGAGGAGGAGAGCGGCTACTCGTATAAGGACTGGCAAAACCGGTCCTTTGAGCCCGTCATCGTCCCCGAGAACCTGCCCGCCGTGCAGCAGGCCTTCGCCCGGGCCCTGGAGGGGGAGAGCACCACCTACCGCGCCCGCATATACGACCGCCACGGCAACGTCCTCACCCTGGAGGTAAATACGGCCCCCATCCGCAAGGACCACCACATCGTGGGCACGGTCAGCTTCGGACGCAACGTCACGGAGCGCCAGCGGGTGGAAGAGCAGTACCGCATCCTGTTTGAGAACACGGGAACCGCCATGGTGGTCATCAATGCCGATACCACCGTTGCCGAGGTGAACTCCCAGTTCGAAAGAATGCTGGGCTACGCCGAGGAGGAAGTGGTGGGAAAGCCTTGGACCCCGCTGGTCCATCCGGAGGATGTGGAGCGACTGCGGGAGTACCACCAGAGGCGTCGCCAGGACCCGGAGGGCACCCCTAAAAGATACGAATTCCGGGCTCTGGACAAGCAGGGCCGCGTCCGGTACCTGCTGACCAACGTGGAGATGCTGCCGGGAACCCAGAGGTCCGTGGTCTCCCTCATCGACATCACCGACAGGGAGCAGGCCAAGCAGGCCCTCAAGCAAAGCGAGGAAAAACTGCGCAACTTCTTCGAGACCAGCGAAGTAGGCATCTGGTGCTTCCGTCTTCCCCAGCCGCTGGACCTGAGCCTGGACGAGAAGGTTCTCCTGGAGCGAGCATTTGAGAGCATCCTGGTGGAATGCAATGAGTGCTATGCGGCCATGATGGGTGCCACCCGGGAGCAGATGCTGGGCGCCCGGCTGGCCGACCTGCTGCCCGACGACGAGGAAAACCGGCGCTACCTGCTGTCCTTTTTCCGCAACGGTCTGCGCCTCTCCGGGGGGGTATCCCGGGAGGTGACCGCGTCCGGCGAGGAAAAATACTTTTCCAACTCCATGGTGGGAACGGTGCGCGACGGCTGCCTGGTGGAGGTATGGGGCACCCAGATGGACGTGACCGACCTGAAGCTGATGGAGGAGGCCCTGCTCAAAAGCGAAAAGCAGTTCCGGAGCCTCATCGAAAATGCCAACGACGCCATCTACCTCATCACTCCCCAGGGATTCGAGTACGTCAACCCGGCCTTTGAAGAGCTGGTGGGCTACGGCGAGGAGGAGATTTTCAGCGACGAATTTGACTTCTGGGGCCTCATCCACGAGGACGACCAGCGCCTCATCAGGGAGCGGGAAAAGGCCCGCCAGCGGGGCGAGGAGATACCCAGCCGGTACGAGTTCCGGATAACGGACAAGAGCGGTGCGGTGAAGACCGTGGAGGTCACCACGGTGAACGTGGGAGAGGCCGGGGAGACCCGGGTGATGGGCATTCTCCGGGATATCACCGACCGCATCACCATGGAGGAGGCGCTCAAGGAGAGCGAGGAGAAATTCAAGCTGCTGGCCGAATCCTCCACCTCCGCCATATTCATCTACCAGGACGACGTGTTCAAGTACATAAACCCTGCCCTGGAGTCAATCAGCGGCTATTCCCGGCAGGAGCTGATGAGCATGTCCATCTGGGATATGGTACATCCCCAGGACCGGGAGATGGTTAAGGAGCGGGGGCTGCGGCGCCAGCAGGGGGAGCGGGTGGAGCCCGCCCGCTACGAGTTCCGGGTGATAACCAGGGACGGAACCGTCAAATGGATTGACTTTGCCGCCACCAGCATCGTCTACCGGGGGCGCCCGGCCGCCCTGGGCAACGCCTACGACATCACCGAGCGCAAGAAAGCCGAGGAGGAAATGGAGCGGGCCCTGGAGCAGGAGAGAGACTTCAAGCTACGGGCCGCCCATCATTTCTTCAACCCCATCGCCATCGCCAAGGGCTACCTGGACCTGACCCTGGATGAGCTCACCGAGCAGCAGAAACAAAAGATAGAGGCCGCCCGCAGGGCCATCTGCCGGGTGGAAAAGGTGGTCAAAAACGTGACGCAGAACGGAGAAATCCATGAGTAAGATCATATTAATCGTGGACGACGAGCCCATGATACACGAACTGCTCACCATCAATTTCCGGCGCATGCAGACCCCGGTGGAGGTGGTCAGCACCCGTACGGGGGAAGAGGCCATCGCCACCTATCGAACCCTGCTCCAGCAGGATAAACGGCCCGACCTGGTGGTCATGGACCTAAATCTTTCCGGGGAGGAGGCCATGGAGGCCGTGGAACGCCACAGGGAGGGAGGAAAGCCGCTGGACGGAGTCCGTACCACCCGGGAGATTCTCAAACTGGACCCCACGGCTCGTATATGGGGGTACACGGCCTGGTTTGATACGGAGTGGAGTGGCAACCTGGAGCGATACGCGGACCGCGTGGTGAAGCGCACCGTTCCCTTCCACCAGTTTGCCCAGATGGTGGACCGCTTTTTCCAGCAGGATTAGCCAAACCTTTTTGTAGCGGTGGTACATTACACCCCCATGAAAACGACATTTAGCATTATCAAGGCCGATGTGGGCGGTTTCCCCGGTCATTCCTCCGTCCATCCTCAGCTCATCGAGGTGGCCCGGCAGCGCCTGAGCCAGGCCAGGGACAGCGAACTGCTGCTGGATTTTCACGTTTCTCACTGCGGCGACGACCTGGAGCTGCTCATGACCCACACCCGGGGTGAAAACGATGAAGAGATTCATTGCCTGGCCTGGGACACCTTCAAGGAGGCCACGGAGCGGGCAAAAAAACTGGGCCTCTACGGTGCTGGCCAGGATTTGCTGAAAGATGCCTTTTCCGGCAACATTCGAGGCATGGGTCCGGGCATCGCCGAAATGGAGTTCACCGAGCGAGCCTCGGAGCCGCTGGTGGCGTTTCTCATGGACAAAACGGAACCCGGCGCCTTCAACCTGCCCGTGTTCAAGATGTTTGCCGACCCCTTTAACACCGCCGGTCTGATCATCGACCCCTCCCTGCACGGCGGCTTCCGCTTCGAAATATGGGACATCGTGGAGCACAGGCGCGTATTCATGAATCTCCCCGAGGAGATGTACGATGTCCTGGCCCTCATCGGGGCCAAATCCCGCTTTGTCATCAAGCGCGTTTACCCCAAGGAGGGCAAGCTGCCCACCGACGAGCCGGCGGCCGTGGTGTCCACAGAGAAACTGTACCACATAGCCGGCGAATACGTGGGCAAGGACGACCCGGTGGCGGCGGTGCGTGCCCAGTCCGGACTGCCTGCGCTGGGAGAGGTCCTGGAGGGCTTTGCCTTTCCCCACCTGGTCTCCGGATGGATGCGCGGCTCCCACAACGGGCCCCTGATGCCGGTGGGGGTACGCCAGGCGCGGTGCACCCGCTTCGACGGCCCACCCCGGGTGGTGGCCCTGGGCTTCCAGGTGAAAAACGGCAGGATGACCGAGCCCGCCGACCTGTTCGACGACCCGGCCTTTGACTATTCCCGTCAGAAGGCCATGGAGGTCACGGACTACATGCGCCGCCACGGACCCTTTGAGCCCCACCGCCTGCCCATGGACGACATGGAGTACACCACGCTGCCCAAGGTCATGGCCCGCCTCGAGGACCGCTTTGAGCAGATGTAGAGCCGCCGGAGCGTCATCGGTCCCTGCAGCGGCTGGAGGCCATTGAGCGGGTGCTCACCCGCCTCCGGTCCCGGCTTTCTTCAGATAGGCGAGCAGGTTTTGTGCCGCCCTTCCGCGATGGGAGCGAGCACTTTTTTCCGCTGGGGTCATCTGGGCAAAGGTCAGGGCGCTGCCCTCCGGAATAAACAGGGGATCGTAGCCGAATCCCTGGCTGCCCCGCTCTTCCCGGGCCAGGGTTCCCCGGCACTCTCCGGAAAAAATGTGTGTCTCTCCGTCGTACAGGCCGATAATCGCCCGGAAGCAGGCCCGGCGGTTTTCCACGTCCTCCAGCAGGCGCAGGATGCCCCGGTTTCCCAGGGTGGCGAACACGTAGGCCGAGTATACCCCGGGAAAGCCGTGCAGGGCATCGATGAACAGACCGGCGTCCTCCAGCATGAAGGGCGGCTCCACCCTGTCCTGCAGCCACCGGAGGCCGAAGCGGGCCACCGCCTCCAGGTCGTCAGCCTGCACCTCCGGATAGGAAACGGCTTTCCGGCGCAGGTCAAACCCGGTCAGCAGGTCCCGCATTTCGGCATATTTCCCCGGGTTGCCGGTCACAAAGTAGATTTTCTGGCTCATTCCCTCACCACGTATCTCCCCCGCTCGGCGATGTCTGCCACCTTCCGTTGCACCTCCCGCCCCCAGGGTACGGCCGCCTCGTAGGCCTCCATCACCCAGAAAAACAGGTCCGGATGGCGGTGGGCGGCGGCGAAGGCCTCCATGAGCAGGTGCAGGTCCACCCCCCGGTCCTCCATGGCGCTGCTTTTTTCTCCCAGGCCGAAGTCGATAAAATACATCCGCCCCCTGGACATAATCAGGTTGGAGGTGGTGATGTCCCCGTGCACAATGTCCTGGCGGTGCAGGCCGGCGACTCCCTCCCCTATTTTTTGGCATATCCGTTGTTGCTCCGGCTCATCCAGGACGTCGATGCAGTCCTTGACCCTCCTGCCGGCCACGTACTCCATGGTGATGGCCGCGGCGGACAGGTCCACGTCGTAGACGATGGGGGTGGCCGTGCCCCCTCGGCGGGCCGCCGACAGCAGCAGAGCCTCCTGCCGGGTTCGCTGCCTGCGGAGAATCCGGTCGATGTCCGGCAGCCGGTAGGACTTCTCTGTCCGCCGCTTGATGACCACCGGCCGCCCTTTCCAGGTGGAGCGGTAGATTTCCGCCTCCGCCCCCCGCTGTATCAGCTCCTCCATGTCACGGCCACCTCGTCGGTACGAAAGTTCTGCCGGATGTGGCTCTCCTCTACGGGTGTGGTCAGCCCGTGCCGGTGCATGAGGAGAGCCGTCCAGGCAATCATGGCTCCGTTGTCCACCAGCAGGGACCGCGGCGGACAGAACGACGCCGCCCCCCGGGCCGCCGCCATGGAGGCCACCATGTCCTGCAGTCGCCGGTTGGCTGCCACCCCCCCGCCCAGCAGCACCTCGCTCTTGCCGGTGTGGGCCATGGCTCGCTCCGTGACCTCGGTGAGCATGGCGAAGCAGGTCTCCTGCAGGGAAAAACACAGGTCGGGCAGACTGGCCTCCTCCCTTTTGGCCAGGGCGGCGGTCAGAATACCCGAAAAGGCCACATCCATCCCCTTGACCGAGTAGGGCAGGGGCAGGTAGCACCGTCCCTCCCGCGCTTTCCCCTCTATGGCGGGGCCGGCGGGAAAGGACATGCCCAGCTCCCGGCCGAACTTGTCCAGGCAGTTGCCGATGCCGATGTCCAGGGTTTCCCCGAACACCCGGTATCTGCCGTTTAAAAAAGCGATGACCTGGGTGTTTCCTCCGGAAACGTACAGCAGCACCGGGTCCCGGGCCTCGGTCATTTTTCGGCCTATTTCCAGATGGGCAATGCAGTGGTTTACCCCCACCAGGGGTTTGCAGGTGTACAGGGCCAGTGACCGGGCGGCGGTGGCCACGGTCCGCAGGCAGGGGCCCAGGCCGGGCCCCATGGAAAAACCAAGGACGTCTACGTCCTCCACATCCATCTGCGCTTCATCCAGGGCCTGCCGCAGCACGTCTACCACCACCGCCGCGTGGTGGTTGGCAGCATCCCGGGGGTGAATGCCGCCGCTGACCGGGGCATACATGCGGGAAACATTGGCTAAAATGACGGGGGCGGTGTCCTGCACGATGCCCACGCCCACCGTGTGCGCCGTGCCCTCGATGCCCAGACAAATCATCTTATATGGTCTTTATCAGTTCCGCAATCTCCTCCCGCTTGTCCTGCTCGGTGGGTAGGGCGATAGAGGCTTTCCACTTCTTGGAGCCGTCCTCCAGATAGTATCCCCGGGAAATGGAGACGAACATGTTCTCTCCTTCCTCACTGACCGCTTTCTTTCGAGCCACTTCGATGAAGTTGTTACGCCCGAATTTTATCTCTGCTGATTCTATGGTCTCGTATTCTACCATGGTAACCAGGTAGGAATATGCCCACCAGAACTTAAACTTTTGTATTGGCTTACAGGTTGAAAACCATGGCCGGCACCTCAACCCGGGCCGTGTTGCCCGCCCGGTCGTAGGCCTTCACCTGGATGGTGTAGGGGCCCAGCGCCGGCTCGTCCCACAGCCAGGAATAGGGGGCCTGGGTGTCGGTGTGCCGGAGGGTTCCATCGGTGGAGAACTCCACCCTCTGGATACCGGAGGTGGCATCCTCGGCCTGCGCCGTTACCTGGATGCCCCCGATAATTATGGCAAATCGGTCCAGAGGTAAAAGGGGACGGCCCATGAGATACAAATAGGATTCCAGCGGCGCCGTCACCTCCAGGGCGGGATTCACGCTGTCTATACGTACCTCCACCCGGTGCAGGGACTCGCGGTTGCCGGCGGCATCCTCGGCGAAATAGTCCATAAGGTTGACCCCCTGGGCGTTTATGGTAAAAGGCCCGGTGTAGGGGACAAAGGGTCCGCCGTTCACCCGGTAGTGGGTGGCCACCACCCCGGTGGTGGCATCGGTGCTGTCCAGCTCCACGGTCAGGGGCTGCGTGTACCACATGCTCTCGTTGATTTGGGGCTGGCTGAGGGTGAGGGGAGCACTGCGGTCGATGCTCACCGCCCAGGTGCGCTCGGTCTCCCTGTTGCCGGCGTGGTCCGTGGCGTAGTATTTCACGGTGTGGGCACCGTTGCCCTCTATTTTGAAGGCCCCCTGGTAGTCATGCCAGCTTCCGCCGTCCACCCGGTATTTGATGCTCTTGACCCCGGAGACGGCATCCCTGCCGGTGAGCGTGACCCATACAGGGCTGGCGTACCATCCCTGCAATCCGTTGGGGGTGGCAGGGGTGGGGGTGAGGGTGGTGGCGGGAGGGGCGTTGTCCACATAAACTCGCTGGGTCAGCGCATGGGTGCTGCCGTTGTTGTCGGTCACCGTGAGCATGACGGTATACCGTCCGTCCCGGGCATAGACGTGCACCGGGGTTTCTCCGTAGCTGAGGTTGCCATCGCCCAGGTTCCAGGTCCAGTTGACCACGGTGCCGTCGTAGTCATAGGATGCCGAGCCATCAAAGCTGGCCGTCCACTTGTCGACAGTTGCCGTGAAGCGGGCCACCGGCGGGCCATAGGGGTGCATGAGGGGATAGCGGTCGCGGCCGCCGTCGCCGGGAACCACGTAGGGGCTGTCGCCGATGCCGTCCTGGTTCCCGTCCGCTCCGGCATAGTCATCCCAGTGATTTCCCCGTCCGCCGTGGTCCCAGGCATTGCTGCCGGTGTCCCAGGCGTGGCGGGTGTTGCGTAAAAAGGTGTTGTGGACTACGGTACCGTTATAAAACGACGTATAGATTCCAAAAAAGTTATCGGTTACCGTGCAGCGCCGGACCACCGTATGGTTGCCCTCGATGACGATGCCCGCTCCCGTGTCGCTGCTGTTCCTCACGGTGAGCCCGCACAGGGTGACCCCGTCGGCCAGGATGTAGACCGTATCGGACAGCTGCCGTCCGTCAATCACCGCTCCCTCCTCCCCCCGTATGGTGAGCTGTTTGTCCACAATGACGTTTTCCTGGTAGAGGCCGGCATACAGGTAGAGGTGGTCCCCGGCATCGGCGTCCTCAACGGCGGCCTGGATGCTGGAGTAATTTCCGGGCCCGGAGCCCCCCACGTACCGGACGGTAGGGGTGGACGCCGTCCCCGGCGGCTGGACGGTGACAAAGGAGATAGCCAAAACTAGCGCCAGCACAATTACGCCGTATTTCATTGCCAGATAAATGCAACGTTTGTATATATCTTTTTTGAACCGGCATCAGTGAGCAGCCGATGGCCTTCCCTTCCTCCCCCGGTGGCCTGACCCGATCACCATAAACCACTAACTATATATGGCACCCCCATATATGGGATGCTCCATGTTTGAGCCATCAGAGCGGTCAAAGGGCGTTTCGTATGCCATCCGGGAGGTGGTGCTGCCGGCCCGCAAACTCGAGGCCCAGGGCATCCAGATTCTCAAGCTCAACATCGGCGACCCCATCGCCTACGACTTCGACACTCCCCAGCACATAAAGGACGCCCTGTACGAGGGAGCACGGGAGGGTCACAACGGCTATGCCCCCTCCGAGGGCTACCCGGAGCTGCGGGAGGGCATCGCCCGTCGGGAAAAGCAGCGCAACGGCATGGATTATGCCGTCGACGACATCTGCGTTACCACCGGAGTGACCGAGTCCCTGCAGATATTTCTCTCTGCCACCCTCAACGCGGGCGACGAGCTGCTGGTGCCCGGGCCCACCTATCCCCCCTACAACCTGATGACCTATTTCAACGGCGCTGAGCCCGTTGCCTACCGCACCATCGAGGAGGAAAACTGGCAGCCGGATGTGGACGACGTGCGGGCCAAAATCACCGAGAGAACCAAAGCCATGGTCCTGGTCAACCCCAACAATCCCACCGGTGCCGTGTATCCCCGGAGCACCGTGCAGACCATGGTGGATATCGCCACCGAGCACGACATCCCGGTCATCTCCGACGAAATATACGACGACATCGTCTTCGACCGCCCCCATCATGCCACCGCCTCCCTGGCCAAGGATGCCCCCATCATCACCTTCAACGGCTTTTCCAAGGTGTACCTGGTGCCGGGGTGGCGCATGGGATATGCCATATTCAACAACCCCCACGGCCAGCTGGATAAAATCAAGGACGCCTTTATGCGCATTGCCCGGGCCCGGCTGTGTGCCAACTCCGTGTGCCAGCGGGCCATGATAGCCGCCCTGGACGGGCCGCAGGATCACATCCCGGACATGGTGCGCCGCCTGAAGGAGCGCAGCTATTATGCCTACCGGCGCCTGAACGAGATACCGGGGCTGTCTGCCACCCGGCCTGACGGTGCCTTCTACATTTTTCCCAAGATAGAGGCCATGGACGGCTGGAAGAGCGACAAGGACTTCGTCCTAGACGTGCTGCATGAGGCCCACGTGCTCCTGGTGCACGGGTCGGGCTTCTCTCCGGAGTACGGTCAGGGCCACTTCCGGGCGGTCACCCTGCCCTCCATGGACATGCTGGAGGAAGCCTTTAATAGGATGGACTCTTTCATGGGAAAGAGGCTACCATGAAATTAGAAAAATCCGTGCTGCTGGCCATTGTGGCGCTGGTGGCTGTTGCCGCCGCTGCCAGCGGCTATTACGGCTACGAGCTGTGGAAGGAGGGCCAACCCCTGGAAGTGAAAAACGGCGATTTTGTGGAGATGTACTACATCGGCTACCTGGAAAACGAAACCGTCTTCGCCTCCTCGTTCAGCGACCAGACCGACGTCACCATAGACACTCCTTTCCATGAGAATGCCACCAATGCCACCCTCACCCTCTTCAAGGCCTACGTGGGCGAGGGCCTCCCCTCCAGGTACCCGCCGGGCTGGACCTCCAGCTCCCTGGGCCGTATCGTCGGTGCCCGGCTGGGCGACCTGCCGGGCCTGAGGAAGGGGCTGCTGGGCATGCAGGAAGGCCAGGAGAAGACCATCGGTCCCCTCTCCCCGGAGAACGCCTACGGCCTGCCCGTCGAAGAGGGCATAACCTTCACCACTGATTTTGCCGGGGTGGTCCAGGAGTTTATGATACTCAACGTCACCGACGGCAATCTCACCCTCACATGGATGCCGGTCATTGGCGAAAAGTTCACCCTGCCCATGTTCTGGGGCGAGGAGCCCATTCCCAACCCCTACTGGGTGTGGAGCAATGCCACCGAGGTCACCAACATGACCGAAACCGAGGCCACCATCCTTACCACCCCCAACAGGCTGTCTGACCTCACCCTGTATCCGTTCTGGGAGAACACCACCGAGGCCACCTACAACGAGACCACCATCTCCCTCACCACCACCCCCGAGGTGGGGCTCAACTTCACCTACTACGGCGCCGTGTACACGGTGGAAAACGTTACCGCTGACATCATAAACATCTCTATCCAGTACGGCAACCAGACCTACTACCAGGACGTGAACCGCACCATGTCCTTCCCCCGAACCATGACCATCACCCGCATCTTCGAAGACATTCCCCAGCAGCAGCTCCAGCAGGACCTGCAGGCGGCAGGCTACAGCACCGGCGAGATGGCGGGCAAAACGGTGTACTTCCGGGTCCATCTGGTAAACATCCACCGCCTATAGACGCCCCGTGTGGCCCTTATCCCCTTCCTTTTCCTCCCTGCCTTAGGCCAGAGTGGAGGAGCCAGTCCTCTCAGGTCAACTGGTCGCGAATCTCCTTGTCCAGCAGGACCAGGAAGTCCTTCTCCGTTCCCCGGGGAATGGTGGCCCCGGCCGCAATGTCGTGGCCGCCTCCCATGCCCCCCACCCGCCGCGCCACTTTCTGTATAGCGGTGGACAGGTTCACCCCCCGGCTCACTAGGGGGGAGGTGGTGCGGGCGGAGGCCTTCACGTCGCCGTTTTCCTTTTCGGCAAACCCGATGATGGGCACTCCGGGGTTGGCTTGGCGGGAATGGAGCATGATGCCGGCGATGATGCCCACCACCGTGTCCCGGATGTGGGCACCAGCGTTGAAGTACTGCAGGGCGCCGAACTCCTGAATGCCCTCGCTCTTTACAAATCGAATGCCGTGCACGATGCTCTTCCGATGGGACTGCAAAAGGCTCTGCGCCCTCCGCAGGTACTCGTCCCTGTCCCCCAGGCAGATGTGCAGCCCCACGTCGGCGTGCCCGTAGCGGGCCGTGGAGTTGAGCAGGGTGGCAAACTCCCGCGCGTCCCTCAGCGGGGTCCCTCTCTCCTCGGAGGCCAACTCGTATACCTCTCCCACCAGCCGAGCCGCACACCGGTGTCCGAAGCCCTTGGTTATGAGCAGCCGGCAGAGGCGGGACAAAATGGCGCTTTTTTCCCCGGCCGTCAAATCAATCCATCGCCTCCAGTCCTCCCCCTGTCTCACCTCTATCCCCAAATCCGATAGGAAGGAGATGCAGGCCCGCTCCCTTCCGGAGAGCTCGGGGAGAAGGGGGTCGTCGGCGTACTGGAGGAGTTTATAGGCCGGTTTGGTCTGCCGCCCGAAAAGCCGGATGTCCCGCTGAACGCTCACCTTTCCCAACTCGGCGCCGGCGCTGACCATTTGCCTATTCCATCCCTCAAACCGACAGGTGGCAGCGTCCTGCAGATCCCCGGATGCCCCCACTACGGCCAGCCCCACCAGGTCCCGGTTGCGGGTGTCCATGGCCGTGGCCACCGTGTAGGCCAGCCCTGCCCCCGATATCTCCTGTCCCCCATCCAGCCCGAACAGGTGCGGGTTGAGGTGCCACCCGTTGTTTTTGCTGCCCTGTCTCCCCGGTTCCGGCAGGTGATGGTCGGTCACCACGCACTCCAGGCCTGCCATCCGGGAAATCATGCCGCTCCCCAGGTCGGTGAACCACACGAACCGGCCGCTGTCTTTGAGTGACTGAATGGTCTCGGCGTCCAACTGTTTGACAAACTGGATGCTGTTTTCTATCCCCGCCCGGTCCAGGCAGCGCCGGGCAATGGCTCCGGCTGCAATTCCATCCGCATCGATGTGGGTGACCACATGCACGTCGCCCTGACTCAGCACTTCCCGTGCTATTCTCTCCCTGCATTTGTGCAGCGCCGTTGACATCCCATCCCTATGGCCATAACCGTCGTCGCTATATGAATCTTTGGTCGAACGGTTAATTTTAAAAGCAGGCGATGCATTAAATAACTGTATGACGCGCCGCCATTGCAAGAATCGGGGACTTATGGTGATGACCGGCATTTTATCTTTACTCATCGTGCTTCTTATTTTTTTAGGGCTTTCTTTTATCAGAGGAACTGTTTCTGGAATGGAAACAACCAGCGAGGATAGCGATGCCCCTGTTACGACAATCGAGTATGGGGTGCCCTATTATTACTCTGAAGGTAACAAGTGGATAAACACCAATACCACCATCTACATTAATGCTACTGATATGAGCGGAGTCAACTATACGCACTACGAAATTTGGAAAGATGCGGATGACGATGGCGATTTTGAAACACAGATCGAGGTTTACACTGTATATGACAATACATCCATAGATGAGGATCAATCATCTTCAAATATTTCTATTCATACTTCAATTTCTGGGCCGTGCCACCATAAAATAACCGCTTATAGCGTGGATATTTTTGGTAACGGTGAGGTTGTTTTTCGAGATGACCTCTTTCTCCAATGGAATTATTCATTTCAAATCAACATAGACCATAATCCGCGTGGGATACTTCCCTTTGGTTCGTCTCCCGCCATAGCTAATATATTACCTGCAACTGAAAATATGGAAATCGTGTGTGGAAGCGATGAAACATATAATTGAGGGCTTTGAGTAACCTCACTAATTTTCACCGTCCCCGTTCCCGCACGTATCTGGCCCCCGAAACACCCCGTTTTTCCGGGGTTATCCCGTCATATTATGCTGTTTTTCTGTGTTTTTACCCGTTTGTCACCTAGCTACCGCTAACCGCTTCCGTTCCAGCGTGACCAGCTGGTACAGATTGTAGCCAAAATACTTGAACATCTCTTTCACCTGCACCCGCTCCCGGGTTGTCACCAGTGTACGCTCACCCTTGAACACCCGTTTCACGACACTGAAGGGTCGCTCCCCCGGTGACCGTATCCGCCCGATGGCCTTATTTCTCTTCTGCTGACCACCGTTCAACCGTCGACCCCGAACCGAGCGGCCCATGGTCTTATCATCCACCCCGGGAGCATGTACCGGTTTCCCACAATACCCCTTATCCCGATAGGCCGCACGATCCCCCTCGGTGACCAGATCAACCTCCCCATCATGCACATTCGCCGGGGTCACCGCCAGAGCCCGGACCAGGTGATGGTCCACATCCACCTTGATGTGGGACTTGTAGCCATAGTGCACCTGCCCGTTCTTCACGCTGAAACCCCCATCCTGATCCTGATGCCGTCGCTGGTTATCGGTAGAGGTCACTGATTCGCCCATCGTGCGTGCTTTCTTCTCCCGCTGATACCGTTTCTTCCCCAGGTCCGCCTCGATGAAACTGGCATCCTGAATCACGCCCTTCTTCACCCGATAGCCCTTCCGGTCCAGCTGCCGCTGCACCTCCTCCCAGATCAGCTGGTCCACCCCCGCGGCGACCAGCCGATCCCTGATCTTCCAGATGGTGGTGAAATCAGGAATGGTCTCCGGAAACCCCAGGAAATGCCGGAAGCTCAACCGGTCATGACACTGAAACTCCAGCTCCGGATCAGACAACCCATACCAGGCCTGCAGGAGCATAGACCGCACCACCACCAGCTCATCCGTATGCGGACGACCACCCCGGATCTTATCATCATGAAACACACTCCGGACCAAGGGAATAAAAGGGTCCCACTCAATCTGGTCCTTCATCAATGCCAACCGATCGCCCAATCCCTGCACCCGTCCATACTGTTTCCTCAGAACAAATTCATCAAAACTCATCCCTATTCTCCTCCTATACAACAGGAATAGAAAACGAATAGATATAGGTTACTATCAGGGGTTATTCAAAACTCTCTATTACTATTCTGAACTTAAAACAATTGCCAATGGAATCTGGCGATGTTGGCAGGCGGAAGGCAATTCAAAGCAAAAAGGTGTCATAAGTTGGGCCCAGAACACGGAAACCGATGAATCGAGAAGTTCTCCTGCTATATGTGATATTGATGGTGATGGGATTCTAGAAATTGCCGGGGGCACAACAAGCGGATGGAATGTTGAGGTAATGGATAATAACGGCAATTTTTTATGGTCCTTTCCGGCTAAAAGGTATACTGCTGGAAGTTATTGTTGGCATTCCTCTCCAGCATTGGCAGATATAGTTAACTCTCCATATCCTGAAGATACGAGTCTAGATGGATTGGAATTGATTATTGGCAATAATCCCTATCATAGCGTCTGGTGTTTTGATGGGGATAATACAGATGAAATAGATAATGGAATTACCTTACCCAGAAACAAGGACGGGAGCTCGCCCCTGTTTCCCTGGACCCAGGGTGACCTGGGCGTGGAGGGAGAAGACTGGGATGTCCTCTGGGTTTTCGAAAACAGCCAGCCTATTGTTGCATCGCCAGCAGTCAATGACATAGACGGTGATGGCATACAAGAAATTGTCATCGGGTCATTGGATGGTAAAGTCTACGCTATAAATGGGCTTGACGGTACCGAAAAGTGGAACTACACCACTGCCGGTCCCGTATACTCTTCTGCAGCTTTAGCCAATATTGATTATGATTCTCAATTGGAGGTGGTGGTGGGCTCAAACGATGGATACATCCATTGTATCGATGGAAAAACCGGTAAAATTCAATGGCGTAGACCCACAGGAGGGGCAGTATATTCCTCCCCAGTTATTGCTGATGTTGACGGAGATGGTTCCCTTGAAATAATTGCAGGCTCGCTTGATGGGTATGTGTATTGTTTAGGCAGGTTCGGCTCTGTTGAATGGAAGTTTCCCACTGGCGGTCCTGTATATTCCTCAGCAGCTATAGCCTATGATGGCCTTCTTGATTCCACCCCCTGGCCAATGTTTCGCCGTGATTGTTCACGGACCGGTTTTTATGAATCAGACACGCCATCTGGTATGTTCATATTTATAGGTTCTGACGATGGATACCTCTATAAGTTAAATGGAGACGGGACGCTGCACTCTCGCTTTTTAACAAATGGACCGGTCCATACTTCTCCAAGCGTGGCTGACATCGATGGTGACGGATTATTGGAAATACTGTTTTACGATTGGGGCTCCGAAAATGATGGTGTTAGGGACACCTTCTGGTGCCTGGAAGAGCCCAATGCCCCGGCGGAGGAATACGTCCACGTTGACCACCTGCCGCCAATAACTGAAAAAACAGTGGGTGCAGAGGACGAATACAACATCACTGACGAGACCCGCATCTGGCTCAACGGAACGGACAACAGCACCTGCGCTGCTGGCATTCGCGCTATTCATTACGAGATATGGTGGGACAGCAATGGCGACGACGTGGTGGACACCAAGGTCTCGGAGCGCACGGTTGGCG